>Ga0209625_1000019_pt1 | contig 30398 bp, 24 predicted proteins | sample JacPin_JW_Ref_M2_FD_187960 | JGI IMG/M metagenome (GOLD analysis project Ga0209625, IMG submission 187960) | Forest soil microbial communities from Algoma, Ontario, Canada - Jack Pine, Ontario site 1_JW_Ref_M2 (SPAdes) (version 2) | ecosystem: Environmental > Terrestrial > Soil > Boreal...
GGCGGGTCTAAGACCCGCCCCTAGGAATACCAAACCTCTTCGCTACGGAAACCCACCACGAACCTTCAGTAGATGTCGTATTGCTCCCAGTGAAGCGTCGGGTCGGCCTGGATGATGATGCTCTTTTTGGTCCAGCGCTCGAGCTCTTCGATGAGCGATGACTCCCGCGTTTTCAGGGCCTTGGCAATTTCCGGATGCAGACGCAGCGTGAGGCTGCCGGAGTCAACATCGGGCGCCATTTTCCGCGCTTCGGCTTGAATTTCGTAGCAAAGCGTGGGGATGGATTTCACCATGCCGGAGCCAGTGCAGTAGGGACACGGCTGGCAGAGCGTTCGCTCGAGAGCCTGCTTGGTGCGCTTGCGGGTGATGGCGACGAGGCCGAATTCGTTGAAGCGCAGAACTTTCGAGGGAGCGCGGTCGGCGCGAAGGGCGTCTTCGAGCGCAGCCATCACCTTTTCGCGGTTGCGGCGCTCTTCCATGTCGATGAAGTCGATGATGATGATGCCGCCGAGATCGCGGAGGCGCATCTGGCGGACGACTTCCTTCACGGCTTCGAGGTTGGTGCGAACGATCGTGTCCTCAAGGCGATTTGAGCCTTTGCCGACAAACTTGCCGGTGTTGACGTCGATAGCGACGAGCGCTTCGGTGTGGTTGATGACGATGTAGCCGCCGGATTTCAACCACACTTTCGGCCGCAAGCCTTTGTCAATTTCCTGCTGGATGCCGAACTCTTCGAAGACCGGTGTTTCTTTGGTGTAAAGCTTGACGCGATTCACGAGCGCAGGCTGGAAGCGGCTCATGAACTCGACAACTTTCGCGAATTCCTCTTCTGAGTCCACCCAGATGGCGCCGAAATCCGGAGTCATGTAATCGCGAAGGATGCGTTCGACGAGGTTCAGGTCGCGATGCAGGAGCGAGGGGGCTTTGCGCTGTTCGGAGCGAGATTTGATTTCCTGCCACGTGCGCATCAGAAATTCGACGTCAGTTTTCACTTCGTCGACGGTCGCGCTTGCGGCGGCGGTGCGGACGATGAATCCGCCGCCTCCTTGGCCCTTGGCTTCATTGACGAGATGGCGCAGGCGAGCGCGATCCTCGGCGGAAGCGATCTTGCGCGAGACGCCGGTGTGATCGAGCGTCGGCATGTAAACGAGATAGCGGCCGGGGAGAGCGACGTGGCTCGTGATTCGTGCGCCTTTCTTGCCGAGCGGCTCCTTGGCAATCTGGACGATGATTTCCTGACCCTGCTTCAAAAGGTCGGAAATAAGCTGCGTGCGTCGCGGTGGCGTGCGATGGCCGTGTCCTCCTGGGCCATGCTGCGGGCGGCGGCCACGGTCCGGGCGCCCGCGATCGGGGCGGCCTCCGCGGTCGCGTCCGCTCCTGCGCGAGGGGTGCTGCATTCGCGAGCGGTAATCGTTTTGCACACGCGCGTTCCAGGGCTGCTTTTCCTGCGGCTGCGGCGCTTCGGATGAGATAGCCCTGCCATTTTCCGCAGGCATGGCATCGGTTGGTGCAACTTCCGCACCATTCTGTTCCCCGGCTGACGCTAGCAAAGATTCTGACTCAGCGGCCGCTTCGGCCAGTTCGTGCGCTTCGGAATGAGCCGCATCAGCTTCGGATTCCATGTCGGATTCGGAATCGTCTTCGTCATCGAGTTCGTGCTCTTCGACGTCGACAATTGCGTCTTCCGCTTCGTGAGACTCGTGAAGATCCTCGTCGATAGAACGAGGTTCGCCGAACGGCGCTATGTGATCTTCCTCGGCTTGGAGCGCTGCCGCTTCGCTTTGCGCTTCGGCAACGTGCTCAGTGAGAGCGGCGGCCTCGTCTTCGGTAAGGTCAGCAGGCGAAGATTCTGCATGATCGGTGTGACCGCTTGCGGGCTCTGATTCTGCCTCAACCTCGAAGTGAGCGATTTCAGTTTCGGCATTGTCACGAGCCGTAAATGATTCGTGCGCTTCGTAACTTGCGCTTGAGTTGGTCGATTCCGAAGGTTCAGACGTAGCGGCACTCGGTTCGGCGTGCTGATCGACAACAGGCTCATGGGTTTTCCACTTGGCGATGGACTCGCCCGGCAGCGGCTCGAATCCTGTTGATGACACCCGGAGCGAGGGAGCGGAATGCTCCGGGCGAATCGGCTCGGGAGCTGGAGCGGGCGAAAGCGATTCGCGTGTGGGCTCCGGCGGAAAGCTCGCAGGGGTTAACGGCGGAGCCGATTCCGGCGGAGCGACTGAAGACGCGGAAGAAGGAGCCTTGTACTTCGCCAATGATTCGCCGGGAAGGATTGTCGGAACATTGCCTTCGGGCGGCGCGGATTCGGTCGCTGGATCCTCGTACGGGCGGTGCGATGCGTATTTCGACTGAGGCAATTCGCGGCCGTAGCGGCGTTCGCCTCCGCGTCCGCCTCGATTGGGGCGGCCGCCGCGACGCCCGCCGCGGCCACCGCGAAAATCGTGACCGCCGCCGCGATGAGGGCGGCTATCGTGCCGATTTTCGTAACGTGGATGGCTTGAGGGGGGCGCGTTGTGCGCCGAAGCCACATTGCCCGATGGAGCCGGCGTGATTGGTACATCAGCCGGCTGATCGTGTTCAGGCACCTGTTCCGCAGGCGAATACTCGCTCGAAGTGAGCGGGGCCGATTCCACATCCGCCGGCTCGAGAGCCGGTGCCGCCGGAGCGGCGGAATTGAATACTTGCCCGCCCTGGTCCTGCATCTTCTGAACCTTTTCCTCGGCGGTGGTTACGATGTGGTCGAATTCTTCGAGGTCTTCGAGGAAGTCGCTGACGTAGAGGAAAGCGTCACTATCGAGCCCGATTTCGACGAAGGCCGATTGCATGCCCGGCAGCACGCGTGTGACACGGCCCTTGTAGATGCTTCCAACTAACGCAAATTCTTTTTCACGCTCCACATAGAATTCACAGAGCTGTCCTTCTTCCAGAATGGCGACACGTGTCTCGTGGGGGTTCGCCGAGATAACCATTTCCTTCGACATGAAAACTCCTCAATGGGCATCGAGTAGCGGGCGCGCAGGCCGGCACAGCGAGCACACGGGCTCGGCCAGCCTGGCGCAAGGATGGATTCAGTTGTAACCATGACAGGCCGCCCAGGACGGACATGCCGTGTGGATGGATAACTACCGTCGTCACCCGATGCAATCCTAAGTAAAACTTAAAATTCCGGCTGTCAAACGATCGCGCAGTCCGGGCACTACTTAAAAACGGGGCCTCAGTTGACGAACCGCCGCATGCGGACGTTCATCACCAGGCCCAAAGCCAAAAACACAAAAGCGGTAGACGATCCGCCATAACTCATCAGTGGCAACGGGATGCCGGTTACGGGCATATACCCGATCACCATTGAGGCGTTCACAAGGACGTGGAAGCCCAAAATTGCAGTGACGCCCATAACCACAAACATCCCGGCACGATCTTTCGCCTTCTGCGCGTTATCCACAAGCCGCAGAATCAAACCCAGATACAGCAGCAAAACGACGCAAACTCCAATGAAGCCTTGCTCTTCTGCCAGCGCCGCCAGGATAAAGTCCGAATAACGAACCGGCACGAAGCCTAACTGATTCTGACTGCCCTTCCCAAACCCTTTACCCCAAAAGCCGCCGGACCCGACTGCAATTTCCGACTGCAGAATCTGGTAGCCAGCGCCGCGTGGATTCTCCTCTGGATGGAGGAAAGTTTCAATACGCTGCTGCTGATATGGCTTCAGATGGCGCCGCATGTTCCACCCAATCGGAATCATCAGCGCCACAAGAACTGCACCAACTGCCAAATGCTTCCATTCGATGCCGGCGAGAAACGCTCCTACCACTGCCACCGGAACCAGCACCATCGCGGTTCCCAGATCGGGCTGAATCAAGATCAGGCCTACCGGCACCCCTGTCAGGACGGCTACCTTGACCAAATCGGTCAGCGTCAGCCGATCCGTGCGCGCCTCCGCAAAGAAGCGCGCCAATACTATGATTATAATCAACTTCATTAGTTCTGACACTTGCAAATTTACGCCACCGCCCAAAGCCACCCATCTCCTGGCTCCGAAGCGGGAATGGCCGATCGCCAGCACGACGAGGAGTGTTGCCAGGCCGAACATGTAAAGCGCCGGAGCCTGATCCATCAATGTGTGGTAGTCAATTCGCGAGATTAGGAACATCCCGACCACGCCAATGCCAATCCAGGTGAGCTGTTTCCATTGAAGCCCCGCCATGTTGGGGGCCGCATGCGTCGAGGAGTAAATCTCCAGGACGCCAATGGTGCTGATCGCAGCGACAATAGCGAGCAGCGCCCAGTCGAAGTCTTGAGTGCGCGGTCGGTCTTTCATAGCTTCAAAGCCTTCACTGGCTCGCTCCGCCGACGGTTGCGACGATAGGACGAACCGGAGCGGGAGGCGCAGGCGGAGCGACGCCGGCCGTCTGCTGGGTGCCGGCGTTTTTCTTGTCGTAGTAGGCCTTCACGACGTCGCGGACTACCGGGCCCGCTGCTTCTCCGCCATGCTCCATTGTATTTTGAACGATGGCCGCAACTACAATTTCGGGATTGCGGCGAGGCGCAAATCCGACGAACCAACCGTCCATTTTCTTGTTTCCGAGGCGGTTTGCTGCGTTGTAGCTCATCAGCTGCGCGGTGCCGGATTTTCCGCAGAGATCAATATTTTGCAAGCGCAAATGGTAGCCGGTACCGCCTCCCTCATTCACCACGCCGTACAATCCTTGTGTTACTTGTTCCACGGCATTTTCAGAAAGAGGGAACTGTGCAGTTTTTACGTCGGGCAAATTCTTGAATAGGTGTGGCTGCACGAGTGTCCCCGCGCTTGCCACGGCCGCGGCCATACGCGCGAGTTGGATTGGCGTGACGGTGACTGCGCCCTGTCCGACCGAGACGGAAATTGTTTCGCCTGCGTACCACTTATGATGGAAGACGCGCTCGACCCACTCCTCGGAAGGCATAATGCCCGTTTCCTCGCCTGGTAAATCAACGCCCGTTCGATGGCCGAGGCCCAGCCCTGCTGCGTAGTCGTGAATGCGATCGATGCCAAGTTGTTTTCCGATGGTGTAGAAAAACACGTCGCAGGAATCGACGATGGCTTTGTGGAGATCCACCGAGCCGTGCCCCTGCGGCCGCCAGCAATGAAACGTTCGCCCGTAAAAATTCGCGAAGCCGGGGCAATACACCGTGGTGCTCTCGGGCACAGCCTTGGAATCGAGCATCGCCGTGGCCATCACAATTTTGAACACCGAACCGGGCGCCAGCTGCCCCTGGATCGCGCGATTCAGAAGTGGAGTTTCCTTGTCGCGATTGAGCCGCGCCCACTCCTCCGACGGGATTCGGACAGCGAAATCATTCGGGTCAAACGTGGGCCGACTGACCATGGCCAGAATTTCGCCTGTGCGCGCGTCCATCGCGACGACCGCGCCTTCCTTGTCCTGCATGTCGTTCTCGGCGATAGCTTGCAAGTCGTAATCGATCGTCAGCTGAATCGGCTTTCCCGGGATCGCTTCGACGTTGTCGAGCGTGCGCATCGCCTTGCCAACGCTGTTCACCACGACTCGGCGCATTCCATCGGTGCCTTCAAGAGTCTCGTTGTATTGGTGCTCGAGGCCTGCTTTGCCAACGATGTCGCCGGGACGATAGTGGCCATCGCTCTGGTCCATCTGCTGGGGCGAGACTTCGCCGACATAGCCGATCGTATTCGCAAGCATCTGACCGTGCGGATACCGGCGGCGTTGAACCATCAACAATTCAAGAACGGGAATATCGGCTCGGTGTGATTCCACGAAAGCGATGTCCGCCACGCTCGCAGCCGGTTTAATGACAACTGGTTGAAATTTTGGCTCATTCTTGGCTGCGTCCAAGGTTTGCTGAAGGTCCTGCCGGCTGATGCCGAGCCCGTCAACGATTTGAGGGATGCTCTTTTCGATCGCCTTCATGTCCTCGCGAAGCAGCAGGATGCTAAAGGACGGATAGCTGTCCACTAGCACGCGGCCTTCGCGATCGAGCATCGCACCGCGAGGCGCAATAATGGGGATCGAGCGCACTCGATTGCGTTCGGCGAGGTCGGCGAAATGCCCGGACTGGACGACCTGGAGCTTCCAGAAACCGACCAGCAGCAGCACCACAAAAACTACTGAGGTATAGGAGACCAGCGCCAGTCGTTCCTGGGGAACCTTCTGGTCGTTAACGTTCCACGATGGCAAAAGAACTCCTGCGCGGGGTCATGCTGGCCCTGACGCGCCCAAAGATCCGAATCCGGACGGCGTTACCCGATGCGGCATTCAAACTAACACCGCCAAAGTACACCCGCAAGGCAACCATGTCGTTTCGGTCACTGTATTGTGCCTAAAAACGGGCCGCGAAAGTAGCTGGACGGAGGTACAGGAACGCCAGAACAGGTGCTAATGCCGGCTGCGCAGGCGATCAAGCAAAGCGAAGAGCACGACGCCAATTCCGGCGGTGACTACGGAATCGAGGAGAAGGCGCAGGGTAAACATGGGCATGGTACGCGCAAGGAGCACGCGCTCGGTAATGGACAGCACAACCTGATGGAAATGGAAAAGCACAAAAATGAGTCCGAAGCGGCTTACCGGATGCTCGGTATCGATTCGCGCGCCGACGGAAGAAGAAACATACCCGACGCACGTTTTTGCGATGCCATACAGGCCAATTGGATTGTCGTGGCTCAATGCGTCTTGCGCGATGCCGATCGCGGCGCCGAGAAACATTCCGCTAACAGGGTTCCGGCGGCTCACGCCGAAATAGATTGTGACGAGCAAGGGCAGGTCGACGAGCTCCGCAAAGCGGCCATACTTGTGAAGGAAGGCCTGCAATACAAGCGCAAGAAAACAGACGAGTGGAACCGCTCCGTTATAGTATTTGTGTACTTCAATATTGGATTCCGATCGCGCGCCGGTGGTCAACATCGTGGACATGTCAATGATGGGGAGCGCTCGGCGCCGCGGTGTTTATAGGCGCGGGATTCGCTCCGTTCGGTATGGGGCTTTCTTCGGTTTTCTTTGGCGTTAACTCCTGCTGAGTGAGAAGAACGAGAACGTCTTCCAGGCGGTCGAGCCTCGCTGCAGGCTCAATCGAAATAATCTGAAACGGACTTGCGGGCTTCGCTCTTTCGACTGTCCCGATTGGCAAATCCTTCGGGAAAATGTGGTCTTCTCCGGAGGTGAGGATCTTGTCGCCGGCCTGCACTTTTTCATCGTTGACGATGTAATCCATGCGCGGATTCGGGTCTCCGCTGCCTTTTACTACCCCGTGAGTGCGAGTGCCAGCGAGTAGAGCGCCGACGCCGCTTTCTTTGTCGTTAATCAGTAGCACTTGCGAAGAAGTGGGAAACACTTCCACGATTTTCCCGACAATGCCTTCCGGTGTGATCACAGCCAGGTTGCGTCGCACGTGATCCCGTTCGCCGCGATTGATGAACAGCGTGTGTGAGGTGGGATCGGCGCTCGCCCCGATCACCTCCGCTGCAAGCATGGACGCTTCGGGATGAGCGGTGCGGAAATTCAAGAGGCCCGCGAGGCGCTGGCCTTCGGCAGCCTGACTTTCGAGCTCACGGTTCCGCATCCGAAGCTGATCGAGTTCTTTTTGTAACCGCGCGTTTTCGGTGCGAGCGTTGCGAAGGCCGATGTAACCGCCCCAGATCCCGCCAATTTTTGAAAACGACCAGGTTCCCACGCGCTCGACAGGCGTGAAGGTCTGCACGGTCCAGTAGCGAACCAGCCGGATGTTGTTTTCGCGCTTAATTTGGAACGCCAGCAGCAGCACCTGAGCAAGAATCAGAGCGGCGAGCAAGCTCAGTGGGCGATGGCGCGAAATAATCGTGTCGGGCATATTTGAATACTGAAATTCAGACGTTCAAGCCAAGGCTCTGTGCGACCACTCGTTTCAATCAATCGAAACGAGCCGCAGCAGGCGGAAATCGCTCAGCATTTTCCCGGTTCCCAAGACGACGGAAGCGAGCGGATCATCCGCAATCGAAACGGGCAAACCGGTCTCTTCGCGTATGCGCTTGTCGAGATTCTTAATCAGTGCGCCACCACCCGTAAGTACGATGCCACGATCACTGATGTCCGCGGATAGCTCGGGTGGGGTGCGCTCTAGCGCTACGCGAATGGCATTGAGAATCGTAGCGATACATTCCGAAAGCGCTTCGCGAATTTCGCTGTCGTCGATCGTCACTGTACGAGGCACGCCTTCGATCAGGTTGCGTCCTTTCACTTCCAGGGTGAGCGGCTTCTCAAGGGGATAGGCCGAGCCGATTTCGATTTTGATCTGCTCGGCTGTGCGTTCACCGACCAGCAAGTTGTACTTCCGCTTCAAGTAGTGCATCACCGCTTCATCCATCTCATTACCGGCCACGCGCACGGAGCGCGAATAGACGATGCCGCTCATAGAGATCACGGCTATGTCCGTGGTGCCTCCGCCAATATCGACCACCATGTTCCCCGATGGCTCTTCGATCGGCAGGCCAGCCCCAATTGCGGCAGCCATTGCCTGCTCGACCAGATACACTTCGCTGGCCCGCGCGCGATAGGCTGAGTCTTGCACGGCGCGTTTTTCAACCGGGGTGATTTCGCTGGGAACTCCGATGACGATCCGCGGATGCACGAGCACACGGCGGTTATGCGCTTTCTGAATGAAATAAGTGAGCATTCGCTCGGTGACTTTGAAATCGGCAATCACGCCGTCCTTCATTGGCTTGATCGCGACCACGTTTCCGGGCGTCCGGCCGAGCATTTCCTTGGCTTCTCGGCCTACAGCCACCACTTCTCCACTGTTTTTATTTATGGCGACGATCGAAGGCTCGTTGACCACGATGCCTTTTCCGCGCGCAAAGACCAACGTGTTTGCGGTTCCCAGGTCGATAGCCAGATCGGAAGAGAACAGGCTGAAGACCGACCGCATGTTGTAGCTGTTTTTCGTCACGTGGCGCTTCCCCCAGGATTCGCTTGAGCACTGCTGCGGCAGCGCATGCAAGTCAGCTTGAATCTTTCCGGTGCACTTTTATGCGCGCTTCGAGCTATGACATGGCGCCTACGGCACCACGACGTCGACTTTCTTGATGGCTGTGCCGCCTCGCCGGTTTTGTCCGGTGATTACGATCGTGTGGCTGCCCCGCTCCATCGGCTGCGTGAAATAACGGAAATGCCCGTCCGGACGTATGTCAGCCACCTGTTCGCCATTGATGATTAGGGCGGCGCCCGGCTCGGTGCGGCCAATCACCTCGACGTTGTTGCCGTGCAATTCCGTGTCGTCCACCTCGAGCACCATTTCCTGCTCTTTGCCCGCAACGACGAGCATGAACTTGAAAGGATCGCTCTGGGCGCTCGCGTTATTTTTTTCGTCGATCGCGCGCACTCTCCAGAAGTAATCGCCGGGCGGCAGTCCCGCGATTTCCGCGCTGGAGCCGGCCGTCTTTCTTTCCATCACCACTTTGTTGAACATCGAGGTGGTGCTGACCTGCAATTGATAGGACTTCGCGGTGCTTACGGGCTTCCAGGAAAATTGAATCGGATCGCGCTTGGGATCGGCGACGATCACAGCGGCCAAATTGATCGGCTTGTCCAGGTGGGGAGGAGCCAGCACTTGACTCTTTGTAATCGGGCCGCCAGTCGGAAATGAAGCGCGTTCCCACTGGCCGATGTCGAGGTGTTCGCCGCCGCGATTCAGCTCAGCACTTCCAGCATCCACGGTGATTTCCTGCTGGTTCGTCTTCGGATCGCTGCGCACGGCCGCTCGGCTATTCGCTCGCACGGAGGCCACCGCGTTTTCGAACGACACTTCCGCCTTCGATCCGGGAACTTCCCACGAGCCCGTAGCGAGGTCTACCTGACCGGAGGAAATGTGTACGCCGACCTTCGTTGCGCGGTCCTGCTGCACTACGTTGTCTTCCACCGTGACGAGGGTGTCGCCCTTCACCGTGTACGTGGTTCCGTCGGCAAACTGAATGCGAGCGACCCCTTCACCGCCGGTCTGAATTAGATCGCCTTTGTCGAGGGATAGCTGATAATCCGCGTTCACCCACTGCACCGAATTATTTTTCTTGACCTGGACTTTGCCGTCGAGGTTGACGAAGCGTGCTTGGCGGGCAGCAGCCGTCGAAGTTTCATTGGTCGAGGGTGCGGCCATGGAATTGGAAATCCTGCTGATTATGCCGGCCACAAACTGGGGAAACGCAAAGTGGAACGCCGCGAATAGAATCACGACGAACAGGACAACGCACAGCACCACTGTGCGATACGTCACCGTGTGCCAGTACACTTCCACCCGGGAAATCTTTGGCTTCTCAGCCGCCGAGATTTTTCCTGTTGTCATGGCGATTTGGGGCCAGTTTTGCAATCTAACATAGGGGTATAGGCCTTTCAACTTGGCCGGGGGACAGGATGCGAAACCGCTAACAGCAAGAAAGCACCATGTTTTTTCGTAACTTACGGATACGGCCAGAAGCCTCTAGGTGCAGCGCGACACAGGGTATCCGCCGTGCAGCGGCCAAGATGGCCAGCCTAGTCGGAGCCATTTTGGAGGTTGACCCCAAGCGCCTGCTTTAGGGAGACTAGATAGGCGAATTGGCGCCGCTTTTCGTGCTCTTGGCTGCCGAATCGAAGCATCGCCTGCAAAGGCTGACCCATGAACTCGTTGCGAGGCAGATAACCATGAATGAATCCGTTGGCGAACTTCTTCCACCGACCCGCGTGATGCTCACGCCTGGCCCGTCGTGCATGGACCCGCGTGTTTACCGCGCCCTGGCCACTCCGTTGGTGGGCCATATGGACCCGTGGTTCATCAACATGATGAACGATGTGCAGGCGCTGCTCCGAAAGGTGTTCCAGACGCAGAATCGCGTCACCTTTCCGATATCGGCCTCTGGTTCGGGCGGAATTGAAGCAGCCGTTCTGAACCCGCTGGAAGAAGGGGATGAGTGCATCGTCTGCGTGAACGGCTGGTTTTCCGAGCGCATGGCGATAATTGCGGAGCGCAGCCCCGCAAAGGTTATTCGTGTGGAAGCGCCTTATGGACGGACGGTCGATCTCGATGATGTGCGCCGCGCGGGCAAGGGCAAGAAAATAAAATTCGTCGGACTGGCGCACGGCGAGACGTCAACGGGGGTTGTGCAGCGCCTCGATGACTTTCGAAAAGTAGCAGATGAATTGGGGGCGATGCTCGTTGTCGACGCGGTTGCAACGCTCGCCGGCTGCCCGCTCGATATCGACCGTCAGCGCATCGATATTTGCTTCAGCGGTTCGCAGAAAGCTATCAGCGCGCCTCCCGGAATGGCGCCGATCACCGTGAACGCGCAGATGGAAGATCTGATGCGTGCGCGCAAAACGCCCGTGGGAAGCTGGTACTTCGATCTCACGCCGATCATGACGATGTGGGGAAGCGAGCGGACCTATCACCACACGCCTCCGATTTCCCTAATCTACGGAATGCGCGAAGCGTTGCGACTTGTACTCGAAGAAGGACTCGAAGCGCGCTGGGAGCGCCACCTGCAGAACCAGAAAGCGTTGATCGCAGGAATCGAAGCGATGGGGCTTGAGCTATTTGTCGAGAATCCCGCGGAAAGGTTGGTGACGGTCACAGGAGTGAAGATTCCTGCCAGAGTGAATGACGCTCGAGTCCGACAGCAACTACTGGACGAATTCAACATCGAAATTGCGGGCGGGTTCGGGCCAATTAAAGGCAAGCTGTGGCGCGTAGGGCTGATGGGTTACTCAAGCCAGAAGACGAACGTACTGCTGTTCCTGGCGGCGTTTGAGAAGGTCTTGCTCGATCAGGATTTCCGTGTGCCTGCGGGCGCCGGCGTGGCCGCAGCAGTTCGAAGCTACCAGCAATCGTCGCAGCCCGCAGCCGTCGGCGCTCGAAAGTAAGTCGCACCAGAGCAACAATGGCAAAATCAACGTTTCCAACAATTCCTAACGCCGGAGCGATGAGCGACTTCATCGGAGCTTTCGATGTGCCATCGAAAGTGACGGACTACGTGTATCGCTGCCGCTTTTCTCACTGTTGGAACGGAATCGCCACGCGGCATGCCGACACGATGGATTGCAAGTTTTTCGTGGACGGCAAAGGCGTGGTGCTTGGGCTTGCGCATCCCGGCTTCGTCGAATTTCGCACGCGTGCCGGACGCAATCTAACGGATCGTGAAGCCAGCTACATTGCGGCCGAATATCTGCGCGAGCGCCTCGAACAGGAAGACGAGCACGCTCTCTATGATGTTTCCGCTTCCGACGTTCTCCGTATCATCGAAAAGTTCGGCATAAAATAACTATATTTTTGTGGTGGCTTGTCACGGTGCGACAGACTTCGCTTTTTCCGCCGCCGGTGGTTTCGAATTCTTCGGGATGCTGCGGATGTAGTTGACCAGATTCCAAACGTCTTCGTCCTTCAGGCGATCCACCTCGGACGGCATTTCGCCGCCGTTGCCGTTCTTGATCACATAAAACATTTCGCCGTCGGTAACCGACTTCAAAGTTGCGGGATCGCGATAATCAAGCATCTTGAGCTTCATGTCGATGGCCAAATCGCCTTTGCCGTCTCCATCCGTTCCGTGGCACATCGCGCAATCGTAGCCAAATTTCTTTTTTCCCACTGCGATTGAAGCTGCAGTCGGCTTTACAGGGTTCACCACCTTGAGCGCTTCCGGCGGAATCTTTGCGCCGGCGGATGGAGAAGGAGGCTTTTCTTCAGCGCTCGCGCTGCTTTGGCTCTGTTGAGCGTGGCAGGAAAATGCAAAGATCAGCAAAGCTAAGAGAACAAGGATGCGCGTCCACATGGCGGCCTCCGGATGCGATTGAGCGGATTGTACGCCCGTTAACGATGGAGGGATGCGGATTTCTTGCCGTGAATGTGTTCTCTACGCGTCCGAAAGCGACTCGCCGAAATTCGCGCTGTCGTTCAGTTCGCCGGCTTCGAGAATCTCGCCGCAGTCAAGACATTCGACATATTGCGAATCGTTATCTTTGGCGATCAAGCGCGTTCGGGTGTGTTGGCAGGATGCATTTGTCATGACAGTCTCAGCGCAAATCTAGTGGCATTGTAGCATCGCGCCCAACCCTGCAGAATAGGACGCGCAGTTGACAAACGTTCGAATTGCAACTATCAGTCAGTTTGGTTTGAGTCGGAAAGCGGGGAAAGCGTGAGGGCTAGATCGACCACGCAAGAAAAACTTGGCAGCGCGCTCTTCTACGGAATTGTCGCTCTTCTCGCCTATCTCGCCTTTCGTGTTTTCGAACCCTTCCTCGCAGCGCTGGCATGGGCCGTGATTCTGGTGGTTCTCTTTTTTCCACTGTACGAGCGGTTGGCAAAAAAATGGGGAATGACGACGGCAGCGGTCGCAAGCACGATTGGCGTGACGCTGATTCTGATTGTGCCGGCTATCTTCATCATGATTGCGTTTGTCCGCCAGGGATACGAAGCGGTGCAGTCCATTCAGCTGCAAGTTGCCTCCGGACACTTCAGCTGGGTGAATGACCTGTGGACGCGCATTCAGCGGCGTTTTCCCGAGGTTGAGGCGACCGACCTGACAAGCACCCTGCGCGGTTATGCCGAACGGATCGCCACGTATGTGGCCAGCCAGATTGGGACGGTTTTGCGCCACACGGCAGGATTCGCGTTTCAACTTTCTGTGACGATTCTGGCAATGTTCTATCTATTTCGCGACGGGCCTTCGCTTGTTGACCGGCTTCGCGAGGTGCTGCCATTCGAGGACGAGTATCGAGATCGAATGATCCGGGATTCGCGCGATCTGATTTTCGCCAGCGTGACATCCAGCATAGTGGCGGCCGCCGCGCACGGTTTGCTTGGCGGGTTGGCGTTTGGACTGACGGGAATCGGTGCGCCGATTTTCTGGGGAGTCATGATGGGATTTTTCTCGCTGGTGCCCGTGGTCGGCTCCGCGCTGATCTGGGTTCCGGCCGCGATCAGCCTGATGCTTGAAGGCCACATCGTGCGCGGCATCATCCTCGCGCTCATCTGCGGCGTCATCGTGGGATTGATCGACAATATCATTCGCCCGTGGCTCATCAGCGGGCGCGCGGAGATGGGCGGACTCGTTGTCTTTATCAGCGTATTGGGCGGTATCGCTGTTTTCGGCATGCTCGGCGTGGTGCTGGGACCGATTGTTATCGCATTGGCCGCGGGCCTGCTTGATTTATACGTCCCGAGTGCTGTTAGAAACGAATCCCGCAATGCGGGTGGGAGTGAAAGACACGGCGTGCTAGAGTAGCGCCCTTCGGAATTCACAATGGGTAAAAACTCCAATTCAAAACATGTCGCCAGCTTGCCACCAGAAAAACTTCGATGGCACTGCGATCCCGCCCGCATCCCCTTCGAGACGACCGCGGAGGTAGAGCCGACGGTCAACGATATGGGCCAGGACCGGGCGATGCGGGCGCTGCGAATGGGCGTCGAGTTGAGAGCGTCCGGCTACAACTTATTTGTGTGTGGACTTTCCGGGACTAGCCGCGGCGGAATGATCGTGCGCATGGTTGAAGAGATGCATCTCGAAACTGAGACCGCTCCGGACCGTTGCTACGTGAATAATTTCAAGAATGCGGACCGGCCGCGCCTGCTAACTCTTCCGCGCGGGCAGGCGAACGCGTTCAAGAAAGAAGTGGAATCGGGCATCGATTTTCTTCGCCGGCGCATTCCCCAGGTTTTCGAGGGCGAGCCTTTCCAGCGGCAAAAAACGCGAATTGTAGAGCGATTTACCGTCCGCGAGAAGGAATTGATGGACGATTTCACGCGCCGCATCGCGCGCGAGCAGTTTGCGCTCGGTCGCATGCAGGTGGGCGCCGTGGCGCTGCCGGAAATTTTCCCAGTCCTCGAAGGCCAGATGGTCCCGATTGAAGAAATTCCCAAGATGGTGCAGGAGGGCAAACTCGAGAGCGTCACAGCGGAAGATCTCGAGCGCAAATACGATCAGTTTCGGCAGGAATTTACCGTCGTCTACCGTAAGACGCTTTCGCTGTCGCGCGAACTCGCGAGTGAAATGAGTTACCTCGAGCAGGAAGCGGCGTCGGTGCTCGTCGACGGCGTGATCGAAGAACTAAAAGAAAAATACCCAAGCCCACAGATTTCCGAGTACCTCGAAGAAGTGCGGCATCACATTCTGGACAACCTCGATCCGTTCAAAGAACGGGAGGGCGAGGATGAACAGCCGCCTTCCGAAGGGGGTGGAGGCCAGCGGCCCGAGCGCACGGACCGCGATCCTTTCCGCGTATACGGCGTGAACGTGATTCTGGCACACGGTGAGCAGGAAAAAGTTCCTGTCATTTTCGAAACAATTCCCACTTACGCGAATCTCTTCGGCACAATCCATCGAAGCTACGACACGCGAGGCGGCTGGAACTCGGATTTTATGGATTTGCGCGGCGGTTCGTTGCTTCGAGCGGATGGAGGCTTCCTCGTGATGTACGCGCTCGACACGCTGACGGAAGCAGGCGTGTGGCGAACGCTCAAGCGCACTTTAAATCACGGCAAGCTCGAAATTCAGCCAGTAGACGTGTTTTTCCCATTCAGCACCGCTGCGCTGAAGCCCGAACCGATTGAGATTCACGTCAAGATCATCTTGATCGGCGATCGCGACATGTACGAGCTCCTCTACGACTACGAAGACGACTTCAAGAAAATTTTCAAAGTTCGCGTTGAATTCGACGAGGAGATGCCCTGGAGCGAAGAGGTGATTCGCCAGTACGCGGGCCGGTTGCGGAAATTGAGCGATGACGAGCATCTCTGCCCGTTCGACCGGACTGCGGTAGCGGTGCTTCTCGAGCACGGCGTGCGGCGCGCCGGCAGGCGAGGGAAGATTACGGCGCGATTCTTCGATCTGGCGGACTTGGCTCGCGAAGCGTCTTACGTTGCAAAGCATGAGAAAGCGGCGGTAGTCACGGCGGAGCACGTGAGAAAAGCGCAAGAAGCTCAAATCGATCGACACAATCTGACGGAAACAAAAATCCGGGAGATGGTGGAGCAGAATCTGCTGTTTATCGATACCACCGGCGCGCGAGTGGGCCAGGTGAATGGATTGAGCGTACTTGAAATCGGGGGCTACGCATTTGGCAAGCCCGTGCGCATTACGGCGGCCGTGGCGCTCGGCAAGCTGGGAATTATTAACGTGGAACGCGAATCGAATTTAAGCGGCCGTTTTCACGATAAGGGCGTGCAGATCATTTCGGGATATTTGCGCCGCACGTTTGCGCAGGATAAGCCGCTCTCGCTATCGGCGAGCGTATGCTTCGAGCAGTCTTATTCCGGCGTGGACGGCGACAGCGCGAGTTCCACGGAAATCTACGCGATTCTGTCGGCGCTTTCCGGAATTCCGATCAAGCAGGAACTATCGGTGACCGGGTCGGTAAACCAGCAAGGTGACGTGCAGCCGATCGGCGGCGTGAATCAGAAGATCGAGGGTTTCTATGACGTGTGCAAGTTGAAAGGTCTCACGGGAACGCAGGGAGTATTGATTCCAGCAGAGAACGTCGAAGATTTGATGCTTCGTGATGAAGTGATTGACGCGGTGGAAAAGCGACGGTTCCATATCTATCCGGTCGCGACGGTCGAGCAGGGAATCGAGATTCTCACCGGCGTTGGCGCCGGCAAACGCGGCAAGAGCGGAAAATTCGAGCCGGGATCCGTGTTCGCGGCGGTTGATTCGCGTCTGCGCACGATGGCGGACACCCTTCGAAAATTCGAGAAATAGCCGCAGGAAAATCTCAGATCAGGCGGCGCATTTGAACGGTCACTTGAACGGATTGTCCGTTCCGCTGAATCAGTAGCTTGTATTTGTGTCCGACTTGCCGGAAGAGCGCACGGATGGAAGCGAGCGTGAGATCCGCGGCCGCTTCGTCGTCAATTCCCGCAATTATATCCCCCTTCAGAACTCCCGCTTCCGCTCCCGGCGTTCCAGGCTGTACTGATGCAACTTCGAAAGTCAGAAGTCCTGGCCCCTTCGTGACCACCGCAATTCCGCTCTTGTCTTCTTGTTCGTAATCCTCGAAATGATTGCTGGGATCGAGGATGAGTTGCTGGTGCGCGTAATCGAAAATCACCGTGAAACGCCGGAAGATCCCGCCGCCAATCACCCCGGCGCGGTTACTGTCGAAACTGGAATTCGAACCCTGCCGAATGAAGGCTGCAATCGGACGCTTAATTTCGTACCGGCCGATTTGAAAATCAGTCAAACGGCCGAGAGCGACCGTTGCTCCCCCTTCGATTTCCGGATCGGACGCGTTGATCGTTTTGACGTGCGAAGAAAATATCCGATGGGCTTCGCTAAAGCGGTCGGAGATTAGCAACGAGGCGTCAAGCGCGGTGTCGACGACGAAATCGGCTTCATGAGTTTTTTGCCCCGGCAATGTAAATTTCGCGCTGATCACCGGCGTGCTTCCAGCAAATCTGAGCGGAAGGATGGTGCCCTTTCCCGCATACTTGTATGCATTGGGATCGTAAAGCCTGAGCGTCTGACGAGCGTAGTCCAATTCCACGACGACGCGGCTGAAAAAGTCGGCTCCAAGCGTGCCTTGATATGGCCGCCCAACCTGCTGCGAAAAATCTGGCTTATCCACAGTTGGAAGATTGACGAACGGTATATCTACACCAGGGAAATTCAATATCGCGTCTTTGAGATTTCTTACTCCGAGATCTGAAGCGCGCGTATGACTGACAGACGATGCAGCGGCAGTGGAATCGAGTATGAACAGCGATGGCTGACTCTTATTTATATCGACTGGAACAAAAATAAGATTCCCCACGAATTCGGCCGGAACCTCGGCTGCATTTCCGCCAAATGCGAAGCGCGCGTGCGCATCCGAGTGCTGCATTGTCGTCGTCTCCGAATTCGCAAACGACGCTGGGTAAACAGCGACGCCAAAGACCGTCGCAAGAATTGTTCCGAAAGCGATGTGTGCGCGTCGCATAATTTCGGGCAAGCTCCATATATTCAGCGAAACGGTCTCGATTATACGGTTACTGGACCGGCGCGAGATATCCTTCGCGGGCAAAGATCTGATACTCGGGCGATTTTATTGAGGAAGGGCCGGATTGCCCGTTGGCGCCGAGAATCTGCACGGTGAGCGAATGGAATTTTCCATCGTGCTGGGGCGCTATGCCCAGGACGTATTGATGCCTCAGAGCCGACGCAATCTCGCGATAAATCGAGACAAAATCATTGGGCGATTCTGGGAAGTAGGCTCGTCCGCCGGTGATTTTTGCGAGCGACGACAGCGCCGAATCGGCTTTCGCAAAACTCACCGGATTCGCTGGCTCCTCTGCCTCGTTTGGTTTTGGCGCGCCTTTCGATTTCTTTTTCTTCGCGCTCGGGTGCCGCAAAGATCCGCCTAGAGCCACAGCGAACAGAACCGCATCGTCCGCCTTAAGCCTCTGCACCAATGCATCCCACCGGTCCGGTGGCGACGAATCGAGGCCGGTGGTCAATAACACGATAGCTTTCTTTCCGTGAAGCGGCGCAATCCAATCGAGAACGGTCGAAACGGAATCGTAAAAATTGAGATCGCCCATCCCGAGCGTGTATTGAACCTGGCCCAGGGCAGCCGCCAGAGCCGGTTTGTCGGACGTGAATGCGAGGATTGCCTGCGGCGATTGAGAATATGAGACCAGCGCGACCTCGTCGTCCGGAGCGAGTCCATCGAGAAGCGCATAGGCCGCAGTTAGATGTTCCGCATGGATCAAATAAACCGCGGGGCTCGTCTCCAGCATCACCAGGACTTGGGCCGGTGCTTCGATCGGCGCAAAGAACGCAATTGGTTGTTCGATGCCGTTATCTAAAACCCGAAATTGGTTTTGTACCAGGCCACTCACAAAACTGCCGCGGCGGTCGAGTACGCTGACATCAATTTTGACGATCTCGGTTCTAGCCTGAATTCCAGCTTGGGGAACCTTGCCGGACTCCTGAGCGCGCAAAGCAAGTGCGAGACAGGTAAGAAAGTTCGCCGCCCCGAAAGCAAAGGCGAGAAAAACTCGAAACCGGGAACCGCGAAGCCTACTGAATATACGAATCAAAGTAGATGCCGTGCGAATCCTTCCACCAGCCGCTGATTCCGCTGTGAACGTGGCGAGTGAGAACTTCAGGTTTTACCGCTCGGAGCCAGTCGAAGGAAGGAGGTGGTTGTGTCGAGTCCTTCGCTGCTTCCGCGATTTCGCGTGAATAATGCGCCACGACTTTGTCCCACGGGATTTGGACAATATCGACCGCGCTTAGTCCGGAAAGTTTTTCCGGCAGAAGGGAACGCTCATGAGCGAGCTCTCCGCTACCCAGGATGCCGGATGCGGGAGCAGAAGCGGCGTCGGCCTTGGCATTCAACCGCGACATAGCTTGCCGGATAAGCGCTTTGCGCGGCGCCACAAAAAGCATCGTGGGCGTTACCGCGACATAATAGAACTCACGCCGCTTGACCCCCGTCTTCGGATCGGTATACGGATACGCAAGATCGAGGTAGGTGGTATTCCCTGAAGTATCCTCGCCGACTATAAAACTTCCTGCAGCGGCGCGCAGGATACGAAGCACATCTTGGGGTTTCTGAATCGAGATCGCGTACGTTCTCAGGGACGCCCCATCATCGGCGAATGAGGTCTCGGACGCGACTTCGCCGGAAAAAAGCTGAAGGGCATCGGTCACGGGCATCCCAAGAAATCCCTGTGCCATTTTTTCGTACATGTCCACTGCGGCTGCTTGTTGCGACGTCAACAATGGTTGGGCCGCAGCGCGGAGCATTTGATAGATCGCGACGAAATTAAATCGCGAAATGCTGAAAATGGGGCCAGCGCTGACCGCTGGCTCGGTGACGAACGAAGCGCCGCTCGTGCCGGCAAAGTCAAACAGCCCTCCCGCATTGGCGTCGCCGAGCATTGCCCCGTGAAATCGTGTTGCCTCTCCGGCGAAACTGACGCTCCCTCCGAACACGCGAATTCGATCGAGACGCAAATTCTCCGCAAATTTTGCGGCCGGTTTCTCCAATTGCGCCGGAGTCAGTATTTTTGCCAATTTTGGGAAACGCGCAAAAAACTCGACGGCCGAGTCAGCCCCGACGAACGGGCGAACCGACTCATACTCGGGAAGTTGCGTGACCGAATTGGCAGGTTTCTCAGCGCTACTGAATCGAGCGAGGAGTTCCTCGATGACGGGCTTTTGGTCGGCGAGAAAGTAGTATTTCGGTGTGAGAGCGGTGTAGGAAACGTCCGTTCCGGTGGCGCGCGCTTCGATTTTCGTCCCCTGAAAATTGTAGCTCATCACTGTCGGCACTTCTTTGCCGGTGGCGCGATTCGCAGCGCGTAGCTTTTCGACGATGGCCGTCTTTCCATTTGCATCGTACACGACGAAAAATCCGGTGGCCGGAGGCGGCGCCGCATCTGATGATGCGGGCTTTTTGCCAGGGTCAGGATTCAGAACAACTCCCACGACAGCAGGGTTATCGAAGAGTGAAAGCACCTCAATTTGTTCGCGTTCCGAAGTCGCCGGGCCATTTTTGGCGATGTTATCTCGCAAACTTTTGAGAACCGCTGCGCGAGCGCGTACGAACTCCGGGTCCTCAAATAGCTGTACGACGTGATTCGTTTTTTCCGCCCTCGTCACCTCTCCCATGCCGTGCCAATAAGCAAAGAATACGGTGTTGGCAGGCAATCGATCAGAAAGGGAAGGAGCCTGCGCGAGCAGCGGGGTACTGCCTGCAATAAGCAGAACGAGCGGGACAAATATTCTGAACGTGCGCGCACCGCGGGCTACGAGACCGATCGTATTCAAAAGCGCCACCTCCGCGGCATCGCTTTCAGATTACGTTAACAAACGGCTTGTTCCGAGCTCAGTTCCCCGGCGCCGGTTTTGAGGCGGCAGAAGCGGCCGGTGGCTCACCGCCCTTCGGAGTGCTCAGGTAGCCCTTCGCGTGATCTTTCGAGACTTCGAAGACGACGATCTCATAAGGCGCTCGTGCGCCTCGAACGTAGAACTGAACAGGTTCACCGACAGTCTTATCCTTTTTTTCGATCGTCTTGTCGTCAGCCACCACGTTCATCGTGTACTTGAAACGCTTGGTGTCTACTTTGTTCAGCTTCACCTGAATGGGGCCGATGCGCTGGACTCCTTGCGACTTTTTGAGGTCGAACTCGAAAATATCACGCTGGTTGAGGCGCTTAAGCTCTTCCACTTCGTCATGATTTCGCGCAATCAGCCCGCTCTGGACCCCAAGATCGCCGACGGTGCTCTGAAGTTTGCTTTTGGTCGCTTCCAGGTCTGCCTTCGTCGCAGCGACATCGCTCTTTGTCCCGCTGATTTCCGTCGCCACCTGGCCTAGTTTCGCGGACGTGTCCTGTTCGACAGCGCCGATCTGCTCGCGAAGTTTCGCGTTGTTCGTCTCCTGCTGCTTTTTTAGAGACGCCGATAGAGACCGCGCCCGCGCCAACTCGTCCTGCGTAAGGCCTAGCTTCTGTGAAGTGACCTCCAGCTGGCCCTTCAGGTCGGCGAGCTGCGTATTTGTTTTTTCCAACTCCGCACCCAGTACTCGGCTTTTCTTATCCGCGTCATCGAGGCCTTTTCTCGTGGCCTGTCTTTCTGCATAGCTTGCGAACAATAGATACCCAACGAGCACAAAGGCAACCACGAATAGCAGAACAACCCATCGAGGCAGCGCCGCCACTTCTGCGACTGGTTCCTCAGGCTGGGGGTGCGGCAAGGGCGTAGAACTCAAACTCATAGATCTCCTTCCGGCGGCCTGGCCGCCTTATTACTCTATTGATGTGCGGAATTATGGCTGAGGCGCAAGAAGTTGTCTATGCCTTGCGATGCCGGATGTTGCTTCCGCGGCGAGGCCACATTGCTTCCACCGTGGTCGTCAGGCCGCCACGGGGTGTAAATTCGCCGGTCACACGGCAGCTGACCGGGCGAGCCGCACTGACTATATCGCGGAGCATCCGGTTCACGGCGTTCTCGTAAAAAATTCCAAGATTTCTGTACGCGAGCAAATACATCTTCACAGCCTTCAGCTCCAGGCATACTTTGCGCGGTTCGTATCGAATCGTGATCTTGCCATAGTCCGGAAGTCCGGTCTTCGGGCACACGGACGTATATTCCGGGAATTGGATGGTAATCTCGTAACCGGGGAAATGGTTGGACCACGTTTCCAGCTTGGGTAACCGGGCATCGATTCCCGCCCGTGAGTGTGCGTCGGTGTATTGGGCCATTCTGTCCTCTGGAAACCATTCTAACGAATATAGATTCTACGCTTACCGCGCGATTCATCCCATCTTGCCTGCTCGAGACATTTTAAACTATGCTCCGGACATTAGAAGCGCGGAGACCTGTTATAGACATGATCTGTCCGCAATGTCGCAGCTCAGACTGTTACCGCTCGCATCGAAGTGGAGTTTTCGATTTACTCACTACGTTCGTAGTCCTCAGGCCCTGGCGATGCCATACCTGCGACAGGCGATTCTACGCTCGGCGCGTTGCATACCTGTTTGCCTGTTACGCTCACTGCTCGAAGTGCGGAAATTTTGATCTTACGCAAATTTCTCGCGACCGCATCGAGCAGGGAACAGCGATCTCCCTGAAGCGTTGGCTCGGTATTCCCGCCTACCGCTGCGATCCGTGCAGGCGGCGATTTTTCAGCGTTCTCCCTTTTCGTCGAATCGTGGCCTCGACGAGCCGATATGCTAAGCCGACAGGCGGTCAAGAGCCGAGCCCGGCCTCGCCCGTTTCCGGGTTTGAATCGTCCTAAACTGCCACTTTTCCGCCCAAACAGCCTGTATCGAATCCCTTCCAAACGTTGTAACGCACAATTAACACTGCCGTCACGGGCGGTTCAAAGCCGACACATAAGGTTTGCCGTCCCCGCAATTGGTCAAAATTGGTCGAGGGGATGGCGCGGTTAGAACACGGGTGGTTCCTCTCCGCGTCGCAGCGAAATAGCTGCGTCTCTTTGTGTTGTTTTTCATCTCTGTAGGCCGGCACCATCGCCGGATTTTCTCACAGGTGGATGCCGGATTCGCGGTCACCGGCCGGTCAGTGTGTGGGTTGGTGGGCCACGGGCTTGGCCGAAGTCGGTGCTAGCGCGGGTCAGATGGATCGGCAGTTCATTTCAAGGAGGAGAGGAATGCGAGCACTTGCTCTATGGATTCTAGCGTTTGGCGTCGCCGCATCGCCGGCGATCGTACGAGCGGCTGGAACGGGGGATGACAAGGACTCAGCCGCTACCAAGAAGCCAGCGGATACAGCCAAGGCAGCAGATAACAAGACGCCGACGGCGTCTTCCAATTCGGAGGCACCGCCAAAACCGGCCTCTCCGACTGTGGAAAACCAACTGCAACAACTTCGCGAACTGCTCGAGGCACAGTCCAAACAGCTTCAGGAGCAGAACGATGCGTTGAAGGAACAGCGCAGGGAAATGGATGTGATGCGGGCAAATCTGAAGGCCGTGAATGCTCCTCTGGAGAATGAGGGTGCATTGCCCGCCTCCAGTTTGGCCGGTCAGCCAGCTTTGTCTGCCGGTTACGTTGCTTCGCCAGACGAAGATAAGCCGGATGCGTACCAAATTCGCTTTAAGGGCATCACGATTACTCCCGGCGGTTTCGCCGCGGCAGAAGGTGTGTGGCGGCAGAGGGGCATCGTCAACGATGTGAATACCGACTTCAAGGGCACTCCATTTTCTGGCGCCTCGAACGCCCACCTCAACGATCTGAACTTTTCCGGCCGCCAGTCGCAAATCAACGTCCTGATTCAAGGAAAGCTGGACGGCGTCAAGATCGGAAGCTACTTCGAGGGCGATTTCTTGTCAGCTGGCGTGACCTCAAATAACAACGAGACGAACAGCTACACGTTCCGTCAGCGCCAATTCTGGGCGCAAGCAGCCTTCGAAAGCGGCTGGACTATCACCGGAGGGCAGATGTGGAGCCTTGCCACTGAAACCAAGAAGGGAACTCAGCCTCTCACGGAAGCGCGGCCGATGACGATTGACGCGCAGTATAACGTCGGCTTCAGTTGGGAGCGGCAGTATGGTTTACGGATATCGAAAAGCTTGATGGATAACAAGTTGACCCTTGCAATGTCGGTTGAAGCCCCGCAGACCACCTTCGGCGGCAAAGTTGCGACAAACAACTTTTTGATCGCCGCACCAGGCGACTTGTCTGGTCTGTACAACAACCAGGCAAACTATTCCTTCAACGCAACGCCGGATTTTGTCGTCAAGGCGGCGCTCGATCCCGGATGGGGCCACTACGAAGTCTTCGGCGTGGTGAGCACCTTCCGATCGCGGCTTTTCCCCTGCGTGGGTGCTTCGGCCACCACTCCGTGCGCTATTAATGGCGCCACCAACTCAGGCTCACTGGCAACTAACGACACCCGCACCGGAGGTGGAATCGGGGCGAATGCTCGCGCACCCCTCTTTAATCATCACCTCGATGTCGGGATCCACGTCCTCGGCGGTGATGGCGTGGGTCGGTATGGGGACGCTACTCTCGCCGATGTTACGGCCCGACCCAATGGAACGCTGGTTCCTCTCCGTTCATATCAAGCCCTTGGAACACTTGAATTCCACGTGAATCCAAAGCTCGATATCTACGGGTACGCTGGCGGGGAGTACGACCAGCGCGCTCAATACTTCGATGCGAAAGGAAACCCTGTCGGCTACGGCAACAAGGGTTTCAGGAATGATGGCTGCTCTCTCGAGCTTTCCCCGACAAACCAGAACACACCCGTAGCGCCGGCGAACTGCCAGGGCGACATCCGAAACATCTTCGAGGGTACTCTCGGGTTCTGGTATCGCTTCTACCAAGGGCCGAAGGGCCGGATGCAGTACGGATTCCAGTACTCCTACCTCGTGAAGAATACATGGACCGGCACGAACTCGAAAGCGACCGACTTCTTTACGCCAAACGCAAACAATAACATGGTCTTTACTTCGCTGCGGTACTATCTGCCGTAAGCCGCTCCGGCTGACGGTCGGCAGTTCGAACGAAGTAGTTACTTAAAGGGCGCTTCCTTGGGAGCGCCCTTTTTTGTGCGTATGTGGTTTACCGAAGCGGAATTTCGAATTACTTAGATTATTAATGAGCCGTGTCGGGAACTATGCGCCGAAGTGTCTCCGCTACCCCTTGCGGATTGAAACCAAACGGGCCGGGACCTGACTTGTAGCTCACCCTTCCGTCGCGGTCTATTACGTAAAGGCGATCGGGCCAGCCCGTGTAAGCACGCTCGGTGACATTATCAAAAGTATCGACGACCGCCGGAAATTTAATACCGAGCTTCACTACACACAGCTGCCCCATCTCGCTACGCTCGTCGAAACTTTTTGGGCTTGCAAATACCACGCGGTCATCCAGATTATCGGGATCCTGCCAAACGTCGCTCGTGTGCGCCTCGCGAATATAAACCACATAGAACGCCACACGATCGCCATACTGCTCGTAGAGTTTATTGAGAGCGGGAACCTCCCGCCGAAAGGGAGGTCACGTGTAACTGCCGAACACGAGAACCACGGGCTTTTCGCCGCGCAAGGAAGACAATCGGAAGCTCGACTTATGGTCGGGGCCCTCGAGCGAAAAATCCGGCGCGATTTCGCCGACGCTCACACGGCCTGCGCGCGCTACCTGCCAGAGAGGCTTGAATGGTAGCGCTGCAAAAGCCGGCCAAGGAACGTGTTTCATCGTCGCCGCAAAACGATCCGGCGATTGCAGCATCACTCCGAACAGTACCGCCGTCAACACGGCATACAGCGCGGCGAGTGCCAGCGCGATTCTCGTGAGAGATTTCAAACCAGTCTTGATTTGTTTCGCTTGAGGCATCGAGTGACGCGGAATCTACACCGCACTTCGAAGCGCGTCTCTAATCCTTTTGTATTATGGTCCCATAATGTTCGGGGACTGGAATTCCAGCAGTTTGGATGCAGGGCGCTCTGCGGTATATCCTCCGGACGTGCAGCGCTCAACTGCCCGGTCGCCCACTTTCGGCTTGATCCTCGGACTCGTCATCACCGTGACTGCCGTCGTGGCCTATGCCTGGTACACCACGGCTCAAATCTCCGCCTTACGAAAATTGCAGAATGAGTTTGCTGATCGAAACCGAAAAGACTCGCTGCAACTGCTGCGCATCCAGAATGACTTGAATTCTCTCGGCCTCGCGATGCGCGACATGCTCGAGAGCAATGAAACGCACCCGCTCGCGGCTTGGTCGGCGCAATTTGAGCGAATTCACTCCGATCTTGATGATGCGCTTCGCCTCGAAGCGCAGCTGGCAGTGGCCGCGCGGACGCCCGAGCAGCGCCAGTATCTTGCAAATTCGTTCGCTCAGTTTTGGGACGCGGCCAACGGCGCTTTTTCATTGGCGCGCGGCGGTGACGACAATGCGGCTCGCGATCAGGTCCGGCTCACACTGCAACCGCGCCAGGCATCCCTGACTAACGCGGTAGCCCGGCTGCTTGTCGAAAACTATGAAAGCGAGGAAAAAGCGTCGGCGCAGGTGCTGCAGATTTACGATCGTGTACAGCGCCAGGTCTATCTTTTTCTTGCTGCGACGCTCGCTGCGATTCTGGCCACGGGCCTTTATCTGATTCACTCGAACCGTCGGCTCTTCGAGAAACTGGCGTCGCTCTCCCGCCTGCGTAGTGAACTCGCGCGGCAGTTGATCGCCACCCAGGAATCTACATTGCGCCATATTTCCAGGGAGCTTCATGACGAATTCGGCCAGACCCTGACGGCGGTTGGTGCGCTGCTCAGCCGTGCCGAAAAACAGACGCCCGAGGGTTCCGCCGTTCGGGAAGAGTTGCGCGAAGTCCGCGACATTGCCCAGCAGACCCTCGAAAGCGTGCGCAGTCTTTCGCAATCGCTTCATCCCGTCATGCTTGATGAGACGGGTCTCGAGAGCACAGTCGATTGGTACCTCCCAATGCTGGAGAAACAAACCGGTATCACGGTCCACTACGAAAAATCAGGCGCTTCATTTCCAATCGATGGCGGTGCCGGGATCCATATCTATCGAATTTTGCAAGAGGCTCTCAACAATGTCGTCAGGCATTCCGGCTCGCGCGAAGCCTGGGTTCGCTTGTGCTTTCTTACCGGCGAGATGAAACTCGAAGTGGAAGATCACGGTTCGGGTTTCGAGACGCAAAAATCGAAACGGGGTATCGGCCTCGTCGCGATGCGGGAACGCGCTCAATTGTTGGACGCAGCCATCGCAATTTCACAGCCGGCGCAGGGCGGCACGTTGGTGCGTCTAAGAGTGCCGCGGAACAAACTGGATTCCGATGGCAGGTAAGATCAAAGTTCTGCTTGTAGACGACCACAGCCTTGTGCGCCGCGGTTTCCGCCGCATGCTGGAAGATGAGCCGGATATAGTCGTAGTCGGCGAAGCTAGCGACGGCGATGAGGCAGTGCGTTTGGCGCGCGAGCTGGCGCCCCAAGTGATCGTAATGGACTGCGCGTTGCCCGGCACAAGCGGACTGGTTGCTACGCGCAAAATCCTCGAAACGTCGCCGCGCAAAGCGATCCTGATGCTGAGCATGCACTCGGAAGACACGCTCGTGCGACAGGCGCTGGAAGCGGGCGCGCGCGGCTACATCCTTAAAAGCGCGATTGATCTGGAATTAGCTACCGCCATTCGACGGGTAGCCGCAGGTGAGGTGGTGCTCGATGCGCAATTGGCTCGGCCGTCCGCCCTCCGGGGCGAGCGAAACGCGGGCCTTACCCCCCGCGAACTCGAGATTTTGCAGCTGATCGTGAATGGCAAGTCGAACAAGGAAATCGCCGACGACCTGAAGCTCAGCGCCAATACCGTGGCGGTTCACCGCGCCAACATCATGGAGACTCTCGGGATCCATAAGACAGCCGAACTCGTGGTCTACGCGATCCGCAACGGCCTCGTGAGTATTTCGTAATGGCGATTTTATTCTGAGCCGAGTGCATGCTTCATCCGTCCTGCCCAGTCCGCCGGTTCTCTAATGGTTTTACAGTATTGCTCCAATTGAACGTCTTCCTTAAATTACATCTCGCTTGGCCGCCAAAGGCTCCCCGCTTGAGGCGCACCCCCCAAGCAAAGTTGACCTTGCCCGGCTGGCTCGAACGGGCTAGCCGGGAAGTTTTCCTACCCTAGACGTACTCCATGTGATGTGAAGTGTTGAAGAGCGCGTCACCGCTGCCACCGCGCATACCAATCCCGTTTCCTGGTGCCGCTAGGAATGTTAGAATTGCCCTAGCCGAAGTAAGAACCTGCTCGCTTTGGCGATATCGTCTAAAGGTTAGGACGGAGCCCTCTCAAGGCTCAAATCCGGGTTCGAGTCCCGGTATCGCTACCAAAGTTTTGCCGCTCCGCGAAATTATTCCCGCTTCGAACCCCGCGTCGTCGACCGTGCACTCCGAACGGGTTTCTGCGTCAAAACTTTGCTGGTGTGCGACGACACAGAAGCCGAGGCAGCGGCTGCCACTGGTGCCGGCAGTTGGGCGCGGCGATCGTTCGACGCATTCCGCCAGTTCACCTGAGGCATAATCAGCGACCGATCGACGCGATCGCGGTATTTCACCGCGATATTCATCAGCGAATCGAGCAGCGAGTCCGATAGCCAGTGTGGCTTCAATCCGAGATCGATCAGTTTCGAGTGCTTCGCATTGTAGTAGTGCTCTTCGGCTTCCACGCGAGGGTCCGGCAGGTTCTGGATTTCAACCTTCAGCCGCATTTTCCGCGCAGCCTTCTGCACCAGTTGCGCGAGCTCCAAAATCGAGAACTGCTCGGTGAACTGATTGAAAACCCGGCATTCGCCTCGCGCCGCGGGTTTCATGCAGGCAAGCTCGATGCAACATACCGTGTCGCGAATGTCGAGAAAGCCCCGCGTCTGCCCGCCCTTGCCATACACGGTGAGCGGATGGCCGATCGCCGCTTCGATGCAGAAGCGATTCAGAACCGTACCGAACACTTCATCGTAATCGAACCGATTGATAAGGGCTTCATCGAGTGCCACTTCATCCGTCAGCGTTCCGTACACAACGCCCTGGTTCAAATCCGTCGCGCGCAGTCCCCAAATCTTGCACGCAAACATGATGTTGTGGCTATCGTGCACCTTCGAGAGGTGGTAGAACGAACCAGGCTGTTTCGGATAGGGGAGCACGTCTTTCCGTCCATTGTGCTCGATCGTGATGTAGCCTTCTTCGATGTCGATGTTCGGCGTCCCGTACTCGCCCATCGTTCCGAGCTTCACCAAATGGCAATCCGGACGCAATTCGCGAATCGCGAACAGAAGATTCAACGTCCCCACCACGTTATTCAACTGCGTGAACGAAGCGTGCTTGCGGTCGATCATCGAATATGGCGCCGAGCGCTGTTCGGCGAAGTGCACCACTGCATCGGGCTCGAATGTCTTCACTGTGGAAGAAAGGAAGTCGTAGTCGGTCACGTCACCCACATACATCTCCATCGTGTTTCCGGTGAGCTCCTGCCAGACCTTCAACCTTTCGGAAAGAGGACGGATCGGTGTGAGGGATTGCGCGCCGAGTTCGTGGTCCCATTGGCGGCGGAGAAAATTGTCAACAATCGCGACCGTGTGGCCCTTGCTTGAAAGATAGAGAGCCGTAGCCCACCCGCAATAGCCGTCGCCTCCAAGCACTGCAATCCTCATGTCTCCTCCAGAATCGTCAGTGGGCCTCAATGGCCCAACGCCCAAGATTAAGGGTCACTCTAGCACGCGAAACGAATTTCGCCGGTACTCGCCGTCTTCCATTGCCCTTTACGCCACTTCCCGCGCCAGAAGCGCTTTTCGGCCCGCGAAGCCCCGCTTGTATGGCGTGGTTAGTCGCTTTGTTGGGTGAGATGAGCCGAAGGCAATCAATCATCGAGCAGAATAAAATTGTACCCTCTCCCCCCGGCACAATGCAATCCACTTAAGCGTGCAGTTCGGTAGCTCGCCTTTCTAAGTCTTCGGCCGCCGTCGCCGGGCGGACTCATGAGCCTTAATGCTTCTGCCAGTACCTTATTGTGAGGCATTGGTGTTCGTGGAACCGTTCGAGGCAACGACGAAAGCACCCGAAAGGCGCTTCAGGCAACGTTTCGAAGCGGATTGCTTATGCTTTCAGTCGAACTAAGCGCGAACCGTCCCGGCATGAACTCTCTGTGACTCGATCTGCTGGATGGTGCTCCGCAACCAGTTCCGCATCGCATCCTCGATTTCCAGCTGCGTTCCGCACCCGTAAAGGCACTCGAGTGTTTCCCCTTCTTTCGTAAGCGGGATCTGACGGCAGGGAATCTTCGCTCCACGCTGGGCGGCCGGAACCAATTGCATCAGAACGCACTCTTCGCACGGCGCCGGGTTCTCGTTCGCGTCGTAATTCATACAGCTCGGTGAATCCTCGAAGGCCAGATGTTGTCTCCACGGCTCCCGTGGCGAACTGCCATAGCCGCCGCGTTC
>Ga0209625_1000020_pt1 | contig 30246 bp, 29 predicted proteins | sample JacPin_JW_Ref_M2_FD_187960 | JGI IMG/M metagenome (GOLD analysis project Ga0209625, IMG submission 187960) | Forest soil microbial communities from Algoma, Ontario, Canada - Jack Pine, Ontario site 1_JW_Ref_M2 (SPAdes) (version 2) | ecosystem: Environmental > Terrestrial > Soil > Boreal...
CTTAGATTGAGCCTGGCAGAACACTTCGACGTCTGGCGGGAAGTAATTATCCCGCTACTCCCAAAAGGCTCAAACACACTCTCCGAACGAGAGGTGATCATGCGAGCGCTATCACGGCTCCTGTTGGTCCTGACATTTTTTGCCACACCCTTATTCGCGCAAGATAACCCCAACAATCTCCATCACTCTACAACTCCGCCTCCGGGTGCGCGTTTCGAGATCATGCAGTCGGAATTGGCAGCAAAATGGACTTTTAAACTTGACCGTTTCACAGGTCAAATATTTCAACTAGTAAGAACAAAACAGGATGTGTACTCGTGGGAGAAAATGAACGTCATTGGCTTTCGTAGTGTCGCGCAGGCGACGCGGCCCCGATTCCAACTTTTCACGTCTGGACTCGCGGCAAAGTTTACGTTTTTGATCGATACCGACACCGGTAAGACTTGGCAGCTTGCGACCGTCAAGGAACAGCTCGCTGACGGAACCGAACAGGAAAACAATCTCTGGGAGCCGCTGGCCGACTAGGCGCCTTCGAGTGCTTGACGGGGGCTGGACGCAGCTATATCGTCCGGGCGAGGTGAACGAATGGCGTCACCGGCACCAATACGGGCACCGAAGGCTGCGCCGCTACAGCGCGCTGACTGGATACGGGCTGCGTTTGCGCGACTGGCGCAGGACGGGATTGATGCGGTGCGCGTCGAGGTGCTGGCCCGGGATTTGCATGTGAGCAAGGGGAGCTTTTACTGGCATTTTCGCGATCGCGGTGAGCTGGTTGCGTCAATGCTGGAGCAGTGGGACGAGGACGAGTCGGCGTGGCTGGCGGCGGCTGCGGCGGACGAGCGCAGCGCGGCGGCGCGTTGGGCGGAGCTGGTGGGGCATTTGACCGATGCCGCTCATAGCCGGCTCGAGGCCTCATTGAGAGACTGGGCGCGTCGTGACCCGCGGGCGGCGGAGCGGGCGAGCGGGATCGAACGGAAGCGTCGCGAATATATTGCCGACGTGCTCGAGGACGTGGGATTTACGGAGCGGGCGGCCGAGGCGTGGTCGGAGATGGGGCTGCTGGTCTGTTTGGGGTGGGTGGACCGGGCGAGCCGCGATCCAGAGTTTCGCAGCGCGCCGAAGCGCGGGCTGGGGGATTTTTTGTCGGAGCTGGTGCTGGCGGCGTCGGCAAGGTCGGGCGGGCGCGGTTAGAGTTCTTAGCCACAGAAGCACGGAGGAACGGAAAGAGAGATCCCTCGATTGCGCCGTGCGCCGCCGCAACGCGGCGGAAAAGCAAGGACGCGCGGCTCCGCTAGGGATGACATGGCCGCAGAACGTGAGTTCGCAAAGAAGTTTGGAAGCGGCCAGCCGGGTCTCCGGTCGGAATGACAGCGCCGGGGGTGAGCCAATCGGATCTGCGTCCGTATCGACCCGAGCGGCGTCAAGGAAGGCGCACAGGCCCTTCGTAACTCTGGGCAAGCAAGAGTGCCTGTGCCACTAGACGCAAAAAGAGCCGGCAAGATGCCGGCGCTACAGGGGACAAAGGCTGGCCCGCACCGCCCAAAACTGCTTTTTGCTGCAACCCAGTTGGTGCAGTTGCGGCGCCAATTTTTGTCCGAAAATTGACCGCGTTGCACTTCCTCAGTAGGGGCACGGCATGCCGTGCCCGCTGTCGCTAGGACCGCAACGATCCTATGCGCGCACTCTGCAGGACGCTAGGTGGGTTTCCCTGCTGACATCCCTTGGGACGAGAGACACAAACACGGTGAAGCAAACCTGTGCTCGATGGTCACATTGTACGGACGCCGCATTCGGGCACGGCGTGCCGTGCCCCTATTGAAAATATTCTTGCTGCACTCAGCTTCTGTCGCTCGGACTTGCCAACGGCGGTATACTAAGAATACGAATGAGAGTTGATACCCTCAGGTTCCGGTTGGGCCGCTACCCCCTCCTCGCATGAAAGCACCGCAAGAGCTGGACAATCGGGAACGAGTCCTGCTTGTCGGCGTGGGGCTGAAGAAATCGCCGCGCGGAAGGATGGGCGATCCCACGTCTGCCGGCCGCGACTCGCTCGAAGAATTGACCGAACTGGCAGAGAGCGCGGGCGCGAAAATCGAAGGTTCGCTGCTGCAGGTTCGTGAGGCGCTCGATCCCGCGACGCTCGTGGGGCGCGGCAAGCTCGAAGAGATTCGCATCGAGGCCGAGATGCGACATGTGCCGCTCGTGATTGTCGATCACAACCTGACGCCGGTGCAGCTGCGTAATATGGAGAAGGGAATTGGCCGTCGCGTGATCGACCGCACGCAGCTGATCCTGGATATTTTTGCGACGCATGCGCGCACGCGCGAAGGCCAGTTGCAGGTGGAGCTCGCGCAACTGAATTACCTGCTGCCACGGCTCACCGGCAAGGGCGAAGAGCTTTCGCGGCTTGGCGGCGGAATCGGGACGCGCGGCCCTGGCGAACAAAAGCTCGAGACCGACCGGCGGCGGATTCGCGATCGCGTGGGGAAAATCAAAGAAGCGATCGAGACCGTTCGCCGCCAGCGAACGACGAGGCGGCGCGCGCGCCAGGCGGTGCCGCTGGGCATGATCGCGCTCGTGGGTTACACGAACGCGGGGAAGTCAACGCTCTTCAACGCGCTGACGCACGCCGAAGTGCTCACGTCGCCGCAAATGTTCGCGACGCTCGATCCGACGATTCGCGCGGTGCGGCTGCCTTCGCGGCGGCGCGTGCTGTTGAGCGACACGGTGGGATTCTTGCGCGATTTGCCGCCGGATTTGATCGCCGCGTTTCGAGCGACGTTAGAAGAGGTGCAGGAAGCGGCGCTGATTTTGCACGTGACCGATATTGCGAATGCGCACCATGCGGAGCAGGACGCCGAGGTCGAGAAGGTGCTCGACGATTTGGGCGTGAAGAACACGCCGCGCGTGCATGTGTTCAACAAAATCGACCAGCTCGATCCCGAGCAGCTCGCCAATCTGGTCCGCGCGAACGGACACAACGAGCAAAAGGCATTTACTTCCGCCGTCACGGGCGCCGGACTTGAGGATTTACTTGCGCGCATTGACGCGGTGCTGCCGGGCGATCCGCTCGTCCATCTGCATCTGCGCGTGCCGCTCGCCAACGGCCGCGATCTTTCGATCGTGCACGCGTGCGGCCGGGTGCTGAGCTCGGAGGTGCGGGACGGCGATATGCAGTTGGAGGTGGAGCTGCCGGAATCGATCGCCCGCCAGTTGCAGGATTTCGTCGCGGATCCAGAATTGGCCGGCACCGCGAAAAGGTCTGATAAGTAGACCTTTTAGGCAGGCCGCGGATGCTCCGAACTGTGGAAATCACTGTGGAAAAGGCATGCCTGAAATCGCAAAAACCTTTTCGATCCAGCTAGTTATACGAAATCGCATATTTCGATATGCTTCTCTAAGTCCTTGTATTTCTGCCGGTTAGTGTCCCGCGGTTTGGGGGTTCGAGGGGAAATACTCATAGGCGAACTCCGTTTTTCTTCGCATGCGAATTTGCACAGCGTTGCAGCACCTTGTTCGGTAACAGTCACTAGATACAAGGTTTGCTGTACCGACCCATAAGGTGACTGCGAGCCCCTGACGGCTCGAATACGCGGCTCGCGCGGGCCGTTGACTCACTCGGCAGCGAAGTCTATAGTGATTCACATCCATGAAGGCTGGCGCTGGTGGTCCGTGGGCGTCTAGCCAAGTGAGACAATCTCGTGAGCGCAATGAATCTGCCGAACAGCCTGACCGTGCTCCGGATCTTCTTTGTTCCGCTCCTTGTTGTTGTTCTCCTAACCCGCCAGCCCAACTTTGACTTCTGGGGTATGCCAATCCATTTCGAAGTGTGGGGCGTGCTGATTTTGCTGATGGCCGCGGCCACTGACGTGATGGACGGATACATCGCCCGAAAGCGTCGCGAAATAACCACACTGGGCATCCTGCTCGATCCCATCGCAGACAAGCTTCTGATTTCAGCCGCGTTTATTTCGCTGGTGCAGATGGGACTCGTGCCGGCGTGGATGGTGGTGATCATCATCGGCCGCGAGTTTATCGTCGTGGGACTGCGTGAGATTGCGTCGGTAGAGGGATTGGTGATCCCAGCGTCGCCGCTGGGGAAGACGAAGATGATTTTGCAGGTATTGGCCGGCTGCGCGGTGATTTTAACGGCGAAGTATTCGTCGCTCAAGCTGCTGGGCATCGTGTTGATGTGGCTCGTGGTGTTGAGCGCCGTGGCTTCGGCGATTCACTACTTCCAGATGTTCTGGAGCCAGATTGACATTCGCGTGCAGCAGCGGCGAAGCGGCGTGATCCTCGTCAAGCCGGAAGAGAAGCACCAGGATGTCCCCACTCGCTGAAGCAACGAAACAGACCCTCCTCGATGTGGCAAGGCGAGCCGTAGTTCTTGCTGTGGAAAGCCGCGAACTACTCGCAGACCTTCCGCAGGATGAAGCCCTGCAACGGACTGCTGGCGCATTCGTCACGCTGCACCGGCATGGGAAGTTGCGGGGATGCGTGGGGCAGCTCGCGTCGAAGGAACCGCTCGTTTCGGTAGTGGCCTATTGCGGCATGGCAGCGGCGCTTGAAGATCCGCGTTTCACGCCAATGACCACGGCGGATCTGGAGGGCCTCGCGATTGAAATTTCGGTGCTTTCACCGCTCATTGAGATCTCTTCCGAACAGATCGAGCCGGGGAAGCACGGGCTGATGGTGACCCAAGGCGGACAGCGCGGCGTCTTACTGCCACAGGTGGCTGCGGAGTTCGGTTGGACGGGGCTGCGCTTTTTGGAAGAAACATGCGTTAAAGCCCAACTGGAACGCGAAGCGTGGAAGCAGGCCGGAACGCGTGTGCAAGCGTTTACGGCAGAGGTCTTCAGCGAAACGGGATTCCATGCCGGCCCGCAGCCCGAGATGCGAGCGAAATCGCGCTACTCCACTTCGACGTAATCACCGGCGTAAATCTGGTGCAGGCTGAAGGTGATGAGGACGCTTGAAGCGTTGGGCGAGGCGCGGACCACAACGCCCTCACCGATCACCTCGCGCGGCACATTATCCCAAGTGTATTTCGCGGGCACGCTTCCGAATCCAAAGACATCGAAGGCTGTTCTTTTGGTCTGATAGGCAGTCTCGTGTTCGGTTCCCTGATAACGGAACACCCTGAAGTAGTCGCCGACTTTCACACCCTGTGCGCTGCCGAGGTTGACGTAGATGATGTCATTGGTTCCGTCGAGAATCGCGAACTGCTTGCCGGAGACCACCATGGCCACGGGCTTGCCGCTGGGCGGCGCGAAGCGGTCAAAATTGGCTTCGGATTTCAGCGGCGGCGCCGGGCGCTCGTTGAACGGCAGAACGATGTCGCCGCGTTGCATATAGTTGCAGGAATTCACGACTTGAGCGATGGAGGCGTTGGGCTGCGCGACGACGACACGCAGGCGGCCTTCGTCTTCCCACATCGTTCCAATCTTCTTCAAGATCCTAAACTGCCATTTAGTCCACTCGATATCGGTTGGATCGGTAATGGCGCGGATCACCGAAAATTGATCGCCTACCTTGACGCCCTGGCCGGAACCCTTGTTGATGTAAACGTAGTCGCCTTCCTGGTAGGTGATCATATAGTTCGACTCTTCGCCGGTGATCAGATAGGTGTCGCGCGGGACGGACTCGCTCGTGATGGTTCCGGAGCAGTAGATGTCGTCCTGAGTCGTGGAAAGGCCTCTATCCTGCGCGGCGATCGCGCCCCCGGACAGGGCCAGAATGAGACCAGCAAGGACAAATTTCCCGCGCATAATGCATGCTCCTTTGATTGCGTGCGCCGACACGGGGCGCAACCGGATGATTCGACCGTAACAAACGGGTCTGGGAGCGTCAAGGCAAGGTCTGGCGCGCTTTACACATTGAGTAACGCATGGTAGAAGCCAGAACCTCCTGTACGGATGGACAGGGTAGCGTGCGGTAGCGCATAGATGCCGAACGTGATCGAATGCAGTGTCAAACGGACGAAAATTGGCGACGCGGATGATTGGCGAATCGAAAATTTGCGCCGTCGTTGCGGCGGAAAATGCCGCAGCGATGTGGCGACAGCTTGGGCGAGCCCTGGCGGAGACCAAGACTGTTGAACTGCGCCTGGATTGGCTCGCGAATGACCGCGAGATCGAGCGGTTTCTCGCCCGGCTGGCCGCAAACAGCCGGAGGAAAGCAACGCGCGCCCGCGCGACGATCATCGCGACGTGCCGACGGCGCGAAGCAGGGGGCCGCTATCGAGGCACGATCGCCAAACAGCTTTTTCACCTTGGCGAAGCGCTAAGAGCGGGATGCGGATGGTACGACCTCGAAATTGAGTCGGCTTCGCGGTGTCCGGTCGAGCTCCTCGATGTCCTGCTCGGCGAAGGGCGGCAGATTTGTTCCGCTCATTTCTTTCAGCGCTCGCCGCGAAATTTCAAGCCTATCGTTGCCTCCTTAACGAGCGTGCGGCCGGATGCGATCAAGATCGCCGCGCAGTGCGAATCGCTTTGGGAAGCGCGGCGCGTGATTGAGATTGCACGCGGGCGGAGTGACGCGATTGCGGTGCCGATGGGCGACGTCGCGCTACCGTTGCGCATCCTCGCGCGGCGCGAAGGGAGCGCTCTGGCGTACGCACCGGTGGAGAACGCGACGGCTCCCGGCCAAGTCTCACTTGAAGAGATGAAGAATCTCTATCGTGCCGATCGCATTAATCGGCGGACTCGCATTTACGGCGTAATCGGCAATCCCATCGGCCATTCGCTTTCGCCGCAGCTCCAGAATGCGGGTTTTAAGGCCCGCCGGATTGACGCGGTCTACATTCCTTTCCTAGTGCGCGATCTTCACGATTTTCTTGGCGCGATTGGACCGCTGCGGATCAAGGGATTCAGTGTGACGCTGCCGCATAAGCGTGCCATTCTCCGCCATCTTGATGATTGCGACGAGTTGGCTGCTTCGATCGGCGCCGTGAACACGGTTTCCGTGCGCGCAAACGGAAATCTGTACGGCTACAACACCGATTACGTCGGCGTGCTCCGAGCACTCGAACGCCGCATTCTGCTGGAAGGCAGCCGCATGCTGATATTCGGCGCGGGAGGCGCGGCGCGCGCGATTGCATTTGCGCTTTCTCGTGCCGGAGCTTCGGTGTGTATTTGTGCGCGACGGGCTGCGCAGGCAACCGCTCTCGCTCGAGCGGCCGGAGCGGAAGCGATCGCGCGCAAGCGTTTGCGAACAGAATTCTTCGATGCGATCGTGAACGCTACCCCGGTAGGCATGCACCCCGAGATCGAGCGCTCGCCGCTCGAAGCGCGCGAGCTGAATTGCCGGCTGGTTTTCGACACAATTTATCGGCCGCGCGTGACAAAACTGATGCAACTCGCGGCGCGTCGCGGCATCGAAACCGTATCCGGAGTGGAGATGTTTGTCGCACAGGGAGCCGCGCAGTGGGAAATCTGGACCGGTCAGCGGGCTCCGGAGAAGGCGATGCGTGCGGCGGTTCGGGCGGCTCTTGAACGCGAGGAGAAGCAACAGCGCGGAAGGCGCTCTGGTTGACGGACAAATTAATGGTACAGCCTGATTTCAAAACATTCTCGAAGCTCGCGCGTCAGGGAAACCTGATCCCGGTTTACGAAAGATTTACGGCCGACCTGTTGACGCCCGTCGGGGCTCACCTCCGAATCGCGCACCGAGCGAAATATTCATTCCTGTTGGAAAGCATTGAGGGCGGCGAAAACATTGCGCGTCATACCTTTGCCGGTGCGAACCCGGAAGAGGTTTTTCGCGCGCGCGGGCGAATCTGCAAGCTCGAGACCGGCGGGCGCGAAATCCATTTTGACGACGATCCGATCGAACAGATGCGGCGGCTTACGGCTCGCTACCATCCAGTGCGCGTTCCCGGTCTTCCTCCGCTCATCGGCGGCGCGATTGGCTATTTTGCGTACGACATGGTGCGGCTGGTCGAAAAAATTCCCGCCTCGGGCCGCGACGATCTCGGGCTTGACGATTGCGTGATGATGTTTTTTCACGGCCTGATCGTTTTCGACCATGTGCAGCGTCGCATTTGGGTGATTCGCAACGTATTCACGGAAGGAAAGGGAAGCGTCCGCGAGAAGTACGATGCAGCGCGGCGCGAAATCCAAATCGTGCGGCGGAAGCTGGAAGGGCCGCTGCCCCGCCGGGCGCGCTCTTCACGCGGCGGCAAGCTGCGCGTCCAGTCGAATATGACACGGTCGCAGTATCTGGCCGCCGTCCGGAAGGCGAAGGCTTACATTCGCGCCGGCGATATTTTTCAAGTAGTGCCGAGCCAGCGATTTTCGGCGCGAACGACTGCCGACCCGTTCGAAATCTATCGCGCGTTGCGCGTCGTGAATCCATCGCCATATATGTATTTTCTCAAGCTGGATGACGTATCCATTGTCGGCAGCTCGCCGGAAATGCTGGTCAAGGTGCAGGGCCGCGAGGTTTCCTATCGGCCGATTGCCGGAACGGTTCCGCGCGGGCGTGACGAAAACGAAGACCGAGCGCTCGAAGCGAAGCTTCTTGCCGATCCCAAGGAGCGCGCCGAGCATATCATGCTCGTTGACCTCGGGCGCAACGACCTCGGCCGCGTCTGCGAGTACGGCTCGGTGAAGCCGGAGCGTCTGATGTTCGTCGAGCGCTACTCGCACGTGATGCATCTCGTATCGAGTTTGCGCGGACGGCTGCGGGAGGGCGTTGATTGCTTTGAGGCGCTGATGTCGTGCTTTCCGGCGGGCACGCTTTCGGGCGCGCCGAAAATCCGCGCGATGGAAATTATCGATGAGCTTGAGCCGACACGTCGCGGCATTTACGCCGGCGCGATTCTGTATCTCGATTTCTCCGGGAACCTTGATTCGTGCATCGCGCTGCGTACGCTGGTGGCGAAGAAGGGGCGTGTGTACATCCAGGCGGGCGGAGGAATTGTCTCAGATTCGGTTCCTGAGCGCGAATATCAGGAAACGGTGAACAAGGCGCGCGCGGTGGTGAAAGCGCTGGAAATCGCTCACGGCGGCCGCGAACGCGAATAAGCGGATGTGAATGCGATGCTGTATGCTTGAATACAGCGATGCTACTGCTACTCGACAACTACGACTCGTTTACCTATAACCTCGCGCAGTACCTTGGCGAGATGGGGCAGAAGCTCGAAGTGCGACGCAACGACCGCATCACGCTCGACGAAATCGAAGAGATGCGGCCTGAGCGCATCGTGATTTCTCCCGGGCCGTGCACGCCGCAAGAGGCGGGAATCAGTATTCCGCTCATCCAGCGGTTCGCCGGCAAAATTCCGATTCTTGGTGTGTGCCTGGGCCATCAGGCGATCGGGGCGGCGTTCGGGGGTCGCGTGATTCGCGCGCGCAAAATCATGCACGGCAAGACCAGTCGCATCGAGCACGATGGCAGAACCATTTTTCGCGGTTTGCCGCAGAAATTTCAGGCCACGCGCTATCATTCGCTGATCGTCGAGCGGAAATCTCTGCCGCGCGAGCTCGAAATATCCGCCGAAACGGACGACGGCACGATCATGGGCTTTCGGCATCGTAAACTTCGCGTTGAAGGAGTGCAGTTCCATCCGGAGTCGGTCCTTACCGAGCGGGGCTTCCGGCTTCTCGAAAATTTCCTCAGCGTCTAGAATAAAAATTTCAAGTTCTTTGCGAGATGCTCGATGAATCCGCGTTCGCACCGCATCATTCACCGCGCTGTGTCTTTCTGCTGCGTTCTGATTTTCGTGGCGACGCTAGGGTATGCTTCGCCAACTTCCTATCTCGGCTTTGACGCGAACGACTATCCGGGCGACGCCGCACTGCCGTCATTGAGGCACACGTTTTCGTTCTCCGGATATTGGCTCAATATCCCTCCGGGCGCCGATGGAAATGGTTGGGTTGGAAAGCGCTCGGCGCTCTTGAAAAACGGGTTCGGTTTTCTCGTGCTCTTCAACGGGCGCACGATCAGCCAACTAAAAACCGTGGCAAGCGCAGCCGAGACCGGCAAAGTCGACGGGCAATCGGCCGCCGCGCTCGCGCGACAGGAAGGTTTTCATTCCGGCGCTGTGATTTTTCTGGATCAGGAAGAGGGCGGGCGGATGACCGACGATCAGAACGCCTACATTTTTGCGTGGGTTGACGCGGTGATCGCGGGCGGATTCCGTGCAGGAATTTATTGTTCCGGCATGCCCGCGAAAGAGGAGAAGGGAAAAACGATCGTCACCGCGGACGACATTCGCGCGCACGCCGGAGGGCGAAAGATTTCATACTTCGTGTATAACGACGCCTGCCCGCCATCGTCCGGCTGCGTGTATTCGAAAAATCCGCCACCGCCATCCGCCAGCGGAGTGCTGTACGCCTCGGTGTGGCAGTTCGCGCAGTCACCGCGGCGCCATGAATTCACCAAGGGCTGCGCCGCTACGTACAACCCCGACGGCAATTGCTATGCGCCGGGCACAGGGCCGGGGTCAGTCAACCTCGATTTGAATTCGTCGCTCTCGCCCGATCCATCAAACGGACGCAAATGAGCGAGCAAGCGCCGTACGCACTCGAAGTTGACGACATCGTGAAAGTGTATCCGGCGCGCCGCAACGGATTCTTCGGAGCGCGCGGCGAGGCCGTCCGCGCCATCGACGGTCTTACCTTTAATGTGCCGCGCGGCTCGATTTTCGGAATGCTCGGCCCGAATGGCGCGGGCAAGACGACGCTGCTTAAGATATTGGCAACGCTTTTACAGCCTTCGAGTGGGCATGCACGCATCGAGGGCTTCGACGTCGTCGAGCAGCCGCTCGAAGTTCGCCGCCGGATGTCGATGGTGCTGCAGGAAACTGCCGGCGAGATGTTCCTTTCCGTGCGCGACAATTTTCTCACCTACGCGGGATTTCATGGGCTCAGCAAGCCGGATGCGGAACGCGGGGCCGCCGAGATCATGCAGCTCTTCGATCTCGCTCCGGAAGCGGACCGCAAAGTGCAGGATCTCAGCGGCGGGTTTCGCCGGCGCGTGCAGGTGGCGAAAGTTTTTCTGGTGAATACGCCGGTGCTGTTTCTTGACGAGTTTTCGACCGGCATGGATCCGATTTTGAAGCGCGCGGTGATGGATGCGCTGCGAAAAGAATCGGCGCGAGGCCGCACGATTGTTCTCACGACGCAAATTCTCAGCGAAGCGGAAGAACTTTGCGACGACATTTTGATTCTGAACAAGGGCCGGCAAATCGCGCGTGGCGACCTACACGCTTTGAAACTGCTTTCGCAGGATGTGTACGAAGTCGCGATCACGTTTGAATCGCTGCCCGCTGGCATCGAAGGTGAGATTGCCGCATTGCACCCGATTCGCTCGCAGATCAACGTCAATACGCTTGAATTCTGCGTGAAGGCGCAGGAGGCGGAAGCGCTTGAAATCGTCGCGGCGCTGGCGAAAAAAGGGCGCGTGCTGCGGGTCGAAATCGGCGGGGCGAGTCTGGAAGACATTTTCGTCGAGTTGACGCAGAAGGCCGGTGAGGGAGCGCGAAAGTAGGGAGCGATCGTGTCGTCGATTTCCGCCATGCTGTATCGCGAGGGCAAGATTCGAGCGACGAATATCACATTTGTCTTCTGGGATCTTTTTTATCCGCTGTTCTATCTGCTCGTTTTCGGCGTAGGCGTAACGGCTTCTCTGGGCACTCCGCTCTCTGCGCCCGGAGTGACGTACAACTCGTTTTTTCTCGCCGGCGTGCTGGGCATGGCCAGCTTCGGCATCGCGTCAAATAGCTCCTGGTCGTTTTTCATGGATCGCGACAACGGAATTTTCTACGAGATGCTCACCTACCCGATGAGCCGGTCGGAATATCTCCTCGGCAAAGTGCTGTTCAATGTGTTTATCGCGATCGTGCAGATGGTGATCACGCTCGGGCTGGGCACTTGGCTGCTCGGAATCCGCTTGCGCTTCGATCTTTTGCCGCTGCTCGTGGTGACGGTGATTTTCGGTACGGCGGGGTGGTTTTTCTTTTACACGATTTTTGCGCTGAAGATTCGGCGCAACGACATTTTCAACAGCGTCACATCCGTTTTTTACTTTGTGTTTCTGTTTGCCAGCTCGATGTTTTATCCGCTCGAGCCATTGCCGCGCTGGTTTCGCGTGATCGGTCTCGCGAATCCGATTACGTGGCAGGTGGATTTGCTTCGCTACAGCTCGATCGGGCTAGGCACTCCACACCAACTCGGCCTAGAAGCCGCGGCGTTCGGAATTTTTGTTCTGGCATGCTTCGGTTACGCGGTGCACAGCTTAACGCAGATTTAGTTGGGGTCGTTTCAGCCTTGCTAGGATCCGGAAAGGGCCCGCTCACTATGGCGTTGCGTGAACGCGATAAATCCTTCGAGCTTTTCGCGCGCCGTACCTGAATCGATCGATTCCGCCGCTACGCGCACACCGTCCAGGAAATCCGCGGCGCGGCCTGCGGCAACGAGCGCTGCCGCAGAGTTCGCGAGCACGATTTCGCGGTGGGCTCCGTTCGCATGGTGGTGCGCCGAGGGACCAAAAATGTGAAGAATGATCTCCGCGTTGTGCCGCGCGTCGCCGCCTCGAATTTCTTCAGGTGGCCAGCGGCGTAAGCCAAAATCTTCCGGCGTTACCCTGTAGTTCCGCACCGAACTATCGCGCAGTTCGGAGACGTACGTCTCGCCCGATATCGAAATCTCGTCGAGTCCTTCCGCGCCGTGAAAGACAAAAGCGCGCTGCACTCCGAGCTCCCCGAGTGCTCGCGCCACCAGTTCCGTCAGGCTCGGCTCATACACGCCGACAATCTGAACCGATGCTCCGGCAGGATTCGTGAGGGGGCCGAGAAGATTGAACACCGTGCGCATGCGAAGTTCGCGCCGCACCGGCATAGCGTGTCGCGTCGCGGCGTGCATCGCGGGCGCGAACATGAAACCGATGCCGATTTCCTCGATCGAGCGAGCCACGCCGTCCGGCGCCAGATCGATTTTCGCGCCCAGCGCTTCGAGCACGTCCGCCGAGCCGCACCGCGAGCTGAACGAGCGATTGCCGTGTTTCGCGACGGGCACGCCGGCGCCAGCAATCACAAACGCTGCAGCGGTTGAGATGTTGAAGCTGCCGGCCCCGTCGCCGCCAGTCCCGGCCGTGTCGACTAGAACTTCGGTTTTTGGCGTGTGCCCCGCTGGGAAAATGGGCGTCGCGTGACGGCGCATCGCCTTCGCGAAGCCAACAACTTCATTCACCGTCTCGCCTTTTATTCGAAGCGCCGTAAGCAAACCCGCGATCAACGCATCGCTCGCGCGACCTGCAAGAATATCTTCCATCGCAGCTTCGGCTTCGGCGCGCGTCAAGTCTTTGTCAGCGACGATTTTTTCAAGCGCTTCGAGAATCATGAGATTAGAGTGTGTAACGATTGCTTACCCGAGCACCGCGAAGTGGTTCGTCGCGACACGCCCTCAGCGATTCACCGACACATTTATCGCAAACTGATTTCATTTGCAAAGCCATGCCGCGCCTTGCTCGTGCTGCATGTTCCAAGTAAACTGAGTAGCTTTTGCGAGCATAAATACTAGCACTATTTAAGGCGAGCCTCCGAAAGCCGATGGAGTAGGAATGAAAATCCACGAGTATCAGGCTAAGGCAATTCTCGCGAAATTTGGTGTCCCGGTGCCGCGCGGAGAAGTGGTTTTCAATAAAGACGAAGCGCGCGCCGCGGCGCAGCGGCTCGGTACGCCTGTCGTCGTGGTAAAAGCGCAGATTCACGCGGGCGGACGCGGCAAAGCAGGCGGCGTGAAGCTCGCGAAATCAGCCGACGAAGCTGCCGCGCATGCCGAACGCATCCTCGGAATGCAACTCGTCACGCCGCAAACGGGCCCCGAAGGCCGCATCGTTCGACGCTTGCTGATCGAAGAAGGCCTCGACATCAAGCGCGAGCTCTATTTGAGCATTCTCGTTGATCGCGCAGTGAGTGCGCCTGTTTTTATGGCCAGCACCGCCGGCGGAATGGAAATAGAAGAAGTCGCGAAGGACAATCCTGAAGCGATTCTACGCGAAACGATTCATCCGGCCACCGGATTGCTGCCGTTTCAGGCGCGCAAACTGGCCTTCGGCCTCGGACTCGCACCGGAAGTCGTGAACGCAGCGGTACAGTTTCTTCAGTCGCTCTATCGCGCGTTTATGGAGACGGACGCGTCGCTCGTGGAAATTAATCCCTGCGTCGTCACCGGCGATGGCCGCCTGGTCGCGCTCGATGCGAAAGTCACCTTCGACGACAACGCGCTCTACCGCCATCCGGAATTCAAGGATCTGCGCGACCTCGAAGAAGAAACGCCGCTCGAAGTGGAAGCTTCAAAGTTCAAACTGAACTACATCAAGCTCGACGGGACCGTCGGCTGCATGGTGAACGGCGCCGGCCTCGCGATGGCTACGATGGACATCATCAAACTGAGCGGCGGCAGTCCGGCGAATTTCCTCGACGTGGGCGGCGGCGCTTCCGAAGAGCAAGTAAAGAACGCGTTTCGCATTTTGCTCAGCGATCCCAATGTGAAGGCCGTCTTCGTCAATATCTTCGGCGGTATTCTTCGCTGCGATGTGCTGGCAAGCGGCGTGGTGAACGCAGCGAAAGAGCTGAAATTCAAAGTGCCGGTCGTCGTTCGCATGGAAGGAACCAACGTAGAGAAAGGCCAGGAGATTTTGTGCAACTCAGGATTCAACTTCACGATCGCAAAAGGCATGAAAGACGGAGCACAGAAAGCCGTCGCCTTGGCGGAAGGCGCGCGATGAGCGTTCTGATCGACCAAAATACACGCGTCGTCGTGCAGGGCATTACCGGGCGCGAGGGCAGTTTTCACGCGCAGCAGATGTTGGATTACGACACGAAAGTCATTGCAGGCGTGACGCCCGGCAAAGGCGGCACAAAACATCTCGGCGTTCCGGTCTTCAACACTGTTGCCGAAGCGGTAGCAAAAACGGGCGCGAACGCATCGATTGTTTTCGTTCCGCCTCCGTTCGCTGCCGACGCGATTCTCGAAGCCGTTGATGCGAACTTGCCGCTCGTGATTTGCATCACCGAAGGTGTGCCGGTGCTGGACATGGTTCGCGTTGCCGCCGCGATGAAAGATTCAAAGACGCGGTTGATCGGCCCTAATTGTCCCGGCGTGATTTCGCCTGGGAAATGCAAGATGGGCATCATGCCCGCTTCGATTCACAAGCAGGGAAATGTGGGAGTCGTCAGCCGCAGCGGCACCCTTACCTATGAAGCCGTTGGCCAGCTCACTGAGCTTGGCATCGGCCAGTCCACGTGCATCGGAATCGGCGGCGACCCGATCATCGGTACGAGCTTTCTCGATTCGATTCGCCTGTTCAACGATGATCCCGACACGCACGCCATCGTGATGATCGGCGAAATCGGTGGCAACGCGGAAGAAGTCGCAGCCGAATTCATCAAGAAGCACGTAAAGAAACCGGTCGTTGGATTCATCGCGGGCCAAACCGCCCCGCCGGGCCGTCGAATGGGCCACGCCGGCGCGATCATCAGCGGCGGACACGGAACCGCAATCGAGAAATACAAAGCGATGCGAGCGGCCGGGATCCACACCATCCAAAGCCCAGCCGATATAGGCGAAACGATCGCGCGGGTGATGCGCGATTCGAAATCGAAATCGAGCGCAAAACCGAAAGCCGCGGCAAAGAAAAAATCATCCGGCAAATCGCCAAAGCGGGGCAGACGTTAGGTCTTCGACCGCAACAAAATCAAACGGAGGAATGATCTCTTGGGATCGCAGCGCACTTTAGCAATCATCAAGCCGGATGCCGTCGGTCGCGGAATTTCTGCGGACATACTAAGCCGCATTCATACAGCGAAATTTCAAATCGTGGCGATCAAGTCGATGCGGCTGACGAAAGCGCAAGTAGAAGGATTTTATGCGGTGCACCGCGAGCGGCCGTTCTTCAAAGACCTCACGGAATTTATGAGCTCAGGAAAAGTGATCGTGATGGTGCTCGAAGCGGAAGGTGCGATCGCGAAATGGCGCGATACGATGGGCGCCACCGACCCAGCGAAAGCCGCTCCCGGCACGATTCGCAAGGAACTCGGCACAAGCATCCAAAACAATTGCACGCACGGCTCGGATGCGCCCGACACCGCGGCCTTCGAAATTAGCTATTTCTTTGCGGGCGAGGAGCTCGTCTAGCAGCTCGCCTTGAGCTTCGACGGTAATCCTTTGTAGCACCGAGCTTCAGATCGGCAGGTTTTGACTGGAAGTTGACTCGTCGCACGCCGCCGAAGCCAAAATGCCACCCTGAAGGGGAGCGCTACGAGAGACTCACCCGTCGAGCCGCAATCGGCGTGCGATTAAAGCGACTCCGTCCCAGCGAACAGTTCGATTCAAGTAGAATACTCTCCTGACGGCAGTGGACCCAACGCGCGAACTCGGGAAGTTGCTCGTCCTTGGTGGAATCGCTCTCGTGGTTGTAGGCGGATTTTTTGCCTTCGGCGGACGATTGCCATTTCGGCTCGGACGCTTGCCCGGCGATATCGCATATCAGGGCAAGAACGGCAGCTTCTACTTTCCGATCGTGACTTGCATTGTGCTGAGCATCGCGTTTTCGCTGATTCTCTGGGTTATAAATTTGTTCCGGCGCTAAAACCATGAGCCAGGCTTCGCTCTTCAATCTGATGCCCGAGCGGCGCGTGTGGAAAGTGAGCGAGCTCACCGACCGCATCCGCGACCTGCTCGAAAGCGCTTTCTTCGACATCTGGGTCGAGGGCGAAGTCTCGAATTGCCGCGCGGCGCAGTCCGGCCACCTCTATTTCACCTTGAAGGACGCGCGCGCGCAGATTCGATGCATCTGTTTTCGCGATCAAGCGCGCGGGCTGAAATTCCGTCCCGAAGACGGCTTGCACGTCACGGTGCGCGGTTCGATCAGCGTCTACGATGTTCGCGGCGAATATCAGATCTACGTCACGAACATCGAGCCGGTCGGCCTCGGCGCTCTGCAGTTGGCGTTCGAACAGCTGAAGAAGCGCCTGCAGGAGGAAGGCCTCTTCGATGAATCGCGGAAGAAGCCTCTTCCCGTTTTGCCGCGTTGCATCGGTATCGTCACGTCTCCCACGGGCGCTGCGATCCGCGACATTCTGCGCGTTCTCAAACGCCGGTTTCCTAACGCGCATGTGCGGCTTTATCCGGTGAAGGTGCAGGGTGACGGAGCTGCGAAAGAAATTGCGATGGCGGTCAATTATTTTGATCGCGCAAAATTTGCCGACGTGCTCATCGTCGCGCGCGGCGGCGGCTCGCTCGAAGATTTGTGGGCGTTCAATGAGGAGGTAGTCGCGCGTGCGATTTTTGCTTCCGAAATTCCCGTGATCACCGGCATCGGCCACGAGGCGGATTTCACGATTGCTGATTTTGTCGCGGACTTGCGCGCGCCCACACCTTCGGCCGCAGCCGAGCTTGTCGTGCGTTCGCGTCAGGAATTCGAGCGGCACATCGCCGAGCACCAGCGGCGCCTGGTGCAGCTGATACGGTACTGGTTTTCCGAGCGCCGCCATCGCGTGCGCGATCTTCAAACGCATCGCGGCTTTCGCCAACTCGAAATGCTGGTGCGCCGGCGGCGTCAGCAGGTGGACGAGCTTTCGTCGTCGCTCGTGATCGGATTGCGCCTGCGCCTCGGCACCACGCGGCAGCGCCTCACCAAAGCGAGTGTGCGAATTGGGTCTTTTGATCTTCGCGCTCGAGCTGTCGTCGTACGTCGCCACATTGACCAGCATCGCCGAGCGCTCGTGGCTGCGCTCGAGCGAGTGATGGCGCGAAAGCGCCGAGCGTACGGTATCGCACAAGTGAGTTTCGCAGCGCTCGATCTGCGTGCGCGAGTGGCGCGCTGGCGTCATGTGGTGGAGAGGCGCGTTGCCGAATTAGAGGCCCGCGCTGAACGCGTCTTAGCGGGAAAGCGCCAGCGCTTTGAAGCCGCAAAATTGCAACTCGAAGAGCGCGACCCGTTTCGCATCCTCGAACGCGGCTACGCCATCGCTTATGACGCCTCAGGAAAGGTGCTGCGTTCAACCGACCAGGTCGTGCTCGGCGAAGAGATTTCGGTGCGGCTCGCGCGTGGCGAACTCGGCGCGACCGTCAAACGCAAATCTAATTCTTAGCTCCGACCTCTCGCTCACGTCTGCTTTTCTTTTTTCTGTTTCCCTTGACGTGCGATACCCCTGCCCTACTACGCTCCATTTGCTCAACTGCCTCTGCGAATGGGACGGGTGTTTCACCAGAATTTATCGCTGCGTCAAAGATTTTCGTTGCGCTCTGTGTCTTCGGATGGGACATTTCGTGCAGCTCTTGAACTATCGATTGCTTCTTGCCTATCGCCTAAACTCTTCTACATATTCGGGCTTACCTAATAGTTCGATATCAATTGCGGAGCTGGTTATCCAGATGGTCTCACTGGTTTGGGTAACCAGCTTCAACGAAATTGCCCCTCTCTGGCTCAAGGGAAGAAGGATCATGTTTGAGAACTCCCGACCGTCGATCTGTAATACTCCTGCAGCGAGATCAGTCGGAAAATCCTGGACCGCTACATCGCCCACAGAAACATCGATCGTGACAATAACGTTTTGCACCCAACCGCTTCCATTTTCCACTCCAGGTATTCCAGCTGACTTGTGAATGTAAGCCGGCGTCAATCGGAGGATTGTTTTTCCGCTTTGTTGCTCGATGGCACCCAGCACCGAATCGTGAATTTCAATCGCACTGTTAATCAAGGGACTGGACGGCATCTGAACGCCTTCATTCCTCATCGGAGATTCCGCCGGAAACTTTAAGGACCGCGAGAAACGCTTCCTGCGGAATATCGACGCGCCCCACGCGCTTCATGCGCCGCTTGCCCTCTTTCTGCTTCTCCAGGAGTTTGCGCTTGCGCGAAATATCGCCGCCGTAGCACTTGGCGATCACGTTTTTGCGAATCGCGCTAATCGTCTCGCGCGCAATCACGCGGCTGCCAATGGCGGCCTGGATAGCAACTTCGAACATCTGCCGCGGAATCAATTTCCGTAAGCGTGAAACGAGATCGCGCCCGCGCTCGTAAGACTGGTCGCGGTGGCAAATCACCGTCAGCGCGTCCACCGGCTCGCCGCCCACCAGCACGTCGAGCTTCACGAGATCGGATTCGCGGTAGCCCGACAAATGATAATCGAGCGACGCGTAGCCGCGCGAAACGCTCTTCAGCCGGTCGTAGAAATCGAGCACGATTTCATTCAATGGCATCTCGTACGTCAGCATGATCCGCGTCGGCGAAAGGTATTCGAATTTCTTCTGCACGCCGCGCTTTTCCTCGCACAGCGCCAGCACGCCGCCCACCGATTCTTCCGACGTGATGATCATCGCGGTCAGCATGGGCTCCTCGATTTTCTCAATCGAGCCCGGCGGCGGAAATTTCGTCGGGTTGTCCACCTCGACCACCTCACCCGCCGTGTTCGTGATGCGGTACTGCACGCTCGGCGCCGTGGTGATCAGCTCGATGTTGAACTCGCGCTCCAGCCGCTCCTGTACAATTTCCATGTGCAGCAAACCGAGAAATCCGCAGCGGAATCCGAAGCCCAGCGCCACTGAATTTTCCGGCTCGTAGAAAAACGCCGCGTCGTTCAGCTGCAGTTTTCCCAGTGCATCGCGCAACACTTCGTAATCGCTCGCGTTCACCGGATACATTCCCGCGAACACCATCGGCTTGATCGCTTCGAATCCGGGCAATGCCGGCGCAGGACGATCCGCCTCGACCACCGTGTCGCCCACACGCGCGTCAGCTACGCGCTTGATGTTCGCGATGATGAAGCCCACGTCTCCCGCGGCAAGCTCGTCGAGCACCACCGGTTTGGGCGTCAGCACGCCGAGATCTTCCACTTCGTAAACTTCATTGTTCGCGCAGAGCCGAATTTTCATGTGCTTCGTGATGCGCCCTTCCATCACGCGCACCAACACTACTGCGCCGCGATAGGAGTCGAACCAGGAATCAAAAATCAGCGCCTGCAGCGGATTATCCGCGGAGCCTTTCGGCGGTGGCACATGCCGCACGATTTCTTCAAGCACTTCCTCGACTCCGATTCCGCTTTTCGCGCTGATCAGCTGCGCATCGTCCGCCGGAATCGCCAATACATTTTCGATTTGTTCTTTCACATGATCCGGGCGCGCCGCCGGCAAATCGATCTTATTGATCACAGGAAGGATCGTGAGATTGTGCCGCGACGCCAAAAATGCATTCGCCACCGTCTGCGCCTCGACGCCCTGGCTCGCATCAACTACAAGAAGCGCGCCTTCGCACGCCGAGAGCGCCCGCGAAACCTCGTAGGAAAAATCCACGTGGCCTGGGGTGTCGATCAAATTCAGGCGATATTCGTGCCCGTCGCGCGCCGTGTAATGCAGCCGGATGCTTTTCGCTTTGATCGTGATGCCGCGCTCGCGCTCCAGGTCCATCGAGTCGAGCACCTGCGCGGTCATTTCGCGCTGGCTCAGCGCGCCGGTCAGCTCCAACAATCGGTCGGCCAGTGTGGATTTTCCGTGGTCGATATGTGCGATGATGCAGAAATTCCGGATGTACTGCGGGTCCATTGTTATTTATTTTCTCGGTTGCTCTCTGAGGCGTTGATTCGTTAAACGGCAAGTAACAAACGCGCCCGGCGGCACACGCGCGTTCGGGCCGCGCCTCTCAAACAATCGAGTGTGCCACAGTTTACAGCACTGGGCCAGCGGAGTCCGACGTGTGCGCAGGTTGCTACCCGCGAAGATGCTCGTGCGCTCCTGGAATTTTTGAAATGGACCGCCTTAGGCCAATTTCGTGACGACACGCCGCGCCGCGAGTGAAAGCATCAGTCGCGTGGTCCCGCTGAAGAGAATGCTCAGCCCAACCAGCGTTCCGATCACCCACTCTGTGCTCGAAGGCCACGTCCGCCAAACGAGGAAGCCGAGGATGAGCGTAACGATTCCGTCAAGCAGAAACCACAGCGCGCCCGGAACTGAGCGATGCTGGAAGAAAAGAATAATTTCCATCACGCCTTCAATCAGCAGGTAATACGCCAGCACCAGAGTCAGCGTCGCGAGACCCCGCGCCGGATGTTCCAGCAAATAAAATCCGATCACCGCATACAAAATTCCCACGAGTACCTTCCAGATCATGCCTCCTGCGCCGCGCGTTGACCACGCGTATACGAAATGCGCCGCGGCCGCGAATAGCAGCATCCAGCCTACAAACAGATTCACCGCGATTCCCGCTTCGAGCGGCAGCAGAATCGCAAGAAGCCCCGCGATGATCATCAGCACGCTGATGGCGATGGACCAGTTCGCAAATTTTTTCGCCACATCTCCAATAGTCGCGTCGCTCATGTTTGGCCTCGAAGGTGAGATTCCGCCTGCGCGGGACGATTGACTGGGATCTTTGACCGGGACGCAAGGAAAGCAGAGAAAGATATACACTTCGCGTCCCTCACCTGCAATCCCTTTCGTTGTCGACGCCAAGGGAACTTCGCAGCTTTCTCCCGCTGCGATACACTGACCGTGTCATTCAATCGCGTGAGCGGTTTGGGAGATACGATGGCATACGATTCGCATCAGAAGGCAGCTGAGTTTCACATGCTCGCGGCGCACGCTCATCAGGCCGCGGCCGCGCATCACGGCAAGGAAGACCATCTCACAGCCCACGAGCAGTCACGGCAAGCGAAGGAGTATGCCTCGAAAGCGTTCGAGTTTTCAAAACAGGCGCACGACGAATCGTCGGCAATTCTCAGGGAGAACGAAAAGAAGAGTTGACGATTCGCCCTCGCGTTCATGCTATTGCGCGAGTGAGTTGCGCGATTTCTCACGCGTCAGCCGATACAGCACGTGCCGCCGCAGCGGATGCGTGGCCGGCAATTTGGGATGATCGAAATTCTCCGCCGGATCGTGCGTCATGCCTAGCTTTGCCATCACGCGCCGCGAACGTTCGTTCCCAATCGCTGTAAGCGAGACCAGTTCCGGCAGTTTTAGTTCCTCGAATGCATACCGCACAATCTCGCGGGCGCCTTCTGTCGCGAGCCCTGCGCCCCAATATTCTGCCGCGAGTCTCCAGCCGATCTCGACGCACGGAGTGAACGCCGCCTCGAACGTCGGCACGGAAAGCCCGATGAAGCCAATGAAGTCACCGCCTTCAGCCAGTTCAGCCGCGCACAATCCAAATCCGTGCGTGCGGAAGTGCGCTTCGATTCGATCAACTACTTCATCGCTCTGCTCTCGCGACAGCAGTTCGCCTAAGTATTCCATAACGCCCGGATCGGCGTTCATTCGCGCGAACGGTTCCCGGTCAGCTGCGATCCACGCCCTTAAAATCAATCGCCTCGTTTTCAGCGGAATCATTTTGATTCGCGACAACGGTCTTTGTGGTCACGCGCTCGGCACAAACAATCGCGTGTCTTCATCCGATCCCGGCATCCGGATCATTTTCTCAAATCGCAGCCCAATCTTTCCGAGCACGCGAATCGATCCTTCATTGTCTGGAGACGTGATCGCCACGATTCGCTTGAGTCCCAGTGTGTTTCGCCCGTATTCGATCACCGCAGCCGCCGATTCGTAGGCAAATCCCTTTCCCCGAAATTTTTCGAGGAACGCAAATCCGATATCCACGTCCTCAAGCGCGTCTCGCTTCAGCAATCCGCAAATTCCAATCGGTGAAGCCGCCTCCCTGCACTCGACCAGATAAAGCCCAAATCCGACCTTCTCGTAACTCGCTACCGGCCCGTTCAAAATATACGCCCGCGCATCTTCGAGCGTCCGCACGCCCTTGTCGCCGATATTCCGGATAAACGCCGCTTCATTCACCAGCTCGAAGATAAACTCTGCGTCTTCCACCGTCATCTGCCGCAGGACCAATCGTTCCGTCTCAATGATTTTCACGCACACAACTCCGTCTAATTTGCCAAATCGCCAGACGATTGTCTCAAATTCTATGGGTCGAACGAGACAGGCACATCTCGCTGAAGGAAGCTATCAGATTTGGATGGCTGTGTGAAAAATCAGGACGGCTGAACCGATGGCTGAATTCCTACGCCTGCGCCGCGCGTCAGGCCCCAGAAATCGTCGCGGTCGAGCAACTCGACGCCAATCTCGCGCCAACCTTCCGAATTGTAACGGCAATAAACAACGCGGGCCTGCACGCGATTTGCGCGATCCCGCCTGGAAAGCACCAGTGCGCCGCCCGTCTCGACGGGATGACGGCAGACAAGCGATGCGCCGTGCTGGCTCACCGTAATCGTCCAAGTCTCTTCTTCCCATGTGCGCCCTGAATCTTCGCGGCGAAGGAAAATAGGAACAGAAGAATTCATGCGCGGGCTGCGCCGCAGCCGCTGGCCCATCTGCGAAACGCGGCGAAGAAATTCTTCGAGCCGGCTCTTAATGGACCCGTCCGTCACGGCATTATCTTGAATGAAACGGCTCGCTTGTTCAGCGCACACGGCCATGAAATTTTTGAACGCCTGCGTTGCCGCCTCGTCGTAATAGCCGTTCCGAAGCCGGTCGCTTCGCGATTCCATCTCTTGCGTGCAAACCGGAACGAAATGCGGCATACATAACGGCGTGCCGCGCAGCGCAACTGCGGCCGCTCCATCGCACAGCGCCATGCTGCAGCGCTCATTTTCGCCAGTCACCCGAACTTCAGGAGGCGCTTCGATTAGATTTTCCATAGCCACATCCCAAGAGTGGCCTGCCGGGCCGCCCTATTCTTTCGACAAATTCCCGATGCCCTTCGCCAATTCCGAAATCGCGCCACTCACGAATTCCAGATGAGCGCGACTCTGCTTCTTCATTTCCCCTGCGAACTGCTGCGACGCTTCCGCCGCTCTCACGCCGACTTCTCTTAAAACCGATTCTGAAACGCCGTTCAGCTGTTCCCGAAGCTGCTCCTGCGCCCGCGCTTGATGCTGCTGAGAGGAAATACGCAGATTATCGAGCGCGAGGTCCGTGGCGGCCATACCAGCACGCTCCATTTCCTGCCGCGCGGCGTCGATTCGCGATCGAAGCACCGTTTCGAACTGCTTGTCATACCTGGCGCAGGCCTCTCCGAGTTTCGCCGTTGTCGTTTCCACGGATTGCGCGACGATCTTGTCGATCTCCTCTCTCCGCCGGGTTAGTTCCGCTGCTGCCTTTCGCGTCTCTTCCACAATCGGAGTCACTTGTTCTTTCAGGCGGGCGACGATTCGATCCACTCCCTCTTTGCGCGAGGCTTCGAGAACGTTCTCCACTTTTTGCAGCGAGTTTGCGGCCAGGTTGCGTGAAAGTTCTTCCACTTCCTGTCGCCGCACTTCGATCTGTCGCAACGCCGCAGCCAGGTCCAGCTCGACCTTTTTCATCCACTGCGCGTGAAGCCTCTGCGCCGTGTCCTGCCCCGCGATCTTCATCTGCTTGAGGGCCTGTTCGATCCATGGACCGGCTTGAGACGCCGTCGCTTCAGTGAGGATCGCTTTTGCTTCTTGCCGGAGTGTGCCATGAACGTCGTTCAACATCGCCGTCGTTTTCTCGCGCACCGCGGCGGTGGCCACTTCAGCCAGCATGTTCTCCATCTGCTGTTGAAAATCGCCCATCAACTGCCCCATCGGACGCGTAACCGGCGAGGCTGCTTGCCGCGCACTGCTTTCGGCCCGAGTCGACGCGGACGCCCGATTCTCGGTCGTGGACGGCCCTGCTTCTCTGGTGTTTGCGGCCACTGGTGTCGCCGGCTCGTGCCGCGGAACCGCGAACGGTTTCGATTTCGACGTGTCGATTTCAATCGTTCGGGGCCCGCAGAATGGCATCCAATCTTTCGGCGGACTGTCAATTCCCCAGACGTTTCCCGGATCTTCCAGCTCGATGGCGGTCTCGAAGAGTCCTCCCTGAAGGCCGGCCACCCATTTCACGCGGCCCCGCGCGGACACCGGTTTCGTATCCGGCTTGTCGCCTTTCATCTGGAGAATCACCAGGGCATTCGACAACACCTGGTGCTTCGAATAATATTTGCAACCATGCGCGCTCACGCTGACCGTGGAGACTTCTTCGCTGTACGGCCCGCGATAAGAGTCCACCCCTTCCACTCGCATGGGAACCGCTTCGCTCAGGCGCGTGCTGCGCCGCGCCGGCCGGTAAGAAGAGCTGACAGTAAGGCTGTTCGACATAAGCGACCTCGATAGGGCGTTAATAGTTGGCTGGACGTCTACGATAGAACGATCACCGCCGGGAGCGATGGGCAAACTGTTGCCGAATTCCTCAATGAGTTACTACGAAGGCGAAGCGATACTTGGCACGGTATGCGTTCTGTAGATTATCTAAAGGTGATGCTCTCTGGCTCTGATTAGCGCCAGCGGCGCGACGTAAGTTAGCCCAGGGCGAGAAGGGCTGGGAAAGCATAACAGCGACTCAAGAGCGCCGTAGGTGCGGCACCAATCTGAGAGATTCCTAAGCTCGCAGGGCCTTCCTCGACCGGTGCCGGGCGAATACTTCTAGTGCTGATCCTTCAACTTAAGCCTGCTCTTGTTTTCCTCGAGGAACGCGCGCAAATCCGCCGAAGCGTCGAGCAGTCGAATCCATTGCTCGTAGTACAGCGTGACCGGAAAGCGGCCGAGACCATACACGCTCACTCCGCCCTTCTCGCCCACTTTGAAGTCGATCGCGCCACGCTTGCGCGGGCCCGCATGCTTCTCGAGTTCTGCAATCCGCGCCATTAACTCTTCTTTGGTTGGTTCAGCCATCGCCGCTTTGCCCCCTCGATCTCATTCCGTTGGGTCTTTCGTGCTTCGATGATACAGCCATTTCGGCGGCAAACAGAAGCTACTGCGGGCGGTATTATGTGACCTGAACTTAGTGGCGTCAGGCAGGAGCGATGGCGGTTTTCACTTCGTGTATTTGGATAAACGAGTGGCCTGCGATATATTCGCGTCGTGCCGAAGCATCCACCGCATCTGAGAATTCAACGCGCCAAAGCCTTCGTTAATGATGCTGGTCCGTCGTCCTGAAACAGGGCTGTGAGGAGAATATGATGAATGAAAATCATTTGGAAGTGGCAGCGGCGATTCTTACACAAGCAGCCTTGGAATCGTTTCGAGCAATAGCGTCAACTGAGTTCGTTAATGCGGCAGTGCCTGCCGATACGAAGGCTTTTGACGGCGTTCAAGAACTCGTCAAGACAACCTATAACAAGATGTTGCATGTGGTTGGTGCGATCGTGACCAATCCTGATGTTCCAAAATGACGCTCGCAACGCTGCTTCCCGCATGTTGGGCACATATCGGATTCGTCACTTACCGGTTTTACTTAGATGCCGCTAAGATGTGGGAATCGTCCCGATGGTTTAGGCGACGGCGCGGCTTTCTTGATTTGCGTGGCTCGGATTTCTGCGAACCTTCCGGATGCTTCCAGTGTTGTTTCTTTTTCCGTTTTTCATTTTTTTTTAACTCCTAGATTTCTCCCGTGATTTTGAAAAATAGAGGCTGCAGCCTTTAGCAGTAGCACCCCCGCGAACATCAGGCAAAGACACGGATTGCCTGCGGGAACCTGTTATCGTAGGCTGTAGCGGATTTTTGGGCGCGCCAGGTGCATACCCGGTGTCGGCGCCACCATCCTAAAATTTCAAAGTGCGGAAAAACGACAGGGAAGCGGCGGCGCGTGCGCCGAAATCCTCGCCTTGAAAACCATGTTCGAACCGACGCCTCAAGAACCCACGCAGGTTCCTAAGATCCTTGGCTACGGTCTGGCTATCGCCTGCCTGTTCTGGGTTTTACACGACTTCCACATCATGAAGGCGCTTCGCGACCTGGCGAAGGTAGATTACAAGTGGGTGCTCCTGGGCATGGGTTTCGACGTGCTCAGCTATGTGGTCCAGGCGGCTCGTTGGAAATTTCTGCTCGTCCCGTTCGGTAAAGTGCGGCTCACGAAAGCCATCCGCGCGGTCTATGCCGGCCTCTTCGCCAATCTTGTCTTTCCGCTTCGGCCCGGCGAGCTCTTGCGCAGCTATCTGCTTTCCAACTCGGAGGGTATCAGTATCGGTCGCGTGCTTGGCTCTGTGGGAGTCGAACGCCTGATCGATCTGGTGATCGCGGTGGCATCGCTCGCGGTGGCTTCGCTGATGGTCGATTTGCAGCAGTTCAGAAAAGTTGTGTACACGCTCGCCATCGTCACGCTCGTCCTGCTCGGCATCGTCGTGGCTCTTATTCTCTACCTCGAAGCGAAACTGGGCGATAGGCAGTCTTTCGAAGGCAGGAAGGCGCGGCTGCCCGGAAAGTTTATGAGCGCGTTGGTAGACCTCCACGCGATGGGAACGTCTCCGAGCTTTTATCCCGCGATTCTCTTTTCATTGCTTATGCCCGCCTGCCAGGTGCTTGGGATGTGGGCCATGATGCACGGGTACGGGCTGCATCTGCAGTTCTTCGCGGCGGTTGTGGTGCTGCTGGTGATTAACCTCGGCGTTTCGCTTCCCAATGCCCCGGCCAATATCGGTGCGTGGCAGTTTTTCTGCGTTCTCGGCTTGGGCTGGTTCGACATCGAAAAATCCACCGCGACAGGATTCTCGATCTTCGCTTTCCTCGCTTTGAACCTTCCATTCGTCTTCCTCGGATTCGCGGCTCTCGTGCGCAGCGGCCTCTCCCTAAAGACGATGCGCGAACGGGTAAGCCATCTCCCCAGCGAGGTCCACGGATAGTCTCGCGGGAATCGCTGCTGCTGCTATTGCAACGCTTTGCGATTTCCCGGTGAGGCTGGCGCATCCTACGATGTATATTTGGAACTCAACCCGCGCGCCGGATGAATCCGCGGCGAAAGCCTCGGAGAAGGCGATTGGATGGACTGCCCAGCCTGTCCTGATCGCCAGTGCGCGCAAATCCGATGGCATCTGACGCCAACAAACATTTCGAAAAGGCGCGGCGGCTTCTCGAAAAAAACAAGCTACGCGAAGCGGCTACCGAGTATCTGGCGGTGCTCGATGAAGTTCCGTCGAATCAGGAAGCAATCCAAGCTCTCGCCGACATCTACACGCGGCTCAATGAGCCCGCGCTCGCCGCACAGTATTACGGAATTCAATTCGACCGCTTGGTGGAATCAGGCGATGCTTCGAGAGCCACCGCGATCTTTACCCGTTTTCTTCGCTCTTTTCCGCAGCCTCCGGACCGCCTGACGCAGTACGCCCAGCAGCTTCAAAAACAAAACCGGACCGGCGAAGCGATCGAGCAATTCGGCGCGGCCGCGCAGCTCTATCAGCAACAGGCGCGCGATATCGAAGCTCTCGCCTGCTACGAAAGCATGGCGCTGCTCGATCCGGAGAATCCTGGCCGGCACGTCATCCTCGGTGAACTGGCCGAGCGGCTCGGCCATCGCGATCTCGCCACTCGCAGCTATCTTCGTGCCGGGCAGCTCACTCAGGCATCGGGCGGCCTCGACGAAGCAATCGAGTATTTCAACCGCGCCCACCATCTTTCGCCCGAAGATCGCACCGGCGCGCTGCTCTTTGCCGAGGCCCGTTTGCGCAAAGGAGATGCGAAAGGCTGCGTCGCCCTTCTCGAGCCCATCGCCGCCAACGAAAAGGACACCGCGTTTTTAGCTCTCTTCGGCGAAGCGCTTCTGCGCACCCACAAGCTGGATCGCGCGCGCGAAATTTTCGAGGCCTACTACAAGCAAAAGCCGGAAGGATTCTCGAAGCTGTTCGAATTAGCCGGCGCTCACATCCTGGATGGCGACGAATCCAAGGCAGCTGCGCTCCTGGTGCAAACGAAAGATCTAATGCGCAGCCACCGCCGCGAAGCCGAGCTCGTCGCCCACATGGATCAGATGGCGTCCATGTATTCCACGTCTTTGCCCGTCGCCGAAGTTGTAGCGCGTCTTTATGAAGAATTGAACCGCGAAACGAAATATTTTGATGCGCTCGTGCGCCTCTTTGATCTCTACCTGGGCGCAGGCAAAATCAAGCAGGCGTGCGAAGCGCTCGACCGTTTGGTTGATATCGATCCTTATGATTACCGCAATCACGAACGCATCGCCCGGCTCGAAGGCAAAGTCGATCCGGCCTTCTTGCGCAATATCCTTGCCCGCGCCGCCAAGGCGGCCACCGTCTCAACTCGCACCGATGGCTTCACCGGCGCCGGCTCCGACGAGGCGGCCAGCGCCGGACCCGTCACCGAAGAGGCTCGCGCGCAACAGGCGCTCGAAGATCTCAGCGTACAGGTGGAAATCTTCCTTCAGTATTCGCTCCAGTCGAAAGCCGTCGAGCGCTTGCAGCACATCGCCGAGCTTTTTCCCGGCGAAGAAGAAAAGAACGAAAGGCTCCGCTCGCTCTACGATCGCGCCAACTGGTGGCCCAAGGGCGCGCCGCCAAAGCCTTCCCCGAGGCCTGCGCCGGTTGCGCCACTGATTGACGTGCCTTCTCATCCTGCAGACGGAGTCAGCTCTGCCACTCCAGCTGAAACGCACCGCGATCTGGCGGCCATCGCCGAAATCAATAGGCTGATGTACCGCCAATCGACCCCTCGGGAAGTGCTTACGGCAACCGCGATGGAAACCGGCAAGCATCTCGGCGTCTCGCGCTGCCTGATCACCCTGGGCAGCTCGGGCGAGGCGCGTTTGAACGCGGAATACGCGGCTGTGGGATTCCAGCCCGCGGGAATGCCCCACATCGCCGCCATCGCGGAACTGATTTCGAAGATGACGCCCGACGCGCTCGGCGGAATTGAACTGAGTGTATCCGCAAACCCCGAGTTGCGCGATCTCGGTCTCAGCTCCGCGCTCGGCGTCGTCCTCACAGACAAGGAAACGCAGCGTCCTGCCGGCGCCCTCATCGTCGGCTCGTCGCAAATCCGCCGATGGAGACCCAACGAAAGCTTCTTCCTTCAGGCGGTCGGCGACCAGCTCGTGCTTTCCGTGAACCACTCGCGTCTTCGTTCGCTCGTGCGCTCGCTCGCGGTGGCGGACGAGCGAACGGGCCTCCTCAGCCGTGGCGCCTATGTGGATTGTCTGCTGATGGAATCGAACCGCGCCCGCTCGCAGGGCACCGCGCTTTCGATGATCGTTCTACACGTGGACCGCGGCGGCGATCTTCTCCGCCAGCACGGCGATGCGGCCGTCGATCATTTCATCGAGCAGCTCGCCAGAGCCGTCTCCTCCGCCGTTCGGCAAACCGACGTAGCCGTGAAATACACCGCCTGGTCCCTCGTCTTCATCCTGCCGGATACGTCCTTCGACAACGCCAGAGCTCTCGCAGAAAAACTCCGCCAGGTCGCAGCAACCGTGCAGCCCTCCTGGGGCGATCAGGACTTGACCATCAGCGCCG
>Ga0209625_1000021_pt1 | contig 30112 bp, 28 predicted proteins | sample JacPin_JW_Ref_M2_FD_187960 | JGI IMG/M metagenome (GOLD analysis project Ga0209625, IMG submission 187960) | Forest soil microbial communities from Algoma, Ontario, Canada - Jack Pine, Ontario site 1_JW_Ref_M2 (SPAdes) (version 2) | ecosystem: Environmental > Terrestrial > Soil > Boreal...
CCCAGCCAAGTTCTTTGCAGCGGGCGGCGACGGCAGGCCCGGAGCCATCTTCGTACTTTCCGGCTGCAACGGAATCGCTGATTGTCACAATCGAGATTCGCATGGGATGGTCGGTGAACTACTTCTCGGCGGCGGGTGCGTTCTCTTCGGCGCCATCGCGCTGCTGTTCGTCGATCAGGCGCAGCGCTTCCATTAGCAGGCCTGTCGTAGTGCGCGAGATCGTGCTGCGCGTGGGCCCGGTGTTGAAATCGATTTCGAATTCACCGTCCGGCCAGCGAACGGCTTCATATACGGCGGGCTCACCTTCGAGCGCGCCAAGATTCGCGTCCGTGCACTGCCCCGAAGAAAAGAAAAGCTCGCCCTTCTCATCGGCGCGACGAATCGTCAGCCGGCACGATTTCTGGCCCATTTCGAGTGACTGCATCAGGTCGAGGATGCTCATCTCTTCCAGCCGGCCCTGAATCACGCCGGGACGGACGGCTCGATTCTGTAGCTTCTCGAGCTGCAACCGGTCGATTACTTTCTTCGCGCGGCGGACGAGGTCCTTCAGAAAAAACGGCTTGGGGATGAATTCTTCGACGCCCTCCACGATGGGACGCAACTTTTCTTCGATGTCGCTGCGGCTGGCGAGAAAAATAAACGGGATCTGCTTGGTCTGCTGGCGCGAGCGCAGCTTTTCGTAGAGCTGACGGCCGTCGAGGCCCGGCATGCGGTAGTCGCAAACGACGAGGTCGGGTGGCTCGTCCACGATGCGAAGCAGGGCGTCGGCGCCATCCCCAGCCGCGCGGGCATCGCAATGCGGCGCGAGACCCTTCATCAACAGGTCGAGAACCAGCGCGTTGTCATCGACCACCAGAACTTTGACGTCTTTAATGGGCGTCATTTCTTCTTCGCAATCTTTCCGGAACGAACGTAAAGACCGCTGCGGCCGCCCGACTTTTTCACGAGATGCACTTCCGAGATTTCAATGCCACGTTCAAGCGCTTTGCACATGTCATATATCGTCAATGCCGCAACAGAGGCGGCGACAAGCGCTTCCATTTCGACGCCGGTAGGGCCGGTAGCCGTCGCCTCAGAGAAGACCTCGATTCCATTCTTGCACAGCTTCGCACTCACATCCACGTGCGTCAGCGCAATAGGATGACAAAGAGGAATCAGCTCGGAGGTGCGCTTCGCGGCTGTGATTCCAGCGATACGAGCGATTTCGAGCGGATTTCCCTTGGGCGACTTGAGCCGTCGCACGCTCTCAATGGTCGCCGGTTTCATGCGCACGAAGGCGTGGGCTACGGCGGTGCGAGAGGTCGAGGGCTTCGCGGTTACGTCAACCATCCGCACGCGGCCTGCTTTGTCGTAATGCGAAAGTTTTTTCATCGCGCGAAAATCTTTGTGATGTGCACGAATCTAAAATATCCCTCGTCGCGGCAGCACATCCACCCAATCGCCTCCGGCGAGCTTGAGATTCGAATCGTGAACCACGAGGTAGCAATTCCCTCGCACGACGGCGCCGATATCGCCGGAGCCTTCCCAATGGAGCAGTGCGACCGTAGGCTCGCCGCTCGGCCATGTGACTCGCGCGGGCAGAAAATGCGTGAGAGCAGCTTTTAGATCAATCGGATGCTGGAGCTTGGCTCTGTAGAAAGGGAGCGGATCGGGTTTGTGGCCGCTCATCAGTTCAATCGCCGGCACAACCAGCAATTCGAACGTCACCATCGTAGAAACGGGATTCCCGGGCAGACCAAATGTGGGCTTGTTGTGGCACCAACCGAAGACGGCCGGCTTGCCCGGCCGGATCGCGATCGCGTCGAAGAAAAACTCCGCGCCGAATTCGCGAAGCACCTGTTCAACCAGATCATACTTTCCAACTGACACGCCGCCCGTAAGCACGAAAATGTCCGCTTCGACGCCCCGACCAATTAGAGCGCGCAGCTGCCCGAGCTCATCCGGAGCGCTGCCGAGCATCACCGGCTCTCCACCCGCCATTTCGACCTGCGCGGCAAGAGAGATGCTATTGCTGTTGCGAATCTGAAATGGTCCAGGTAGCTGCTCGATCGAAACGATTTCGTCACCAGTTGCAAGAATTGCGACGCGAGGCCGGCGTGTAACCATCACGCGGACGCGCCCCACTTGAGCAGCCATCGCGAGTTCGGGGTAGCCAAGCCGCTCGCCGCTCGCCACCACAACCTCCCCAACGCGCGATTCGCTGCCCGCCAGAACGAAATTTTGCCCGGTATGCGCTGCATTCTGGAGTACGACACGATCGTCTTCGATGCGCGCGAACTCCTGCATCACTACGGTGTCTGCACCGCGCGGTACCGCAGCTCCGGTCATGATCTGGACGCAGGTGCCCGGCGCGACGACCCCTTCGAATGCGACGCCCGCGCGACTTTCGCCAATCAAACGCAATTTCGCGCCGGGCGTTGCAGCATCGGCGGATCGCAGCGCGAAGCCGTCGCGCGTGGAGCGATTAAACGGAGGATAGTTCCGGTCGGCAGAAATATTTTCGGCGAGAACGCGGCCCAGCGCGATGGAAGCATCGTCCGCGAAAGACAATTCTTCGGTTTGCAGGCGGCCCATGCGGGCACGAACGATTTCGATAACCTTGGCGCGCGCCGCTTCGTAAGAAAGCATGGCGGGCTACAGCCACGAGGCGAGTTTCGTGCCTCGCGGAACAATTGTGGCGTCCCGTTCCGGGCCAGTTGAAATCATTCCAATCTCAATCTCAAGCTGGTCAGAAATGAAACTTAGATAGTCGCGCGCGGCAGTAGGCAGCTCTTTTACGTCGCGAATTCCGGGCGTCGGCTTGCGCCAACCGGGCAGCGTCTTGTAGTCGGGCTCGATTTGCGCCAGCGTTTCGACGTCGGGGGGCATCTCGGTGATCGGCTGGCCCTTGAACCGGTAACCGGTGCAGACCTTTATTTCGGGCTGCGAATCGAAGACATCAAGTTTGGTCACTACGAGCGAATCGATTCCGTTAATCATTTTTGCGTAGCGCAGCACCGGCAAGTCGAGCCAGCCGCACCGGCGCGGCCTCCCCGTCACTGCGCCAAATTCGTTGCCGCGCTCGCGGACGGCCTGAGCGTCAAGATCCGGCATCTCGGTTGGAAACGGACCGCTGCCCACGCGCGTCGTGTAAGCCTTCGTCACGCCGATCACGCCGGTGAGCCGCGTAGGGGCAACACCCAATCCTGTTGCGACGCCTCCCGATGTGGCATTCGAGGAAGTTACGTAGGGATAGGTGCCATGGTCGATATCGAGCATCGTGCCCTGTGCGCCTTCGAACAGCACCGATTCACCTTTGTCCAGCGCCGCATTCAATAGCTCCGTAGTATCGACGACCAAATCGCGCAGATGCGCAGAAAGTTCAAGGTATTGCTCGAGCAGGCCCGCGGTTTCGAGCGGATGCCCGTAGGCGGCATGGCTGATCGCGTTCTTTTCCAGGACTACACGCTCGAGCTTTTCACGGAAGCGATCGCCATCTAGTAGATCGCACATGCGGATTCCGCGGCGTGCCATCTTATCTTCGTAAGCCGGTCCGATACCGCGCGACGTGGTGCCGATTTTCGCCGCGCCGCGAGCCTGTTCGGCCGCTTTGTCCATTTCGCGATGATACGGAAAGATCAGATGGGCGCGGTTGCTGAGAAAGAGCCGCCCGCGCACCTCAATGCCGGATTTTTTTAGATTTTCGAGTTCTGCAACGAGCGCAGCGGGATCGACAACGGTGCCGGGTCCGATCACAGCTTTTTTCCCAGGCCGAAGTATTCCGCTGGGGATCAGCTGGAGGACGTAGCGGTGTCCATCGAAGATGACGGTGTGCCCCGCATTATGGCCGCCCGCGTAGCGCGCGATGTAGTCGAACGAGGAAGCGACGTAGTCTACGACCTTACCCTTGCCTTCATCGCCCCACTGCGCGCCGATTACTACGACTGCTTTAGTCGCAGGCTTATCCATCTATCAGGCCACCCCGAGCCGTTTCAAGCCGCACAATCCCCGTCGAAGTCGTGCGAGAAGCATTACAGGAAGGATGCTGCAGCAAAGGCCGTAAACCATCGTACGCTGCGCTTGGGCCGAAGGCAAGCGCCTCGCCTATGCGCAATCAGCGGTGAATGCAATCAGCTGCATGGTCGTTGACCATGCCGGTGGCTTGCATGAAGGCGTAGCAGATCGTCGAGCCCACGAAGCGGAAGCCGCGTTTCTTTAAATCCTTAGTCATGGCGTCGGATTCGGGTGTTCGCGTAGGCAACCGCTGCGATGATTTCCAGTGGTTGATTTTTGGTTTTCCGCCAACGAACTGCCAGATGTAGCGATCGAAGCTGCCAAATTCTTTCTGCACGTCAAGAAACGCCTTCGCATTTGAAATCGTGGATGCAATTTTCAGCCGGTTGCGGACGATTCCGGCGTTGGCCATCAGCTCGCGAGATTTCTTGGTATCATAACGCGCAATCTTCGCCGCATCGAAATGGTCGAATGCGCGGCGATAGTTCTCGCGCTTATTCAGGATGGTTTCCCAACTCAAGCCGGCCTGCGCCCCCTCCAAGATCAGAAACTCGAAAAGCAAGCGGTCGTCGTGAACGGGCACACCCCACTCTTTGTCGTGGTACTCGATCATGAGCGGGCTCTTCGCCCAGTGGCATCGGTTCGCTGCGTCCTTTTTCTTTGGCGGCATGCCTAAGTATAGGCTCCTCGGGTCGTAGCTGCTCTCGGGCATTCACGACGCGCCCAACCGCTTCCAGATGAAGTGAAAAACAGGGCTGCCCGGAATCCCAAGCAGCCCCGATGAGAGATTCTATTGGTTGGAAATCGTGGCGGCAGTGCCATCGAAGTTCGTGATCGTGATGTTGAACGGCTCGTTGTAGGACGCGGCCCGGTCCCGCAGCACGCTTAGCGCAACCTCTTCTCCTAGCAGAATCGAATAGAGAGTCGAGCTCCGGAAGTGGATACCCGCGTGGATCCCGTGACCAAACGAAACGTTGAACGCCAGCTTGCTCAGTTCTCCATTGATCGTCAGACTGTTCGCGTCCGAACCCGTATAGGCATTGAGAGATAGCCCGTTCGCGCTCGGCACATACACGTCTCGTCCCGCAGCCGTCAGCAGCGGCCGGATGTCCTGATTACAGTCAAAAAAGAACTTGAGCGCAGTGACGCAGGCGCCGCCAACGGCACCGTGGCCGGTCGGGTAGCACGGGTGTGTGGGTGAACCTTCCGGAAACGCCTGTGGCAACAAGTAGCTGCCATAGGTTCGATGAATCTTTTTAACAGCCTGAGAATTCAAGACATCTCCATGCAGCGCGGCAGCCGCTTGAGGTGTTCTTGCGAAGCTGTTATTGGAATTGCCAAGCCTTACTTGCACCAGGGCGCTGTACTCCTCCGGTCTCGGCCGCAGATCAACCATCCATTTGTGGAACCAAGCTGCTTTCAGCGCTCGCGTCGCCATTTCGGCGAGCGTGCCCGCCGCGTCCGGTCCACCAAGCGTCCCAAAGGCCTTCTCGGTGTTTGAGCCAATGTAGGGATTGCCCGGATTCAGCGGTGCGTTTATCTGTGCCAGGACGAGAAAAGCAACGAAGTACGCTTGATAGAGCACGTCAACATGGGTATAGGCAGCGAGGTCTCGACCATCCCGGATGTATCGCAATGCGGGATCCATGGCCAGCCTACCCACCGAGTTCCCGCCGTTTTGAATACTCTGATAGACCGAGACGTCGGTCATATAGTCGTTGCCACCAGCGCCCGCGGGAAGGAACGTCTGTAACAACTGCGGAATAGGCTGCGTTCCAAGTGCCGTTGGCTGAACCATGAATTGCGAAATATATGGGCCCATGACATTGCCGTCGCCCTGGTACACCTGGCCGCGAAACAGGTTCTGCGTTGTGACAGGAGCCGGGTACTCGTTATTCGGGCCGCTGTTGACGTAGGAGAGCTCGTTCATATCTTCAACGGCCTGCGCGACAAGCGAACTCGATCCATATTCAGCGAACGGTACGTCACGCAGCAGTGCGCCCCAATAGTGTTCGACTGCCTCCGCTGCGGTCTGTGCGCTAGCAATGCTGGGGCTTGGCGGAATCACCGCAGCGTGTGAATCGATTCCTTCCAGATCGGAGGCCTGGCAGCCTTGCGGTCCGTTTAACCTCGAGTTGGGGCCTCCTCCAGGCGTTCCGACGAGGATGTTCTGAAAATCCGAGAATGAGCCCGTCATGAGCGCATTCTTCATGCTGGACCACGATCCGGCATTCGGGACGCCTAGCGAATCGTGCAGCAGAGTTTTGCTGTAATGGGCGCTAAAATCTGTGAATTCAGCAAGATCACCATTGTCCGGTTGCACTCCGACGTTGTTAATGTCCTCGGCCTGTGCGGTTTTAAAGCGATAGCTGCGGCTCTCTCGAGTGCGAAGGCCGGAACTGTAGCCCACCACGGAGGCCTCGACCGTCGAGTTCTTCCCACCGAGTAGAGGTTCCAGAACCACAGAGCCGGCCGTGGCTGCCACCGCGGCCACGCCGCTCACTTCGCTTAGAAATGAACGCCGGCTGGGATTCCTAGGTTCCTGCAGACGGAGGGGCTGCCGCTCTGGATTGTTGCCGCCTGTCAAGCGCTCGTCGCCTACTGGAGATCCTTCGTTAATTGCGGTTTTTATCGACTTGCCTATGCTCTTCTTTCCCATGGACACACCCCAAGAGTGCGATCGCCCTGTCAATAGCACAAGCACCTGCCAGCAGCGGACAAATACACTCAAAAAACTGGGTGGTATCTAACCCCTAGCTTGGAAAGATGTCAACAATTGACATGAATCGAGGTGAGTTTGAAAAAGAGGCTGACAAAAATTGACGGTTGGCCCGCAATTGCCGCAAAACTCCCACTCGTAATACTGGGCTCGCGAACCCGACCTGCCGGCTCGCGGGCCATCCTGCTAACTTCGACTCTTTATGAGGGTTGCGCCTAGGAAATATGGCGCTCGAGGACCTTCACGATCTGCTCTTTGGGCACGGCTCCGACGATCTGCTCGGCCACCTGTCCGCCCTTAAAAACGAGGAGGGTGGGGATACCGCGGATGTTGAATTTCCCGGCGGCATTGATGTTCTCATCGACGTTGAGCTTTACGACCTTCAGCTTGCCGGCGTTTTCGCGGGCGATCTCTTCCACCGTCGGCGAAAGCATGTGGCACGGGCGGCACCAGTCCGCCCAAAAATCAACCATGACGGGCTGCGTCTTGCTCGCCTCGATCACGTCGTTTTGAAAGTTTGCGTCATTTACTGCTTGAATGTTGTCTGCCATTTTCTTCCCTTGTGTGCGCACGCCACGACACTTCGGTGACGTCTGCGCTAACGTCTATTAGATGTGCTAATTCCCCGCGGGATTCTAGAACGCTTTGCCGCTTCGTATAGTGTGACATAAGCCGCGGCCGAAGCCTTCCAGGAGAAATCCTTGGCCATTCCGTTCGTCTGGATAGTACGCCAAATTTTCGGGTCTTTGTAGGTCTTTAGCGCCGCGCGCACGCATTGCAGTAGGGCCCGGCCGTCGTATTCATCGAATTTGAATCCCGTGCCATGGCCGGTCTTGGGATCGTAATACTGAATCGTGTCGTCCAGTCCGCCCGTAGCGCGTGCCACCGGAACAGTACCATAACGCAGGCCGTATAGCTGAGTGAGGCCGCAAGGTTCGTAGCGCGACGGGATCAGAATCATGTCCGCCCCGGCTATGATCTTATGGGCCAGGGCCTCGTCGTAGGCAATCCTGGCTGCCGCTTTTGACGGAAATTTCTCCGCAAGCGCCCGGAACAGAGCTTCGTATTCCGGTTGGCCAGTACCCAGGGCGACCAACGCGAGACTTTCTTTCATCAAATCGGCAGCAACTTCGGCAACCAAATCAAACCCTTTTTGATTGACGAACCGCGAGACGATGCCGATCAGCGGCTTCTCGATATTCTCCGCAGGCAAGCCAAAGACTTCCAGCAGATTCCTCTTGCAGGCTTTCTTGCCCTCAAGATTGTGGATCGAATAGTTCTGAGCAATGAACGTATCCGCCTCGGGGCTCCAAATGGAGTAGTCCGCGCCATTCAGAATTCCGACGAGACGGTCGGCGCGACTGCGGATCACGCCGTCGAGATTAGCGCCGTACTCGGGAGTCTGAATTTCTTTCGCATAGCGGCGGCTGACGGTCGTGAGGTAATCCGCAAAAAGTATGCCGCCCTTCAGGTAATTCACGTTTCCAAAAAACTCGAGCCCGTCAATCGTGAAGAGCTGATCGGGAAGACCAATTCGCCGCATCGCCGAATAAGGGAACAGGCCTTGGTAAGCAATGTTGTGAATCGTGAACACAACGGGAATCGAGCGCACATTAGGATCATTCGCGTACTGCGTTCTCAAAAGCACGGGCACGAGCGCGGATTGCCAGTCGTGGCAGTGCATCACGTCAGGCAGCCAGACACGTTTCATGAATTCGATCACAGCACGCGAAAGTTCTGCAAATCGCTCCGCATTGTCCGGGTAGTCGCCCAACTTGTTGCCGTAGGGGCTTTCACGGTCAAAATATTCGGGATCGTCAAGAAAGAAGTAGCGCACACCTGCCACTGAAGGGGCTTCGGCGAGCGCAGGAAACCGCAACATATCGCCGAGCGGAATGGTCACGCTCGAAATAATGGTGGATGTGGCTTTATTGCCGCGATAGCGCGGAAGAAAAATAGCCACTTCATGGCCCATTTCCGAAAGTGCTTTCGGAAGTGCTTCGACTACGTCCGCCAGGCCGCCTGTTTTGGAATACGGAAGGGCTTCGGAGGCAACGAACAGGATTTTCATTGAGCTTTCGTCATCCCAAAAACGGTAACGGAACAGCGCAGCTTCGTCAAGCGCACCGAAGAGGCTAATTTCCCTTCATCCGACCTCAAGACGATTGCTGCTACACTCGGCGGCGAGATGGCACGACAACGCATGGGCCAGCACTTTCTCCGCGATCTTGGCTGGCGAAAACGGATCCTTGCAACGCTTCCCCACGATTCAAATGATACATGGATCGAAATCGGCGCCGGGCATGGAGAGATGACAGCGCTCTTAGCCGATAGCGGCTGCCGGGTGATCGCGATCGAAGGGGATCCCCCTTTGGCAAACCAACTCCGCGCGCATCTTGAGACGGAGCCGAACGAGCGGCAGCGCGTGCAAGTTATTTCGGGCGACGTCCTCACACAGGATTTGGGGACGCTTACAGACGGCACGCGGTTTCGCGTCTACGGCAATCTCCCGTATTACATTACGTCGCCGATTCTGCACCAGCTGTTTGCGTATGCAGACCTGATCGATTCGATTCATATCATCATTCAGCTCGAAGTCGCCCAGCGGATTGTGGCCCAACCCGGGCGGCGCGAATATGGATATTTGTCGGCAGCGTGCCAGTTCTATAGCAAGTCGAAGATTGCGCTGCGGCTTCCACCCGGCGCCTTTCGTCCGCCACCGAAGGTCGAGTCGGCCCTTGTCGAAATGACGCTTCCCGGCGAGAGAGCACGCCTAATTGTAGGTGACGCGGCCCAAGAAAAGCGCTTCTTGGAATTTGTCCAGGCTTGCTTCAGCCAGAAGCGCAAGACCTTGCGCAATAATTTGCGGGCGCTCGCGTCCGACCAGCACATTCACGAGACGCTCTCGTCGGTGGGATTGCGCCCTGATGCACGTGCGGAGCAGCTCTCGCTGGCACAATTCGCCGAGATCTTTCGGCAACTCAAATCAACCTAACAAGTAGGGAGACGAGGATTCGAACGGCCGTCCCGTGGCTAGACAGGAGGTAACCGGCGTTATTTTACGAGTCTTCGACAATCGCCATCAATCGGTCGGGAAAATCGGTCATCACGCCGTCGGCGCCTGCAGCGATCACGCGGCGCATTTCGCCAGCGTCGTCCACCGTCCATGTAGCTACAAGTAGATCAGCGCTATGCGCCTCGGCGACGAGCTCGTTCGTGACGAGCGAGTTTCGCGGACAGATCTGGCGCGCGCCCACATCCAGCGCTTTTCGGATGGCGCCGTTGTGGTTGCCTTCTTCGATCAAAAGTCCCGTCATGATAGAGGCATCCAGCTTTCGTACGCTTTCAATCGTGCTGGCATCGAACGAAATCACGATGGTCCGGGCGGCATCCTGTTCTTTCTGTAATGCTCCCACGAGCGCGTGATGCATTCCCCAGGCTGCTTCGTATTTCACTTCGAGATAGAAAACCACGTCGCGCTTGCGGGCGAATTCGAGAATATCTTCAAGGGTCGGCAAACGCTGTCCTTCATACTGCCGGTCGTACCAAAGTCCGTTGTCGAGGCTGCGGAGTTCTGCGAGTGTGAAGTCGGAAACCTTGCCGCGGCCGTTGGTGGTGCGCTCGAGCGTGGCGTCGTGGATCGCGACGAAGCGAGCATCCCGGGTGAGATGGAGGTCGGTCTCGATGAAGAGAACCCCTAGTTCGACCGCTCGCTCAAATGCTGCCATCGTGTTTTCAGGGGCGAGCCCCGAGGCGCCCCGGTGCGCTATCACCCAAGGTTTTCGCATGGAAGTCGCTATCGTACCAGAGGCGGTCTCGGCGCTCGCCGACCACGAAGAAGTCAGTTGCCGGGAGTGCAACCGCAAAACTTACGACCGCGACCGTACTATTACTCATCGCTTCGCGAGCCTTACGCCTCCTATCGAATCGTCTTCGCACTAAAGGCAATGTTTTCGACAATTAAGGCAAGTTGCCGAGGGATTCGGAACCAACCTCGTGTATACCCTGCTGAAGTGGACTCGGTCTCTCGCTCTAAGTTCTTTCGCGTCAATGCGATGGCTATTTAACGCAGATGGCTTTAGGCTCTCCGTGCATTGGAAACCCGATTGCCGTTTAGTTTGCGCCGCTCAGAGGCGCGACTCGGGAACCGTGAGTCTCGGATACCTGCTCGACCTGCGTTTTGAGCCACGGAAGAATCCGCCGGACACAAACCGGCATCCATGCCTAGCATGAACGCCAAAACTATTCCAACTCCCGAACCGATCATGGCCATGAACTCGGCCCCTCCTGGCTTCGATGCCGCGAAGGACCTGCCGAAGGGATTCATCGAGTTCCTCACTCCTCTCCACCACCAACTGACGCCGCGCCAGCGAAGCTTGAATGAGAAGCGGGACGCGGCCTTACAGGCATCGCTCCGAGGCCGTCTGCCGGATTACTTGCCTCCTTCCGCCGCGACCCAGGAAAACTGGCGCATTGAGCTGCCTGCCTGGTGCCAGGACCAGCGCAACCAGATGACCGGTCCTGCCGACGATGGCGAGCTAGTTGTAAAAATGCTGAATTCCGGCGCGCCTGGCGTGATGCTCGATCTCGAAGACTCGATGGCGAACACGTGGCAGCACCTGATGTTGGGCGTTTCGAACATGCTTTCCGCGCTGCGCGGCCATTTGGCTTATGACGACCGAAAACGCGGTCGCACGGTCACGATCCAGCCGAGCAATGTTGTCGTTTCGCTTCGCCCCCGCGGCCTGCACATGCACCAAGCCGGCGTGTTGAAAGACGAAATCATTCCTGCGTCGCTTTTCGACGTGGCGTTGATCGCCTATCAACTGGAAGCCTCTGAGCTAAAACATCCGTTGACGTTCTACGTGCCGAAATCCGAATCGGCCGAGGAAGCGCTCTGGTGGCGCGACTTGTTCCAGGCAATCGCGAAGGCAAAAGGCTGGGCGAAGGATTCGATCAAGTGCATGGCGCTCATTGAATCGCATCCTCTCGCGTATCAGATGGAGGAGTTTGCGTACAACCTTCGCGATCACATCCTGGCGCTTAATTTGGGCCGCTGGGACTACATGGCGAGCCTGATCCATTTCAATTTCGAAAATTCCGAGTGGGTTCTGCCAGACCGCAATACGATTCCGCACGACGTGGCATTCTTTCAAAATTTCCGTCTGTTGATGCCGGAAATTTGTCACAAACACGGATTGCTGGCGATTGGCGGGATGACAGCGCTCTATCCCAGCCGGGAAGATCCCGAGTTGAACGCGAGGGCCCTCGCCGTCCTGGAACAAGACAAAAAGAACGAAGCCGTAGCGCTGATGGATGGAGCATGGACAGGTCACCCGGACCAAAATCAGATCGCGGTGGATCAGTTCCCTTTTCCCAATCAGCTTTCGGCTCGCCCGAAGAATGCCAACACTCATCCGGACATGCGTCCGCTCCCCAAGGGCGTCGGTAAGCAAACGCTTGCTGGAACCCGGGCAGCCGTGCGCACCGTGATTCGCTATCGAAACGGCGTCTTAAGCGGCCGTGGGGCTAGCTTGCTCGACGGCTACATGGAAGATCTCGCGACCGACCGGATTTATCGGCTGATGATCGCGCAGCGAGTGAAGCATCGTGACAAGGTGAAGATTGTCGACGAGAACGGCGCAGCGGTCCTTCACACCCCGGAGTTCATCAGCCAGCTGTTCGACGAGGAGTTGCAGCGCATTTTGAAGGAGCTGCCGGCGGGAACTCCTGCGGAAACTGCTGAAAGATTCCGCCGTGCTCGCATTCTGAGCGAAAGATTGATTGTCACTGGCGAGTTTAATCCGGTATTTTGATGGAGCAAGACTTCGGCGCAACGGCAGCAGCGTCATCCAGACGATGCTGAAGCGGTTGGCTGAAGAGGAAAAGTAGTTGCTTGAACGGAAGACAGTGGGAACCGTACCTGTCGAAACGCGAAGCCGCCGGCAAAAGCGGCCTTGTACTGAGGGCTTGACTCGACGGCAGCGACCCAAGATTGCGAGGGGACGTGGCGCTGTTCGTTGTTCTAGTTGTAGGGGTAGTCGTCGCGCAGACGTGGATGGACTGGCGCGACGCAAAACGGAATTTTGTAGTTCCAGAATGGGCGAAAGGCGTGGCCCTGGCGGGCATCGTCGGGGTAGCGCTCACGACGGCAATGTCGTTCGCCTCTGTCTGGTTGCAGGACTATTCGGGTCAATGGGTTGGCGCTGGTTCGCGGCTCTTCTGGCCTGAACTCGGGCTGGTTCTCTGCGCGATGGGCGTCATCGTCGCTGCGGTGCAAAAAAAGCGCATGCGCCTCATGCTGCTGATGATGGGCCTGCTGGTAGAAGCTTTCTGGCTCGGCGTTGCGCTGTCCTAGGCATTCTTCTCAACAGAATCCCACTCCGAACGCCTCTATCGTCGTGAGCCTTCTGTATCACCGCACGCAGAAACCGTCATTCGCCGGTAAGTAACCGCCATTCGCCGAATACCCCGCGACACTCTGCGCGTGCACTTCTATTCTTGCGCCATGGACGGCGACACAATCGGCGCAGGAGGCACTGAAATGATGAGCCTGAATCAGCGAATTTCCGCGAACGGTCCGATCTATCCAACAGGAATGCTTATATTCGTAGCGACGCTCCTGATCGTGCTGGGACTCGCTTTCGAAGCGGTGGAGATCGGCTGGGCGCACCTGCTTCCGCACGGCCTCTGGCTCTTTTCCGTGATTGTGCCCGGATTATGGAATATGCTCGCCGTCCAATGGAACGATCCGGTTTGGCGGGATCTCCTGAAAATCGCGCCGCTTTCCTTGGTCGCGATCGGCATGATGATCCTTCTCGTCCAGAAGCACGCGTATGCGCAGGAGCGATCCGCGAGAGCGCGGAGCGGAGGCGAGCAAGATGAGTAGGCTTGCTCGCGGCACGCGAGGCCTCATTTTCGGAATGCTCGTCGTCATTGCCGGCGTGACGTTGCTTCTGGACCAGATGAATCTGATCGACGCCAGCCGCGTATTTCGGTTCTGGCCGTTGGCGCTGATCTTTTGGGGCGTTTCGATTCTGCTTACTTGTCAAGGCTCCGGGCGACGTTTCTGGGGCGGGTTCCTAATCCTTGCCGGCATTGGGTTGCAGCTTCAGGAGCTGGGATTTCAGCGCATCAGAATCGAGACGCTCTGGCCATTGTTCATCATCGCGGTCGGCGTTCTGTTGGTAATCCAGGCGTTCGGCAAGGGTCGAGAACCGTTGAATAGATGGAAGTCAAAACCGTATCAAAAAGGACAGCAGTTCAACACCGACGGCTCTCACGTCACCTGCACGAGTGTTTTCGGCGCCGGAGAACATCAGGTCAGCTCGCGAAATTTCCAGAGCGGTGAAATGACGTCGATATTTGGCGGCGGCGAAATCGATTTCACGCAAGCCGAAATAGAGGGCGACCAAGCTGTCATTGAAGCCACGATGATTTTTGGCGGCGGCGAGATTCGTGTCCCGCGCACTTGGAATGTAGTGATCGATGGCGTCGGAATTTTCGGCGGCTATAGCGACAAGACCAGCCATCCCCCGCCGGACCCGCCTGCCAAGAAGCTGATCATCCGCGGCGTCGCCGTCTTCGGTGGCCTGGAGATCAAGAACTAAGCCGCAACAATGCACCCAATTCTTGGCCAACTCCGGCGGCTCATCCCTTACCTGCTCGGCTGGCTTCCCCTTGCCGGAATGCTTGTCTATCTATTGGCGGTTCCCGGCGGACTCACATGGATGGAGGCCTTTGCCCTCGGCGTTCCGCTGTGTCTTCTCTATGGGTTCATGTGCCTCTCGGCATGGTATTCCTGCCGTTGGACGCCGCTTGAACGCATAGGCGCGTTTCAACTAGCGCTCACGCATTTGCTCGCGGCGATCGTGGTCAGCGGATTCTGGATTCTCTCGGCGAAAGCACTGGGACACGTTTTGTCCGATTTCTCGGCATTCAGCGGTCTCGAGCCGCGCCTTTCGAAGAATCTCCCTCTGCTCTTCGGTACCGGAATCCTGCTCTATTTGCTCGCGGTCGCATTTTTCTACGTCCTGCTGGCGGTACAGCAATCGCAGGAGGCGAAAGAACGCGAAATGAAAGCGGGAGTTCTCGCGCGCGACGCGGAACTCAGAGCGCTGAAAGCCCAGGTGAATCCGCATTTCCTCTTCAACAGCCTCAATTCCATCAGCGCGCTCACGAGTTCCGATCCCGCGAAGGCCCGTGAGATGTGCGTCCTCCTCGGTGATTTTCTACGCCGCACCCTCGGACTCGGCGAAAAAGTCGCCATTCCGCTTGAAGAAGAACTCTCGCTGATTCGCTCATTTCTCGCTGTTGAAAAGGTCCGCTTTGGCGCGCGCATCCAGATGGAAGAAAATATCGATAAGGATGCTCTGGACGTTTTCGTTCCGCCGCTCTTGCTGCAACCGCTCGTCGAAAATGCCGTCGTACATGGAATCTCGAATCTCGTCGAAGGAGGCTCGATTAAGCTCGAAATCCATTCTCACAATGGCGCCCTCTCGATCGCTGTTGAGAACAGCTTCGACCCCGATTCGCCGCCTCGTCGCCGTGGAGGAGTCGGCCTTGCGAACGTCCGCCAGCGCCTCGCAACACGCCACGGGAATCTCGCCAGCTTCGAGGTGAAAACCGAAGGCGACCGTTACCGCGTCGCGATCACGATGCCCGCGGAACGCGCAGAGCGCGCGTCATGACTCAACCCATCGAAAAGAAATTTCGCGCCGTGATCGTCGACGATGAGGAGCTCGCCCGCCAGGTACTGCGCGAATTTCTCACCGCGCATCCGGAGATTGAAATCGCCGCGGAATGCGCCAATGGCTTCGAAGCCGTCAAGTCCGTCACCGAATTGAAGCCCGATCTCGTTTTTTTAGATGTTCAGATGCCCAAGCTCGACGGTTTCGAAGTTCTCGAGCTGATCGGCACCAGTGCCGCCGTTGTCTTCGTCACCGCGCACGACAATTACGCGATTCGAGCCTTCGAAGTTCACGCCGTCGATTACTTACTGAAGCCATTCGGCAACGATCGCTTCGAAGCCGCCCTAACCCGCGCGAAGGAGCGTTTCGGCGTGGCATCTCACGGTTCAGTTTCGGCCGCCGCACGTCCAGCGCCCTCTCCATCCGACCTCGCTGCCGCCGCTCGTCCGCCATCTCAGTATCTCGATCGCATCCCGGTGCGCGATGGCCCACGCGTCTTCATTATTCCCGTTTCCAAGCTCGATTACGCCGAAGCGCAGGATGACTACATCGCATTCTGTGCCGAAGGCAAGAAGCACCTTAAACAGCAAACCATCTCAAGCCTGGAATCCGGCCTCGATCCTTCACGATTCCTCCGCATTCACCGTTCTTACATCGTGAATCTCGAAAGAGTCGCGCGCATTGAGCCTTATGGCAAAGATAGCCACGTGGCCGTTCTCCACAACGGAACTCAGCTCCCCGTCAGTCGCGCCGGCTACGCTCGCCTGCGCGAACTTCTCGATCGTTGAGCCACAGAGACTTCTCAAATTAAATGCCACCGCGCGGCCGATACTTGGTTCCATGGCTACCAAACCAGTCGTACCTGCGTTCCGATGCACGTGTTTGTTGCGACAAAACCTACTTTCATAGTAGTGTCGCGCGATGCCCCGCATTACCTCGCACAGGTCCCATCGCCAGGGCATACAGACTCGCAAAAGGAGACCTCGTAAAATGGCATCCCCTGCGGAAGCAAAACTTCCTAACAATTCATCCGGAAAAGAAGAAGGCGCAAATGTAGACAAGATTCGCGACATATTATTCGGCTCGCAGATGCGCGACTACGAGAAGCGTTTCGCGCGCCTGGAAGAAAACGTCTCGAAAGCCGTCGAGACTCTCCGCGAAGACACCATGAAGCGCCTCGAAACTCTCAGCAGTTTCGCTCAACAGGAAGTGGAATCCCTGAGCCAACGCCTGAAGACCGAGAAGTCCGAGCGCTCGGAAGGCCTCAAGGAGCTAGCGCGCGAACTGAAAGAAGCCGCAAAAATGATCGAGAAAAAGCTCGGCCAGCTCGAAGAGCAAACGTCCGATGCGCAGAGCGAGCTTCGCGGCAAAATGCTCGAACACTCGAAGGCGTTCTCAAACGAAATTGACAAGCTGCGCCGTGACTCGGCTGCGTCACTCGACCGCGAAATTGAGATCCTGCGCAACGACAAGACCGACCGCGCCGCTCTCGCCGATATTTTCGCCGAGTTCTCGCTTCGGCTGAAGAACGATCTCGAGCTGCCCGAAAAGTAGCGCCGGATGTCAGCCGGCCCAAAACTGCAACCTTCCAACATGGCCGAGCAAGCCCAACGCCGAGCCTCGCAGCAGCAATCAACCGAGAATCCTCCCCTGGATAATCCTGCTCGCGTTGGTCATGCCCCGGAGAGCCCTGCCCCGGATAACCATGCGTACGAAGAGCTCCGCCATCTCATCGTCGGGCCCGAGCAAGAAGGCCTGAAGGAAATTCAAGAGCGCCTCGACGACACCGAACGCCGCGCCGAAGACGTAAGCTCCGTAGTCGCCGAGGCAATTCAGATGCGCCGTGAGCACGGTGACGACCATGCCCTCGCCGAAGCGCTCGCTCCCACGATTCAGGATACGCTGCGCGAATCCGTCCGCCGGGACCCGCATGTTCTCGCTGACGCATTGTTCCCGGTAATGGGCCCAGCCATTCGCAAATCGATCACCGAGACTCTCCGCGGGATGCTCGAATCCTTCAACACGGCCCTTGAGCACAGCCTTTCCTGGCAAGGTCTTAAGTGGCGTCTCGAGGCCTTTCGCACGGGAAAATCTTTCAGCGAAGTGGTGCTGATGCATAGCCTGCTCTTTCGCGTCGAGCAGGTTTTTCTGATTCACCGCGAGACCGGCTTGCTTCTCAGTCACGTCGTCGCGCCGACGGTCGCCACGCAGGATCCTTCGCTCGTCTCCGGGATGCTATCCGCCATCCAGCAATTCGTAAAAGATTCGTTCGAATCGCAGCGCAGCGATACGCTCGACTTCCTGGAAGTCGGCGAACTCGAAATCTGGATCGAACAGGGGCCCGGGGCCGTGCTGGCCGCCGTGATTCGTGGTCACGCACCCGAAAGCTACCGCGTCGCGATGAAGGAGGCGCTCGAAAATATTCAGCGGCATTACAGTTCGGCGCTTGCTCATTTCGAAGGCGATGCCGCTCCATTTCGCCCCGTCGAAGAACAGCTGACGCACCTGCTCGAAGCCAAGTTCAAAGACGCGTCCGAAAAGGGTCACCGTCGTCCACGCGCGGCGCTCATTGCAGGTGCAGTAATACTTGTTCTGATCGCGATACCGCTTGGCTATTCAGCTTATCTGCTCTGGGAATGGTCGCGGTTCTTGAAGGTTCTTCGGCAGGAACCCGGCATCATTGTGATGTCTTATGCTCGCGAGGGAGGGCGATATCACGTCCAGGGTTTTCGCGACCCGCTTGCGGCGAATCCGGAAAATCTGCTCGCGAGCGCTGGCATCGATCCGAAAACGGCCAATCTTGAATTGAAGCCTTTCTACTCGTTCGACGATCCCATCGTGCTGAAACGTGCCAAAGCGTTCCTTCACCCACCCTCCAGCGTGACCCTTTCTGAAAAAGACGGCCAACTTCGCGCCGAAGGAATCGCCGCGCCCCAATTTATTGCGCGATTGGAAGAACGCGCGCCGTGGATTCCTGGCGTCACCGCGCTGGACGATTCACATTTGCAGAACACCGAGCTGATCGCGCTCAATCGTCTGCGCTCGTCACTTGAATCGACTGCGCTCCTCTTCACGATCGGGCGCGCCGAACTCGAATCCGGCCAGGAAAGCTCCATCGCAGCGGCTCAAAGCAATATTCGCGCCTTGCTGGTAGAGGCCGAGCACCTGAACGGGATACTCGCAGTCGATGTGATCGGTCACACGGATATTACGGGCGTGGAAGGAACGAATCTCGTCCTTAGCAAACAGCGAGCCGATGTTGTCATTAATCTCCTTGCTCGGTCCGGAATCAAGTCCGCCAATTTACATGCGAGGGGCGTCGGTACTTCCGAGCCGCTGCATGACGAGTCCACAGAAGAAGGCCGCCGCTTCAACCGCAGCGTGACTTTCAAAGTCGCTTTTTCTCCCGCTCCCCCTGTAAACTAGCCCGCAATTCCGATGCTCGAAAAGAAAATCTGCATGCTCGGCACGAATGCTGTCGGCAAGACAAGCTTGGTTCGTCGTTTTGTTCACACGCATTTTTCCGAGACGTATCTTTCCAACATCGGTGTGCTGCTCGAGAAAAAATCCGTTCACGCAAATGGAGTGGACGTAGGGCTCGTCCTCTGGGATCTGAATGGCGAAGATAGCTTTCAGAAGGTTCAGTTTTCACAATTGCGCGGGATGTCGGGTTATTTTCTGGTCGTCGACGGCACACGCCTTCATACTCTCGACGATGCTCTAGCCTTGAATGAGCGCGTCGCAGCGACGGCGAAAGTGCCAGCTTTGCTCATTGTCAACAAAGCCGACCTGACCGATCAGTGGGAGATCAGAGCGGATCGTCAGGCCCAGCTCACCGAAAAAGGCTGGGAAATATTCTTAACCAGCGCGAAAACGGGCCAAAACGTGGAAGCCGCGTTCCTGCGCCTCGCGTCGAAGATGCTCGGCAAATGATGGCTGTGAACTCACTGTTCGATTCGTTTCTCGCAGACCAGGGCTATGCGCTGTTCGAGTACATCGAGAACGGAGTTTTTCGGACCGTCGGTGACTACCCGAACTGGTGCGAAAAACTCTGGAAAGGCGCCGTCGCGCGCGACAAGTGTATTCACTTGGCGGAAGCCTCTCCGCTTCTCGACAACTTCCTCGTCGATGCCGAGGCTTTCTGGAATTCGAGTCGTGAAGGCTCCGCAAACTCGCCGGTGTGGATTGAGCGCGATTCAGCCGGGCACGAAGTTCCGCTCGAGGCTGCGGCGCTTCATCTCGACGGCAAGAACATTCTGCTTCTTCGGAATCTGTCGAAGACCTATGCCGATCGCCAGAAACTCTATCAAACAGCGCGCGATTCACTGCTCGAGCATGACCGGCTCCTTCGCGAAATTCAGAAGAAGGAAATTCTGCTCCACTGCATTATCCACGACCTCTCCCAGCCGTTGACCGCCATGCGCGGCTGTTTCAGCTTGATGTCGCTCGAAAATCTCTCCGCCGATTTGCGCCGCATGGTCGAAACGGGCCAGCGCGAATCGAACCGCCAAGAACAAATGATTCGCGGAATCCTTCAGGCTTTCTCCGCCGATCTTGTGGGCCAGCAGACGAACACGGAAAGTGCCCTTAGCACGGTGGATATCGCCGCTTGCGTGCAACGCACTATTCTGGAATTTTCACCCGCATTCGTCGGCAAACAGATCAAGCTGCAAATCGACCCGGCCCTCGATCTCAAGCGGGATTGGACTGTCGCCGGAGACGATTCACGGCTCGACCGCGTTTTCGGAAATCTCCTCGAAAACGCTCTCCGCTACAGTCCGCCGAATACCACCGTCACGATCGGCCTTGAAGAAAAAGGAAAGCAAGTGCTCGTATTTGTCGATGATCAGGGACCTGGGTTGCCGAGAGATCAGCGGCCCGATCAGATGTTCGCGCTCTTCGCAAAAGGAAAAGACAAACCGGGCAAAGCGGGCGTGGGGCTTTACTTCTGCAAGATTACAGTCGAGCGATGGGGCGGGACGATCGGCGCAGAAACCAAGCCGAGAGGCGGAACCCGCTTTTGGTTCCGGCTCCCAGGTGCAGTTAAAAGCCCTCGCGATGCCGTCAAGAAACAGCCCGCGCGCAGCCTGGACGTCCAGCAAAAAGCAGCGGGGAGCAATCCAACCACGCGCCCACGCCTCGATAAGCCGGCGAAGAGCCTGCACATTCTAGTCGCGGAGGACACGGACGAAAACCGGGAGCTTGTAAGCGAACTACTCAAAAAACGTGGGCACTCAGTGGTCGGTGTTGCCGACGGACGCCAAGCGCTCGCTGCGCTAGAGAAGGATCATTACGACGTCGTGCTGATGGACGAACAGATGCCACGCATGGATGGTCTGGAAGCCACCCGCGCAATTCGGCAGAAGGAAAAATCCACCGGAAAGCATCAGGTGATCGTCGCACTCACCGGAAACGTCACCGAAGAAGACAAAGAACAGCGCGTCGAAGCAGGCATGGACGGCTTCGTTCCAAAGCCTTTCGAAATGAACGCGCTCTTTGGCACGATCGAATCTCTTGCAGCCGGTGCGCGGGTGATTCTGGCAACGCCCATGTCGGCTCCGCCTCGAACTGCTGCGGAGCGTGCCCCAGTACAAACGGTCCAAGCGCAATCAGCGACGCCCGTGCCCGCCGAGGATATCGCGGCGCACCTTCTCCGTTCCACCGGTGGAAATGAGAAGTTGGCGATGTCGCTGACGAAGTCTTTTCTCGCCGACGCGCCCAAAAGGCTTACCGCGATTCGAGGCGCGATTGCCGCGAAGGATGGCGCGAAACTCGATAGCGCCGCGCACGCCCTAAAAGGCTCCGTAGCAATTTTCGGCGCTCAAGCCGCTGTCACGGCCGCGCGAGACTTGGAAGCAATGGGCCGCAGCCGCAATTTGAACGGAGCTGATGCTCAATACCGCGCACTCGAAGTTGCGATGAAACAGCTCCAGATCGAATTGATCGCAATCGCGCCTCAAAATAAGACGAAGACGAGTATGAAAACAAAGACCAGGCCCGCAGGTTCCCGCAAACGCCACAAGAAGTAGACTGTCGCCCCTTTGTACCCTGACTAACGCAGCAACTCTGCGCAGCCGCAGCTTGCCGCCCACCCCAGGCAGCGGGATACTCGGATACATGAAGCGTCTTTCACCGTTCGCGGTACTGCTCGCGACCGTCGTCGTGTTGTCACCACGTGCGACGCAGGCCGACGAGCTAAAGCTGAAAGACGGAACCAAGATTGTCGGCACGATTGTCGGGTTCGAAGAAAATTCGTTCAAAGTAAAAACGAACTACGGATTCGCAGTCGTCCAGAAGGATCAAGTTGCTTCGATCAGCATCACAGACTCGGCGAAGAAGCCTGATGCCGAAAAGAAATCCGAGCCATCTGCTGAGAAACCTGCGCCTCCAGCAACGGCCGTAAATTCGTACAAGAAGCACAATGCAACTCCGGCGACTCCGCCAACTCCAGCGCCTGCCGCCGATCGAAACACTTCGGATCCGAAAACTCCTCCGCCTAACGCTTCGCCAGCTCCACCCAATGCCGCGCCGGCCACTGCGAAATCTGTGACGCCGGCTGCGCCTCTCGAGAATCCTGCACCTGCTAAGGCTGCACCAACAACTGCTGCTTCTGTTCCTGCTGCTCCCCCTCCTAAGCCTGCCCAACCTGAATCAATGCGCGAGCGAGTGACGGGCAATCTCTACGCCAATGAAACCTACGGCTTTCAAATGTACAAGCCGCCCACATGGCAATTGGTCGAGGGCGCGCGTTCGGTGCTGCCCGGAGCGATTACGGCGCTTGGCACGTCCGACGAAACCACGTATTTGCTCATCGGCCGGCAGCCGATTGAAAAATCGTTTACGAGCGATATAGACGCAACGGACCGCCACCTGCAAAACACTCTCGACAATTTCCGCCCGCTCGGCGAGAAGAAGATCGTGATCTCTGGCGAGCCTGCGGTGGAAAAGCGTTTTCGCGTGAGCGTCGAGCAGCATGATTGGTCGGGTGTCGCCGTCTTCTTCCAGCACGACGCGCATCTCTACACGATCTTTGGAATGACGTCCGCTGATTCCGATCTCGTTCAGATTCAAGAGAACGTAATTTCTCGAGCTATTTCGAGCCTACAGTTCGCGAAGCAGTAGCACGCGCTTTTTCGCCCTTGCAACCAAGCCGCCCGAATGCGTAACTAATTCTCCTGTGCTCATGCGTCGTTACTATTTTCTCCTCATCCTCACAATTTTCGTTGCTACTCCGTCCGTAATCTGGCACCGAGCTTTGCGCGTTTCCGCAGCCAATCATTCTGAAAGCACACCGACTTTCTACCGCGATGTGCTGCCGATCCTTCAACAGCACTGCCAAAGCTGCCACCGGCCGGGCGAAATTGCCCCGTTGCCATTAATGACCTACGAGCAAGCGCGTGCGGAGGCTCGCTCGATCGCATTCATCACAGCGAGCCGGAGGATGCCGCCATGGTTCGCTGACCGGAGCATCGGCCATTTTGCGAATGACCCATCGCTCACGGCGCAGGAGATCACGCTTCTCGACACATGGTGGAAAGCAAAAGCCCCCGCCGGCGATCCGCACGATGCGCCGGCTCCTCGCGTGTGGACCAACGGCTGGAACATCCCGCAACCCGATGCAATCGTGAAGATGACGAAGCCTGTCGCGCTTCCCGCACAAGGCGACATCGAATACACGTACGAAATCGTTCCCACACACTTCACCGAAGCAAAGTGGGTGCAGCTTTCCGAGATCCGGCCTTCTAGTCGCGAGAGCGTCCATCACGCCGTCGTCTACGTCCGGCCGCCCGGATCGAAATGGCTCGAGCACGCGCCTGTCGGAGTTTCCTTCACCGCCGCGGACATGGTGGATGAAAAGTCGAGGCGTGACGCGCTTTGGACGGACGCCGACATTCTGCTCGTGTATGCGCCGGGAAGTTCGCCAGATCGCTTGCCCAACGGAATGGCAAAGCTCGTGCCGGCCGGATCGGATCTTGTATTCCAGATGCACTACATGGCGCGCGGCCACGCGGCCAAGGATCAGACCGCGATCGGATTGATCTTCGCAAAGCAGCCACCAAACCGACGCGTCCTTACGCTGCAACTGACGAACGATCACTTTGTGATACCGCCGGGCGCCAATGATTTTCGGGTGGAAGCTCGTGGCACGCTGCCCAACGACGCGACGCTGCTCAGTTTCCTTCCGCACATGCATCTGCGCGGGAAACGATTCGAGTACAACATCCTGCACAAGGGCGGAACGATCGAGCCACTACTGCGCGTGAATTGGGATTTTTACTGGCAATTGAGTTATCAGCTCGCTCAGCCACTGCCACTCACCGCAGGAACGGAGTTGCAAGCGGTCGCGTGGTACGACAACTCGAAGACCAACTCGCACAATCCCGATCCCGCGGTGGCAGTGCGTTGGGGCGATCAGACCTATGACGAAATGATGGTTGGATTCTTTTACGTCGCGGTGCGCGCGGATTTGGACAAGTGGAAATACTTTGTGCGCCCAGCCCGCGCGTCCGAAGTGCCGCGATGAAAATCCGCTCAGAAATGCGAAAGGCCCGAAGCCAAAAGCTTCGGGCCTTTCGGTTCTTGCTGCTGTCTGCTTGCAGCCGTTTAGCTTCCGGAGCCAGCAGCCATTTGCCTCTGCTGGCTGCCGCCCTTGATTTCGATGCGCCGTGGCAGAGCGGCCGCTGAAATCGGCGCGGTAATCTCGAGCACTCCGTTGCGATAGTCTGCGGTGATTTTCTGGGTATCGACGCCCTCCGGCAGAGACAGGGTCCGCTCGAACGCTCCGTACATGAGTTCGTTGTAAACGGTATCAGCTTCCCGCCGCTCGTTCGACACGTTGCGCTCTCCGCTGATCGTAAGCATGTTGCCCTGGACCGAAATATTTACATCTTTGGGGTCAACGCCGGGCAGAGCGACATGTGCGACGAACTTTTTGCCGTCTTTGTCGACGAACGCATCGACGGCGGGAGCGAAAGACGCCAGCGACATGTTGCCTCGCTGCTGCTCCTGGCCACCCTGCCAGCCACTACTCAAGAAGCGGTTGAAAATATGGTCGAAGTCGCGCCGAAAATCAAAGAGGTTTTGAAATACGTTGTTTTCACGGTAGGTCAGATTTGCCATGGCTATCTCCTGTAGGTTTTTTCTGAGGCCCCTCGAATGAGGGGGACCGGGCCAGAGGAGACAAGTTTTGTGCCGTGCGCTGCGCTTGTCAAGCTAAACAGTGGAAATTTCCACAATTTTAACAAAGCGCCTGCGCTCAATGAGTTGAGGCTTCAGAATTTTGTGACTTCGCTGAAATGGAAGTTCGCGACCTTCATCGCCGGCACAACCATCTCGAACGATTCTTCGCCGGCCGCACGCACGGCGGGGCCGAGCATCTCGACGTTTGAAAGCATTTCGAGAATATTCTGGTTGAAGCGAAAATTTCGAATGCCGCCGGTAACGCGGCCATCTTCGACGAGGAACGTTCCATCGCGCGTCATGCCGGTCAGAATCTTCTCGTAAGGATCGACTTCGCGAATGTACCAGAGGCGCGTTACGAGAATTCCGCGCTCGGTGGTGCGAATCATTTCGTCGAGGGATTTATCACCGCCGGCAAAAACCAGATTCATCGGCGCTTCGCCATATTCATTTGGCAACGCGAAGCCATGGCCGGTCGGCTTCTTTTTCATTTTTTTGGCGGTGGCGCGGGAATAGACGAGATTTTTCGGAACGCCGCGATCCACCAGAAGAACCTTCTGCCTGGGGACTCCTTCTCCATCGTAGGGCGCGCCTAACTGGAACGGATGATACACATCGTCCCAGAGCGTAATGTTGTCACCGAAGACTTTCTTGCCCATGCGGTCGGTGAAACACGAACGCTTGTCCATGACCGAAGTTCCCGCAAAGTCGTAAAAAAGAAAACCTACGAGATCGAGGACGGCGGAAGGCTCAAGGATTGTCGTGTAGTGGCCGGGCGCGAGCTCACGCGGTTGACGCGAGTCGGCTGCCTTGCGGCTGGCGCGTTCCGCAAGGCGGTCGGGATCGAGATCGCGAATGTCCGGCGAATTAGCCTTGGCCCAACCGGAAGAGTTGGGTTCGAGGATCGTAACGGAGAAATCCGAGCGCGTCTGCTCGTGATGCGCGAAAAGACCTTTTGAATTTGCGAGGATGGTTTGCATCGCGCCGCTGGAAAAGATTCCCGCTGCGGTCTGCTTATTCTTTTCAGCCAGTTTGCACACGCGCGTGACGGCGCGCGCGCGATCCTGCGGCGTGGCTTCGGCAGTTGCCGCGAAAAAGCGATGTACTTTGGGAATTTTCTGCGGACCAAGCATCGGCAGCAAACCTGGAATCTTCGGTTGATGCAACGCGAGCTTTTCAGCTGCCGCCATCACGCGCCGGAGCGATTCTTCATCGGTCTTGTTGGTTGTGGCGCGCGCGGTACGGCCGTCCATCACGGCACGGACGGAGATGTGAAGAACCTGCTCGGCGACGTTCTGGTGGATGATGTTGTTGGCGAAGCGGGTGAGCGCGTCCGTCGTAACGTCAATTTCCACTTCGGTTTCGTCGGCTTCGCTGAATTTCATGATGCGCTCAGCAATGGCCTTCAGTTCCGATGCGATACGAAGCGGTTCTGATGGCGCATTTACTTCGGCGCGTCGAATCTGGCGCGAGATCGATTTTCTTGCTGTGCGCTTCATTGGCAGCTGAGATCCTTCGCTGCGCTCAGGGTGACAAGCGAAAAAACAGCGTTAATAACCAGAGCCAAGGGCGACTTTTGGGAGTTGGTATCATGGCTGAGGACGTAGCGCGAGCGGGCACGGCATGCCGTGCCCCTACTGAATCGTCGTAGCCGGCACTCGCAGTGAATTGACTCTGAAGCTACAGGTCGCGCCGAATTTTCTAGGGTGATTGTCATTTGGCGAAGGCGACTCCGATTTTGATGTTGCGGAATCGCGCGGGTGAAGCGCCATGGCCTGTTCCCATGGTCTGCATGGGCTGGCCTTTTCCGCAGTTGGGCGTGCCCCAAAGCGTCCAATCGTCGCGGGAGCAGATTGCGTCGCAGCTATTCCAAAATTCGGTGGTGATGCCGCTGTAGCTGGGGTTTTTGATCATGCGGCCTTTTTTTCCGCCTTTGATTTCCCAGCCAATTTCGGTCGAGAACTGGAAATGATACCGGCGATCGTCGATCGACCAGGAACGATTCGTCTCGAACAGGATTGCCTCGTCGGTGTCTGCAATCAGATCGTCGTACTTCCATGTACCAGGATTGATGCTGATGTTTGTCATGCGGATGATCGGCAGACGGTTCCAGCTTTCCGTTCGCATCGTGCCGTTGGAGCGGTCTTCGCCGATGGCGGAAGCCGTTTCGCGATTGCTCAGGTAACCGGTGAAGAGGCCATCCGTGATAATCGGCGTGCACTGCGCGGGGACGCCCTCGTCGTCGTAGGCGAAGGTGCCCAGGCCGGGTCCGTGCGCGAGACGAGCGTCGGCGACCACGTTGACGATATCTGAACCGTATTTCAGCTTTCGCAATTTGTCCACCGTGAGGAAACTCATTCCCGCGAAATTGGCTTCTTGGCCGAGGACGCGGTCGAGTTCGATGGGGTGGCCGATGGATTCGTGAATTTGAAGGCCGAGTTGAGAGCCGCCCAGGATGATCGTGCCGGTTTTTTCCGGACACTGCGCAGCGGAGTGAAGGGCGACCGCTTCTTCGCCGGTGCGGGCAGCGTTGCCGACGAGATCGAGCGCTTCGATCAGCTCGTAGCCTTCGAGAGCATGCTGGCCGCCGAAGCTATTCGGATAGGAACGCTTCTGAATTTCACTCCCCGCAAAACTGGTGGCGACAATGCCGGCACCCGACTGCATTTTGATCTGATGAATCACAGAGCCGATCGTCGAGACGAATAGCTGGTCGATTTTGCGAAAAGTCATCGAGCCTTCCGCGAGAGTAACGCCCTTCACGCGACGCATTTCTTTGTCGGCAGCAAGAAGCACCTCGATCTGGCGTTCGACAGGAATCCGGAACGGGTCTTTCACGAATGGATTCTGCCAGGTGTCAACGTAAGCATTTTCAGGGGCGAGCGCGACGTTCGCATGTTTCGCGAGCGCAGACGCTTTGGCAATGGCGACCGCCTCAGCGGCGCAGGAGTCGATACCTTCGCTCGTGAGGCGGTCGGTGGAGGCAAACCCCCACGCGCCCGACGCGATCACGCGAATACCGATGCCGAGCGATTCCGACTCGACGAGGGTGCCGACTTCGCCGTTTTTCGTCGAGATATCGCGCTGGCGTATATCCATTACGCGCGCGTCGGCATAGGAGGCGCCGCGGCGCTTGGCGGTATCGATTGCGCGGGTTGCCCAGTCTTGCATCACGAGTGACCTCTGACGAGAATTCGGCGGCGCGACGAGCGAACGATACTAGTCCGAGGCCAGCGATGTGTCAAATGGGCAACAACCGGCGGTGAGAATCGATTTTCGGAATGAAAAATCGCCAAAAATTTGCGATTAGAAAAAGTTAGTAGGCTTTATTTTCTATGATTTGAAGAGGATTCTAATTCCAGATTTGCGATTAGAAATTTGCGTGCGGGAGAGGGCCTTGATTCGCCCACGCTCCGTAGAGCGTGGGCTGAGGATCGCGGGGCGTCTTGGTCCTCAGTCATCTTTTCGGCCTAAGTGCTTACGGCTCATAGTCACGGTGGTTATATTACCAAGAAGGTTACTGGAGGTCAAGCATTTCGTGGGCGGCGTACAAAAATCGGGGACTCCGCGGCCGGAGAAACCGGCGCATACAAAAATCGACCGTTATTTTGAGGGTGGTTCGGCGGGAGCGAGAACCTGGGCCATTGTTAATCCTGGGGGGAATTTTAGTCTTACTTCGAATTTGATGTATTCGATGGAGCCAGGGTAGAGGGGATCTTTCAGCGAAGTGACGCGAGATTTCAGAATTACAAATTCTCCGGTGCCCAACTGGATGCTGGCCGAGCTCACGGCGATGCGCTGTTTGTCGTCGTCGGAAACAGAGTTGGGGTAAAGCATGGCGTTGACAACTTCTTCGGCGCGGTGCTCGTCGTCAACGAACAGAACAAAATTGAAGCGGCGCGGAGACATTTCCAGGATTTCCTGCGCCGAGAAATTGTAGGTGGTTTCGAGATAGCGCTCGTTGAAATTGTGATAGGGCGGCGTGGCGATTGCGGAGAATTCGATGGGGCCGTCTCTGGGCTGAGTTTTCGGAGTGATACTTATGTCCCAGCCGGCGTAGTCGCCGCTGGGAGCGACTTCGAGGCGGAATTGGAGATCGTGGCCGATGTCGTGGATGTAAGTTTTGCCGCGGTCAATTTCGCCGGTGAATTCCAAGTCTGGTTCGCTGATCGCAGGTTGTGTGGATTTTGATTTGCGGTGATTTTGGAGTGGGGATGCAACGAGGCCAATAGCCAGGATGATTGCGACTGCTGAGGGGCTAAGCGTCACGCGGTTCGGACTCCTTCGTAGGCGCTAGGAAATATACCAGAGTGGGGATTTGGAGTGGGAGGGGATGGCGGGCTTAGCTAAGTTAGTCTTTTTGTCATTCAGTCTGTCAGACACCCATGCGCTCGATAGGAGAGACGCGGGCGCGTCGAGCGGACTTGGACTCACCGACATTCTGACGAAACTGTTGTGTGCACGTTGTGGCGTGAGTGAGCGGCAGAGGACAGGCAGGATTGCCTGTCCCACTTACTGCGTTGCGGGGACGATGATTGGCTCGGCGGTTTTGCTCCAGCCTTTCATTTCGATTTTGCCGTCGGGGCGCACTGTGCCGGTCATCATGCCGGTGGTGTTGAATGGCGTGGTGACGTTGCCCTGATGGTCAAGCGCGATGACGCCGCCGTCTCCGTTTTGCTCGACGAGCTCTTTCATCACCACGTCGTTTGCCGCTTGCTCGAGCGAGACGTGGAGGTAGCGGACACGCTCGCAGATATCGGCTGCGACGATATTGCGCATGAAGAATTCGCCGGTGCCTGTGGCAGAGATTCCGCAGCTTTCGTTATTTGCGTAGGTGCCAGCGCCGATGATTGGTGAATCGCCCACGCGGCCAGGCATTTTGAACGTGGTGCCGCCGGTGGAGGTGCCAGCTGCGAGATTGCCGTGCTGGTCGAGAGCGACGACACCGACGGTGCCGTGCTCGGAAATCGGATCGGCGGGAAGCGCGGAGGATTTTTTCTTGTCTTCGGTTTCTTTTTCTTTTGCGCGGTTGTACTGCTGCCAGAGGCGTTCGTTATAGAAGTAGTAAGGCGAAACAAGTTCGATACCCTGCGATTGGGCGAAGCGCTCGGCGCCGGGCCCGACAAGCATCACGTGGGGCGTTTTTTCCATGACGAGGCGCGCCAGGTGAATGGGATTTGCGATGTGCTGCAGCGCGGCGACTGAACCAGCGGCGAGAGTGCGGCCGTCCATGATGGCGGCATCCATTTCGGGGACGCCATCGCGGGTGTAATAAGCGCCGCGGCCGGAATCAAACTGGCCGGAGTCTTCCATGGAGCGAATCGTGGATTCAACCGCATCGAGGCTCGTGCCGCCGGCGGCGAGAATCGCGTAGCCCTTCTTGATGGCGACGATCATTGCGGCGCGGCGCGACTCGATGAATTCGGGAGTTGCTTTGCTGTAGTCGCCAGCTCCGCTGTGGGCGACGAGGATGAAGTTCGGCGCCGGCGGCGCTGTAGCTGTGTGAGTGCGAGTGGCGAAAAGAAATCCG
>Ga0209625_1000022_pt1 | contig 30081 bp, 27 predicted proteins | sample JacPin_JW_Ref_M2_FD_187960 | JGI IMG/M metagenome (GOLD analysis project Ga0209625, IMG submission 187960) | Forest soil microbial communities from Algoma, Ontario, Canada - Jack Pine, Ontario site 1_JW_Ref_M2 (SPAdes) (version 2) | ecosystem: Environmental > Terrestrial > Soil > Boreal...
GTTCGAAAGCTGATGGCCGAGATGAAGCAGCGCTTCCCGCAAGATATGGATTACGCCATATCGCTGGACCAGACGACCGCAGTCACAGAAGGGATGAAGGAAATCATTCAAACCCTCTTGATCGCCATCGTGCTGGTGATCCTGGTGGTCTACCTGTTCCTGCAAGACTGGCGCGCTACGCTGATCCCGCTGTTGGCCGTGCCCGTCTCGCTGGTGGGCACCTTTGTTTTCTTCCCGCTCTTCGGTTTCTCGATCAATACCCTTTCGATGTTCGGACTCGTGCTGGCTATCGGCTTGGTGGTAGACGACGCGATTGTCGTCGTCGAAGGCGTACAACGCCACATCGAGGAGGGCTTGGCTCCCAAAGATGCCGCTCGAAGAGCTATGGAAGAGCTTTCCGGGCCGGTCATCGGTATTGCCCTGGTTCTCTCGGCGGTCTTCGTGCCAACAGTTTTTATTCCGGGTATCACCGGACGGCTTTACCAGCAATTTGCCTTGACGATCGCAATCTCGGTGGTGCTCTCGGCTTTTAACGCACTTACGCTGAGCCCGGCGCTTGCCGCGCTACTGCTGCGGCCAAAAAAGGAAAGCCGCGGACCACTCGCAAAATTCTTCGCGTGGTTCAATCGCGTTTTCGGGAGCGGCACCGAAATCTATCTGCGGGTGTCCGGTGGGATGATCCGGAAAAGCGTCCTGGCGCTAGTGATGCTTGCGGCCTGCGGTCTTGCCGGAGCTTTCTTTGGCAGCCGCGTGCCATCCAGCTTTCTGCCGGATGAAGATCAGGGCTACGTCTACGTCAACATGGACCTTCCGAATGCCGCTTCGCTGGAGCGCACGAGCGCGGCTGCGAGACAGGTTGAGGAGATCCTCGCCAACACGCCAGGCGTGGAATACACGACAAGCGTTGTTGGCTTCAGCTTGCTGAGCTTTGTGCGGACCACTTACAACGGCTTCTTTTTCGTCACGCTGAAGCCCTGGAGCAGTCGCGAAGCACGAGCGGAACAGTTTCAGGAAATCAAGCACCGCTTGAACCAGCAGCTCAGCAAGCTTCCGCAAGGAACCGCTTTCAGTTTCTCGCCGCCAGCGATCCCTGGCGTCGGCACTTCTGGCGGATTTCAGTTCGTGCTGGAAGACCGTGCCGGGCGAGATGTCTCCTTTCTGGCGGGCAACCTGGACAAGTTTATGGCCGCCGCCCGCAAACGCCCCGAAATTGGCTCGATATCCAGCTCCTTTCTACCGAGCGTCCCGCAAAAGTTTTTGGAGGTCGACCGGCAGAAAGTACTGAAGCAAGGTGTGGCCCTCTCCGACGTTTACAGGACCATTCAGGCTTTCATGGGTGGGTTGTTCATCAACTACTTCAACGATTTCGGCCGTACGTGGCAGGTGTACGTGGAGGCCGAAGCGCCTTACCGTTCGAATATGGAGAACCTCGGGCAGTTCTACGTGCGCAACAACGGAGGCGAATCGGTTCCACTTTCCGCGCTGATGAGGTTTGAATCGCGTTCCGGCCCCGAATTCACGATGCGCTACAACGAGTATCGCTCAGCGCAGATCAACGGCAGCGCCGCGCCGGGTTATAGCTCGGACCAGGCGACAGCGGCGCTGGAAGAAGTGTTCCGGCAGAGCATGCCTCGTGAAATGGGCTACGACTACATGGGCATGTCCTATCAGGAGCAGCAGGCACGGCAAGGGGTTCCGGCTTCCGTGATCTTCGGCTTCTCGCTGTTGTTCGTGTTCCTGATTCTCGCGGCGCTGTACGAAAGCTGGTCATTACCTTTCAGCGTGTTGCTGAGCACGCCAGTCGCAGTATTCGGGGCCTTCGCGGTGTTGTGGCTGCGACGGACCATGTTCAGCGCTTTGTATCCGGCTTATATGGTGCAAATCGAAAACGACGTTTATTCGCAAATCGGATTGGTGATGCTTATTGGTTTGGCCGCAAAGAACGCGATTCTTATCGTAGAGTTCGCGAAGGAGGAGTACGAAAAGGGAAAGCCTCTCGTTGATGCTGCACTCGAAGGGGCAAGACTTCGTTTGCGTCCTATTCTGATGACTTCCTTTGCGTTCATTCTCGGGTGCGTGCCGCTCTGGACGGCGACCGGCGCGGGTTCGGTGGCCCGTCAGATCATGGGCACTACTGTGATCGGTGGCATGGTGGCCGCCACCGGCATCGCCATATTCATCATTCCGGCGCTGTTCGTTTTGGTCGAGCGTTTGGCCAAAAGCCGTGGCGGTGTACACAGTTCTGTTGTTCCCGAAGCCAACCCATCGGAGGCTGACTGACGTGAGAAGGCTGGCTGCTTTTTCCCTGGCTATGATTCTTAGTTCTGGCTGCGCTGTCGGGCCGAACTATAAGAGACCGAGCGTAAGCGTTCCTGACACATATCGTGGAGTTACGCCGCAAGAGGAACAACACCCTGCAGCGGAATCGCTTGGCGACCAAAAATGGTGGGAGCTGTTTCAGGACCAGCAGCTTCAAGACCTGATTCACACTGCTCTGCGGCAGAACTACGACGTTTGGATTGCGGCCGCGCGAATCCTGGAAGCCCAGGCGCAAGTCGGCATCACACGCGCCGATGGGTTGCCGACGATTAATGCCGGAGCTCAGTCTGTCGATCAACGCTCTGCGCGCTCCAAATTATTCCATGAATACGGGACAAGCGCACACCAGGTGGATCTCTCACTGGCTTGGGAACTCGATTTCTGGGGAAAGTATCGCCGCGCCAATGAGTCGGCGCGGGCAAGCCTGCTAGCCAGTCAGTGGGCGCGTGAAGCGGTCATCAGCACACTGGTGAGCGACGTTGCTGCAGCTTACTTCCAGCTTCGTGAACTCGACCTGCAGCTCGAAATCTCCCGTCGCACGCTGGCTTCACGCCAGAACTCGTTACAACTGACGCAAGTGTTGGCAAAAGGCGGCGGTACGTCCATGCTCGACGTCCGGCAGGCAGAGCAGTTGGTATTCACTGCCGCCGAAACTATTCCCGACTTGGAGCGCCGCATTGAGCAGCAGGAAAACTTAATAAGCACACTGCTGGGAAACAATCCCGGCCTCATCGCCCGTGGAACGAAGTTGACCGATCAACCGCACTCACCGGACATTCCCGCGGGGCTTCCCTCCAGCTTGCTGGAGCGGCGGCCCGACATTCGCCAGGCTGAAGCACAATTGATGGCGGCCAATGCGCAAATTGGAGTAGCGAAGGCTGCGTACTTTCCGCAAATTACCTTGACGGCGGACGGCGGATTTCAGAGTTCCGCGCTTACCAGCTTGTTTACAGGCCCGGCTGGGTTGTGGAGTTTCGGAGGATCACTGGTGCAGCCCGTCTTCGCCGGTGGAAGAATTCGCTCCGGAGTGAGGTTCTCCGAAGCTCGACAACAGGAAACACTGCTCATCTACGAGCAGACTATCCAGCAGGCTTTTCGTGGAGTTTCGGACGCGCTGGTCGAGTATCGCAAGGACCGCGAGTTCCGAGAACAGCAGCAACAACTGGCGCTCTCCGCTCAAGAGGCCGCACATCTTTCTGAGATGCGCTATCGCGGGGGCGCCACCAGCTACCTGGAGGTACTGACGAACGAAACTAATTATTTTGATGCTGAATTAGGACTCGCTCAGGCTCAGTTGAACGAGCTCTTAGGTCTGGTCAGCATTTACCGGAATCTTGGCGGAGGCTGGCAAGAACAATGAGTACCGCGACCCAACTGTCTACGGCCTGGACTCATGCGGATTGTCGTACAGGTCGGCGACGAACGCATGGACAAAGCACTTTCGGCCACCATGAGCTGAGCCGATGAAGGTGAGCCGATGATCTTTCTGCGCGAAGGCGGCGCGGCGGTAGTTTTGATAACGCTTACGTTGTTGTTGCAGTGTGCCGGGGTGGCCGCGGTGATTGCTTGGGCAAGACCCAGTTTTGCGCCCAGCGCTCTCAGATTAGGGGCGATCCGTTCCGCCATGCTCATGATGCGATTGATGACAGCGTTCATTGGTTTGCATGTACTGGAGATTCTGCTCTGGACTGCCTTTTACCGCTGGCTCTGTTTTCCGTTATGGGAATCTGCCTTTTACTTCTCGGCTGCCAGTTATGCGACCGTTGGCTACGGTGATGTCGTTCTCCCACAGATGTGGCGGACCTTGGGACCAGTGGAAAGCATCATCGGTGTGTTGATGTGTGGTTTGTCGGCGAGCTTTTTGTTCGCCATCGTGAGCAGGCTTGTCGACCGTGAGGCGCGGGCGTCACACCTTCCCATCGCACACACAGGAAGAAAGGTAATTTGTCAATTCTCGGCACGTCATCGCTCAACCTATGATTCGCCGTGGGTCAAACCATAAAACCTGATAGAGGACATGTAAAGGAGGAAGTTAATGGGTGTAGTTGTGAAGAATCCAATTACTCAATTGGCGCAGACTTCTGTGCCAGAACCAACCCGGGCGCTTTTCGTCGATGAGTCGCTGGCGCGAATCCCCACCATCACCTCGAAGGAAATTCGCAGCTTGTCGCGTTTCCTGCCCGTCATCGTTCTTCTCCAAAAATCCACCATTAAGAAGATTGCTGTTCGCGAAATGACGGAGCGCAAGTCGCATACTGATAATTCTGAATCGACCAAGTTATTTGGGCTGTTCGGCCAAGCCATAGGCCTCTTTGAGACCGCTGACGCCGACAATATGGCTACGTTCGGTGACGTGATCGTGAGTTTCTCGTCCCTCGAAGTGCGCCGCAATGAACAGCAAGTTGTGCTCACCGCTCTGGAATTCAAGACTCTGAAATACTTCATCCAGAATGCGGGAAGGGCCATTTCACGGGATGAACTGCTGAACGAGGTCTGGGGATACGAGAATTATCCGTGCACCCGCACCGTGGACAATCACATCTTGAAGTTGCGGCGAAAACTGGAGCCAGACCCGTCACGGCCTGTGCACTTCCGAACGGTGCATGGGGCCGGCTACAAATTCTTACCGTAGGCCGGGCGGCAAAAAGGGCTGCAGCAGTTGGAAATTATGTGGTGCGATCGCCGATTCGACGAAGGATTTCATCGTCCCGCGAAGTACCGACCTTGTTCTTAGCAATATCCGTTTAATGTAATGCACAGCGAATACTAACGAGAGGAAACAAAAGAAATATACAAGTAAGGTAGAGGATCACTTGCGTTCCATCTTGGTTTCAATTCTCTTCGTGCTGCACGGAGTATTGCTTTAATTTCCGGTACAAGGTGGTCTTTCCGATTCCCAACATGCGCGCCGCGGCCAGTTTGTCGCCGGAAGTTTCCCGCAGGGTCTTCAAAATAGCGCGCCGTTCCAATTCTTCCAGGGGAAGGATTTTCATTGTGGTCCGGCACTCGTTCGCTGGTTCCGTAATGCAAGTTGCTGGGCAGATCGGACATTTCGACGGTAGGACCGGACCCCAGCGCGACCGAACGCGCTATGGCATTCTCCAGCTCACGCACATTTCCCGGCCAGTCGTAGGTGATTAAGCGCCGCATGGCCTCGTCAGTAATGGTTTTGGTGGTACCGTGCATCCCGGAAAATTTGTCGAGAAAGGAGGTGACCAGCAGCGGGATATCGCTCTTGCGGTCGCGCAGCGCCGGGAGTTTCATCTGCACATTCAATCTGAAATAAAGGCCCTGGCGGAAAGCTCCGGTGCGAATGGCGGCTTCCAAATCGCGATTGGTGGCGGCGATGATGCGTACATTAATCTGTCTGCACTCGGTGGAGCCCACCGGCTTCACCTCGCGTTCCTGCAAAGCTCGCAAGAGCTTGGCTTGCAGGTCTACGGGCATATCTCCAATCTCGTCGAGGAAGACGCGTACCGCCTTGCGCGGCCTCCAATAGTCCGCGCTTGAATGGCGCCGGTGAAGGCCCCTTTGACGTAGCCAAAAAGCTCCGATTCGATCAGCGTGGGAACCAGAGAGGAACAGTCCACCGGGGCGAAAGGCCGGTCTTTTTCGTGGGCCAGCGTAATGAATGCTGCGGGCCACCATTTCTTTTCCGGTACCGCTCTCCCCCAGAATCAGCACTGGATATTCGTGCAGGCTCACTTTCTCAATCATCTTGTATACCCGCTGCATTTTGGAGGAGACGCCAATCAATCCGCCAAAACCAGGCCTGGTTCGCAACTGTTCGCGCAGCAGGCGGTTCTCCTGCTGCAATTCAACTGCGTGGGCGGCGCGCTCCAAACGCGAGCGCAGTTCTTCCACGCGAACCGGCTTGGTAACGTAGTCAAGCGCGTCAAGACGAGTGGCGGCGACTGCGGAATCGATGGTTCCACATTGCGTCAAGACAATCACAGCCACTTCGCGATGTTGATCGTGGACGCGCTGCAGCAGATCAAGTCCACTTCGATTTCGGCAATTTCAAATCGGTGATCAGGATGTCGACGGCGGAATTCTCCAAAATACTTATGGCTTCCTCGGAGGTCGATACGGTGGTGACCTTCATACCGCTCTGCTTGGCGACATCGGCGCACAACTGTCTTACATACTGTTCGTCATCCACTACCAGCAGATTCATGGGCAGAACATCTTGACGAACTAGGGCTTCCCCGATCATGGGCACACTTGCCTGGCTTTCCGGCCGCACCATAGCTGTAGCACTCCCAGTGCCATTTCAGGAAACGACCGTGTATTTACGAATCAATATAGTACCTACAATAACATCTTTCCGGAAATATCATTTCGGGATAATTCGTCGCTCGACTTCCTTGGCTGGCGTTGATAATCAATGACTTTCCAGCGTTTCCCGCATTGATTCGCCTAGCCAGTTGTGGGAACTCTTGGGCCAGCGATCTCTACTTTTAGGTTTACGCTCCCTGCAAATCCGCTAAGGGTGCCAGAAAAATAAGCGGGCCTTCCCATTTACGGGAAGGCCCGCTTTGTAGCTTGAACCAACGAGACCGGAAGTGCAGGTGTCGTTGGGGCGCATTATGAGTTTAGTAGGTTGCACCTTCCGGCACGAAGATGAACTCCACGCGGCGATTTTCTTTCTCTGCGCCTTTCTCCTTCGAAGCCGTACCTGTGCGGGTGGTGATGCGCGATGCGTCGATGCCCTTCTCGCCCAGGAATTTTCTGGCGAGATCGGCGCGCGTATCGGCGAGTTTGGCCGCACGCGGTTCATGGGAGTCTGCATAGCCGGTAATCACCAGCTTAGCGTTCGGGTCGTTCTTCAGGCGCAGGGCCACGTCATCCAGCACGCGCTTGCAGACGTTGTCTACGCGCGAACTGCCGGGCTTGCCGTAGCTGCAGTCGCCAACTTTAGTAGCCTGTGGCGGTGGCGGCGGTTGCTGCACATCGACGGTGGTTGACGCATCCGCGTTGCCTCCGCGGCCGTCGCTAACCGAACATTTCACGGTGTAGCTGCCCGCCGACAAACCAGTGGAGTCAAACTCGGCTTTCGGTCCGTCACCGGTTACCTGACCGCCCGAAGCGCTGTAGCTATAGGTCAGCGGATCATTATCCGGATCGCTGGCGGTGGCGGTTATTCCGGTGCGTTCACCGGCCTGAATGGGGGTACGGTCGGCGGAACACGAAATGGTGGGTGGGCGGTTGGGCCGCGGTTCGACCTTCACGTCCGCCGAGCAAGTGGCAGTTCCCCCTCGGCCGTCGTCAACTTTGGCGTTGACGGTGTAATTTCCTTCGTTGAGTCCGCTAGTGTTGAAGCGAGCGTCCGGGCCCGTGCCTTCTACAGTTCCGCCGGTGGCGGTGTAACTGTAGGTAAGGGGGTCGTTATCGGGATCGCTGGCGGTTACGTGAATGGCCGCACTGTCACCCGAGCCGGCATATACGGAGGTCGGATTCGCCGAGCAAGAAGCGACCGGAGGATGATTCGGCGGCGGCGGCGGGTTGGGAAATCCAAAACGGATCACCAGACCTGTGGCGGCCCGAAAATTATTTTGCCGGCCATCGGCTCCGAGGAACGGCCCGGAGAAGTTAGTCATAAGATAGTCAAGTTGCGCAAACCGCCACACAAAATTTTTCGTCAACATAAGGTCAATGCCGCCACCGGCCTGTAACGCAAAAGAGTACTGGCTGCCGGTTCCGTTGGTCTCCGAGTCTGCGTGGGCACCCCCGATGAGGAACTCAAGGAAGGGCACAAAGTGATCAAACTTTCGGATGTTGAGCCGCGGACCACCGAGAAAAGTATTCTGTCCGCCCTCAAGGCCCGCGCTGGTGGCGCCCGGGATGGAGCCATCATATCGTTTGAAGGTGGTGCCGCCGACTTCCAGGGTTAGCCCAAGCCAACGGTTTGCGTTCACGGTGAAGGAACCGGTGGCTCCGTAGTTGTTGAAGTTATTGAAGGGGTCCCCGGGCATAAAATTTATGTATTCGTACACCAGCCCGAACTCATATCGCGGAACTAATCGGCCAGGTGCTTCATCGGACGCCGGCGTGGGACCTGGAAAGGGGGTCGGTCTGGGCATCGCAGGCATGGCGAAGAAATCGGGTGTAGGCGCCACATTTAAGGCATTGCTGGCATCCGCAGCCGTGTCCTTGGCCGGTGGAACGTTATCCTCCATCCCGGTGTTACTGTGCTTTGCAAAACTCGGAAGCGCGAGAAGCGCGCTCACCACTACGGTTAGACACCACTTGGACATCATATTCCTCCCCTAAATTCGCCACTTTGCGTATGATGCGACGCTTTAAAATGCCGGGTACAACCTGGCGTTGAATTATTATAGGCGGTGACGGCACCCGCCAACTGCTGGCCCACACACCCGCGAGAAAGCTGTTGTTGATCGCCGCCGCGAATTGCACTCATTTATATTTCGCGAGGGAGCCGTGCGACGCGCGTCAACAATTGCGCCTAATGGTAGACTAGTACCCCTCGCGTCCGCAAGAGTATTGCTGCTCTACGGCAAGATCGCGTATCCCCCAACCTCTGTACCCCGCGCTAATTTTTACTGTAGTGTGAGAGTTGGTGAGCAACCTATGGGCGGCATGTCACACGCTATGCCCGCAAGCAAATATTAGATCAAGCTTGCGCAGCGTAGCCCAGCCATTCCGGATAAAAGGTTCATACTTGCCGTCCGCCGCTAACGGTCTTCTTCAAAATTCCGTCAATATCGGCCTTGCTGAGCGAGGCATACGTTTTCACGGCCCCAAATACGATATTTGATTCCACTGCGCCTGATCGAGAGAAGAGCTATGGCGTGCTGCCCATCGGGTATTCACTTCACAGGCGCTTAGGGTGCGACAATTTATTTAGCGCTCGGCACCGGAATACGGGCGCAAGCGCAGAAACACCATAGCGGCGACAGGCCGAGTTCCATAGATAGGCTGCAGAATATCGGGCACACCATAGGTGGTGAATTGCACTCCCGCCGCCGAGGCGAGGTGCGGGATGACATCAATGTCGTGCGAATACCCCAAGGTGTACGCCTGCACTCGCCCGATGCGCTGTTCCGTGAAATTTGGCGGCAACGGTTGATGGGGGAAAAGCAACCCGTTGGAGCGATCGGCATTTTCAATTCTGGTCCAAATGTAGTTGCGAGTGGCAAAGCGCAACGTGGATTCGAGCAAATAACTGTTAAACACGGTGTTGTCTTGCAATGATCGGGTGCGGCCCCAGAGCACCGTGCTGGCCCAGTTGCCATGGCCCAATCGTCCATTCGTTAGCGGGTGGTTGTACATGACCGAAGCGGTCATGCGTTCCTGATTGTCGGTGGGAAACAATGCTTCCGGACTTGTGAGTCGCGCATAGGAATACTGCCCGCTCCAATTTTTGCCCGGCTGGATGGTTAAGCGCGTGGACCACGAGTCGATCTTCCCGGAATCAAGATCCCAGCGAAACTCATCCGGCTCCTGGCCATGAAATCCTGAAGCTTCCAGTCTGGCATTCCCATGGGTGAATCCCACCGTCACTACGTCGTCGGCAATGTGCGTGGAATCTTCCTGGTGATGGCCCAGCGTGCCGACCGGATTTTCTATGGCCGAGGCGCGGTGGGGATATGCGGATGGCCCGATGGCAGGGTCGCCCATGGGGGCAAAATAAAATGACAGCAAGTTTTTTTCTCCCAGCTTTAAATCGTAGAGAATCGCCAGCTCCATGAAGAAGTCGTGGGGGTGCTGTCCGTCCACAATCGGGAGTCCGAAGGCGGTCTCGCCCTGCTGGAAAAGCAAAGGATAGCGGCGGTCCGAAACTGTCGCCGGTTCAAGACTCACCATCATGCGAGCGGTGAATGTGCCGGGCCCGGCGCGGTGCTGGGCCATGCCCATAAACCAGTTGGTGGAGAAAAATTTGTCGGCGCCGCGCGGGCCAGATTGTTGGAGGTCGCTAATAAAAACGTTGGCATGAAACATGAATTGCCATTGACCTTTCATGCCCATCAGCATGGGCGTGGGCGTGGAGTTCGGTTGCGCGGTGGTGCCAGAGCCGCTGTGGTGCTCAATCTCCTGAATGAAGGTTTGCGGATGCATGTTCATCATTGCGGAGTCATCCATCTTGGCGTCCGGCATTTCCATCTGACCCATGTCGTCCGCGTGGGCGTCTGGTGCACGCTGAGATGCGGGTTCAGTTTGCGCCCACATGCGCAAGGGCAAAAGGAAACTCATACTCAACAGCAGGTATTTGGCGTTCATTCATGACCTTCTCGCGCGCAGTTGCGGTTACTTTGCTGGTGCGGCGTCCTCGCTTATATGGGCTTATGTGAGTGGATTTTCTGTCTCGACTTCGCACGATGTGCACAGACAAGCGCACGCAATCGTCATAGGTCGAAGAAGTGGACTTCGATTGGGATCGTGAGACTAGATTTTCAGACTTACGGTGAGGAGACGATAGACAGAGTTAGGGGGGTGCGTCTCGCCTACAAAAATATATTTTTGAACCGTGCCATCTACAGAATTCGTGGGGATGATTGCGGATGTCGCGGCTATTCGGTTTGAATCATGGATTTGCGCGGCGGGCGAGTCAGGAAGAGAAATCAGAAGCTCTGGCGTACCTTGGTTCATTTGCCTGGTGGCCGAAATTCCTGGCGACTCATCACAATGGTCGCAGTCGGTGTACCCAGAAGAGGAACCACTTTGGTGCTTCGTCTTGCCTCCGTGATCTTGGGCGCAATCAGAATTCGGAGCCGCGCTGTGGCATTTTCCGCAAAGCGCGGGCAAGGTCATCGCCAGCGAAAACACTGCTGATAGCATTACCCCGAAAGCACGCCGCGACCATTTCATGCCGTTAGTATACTCTCGCCATCGATAGTTGGATGCGACAGACAACAAAAGCGTCAGCCCCGCCATTCGCAATTTGTTCCAGCGGCGATGCTCCCGTAACATTCCCAATATATGGATTCCACGACGATACTCGACCTGAACTGGATGGGGCGCCCACGCTCGATTGGCGCGGTTCTTCTTGAATCTGGCGGCCACTGCGCGATTCTCGATCCCGGCCCGGCATCCACGTTGGAAACCTTGCGCGCGCAGTTACAGCATCGCGGACTCTCAGTATCTGATCTCAGCGCCCTCCTGCTCACCCACATTCATCTCGACCATGCCGGCGCAACTGGAACTCTGCTTCGCGAGAATCCCAATCTGCGCGTCTTCGTTCATAACAAAGGCGCCGCGCATTTAGCCGATCCGTCGAAACTACTCGCCAGCGCGGGGCGTTTGTGGGGCGATGATCTTGGGCGTTTATTCGGAGAAACCCTTGCGGTACCCGAGCAAAATATTCAAATTCTCGAAGGCGCAGAAACGCTTTCGGTGGGTGCGCGAAAAATGGAGGTTATTTATACTCCCGGGCACGCCTCTCACCACGTCACCTATTTTGATGAGCGAGAGGGGGTGGCGTTCGCCGGCGATACCGCGGGAATCCGCATCGCGAACGGCCCGTACATCATGCCGGCAACTCCGCCGCCGGATATTGACCTTGTGGTGTGGGAGCAGTCCTTCGCCGCGATCCTGGAGCGTCAACCGTCAAAACTTTTCGTGACGCACTTTGGTTATGCGGAAAATCCCGCGAAGCATATCGCCGACTTTCGGGAGCGGCTGCATCTTTGGGTGGACATTACGGAAAAGGCTTTGCAATCCAGCGCGGACGTGGAAGTGGCGCTGCAATCCTTCCTGCAGCAAACCCAAGCAGAAATGCTGAAATATCTTTCCGTCGCCGACGCCGAGCAGCATGCCTTTACTGCCGGACTCCCACTGTCTTTCCTGGGCCTGGCGCGCCACATCCGCAAACGCAGCGCTGCTGCAGAATAGTGACATTCACTAATTTTTAGGGAAAGCATAAAACGGAATTAACGGGATACGCACATCTCCCACGATTTGGAATTATGCGTTTGTTTCGTGAGTAGACATCCCGCTTGAGGATTCTTCTTCGGAGCCAGGAGCGTCACTCGAGGTATTTTCTTGGCGAGGCTCGTCTGATGTTGGTGCGACTGGCGAAGTCGCTTCATCAGTTGCGGGGACCGAGCTCGGGCCCGGCGACGCAGCGTCAGTTCCCGTGGTTGGCGTTTCACTCTGTCCGATCGCTTGCAATCTTGCGGTTAACGCTTCGACCAGTACGTCGACGAGTTTTTTCGCGCCTGAACCATCGGTGTCTTTGTCCGGGTTGTATTGCGCCACATCCAGGCCTAACAAATTGGGATTCTTTACAAACTCCATCAGCGCAGCGCGTACATCCGCGAATACCAATCCCCCGCTGCCTGGAACATTTACCGCCGGAAATTCTTCCTGCGCAATAACGTCGGTATCAAGATGCAAGATCACCTGCCGCGCATCCGCGTGCATCTGCATTAACGTGGTCTTGGCCGCTTCGCCCGCGCCTTTAGCCTGTACTACTTCGGCGGCAACTCTTCGCATGGGCGATTTATCGAGAAATTCCTGCTCGGGCGCATCCACTCGTTCCAATCCAAACAGGGTTACGTCCGGCTCGCGAACCAGCGGCGGTTCGCCCCAGAAACGCACCAGTTCCGGCGCACCTTTTCCAATAATGTGGGCCACGACCATGCCATCGATACGGCCCGAAGGAGTGGTCGCGGGAGTATTTAAATCCGCATCGCGATCAAACCACAGCAAGCTGATTCGTTTGTAGTAACGGCGCGCTCCGGTCAAGAGGCCAATCACCTGCGCACAATCTCCCCCAAGGACCAGAACCAGCGCGCCGCTCTTCACGGCCACCTCAGCGCGCAGTTTTAAATCATTCAATCCGGCGACAATTTCTTTGAGGTTTCGCGCGCGTCGGTTTTCGTCATCATCGGCAAAATGGCGAACGGCGCAGTCACCATGATCGATGACTTCGTATCCGGCGGCTTGCAGGCGTTCCACGAGACCGGCTGCACGCAACGCAGCAGGCGCCTTCTCGGTACCGGGCAGAAATGCCGCAGCGCTCGATGGCGCGCCAATCAAGGCAATCTTCTTCGGCTGCCGCGTGATCTTCGCCGCCAATTTTGCTCCTTACAGTTACGGTTCAGCGAATTGCTCGTTGTGAATCGCGGTCGCAAAGCGCGCCCTAAAGTTTCAATCTTCTTCGAACTTCAAATCCAACTTGCAAACTCGAAACTACCGTCGCGGCGCTGCCGCAATGGTCGCCAATTCCGGCGGCAAGGTGAAGCGCACATCTTCGCGAATCAAATCCAGGTCGCGCTGATCGGTAAATCCAAATTCCGCCAGCCGCTGGCTGACTTGCTCCACGAGCACTTCCGGCGCGGACGCTCCAGCGGTAAGTCCCACACGAGCGACACCCTCCAGCCAGCTAACATCGATATCCGCAGCGGAATCGATCAGTTGGGCCCGAACTCCGCTACGCTGGGCTACTTCCACGAGGCGGTTCGAATTGGAACTGTTTGGCGATCCGACCACTAGAATCAGGTCGACGTCTTTAGCAACCTGCTCCACAGCTTCCTGACGATTTTGCGTGGCATAGCAAATGTCGTCGCTGGCCGGCCCTTTGATCGCGGGGAACTTTTGGCGCAGACGAGCCACAATTTCCTGGGTGTCATAAAGACTCAATGTGGTTTGCGTTAGAAAGGACAACTTATCCGGATCATCTACTTCTAGTTGATCTACGGCCGCCACGGAATCCACCACGATGGTGCGATCGGGAGCTTCGCCGGACGTGCCTACAATTTCCTGGTGGTCGCGGTGGCCAATCAAGATGATGGTGCGCTTTTCGCGTGCGAACTTCAGGGCCTCGAGGTGAACCTTGGTTACTAGCGGGCAGGTAGCGTCAATCACCTTAAGGGATCGGGCCTTGGCTTCTTCGCGTACGGTAGGCGGCACTCCATGGGCGCTGAAGACCAGCACCGCGCCATACGGTACGTCGTCAATGGACTCAACAAAAATTGCGCCACGACGACGCAACTGCTCTACTACGTAGGTGTTATGGACAATTTCGTGATGCACGTACACCGGCGCGCCATACGCTTCCAGCGCCAACTCCACAATGTCCACGGCGCGCACCACACCCGCACAGAACCCTCTGGGCCTGACCCTAAGTAGTACTTTTCCGTTGGTTGCAATATCCATCGCCATCCTAACTCTAGAATCCGAGGACTCTATTATACCTCAGCACCCTGTCTGCCTGCACCGGTTTCCAACGTTGCTTCACCTGTCCCAGGATTTTGCATCCGATGCCTGATTGGGCATCTTAGGTAGTGTACCGGCAACTTCCCGCAACTATTGCGCCTCTATAGGGTTAAAAGGCAAGGATCAGTTTGGAACCTGGAGGATTCTGGAATGTGGCATTCGACCTTAAGTAAGGCACGAACTTCGCCGCTGTTGCTGGGGGCTTTAGTCGCCTCCGGCCTGGTTTTTGCGGGCTGCGACGAGCATGTGGATGTGGTGCGCGATCATAGCGTACGCATCCCCAAACATGCTACCTGGGCCTGGCGACCGGACACCGCAGAGAAAAAAGATAAAGACGACAGGTCATCCCGCGACGTTATATCCCGTGATGTCATTTCTGATGATGGCCGCTCCGAGACTATTTCGCGCGATCCCCGTTCGGATAACGAAACTCTGCGGTTGGCGATCCGCACGGATATAGAGCAGGAGATGCGTTCCAAGGGTTTCAAACAAGTTGACGATCCCGGGGCTGCCGAATTTCTTGCCGACTACCACTTTGCTATTCGTCGCCACTCTGCGGCTGAAGGTGGCGGCTATCGCGAGGGTGGTTATCGTGGCGGCTATCCCGGGTTTGTGTGTGGTCCGTTTGGTTGCTGGGCTTCTTATACCTGGGGCTATTGGGGCGGGCCATATGGCTACCGGAATCCGAACTATCGCGAAGGCACTATCGTCTTTGACTTCGTAAAGCAAAGCTCGAATAAGGTGGCCTTCCGCACTGTGGGGCAGAAGGAAATGAACCACGAATCATTTTCGACCGACCATGTTCGGGATGCAGTGCATCGGTTGTTGCGCGATTTGAAGCACGGCAAAGATTAACGACGGATAACATACTGGTGCGGATTTCCGCGGGTTGAACGCTTCTGGAAAAGAAAAGCTGGATGGCGATTTAGCCATCCAGCTTGATATCCACTTGCTCTATTTTCATGGTGAGCGCCCTTGCATGCGCTCCCTGGTACTTCTATTCTCCTTCCGGATGATTCTTCAGGGACAAACAGCATTGATCACCGGCTCCGGCCGGGGCATCGGCCGGGCCATTGCGCTGCTCTTTGCAAAAGAGGGCGCCTCGGTTTTCCTGTGTGCTCGGTCGCATGATCAACTTGCTTCTACCGCGGCGGAGATTTCGCATCGCGGAGGCCCGGTTGCTTTCACGTCCGCCGACGTAACCCGCGAACATGATTGCCGCCGGATCGTTGACGCAGCGCGCGAAAAATTTGGTCCGGTAACTATTCTGGTGAACAATGCCGGTCATTACGGGCCCGTTGTTCCAGTTGAAGAATATCCGCTCTCCGATTTCGATCAGGTAATTGCGGTGCATCTGCGCGCCGCTTTTCTGCTCACGCAATTGGTATTGCCGGAAATGTATGAGCATGAGCACGGAGTCATTCTCAACATTTCCAGTTTGTCGGCTAAGGCTGCTTTTTCGTGGGCCTCTGGCTACGCGGCCGCCAAAGCCGGCATGCTGGGCTTGACGCGCGTGACCGCTGCAGAAGCCGCACGCAAAGGGGTACGCGTGAATGCCATCTGTCCGGGTCCGGTAACGGAAACAGTCATGTCGCAGGAATTGGGCGCAACGCTGGCCAAAAAACTGGGTGTCAGTTCAGAGGAACAACGTGCGGGTTTCCTGCAATCCATTTTGCAGGGCCGCGGACAAACCGCCGACGAAATAGCGCACGCGGCGCTGTTCCTGTGTTCAAACGCCTCCAGCGCTATGACGGGCCAATCCATCAATGTGGACGGCGGCGCCGCGTTTTTCTGATGTCGCAGACTTTGGCGACACTCATGTAGTACGCCGAGGCGATGATCAGTGCAGATCGCTCTTGTAGACTATTCCGCCCTTCATTACGAATTTCACGCGGGACAATTCTGAAATGTCTTTCAACGGATCACCGCTCACGGCAACAATATCGGCCCATTTGCCAGGCTCAATCGTTCCCACTTTATCTTTCCAGCCCAACAGTTCACTGGCCATCGAAGTAGCCGATCGAATTGCCTGCATGGGAGTCATCCCATACTGCACGTAATATTCAAACTCCTTGGATTGATTTAATTCTTTCCAATCGAAGCCGCCGGCATCCGTTCCAAAAACAATCTTCACGTTTTTCTTCAGCGCTTTTTGGAAGGCGACGCGCTCGAGGTCCACCATCCTGGTCCAATTCCCACCGCGACCAGGCGCCACGTAAGCGCCTACGGTTATGGTGGGCACCCAGTAGACGCCTTTCCTGGCCATTTCATCGAGCAACGCGTCGGTGAGCCCGTCGCCGTGCTCGATGGTGTCGACGCCAGCACGCAAGGCCGCCGCAATTCCGTCCGAACCAATGGCATGAGCCGCCACTCGCTTTCCCAGGCGGTGCGACTCGTCCACGATCGCCTTCGCTTCTTCGTCGGTAAAATTCACCATGCTGTGCAGCACGCCGTCAGCCTCAAAATGATACTTGCGATCCGAATAATATTTAATCCAGTCAGCGCCATACATGACTTGCTCGCGCACAGCTTTGCGCGCACCATCGACGCCGTCGACATACTGCACGCCGGTCGGGACTTTCAGCTCCCACGAATATCCCAACAATGGATACATGCCGGTGGGAGTCATCGCGCGGGTGGCTACTTGCATGCGCGGGCCGGGTACTTCGCCGTTGGCGATGGCGGTCTTCACATCCACGTCGGCATACATCGCACCTTCTGTTTCGAGGTCACGAAGGGTAGTAAATCCGTGCTCCAGTGCTATGCGTGCATTGCGCGCGCCTAAAATCGCGCGATAAGGAATGGATTGCTTCAACAACTGCACGTCGTAATCCTCCGCGGTTATGTCGCCATTCAACACGACGTGCGTATGCGTGTCCATAAATCCGGGTAGCACTGTGTATTGCGACAGGTCGAGCAGTTCGACGCCCGCAGGCGGCTGACCGCCCGATGAGACCGATGTAATGGTGTCGCCTTCGATCAGGATGAGCGCATTATCGATTACTTTATCGTTGCGGCCATCAATCAAATGGCCGGCGCGCACGGCGATCTTTTTCGCCGGAGACGCCGGCTTTTCCTGCGCATACGCGGCAGAAATAGTGGTTCCCATCGCAGTTATTGCGAGAATCGCGATCACGTTAAAACATTTACGCATCAAGTTTCCTCCGTAAAAGTGCATCAGCCTATCATTAAACAGGCTTGCGGCGGCCGATTATCAAAATTTCCGGAGGCCATCACGCGGTCGCGGCCAGCCATCTGAGTCAATGTGAAAACTGGCGCGGTTCGGCGAGCGACCGAGGACAGACTGTCCGCTGCGCGGGCAAGGCTTGCGGTCGCACATGCTACAGCAATAGAGTTAAGCTTGCCGCCGCCATCTTGACCGGGATCCCTTCGCGAAAGTTGGAGGAAACATGGAATTGACCAAACCGAAGAACGAAGAGAGCCGTGTTGCCGCTCTTGAGAAATATGCCATCCTCGATACGGATCCGGAATTAGTGTTCGACGATCTCACACTACTGGCGTCATTCGTTTGCAAAACGCCAATTGCCTTAATCTCGCTGATCGACGGGGAGCGCCAGTGGTTCAAATCGCGTGTAGGGGTTTCTGTCGCGGAAACTTCGCGCGAGGTCGCGCTTTGCTCCACGGCTATTCTGCAGCCGGACGTATTTGTGGTGGAGGATGCATTGGCGGACGAACGATTTCGAGACAATCCTTTAGTGGTGTCGGAGCCGCACATACGCTTTTATGCCGGAGCGCCTCTGATTACCGAGGATGGCTACGCGCTGGGAACTTTGTGCGTGATCGACCGGAAGCCGCGGGAACTTGCTGCCGACCAGAAGGAGGCGCTGACGGCGCTGAGCCGCCTGGTTCTGGCGCAACTGGAGTTCCGAAGAAACTTAATACTCTTGAAGGAAGCGCTGAGCGACCGGACAAAAGATGAGCACGAACGGCAGTTAGAGTGCCAGAGACTACAAGCGACGCTGATGCGCGTGCTGCACTTACAACGCTGAACTTTTTTGAAGCAGGCTCAACCCGCGATCGGCTCGGGCTCAGGTTTTCAGGCGACGGCCACGGTTGAGCCCTGTTCGGCCTTCCTCGCGGCTTGCCATAAATCCACGTAGGGACGCAGGTCCTGCATCATTTTTCGAAACTGAACCAGGTCCAATGATTGAGCGCCGTCGCTGATGGCCTTTTCCGGAGCGGGGTGAACTTCCACGATCAGGCCGTCCGCGCCGATCGCTACGGTAGCGCGAGATAAGGCGGGGACCAGGCTGCGTTTTCCGGTAGCGTGACTGGGATCGAGGATCACCGGCAAATGGGTCAGTTCGTTCAACACCGGGATGGCGGCAATGTCGCAGGTGTTGCGGGTGGCGGTCTCAAAGGTGCGGATACCGCGTTCGCATAGAATTACGTCGGAATTGCCGTGCGCGACGATATATTCGGCGGACATCAAGAGTTCTTTTATGGTGCTGCTCAGGCCGCGCTTCAGGAGCACCGGGCGCCGGCATTTGCCGAGGGCCTTTAGCAGAATAAAATTCTGCATATTGCGCGCGCCAACCTGCATCACGTCAGCGTACTGAGCAATCAGATCGACATCGCGGTCGCTCATCACTTCAGTGATGATGGCGAGGCCGGTTTCCTTGCGGGCTTTCTGCAAGAGCTTCAGACCTTCTTCTTCCATGCCTTGAAAGTCGTACGGGGATGTTCGTGGTTTGAAAGCTCCGCCGCGGAGCATTCTGGCGCCGGCCTTAGCGACACCTTCGGCGGCCTGCATGATTTGCTTTTCGGATTCCACGGAACAAGGACCAGCGGCGACGAGAAATTCATCGCCGCCAATTTCGAGGTCGTTAATTTTGATGCGGGTCTTGCCGGTGCGAAATTCTTTGCTGACAAATTTGTAAGGAGCCGAAATGGGCACCACTTTTTCGACCTGCGGCATGGCTTCGACGGATTCCAGGCATGCGGTAACGTCGCCAATGCCGACGACGCCGATGACCACGCGTTCCTCGCCCTCGATGGAATGCACTTTGTAGCCGAAATGCTCGACCTGTTTACGAACTTCGGCGATTTCTTCGGTTGTGGAATGACGTCTCATAGAGATGATCATCGGGAATTCCTTTCGCCAGAAATAAAAAACCCACTCTGGCGAGTGGGCCAAATCTCTTTTTGAGTGCTTGCTAGAGAAAACGCCCCTTGCTCCTAGTTGGGTGGCTTGCTAAATCGAAACCAATAATAGTGGCTCATGGCGTGGCGCCAGTGTATTTGGTCTGCCAACGAAAAACAACGATTTCTTGGTAGGTCCGCCTGGGGGCGGTGGGCGCGAAAGATGTTTCCTCTCAGCGCACCTTGGTGCGTCAAGCGCGAAAGTCTTGATGACGGGTCCCCCTATACTGGTAGCTCCCGCATATGTTAATTGCCGAGACCCAAGCTCCGGTATCTTCCGCGACGCAACTGCGCATGTCGGATTTGATCTCTGCGCTCTCCTACGCACTAGATTTGACGGAAGGGCAGCCAATGGGCCACGCGGTCAAATGCTGCCTATTAAGCATGCGGCTGGCGGACATCCTGAATCTTTCCGTGCAGGACAAGTGCGACCTTTACTATGCAACGCTGCTGAAAGACGCAGGCTGCAGCAGCAACGCGGCCCGCATGTACGAGATTCTGGGAGGGGACGAGCGCAAAGCCAAGCAGGAGGTCAAATCGACCGACTGGACGAAGGTGCGTTTCGAGGGGCTGGAATATTTACTACGCAACGTGATGCCCGGACGCTCGCGACTGGAGCGCGTGTTCGCTATTGCCAGCGTGGCCACGAACCGGGACGCGCAAACACGTGAACTGATCGATTTGCGCTGTGATCGCGGGGCGCAAATCGCGAAGAAAATTGGTTTCTCGGAATCCACGACGGCGGCGATTTACAGCCTGGATGAACACTGGAACGGAAGAGGATTCCCCGCCGGGCGCAAGGCCCAGGACATTCCGCTTTTCTCGCGGATTATGAATTTGTGCCAAACGCTCGAGCTGTTCGTCACTTTGAATGGAGTTTCCGACGGTTTCCAGGTGCTTCGCGATCGAAGCGGATCATGGTTTGACCCGCAACTGGTGCGGGCGGTGGGTGAGCTAGAAAAAGATACCGAGTTGTGGAACCTTGTCGAACAAGATCGCGTGCGCGAAGCGGTCATGGAGATGGAACCGATCAGCGTTTCGCTCTATGCCGATGAAGCCAAGCTCGATAATGTTTGCGAAGCCTTTGCGAACATTATAGACATCAAGTCATCGTACACGCATTCGCATTCACGGGGCGTAACTAGCATTGCGGTGGCGATTTGCCAACGGTTGGCGCTGCCCGAAGATCAGGTGACGCTGGTGCGACGCGCGGCGCTGCTGCACGACATCGGAAAGCTAAGCTTACCCAACAATATTCTCGACAAAGCAGGAAAGTTAACCGCCGCGGAATGGGAGACGGTGCGACTGCATCCATACTACACGCAACGAATACTCGAGCGCATACGAGGCTTCCAGGACCTGGCTTTTCTGGCGAGCTCGCACCACGAACGGTTGGACGGTTCAGGTTATTTCCGCAATCTGCGCGCTGCGCAGATTTCACCGGGTGCCCGGGCAATTGCGGTCGCGGACGTTTACGATGCGCTGTCTTCAACGCGGCCTTACCGTGGGGCGTTAGCGAAAGGCGAAGTATTTAAGATTATGACTGCAGATGTGCCGCACGCGCTGGACGGGGATTGCTTTGCAGCGTTGAAATCTCTGGATCTGACGAACAGTAATTAATTTAGAAAAGTTCGACGACAAGCTTGAAGTGTGTGAAACCGGCCGAGCTGCCGCCGTCACAAGCCCCGACAGTCGCGGAATGATAACGCCCGGAGCGAAGTTTCTGTTCCAAATCAAACGGCAGCTTCGTCAAATCAGCGGTCTCGAAGCGGGTAACCGAGCGTGGACGAGTGCCTGAAAAGCCGCGGTCCATTTCACAAGTTTTGCGAGCGTCATTGGTAGCCCGTGTCGCCGGCATACCGTGAAGATTCAAATTGGCGATGACTTGCTGTTCCTGTTGTTTGAGATTCAGATTGGCCACCGCTTGGGAAAAATCCTGCACGGCAAATAGTCCATTACTGGTTTTCACTACACCGATGCCCACATCGTTGAGTTCCGGGTCAAGAATGTTTTCGCGATGATGCGGTGATCGCATCCATGCGGAATGGATAGTTGCCGAGTTAGGAGCCACGGCAATATTTTCGGCAATGGTGGTGAAACGCGCTCCTGCCTTGCTGGCGCGGTCCTGAACCTGCGGTTCACCCGGCAACTGGTGCGACAAAACATTGCGTTGCGCCATGCGAGCCGCGTGTTCGCGCGCAGCGGCGGCGAGCGCGGCGTCCCAGTGGAGAGCCGGCAGGCCCTTTGCGGCTCGTTCGCGATTAAGCGCGTCAAAAAGGGCGCGTTCGGCGGTGGCCACTTCAGATTGCGCGTATACGGAGCTAGAGGCAATCAGCAGCGCAATCACGGCCAGAACGATGATTCGAAGCACCACGCGTAAAGTTGTGCGCGTGGGCACAAAAGCAGAAAACCGGACACTGAGGGGCATGGGTGCCTCCTCATCCATTGAACCTGTGGGAGCATGGCGTGCGAGAAAGCGCGAGGGTCAGGTGCGAACGAGTTGTAAGCTGAACGGGCGAGCAGTGCTAGAAGAGAGCGACGGCCAGGTAAGGTAGGCCTATGGATTTGGTTGGGTTACTGGCACTTTATAGCTGCGAAGGTGGAGGTTGAACCTTACCCGCGAACGTGTACGGCACTAAAGCTTAAAATCACGTGGCCGCCAGCGGTGGGACGTCCAAAGCTAAGCATGGGACTAAAGCGTGAGAACATCAGCATCTGGTCGAGTTGGTGGCGCATATCGGTGCTGTGCGGCCCCGACAAAATCTGGTAGCCAGTCATTCCGCCCTGCGCGTCAACAGTCACGTCAACCAATAAGCCATGCGGCAAGGCCAATTCCAAATCATGCTCGGGGGCCCAGGAAGGGGGATATACCGACAGCGAAACCAATTCCGCCGGGCGCATCAAGTTAATGGGCACATCGTTTTCTACAGCGCGCACGGTGATGCCTGGGGCCAGGATCTGAAAAACCAGGACGAAAACCAAGATGGCAGACACGAATCCGCCAGTGGCAGGCAAGGTGAGCGGACGAAAAACATTGTCGAGCAGTATCTCGGCGCGGTTACCAATTTGCCCCGCGCGGGCACGCCAACCTCGAGAAGCCTGGGCTTGCGCGGCAGCCAGTTTGATACGCACAGAGAGGTCGGGCGGAGGGGTGTGCTTCCTCACGGTCGATAGCATTGCGCCCAACTTGCGAAATCGCTGAAGGTCCTCGCGGCAGTCGGCGCAGGACTCAAGGTGCTCACGGACGCTCGCGCGCTCCTGTAAGCGGTTAGAACCGGTGAGTCCGTCGTCAAGGTAACCGGCCAACCTGGTGCGTACCGAATTACAGTTCATCGGTCACCTCACCAGCGGGGTTGTTGGCTAAAGACCCTGTATGGGCAGGAACAACACTAGCAACGTGCCATGCGGCTGCGCAGGCATCAAAAGGAGAGTGCTGCGCCCGTTTCGCGACGTGGGATTTGGCCGGGACTGAATGAACGGTCCGATGTTCAGTTCCCGAGTGCGATTCCTGTTCCGACAGAAGAGGCTGAAGAATTTCTTTGAGGGCGCGCCGCCCGCGCAAAATGCGCGACTTCACTGTTCCGATACTACACTCCAGAATCTCAGCGACCTCCTCGTAACTAAAGCCTTCAAGGTCACGCAAGATAACAGCGACGCGAAAGATGTGCGGGACACTGAGTAAGGCACGTTGTACGACGAGTTGCATTTCCCGGGCGGCCAATTGTTCGAAAGGCGTGGCGCAAAGGTCTTCGATCTCAAGATGCTCGCGGCCTTCTTCCAGCTCGGCATCGATGGACACGGTTTTTTGAAGGTGGCGCTTAAACCAGCGCTTATGGTTGAGCGCTTCGCGTATGGTAATGCGGTACAGCCAAGTCTTCAGGGAACTGCCGTGGCGAAAACCGCGAATACCCCGAAATGCCTTTAGAAAAACTTCCTGGGTGCCATCGGCGGCATCAGAAGCATCGCCCAGCATGCCGAGAATCAGATTATAGACGGGGGCGTGGTAATGAGTGACCAGCCAATCGAACGCAGTTTCAGAACCAGCTTGTAGCTCGATGAGCAGTTCGGATTCGTCGCGTCCCCAAGGGAGCGCACTGGCCCAATCAGACACTCTGGCCTTTCCCAGCCCTAGCCCGAAATGAAACATGCGGGCTGATCGAGCGTCGTAGCGTCGCGTTCGCCGGTGGTTTTACTGGATGCGCAGCCACCGATAATGGCGCTACGTTATTTAGACACCGCGAGGCACTGACTTGTTTCCCACACAGATCAACGACAGGAGAGATTCTGGCAGCTTGTTTCGCTATACGCAATATGCGGCTCGGCCTAGTACTCGAAGATTAAGATGCTTTAGAGGCTGGTGACGGATGGTTGTTCTAGCGCCGCGTGTCCAGGATGTCGCAGCATAAGGCGGATATCAGCATATGGGCAACACCAGGGTGTTCATATACATTAGGGTGCGTAGCACACTTAGGGCTGAAAGCTTTGAGTAGGGGAATCGCAGCGAAACAGGTACCGATATCGCTTCGGCCACCAGGCGTTATGAGCGGTCCGAACCGGTGCGCGAAGGCACGTTATACTTGCCGTAGTTCTGTTCTTGGGGGATAAGGATGAGCGAAGAGCAGCAACGGAGACGGAATCCACGATACTCGTTTATCGCTAGCGCCGAACTATTCGAACCTGCAACCAAAATGCGCATCGCCACACGAGTGAGCGAACTTAGCATGCAGGGCTGTTATCTGGATATGATGAACCCTTTTCCCGAGGACACTATCGCGCTGGTAAAGATAACGGTGGGCGACAAAGCCTTCGAAACCAAGGTGCGGGTTGTTTACGCACATTCAAATTTGGGATTGGGACTGGTATTTCTGGACCCGGATCCGAAAAATGTCGAAGTGCTAAAACTCTGGATCGATGAAGCGAAGAACGACCCCGAGCGATTGCTACCATAGCGTGCTACGAAATGAAGATTAGATTATTCTTGATCTGATCGTTGACCTACGGCCTAGCGTCGCAAAAGATTCGATGCGTGGGTTTAACTTGGAAAGCGGGAATTTCGGTTTAAGCCTCTAGAGGCTCGCCAGGGCGGGATTTTATTTTCGATTTCTTTTTCTGATCGGCTGGACTGTGATCGTTGTTGTTGTGATTGTTTTGATGGTTGTTCAGATGGTCTCGAATGACGCGCACTTCTTCTGCTAGAGCTTTTTCCACCACGGCAGACTTTCGCTCGCCGCGGGCGACGCGACTTACGTACGAGGGATCCACTCCGAGGCGCTTGGCCACGCGGTTATAGATGCCCCGAAAAAGTGAGACGGAGGGGATAGAATTCATGCTACTATCCACTTTGTCACCATTCATGACGAGCCCTTTCAGGATGGAGCGCAAACGAAGTGCGTGGTAAGACTAACACAAATGGTAGTTGGCGCATATAAACATAGCCTCATGAGAACGCGAAAAGCTTCCAATCCGGAATGGGCGCGCAAAATTTTGAGTTTGCGGCGACGCATGGGACTGACGCAGTCGGCTTTCGCGTCCCGGCTCCATTATTCCGCCATGGCTTTGTCTAGATGGGAGCGTGGCACGCATGAACCGCCGGCCCAGGCATACATCCAGATCGGAAATCTGATCGGCGAGCCTGAATCGTCATGGTTCTGGGAACGAGCCGGTTTCAAAACTTCGGATCTTTCCAAGATGCTGCCGGAAGGCCATGGAATGATGAGGAAAGCGGCTTTTCCGGATTTTGAAATCGTGGTGGCCGGGAGCCACAAAAAGAAAAACCCGGTCTTACCCAAGGCAAGACTAGTGGCAATTCCAGTGCTGGCGGCCCATGCGGCCACACATGGAGGCAAAGGCGACCCGTTCCTGGACCTGGATGATATTCCAGCCCAAGAAATGATTGCTGCGCCGGCGGTATGGTGCCCGCATCCCGCGGATACGACTTGCCTGCGAGTTCGCGGAGCGTCCATGAGCCCACTGATCAACGATGATGACATCGTGGCCGTGGATCGTTCGGCCACCAACCCCAGCGAATTGAGCGGCAAGATCGTGGTGACCTGGCAGCGTGAAAGTGGATTGACGCTGTCACGGTTCTTGCTGGTGAATGGTGTACAGCTTTTGGAATCCGAGAACCGCGATTACGAAGCTGTGAAGCTAGGGAAGAACCGCAGTTGGCGAATTATGGGCAAGGTTCTATGGTGGATTCGGCACGCACCCTGAATTTCCCTAATTTGAAGTAAATTCTAAGCACATTTACAGGATTTCCCTGATAGAGGTGTGTCGCAATTTTTGCGACTATGCGCGTGCGGTTATTGACATCCGCCAAGTCGAGGGAGAAGGGGACAGACGAAACGCTTCGAGAAATCGGAGCAACCGGGCTGGGACGTCTCTCCTCTTTTCCTTCGGTCAACTTCCTCCGAGTTACCTTCTTCTTCATCGTTTATCTGAGCCTCGCAGTCTTGTGTTCGCGTTCTCCCTTATATAAAGTTAGCGCACGATTCATCCGAGGAGGGCGATGTGTCAGCTGAGACTTCCAGGCCTGCCGTTGCGTTAAAGAGCGGGCGGACGTTGGGCCTGTTCTGGCTGATTTACGGAATTTTGCGCATTATCGCGGCAGTCTGGATGCTGAGTTTCACTCCTACGGCGACGGTAATGTTTGGAGCGCTGCTCAACCGAGTTCCGGATCCGTACCCACTGATGAGCGCGTTTCATTTGATTTACGCGGGATGGATTGCGCTGTCGGCCGCAAGTGGACTTTTCGGGGTTTTGGCGGGAATTAGTTTGCTCGCGGGAGCTGGGGCGAGCCGAATTCTATCGGTGGTGGCGGGGTTGCTCGCCGTGCCGTTTATTCCGGTGGGCACCATGCTGGGCACTTATACGCTGGCGCTGTATGTGCCGCGGGAGTGAACTCTTTACATCGGAATGGGCTGTCGGCTTTTGGGCTTTATGTACCAGCAGGGAGAATAGCCTGCTTGCGGAAACAATGAATGCGCACAAGTCCAAGTCTGCTGAGGATTTTGCTGGTCGATCTCGTAGTCAATCTTTCCGCCTTTTACGCCGATGGCGTAGAGTCTGGGGGCGGTGAAGGTTTCGACGGGATTTGAAAGTTGCGGGTGAACCATTCGAATCCGGAAATAGACGAAATCGCAGACGTAAATAACAATCAGGCTAAAGGCGAGGCATATCAGCATGCGTTTTGCGAAGAGTCGCAAGCGAGTTTTTTCCGGCATAGTAGGTCGGCGTCAACAGCTTATCGCAATATTTATTCAGACGAGTCCGTGCACGCTGTAGCTTTCGCGCTAATCGAGGCGTGAGTGCAAACAGTGCCGCAGAGGCGGCTGAATGCGTTTAAGGTGCGGTAAGCTTTGAGACTCCGAAGACGGTCTCAAAACTGGCGGCTGTAATCACGAATTACGGAATAACACTCGCAGGCGAAGGCTTCCAGTTGCGGGCGGTTGGTAATTTTCACGGTACCGCGGCCGTATTCGATGAGGCCGGCTTTCTGCAACAAGCCGGCCGCGAGGGTGACGCTGGGTCGATCGGTGCCAAGCATGGTCGCAAGGAAATCGTGCGTAATGCCCAGCATGGAAGTAGCGGCGCTGTCTTCAGCCATCAGTAGCCAACGAGCCAGGCGCTGTTCAATTTCGTGCAGGCGATTGCAGGCAGCGGTTTGCGACACTTGCATCCCGAGCAATACATTGTAGCGATTCAACGCTTTGCGCAAATTGGGCATGCCTAACAACAGCTTCTGAAACACTTCGCTTTTGATCCTGAAGCCCTCGCCAGAAATTTGCACTATTTCCCGGAGAGCGCTGCTAGTGACGCTAGCGGCTAGAGCCGTTCCGGAGGCTCCTTCCTTGCCAACGATGCCGGCTTCCACGGTCTTACCGTTTTTCAGTACAACCACCAAGGAGATGAGTCCGCGGTTTGGGAAATACATAAACTTCAACTTTCTGTGTGGCTCATAAAGAACCCGATGCTGTTCCAGATCTACGAATTGAAGATGCGGCCGGACAAGATTGAATTCGCGGGGTGTCATGGCCAGAAGAATTGCATTGTGTATGGGCTTACCGGCCACGTTACTGCGCGGAGCGGGTTGCGAGGCGCGCTTCTTCTTCACGAAGTTTCTTCTCCCTATTCGAAATTGAAACGGCCGCGTCCCGATGCTTCTGGTGTGCGCGACTGGTGACAAAAAGTGGTTGTTCTTTTCTATAAGGTCTTCAGCATATTCACAAGAGCAAACACCATTGGTAGGTTGCCCAACACATCGGGTTTAAATTTCCCTTCAATGGACGCACCTTCTCAATTTTGAAGAATTTGCGAGACTTCCCGGCTATGTTGCGTGGTCAGACAACAATTGATTCGCGGCCTCTCATGGACGAAGCCAGCACGCGAATGCTAACATCGCTAAATCGACCCGGTGGGGCCGTGGCGCAGTTGGGAGCGCGCCTCGATGGCATCGAGGAGGTCGTGGGTTCGAATCCCATCGGCTCCACCAAAAATGGCAGATGCGTCCCGGTCGTGACCGGCAAGGTCGTGGTTCCAAATCCCAGCGGCTCCACCAAAAATTTAAAAAACATGTCCTACCGGTTGTACGTCGCCTACACCAGATACAATCACACCTGCCCGGAGTTTGCGCGCTGATCCCGCTAAAATAATCTATGGCCAAATTGACTTTTCTGGGCGCTGCCGGGAGCGTGACCGGCTCGAAATATCTGGTGGAGGCTGCGGGAAAGCGGCTGCTCATCGACTGCGGAATTTTTCAGGGCCTTCGCGAGCTCACCGAGCGGAATTACCAGCCATTATCGATTGATCCGAAAACATTCGATTATGTTGCGCTGACACATGCGCATCTGGATCACACCGGTTGGCTGCCGGTGCTGGTGAGGGCTGGATATGGAGGGCCGATTTTCGCAAATTCCGCAACAATAGATCTAACTGCGCTGTTGCTGAAGGATTCGGCTCATCTTCAGGAAGAAGATGCCTTACGCCCGCAGAAGGAAATGAGCGGACGGCCTGAGCGCGAGCCCATGTATACCAGCGAAGATGTCGATCCGGTGCTGCGCCTGATGAAGCCAATTCCTCGCTTGGGGGAATTCGAAATCGACTCTCTGTATCGCATCGTTTCGTATGACGCAGGGCACATTCTTGGTTCGACGAGCCTCGAACTGACAATTAGCGAGAATGGAACGAAAAAGGTGGTGGTATTTTCCGGAGATATCGGACGTTACGACCAGCCTATTCTGAACGATCCGCATACGCCTCCGAGCGCCGCTGATGTTTTGATTTGCGAATCCACCTATGGAGACCGCGAACATCCCGGTGGCGATCCGGCTTTGCAGCTTGCGGATATTGTGAATCGCGTGGTGCACCGCGGCGGCTCGATCATCATTCCGGCGTTTGCCGTCGGACGAACGCAAACGTTTATGTATTACCTGCGGCAGTTGGAAATGGAAAATAAAATTCCGCGCTTGCCGGTTTATGTCGATAGCCCGATGGCGCTCAGCGCGACAGATTTGTATCTGAAATATGCCGAGGATCACGATCTGGAGTTCACGAAGATTGACGCGCATGGGCAGGGCGATCCGCTATACGTTCGCGAATTTCATTTGACGCGGACTACAGAAGAATCAAAGGCTATAAACAATGTGCATACTCCTTGCATCATCGTGTCGGCCAGCGGAATGGTGGCCGGAGGGCGGGTGCTGCACCATTTGGCGCACCGGCTGCCGGACGGGAGAAATGCCGTGATTCTGGCAGGGTTTCAGGCACAAGGGACGCGTGGGCGTGCTCTGCAAGAGGGAGCTAAGACTTTGCGGTTATTCGGACAGGATGTCCCAGTGAACGCCGAGATCATACAAATGAGCCAGCTTTCGGCGCACGCCGGGAGAAGCGAGTTGCTTCAATGGATGGGCGGACTGCCTGCCCCGCCGAAGCACACCTATTTGACACACGGAGAGCCTGTTGCCGCGCAGTCTTTGCAAAAAGCCATCACCGCAAAATATTCATGGAAAGCGTCGGTGGCCCGGTATCTGGACACCGTTGAATTCTAATCGGCACGCAAATTATTTTTTTCTCGCGGAACTATTATCTGCTGATACCCGTCTATAGAAGCAAGACCACTCGCGGGGTAGGAGACTAACCACCACAGGGCAACCGACCGTCGGTCTCCTACCCTAGTAATACTTCCGAATGGCATTCGTGCCGCTGACTTACCGCCGATTTATCACAATTTAGAGGCGATTTACAGTAATCGCTAGCGATCCGATGCGATTACGTTTTCTGGGCAGCAAGTACTGCGATCATGCCTGCGCGCGGAAATCGGCTAAGCGTTCAGGCAGACGCGCCAAGCGCTCTTCGGCGGCGGCCAGGGTTGATTCTTTCTTGCAGAAAGTGAACCGAACCTGGGAAGAGCCATCGGCGGGA
>Ga0209625_1000023_pt1 | contig 29402 bp, 25 predicted proteins | sample JacPin_JW_Ref_M2_FD_187960 | JGI IMG/M metagenome (GOLD analysis project Ga0209625, IMG submission 187960) | Forest soil microbial communities from Algoma, Ontario, Canada - Jack Pine, Ontario site 1_JW_Ref_M2 (SPAdes) (version 2) | ecosystem: Environmental > Terrestrial > Soil > Boreal...
AACGAGACTCATCAGTGCAAGCGATACCCGCAACGTACCCGATATACCGACGAGAATCAGCGCGCCTCCCAGCATCGCGGCCGCGATTTGAAGCATGCGGGTAAGGCCGAGGACCGACTTGCGGATCGCGAGGGAAAGCGCCGACACAAGCGCACCGATTCCCGAGGCTCCCGTTAGCCACCCAAGAGTCGTCGCGTTGCCGTGCAATACTTCTCCAACGAACACCGGCAGCAGCACGGCGAAGGGATAGCCCATCAGGCAAAGAAGCGAAACGAGTAGAAGAATCGTGCGGATTGGGCGAAACGAGCGCACATAGTCCCAACCCTCACGCATTTGTTCGAACACGCCAGATGCAGTAGGCAGGATATGCAACGGCTTGATGCGCATCATCAGCAAGGATGCGATCACCGCAAAGTAGCTAACCCCATCGATCAAGAAACACCAACCTTCGCCGGCAGCTCCGATCACCAAGCCGGCGATGGCCGGGCCAATCAGCCGCGTGGCGTTTACCATCGAGGAGTTGATGGCGATCGCGTTACTGAGATCGTTGCGATCTTCGACCATCTGTACGAGGAAGGATTGGCGCGCGGGCATGTCGAATGCATTGATCAGGCCCTGCAAAGCGGTGAGGGCCACGATTTCCCAGAGCGTGATGACATGAGCCAGCGTGAGCGCGGCCATGGCGAGTGACTGGACGGCAGCAGCGGCCTGAGTCCACACCAGCAGCTTGCGGCGATTGAGACGCTCGACCCAAACGCCCGCAAATGGCGCGACCGCAAACGCAAGAATCTGGCCGGCGAAGGTCACGACGCCAAGCAGCAGCGCCGAACGGGTCAGTCGATAGACCAGCCAGCTGGTGGCCAGCCGCGTCATCCAGGTGCCGATCAGGGAGATGCTCTGACCAGCGAAGAAGAGCTTGAAGTTGCGGTGTCGTAAAGCTCGCCATGCGTGCGATATTGAACTTCCAGACGGAGGGGTCTCTCGTGTGGCCGAACTGATTTTTGGGGGCTTGTCTACAAGCTCCGTTCGTTCCTCATTGCCGATCACTTTTCCACCAAGCGCTTGATGATCTCGCCGGCCTTAAACAGGGTTTCCCGTTCCTCTTCGTCGAGTTGGCCGATGGCTTGAGCCAGCCACGTACGTTTTGCATCGACGACATTCCTGCGCACAGCGGCGCCTTTGGCGGTTAGTTCAATGTTCACTTGGCGGCCGTCGGTCGGATGCGGCTTTCGGGCGACCATGCCCATTTCCTCAAGCGCCGCGATGGTGGTTCCCATGGATTGTGGTTTCATTCTTTCCGCGCGCGCCAGATCGGCGGTCGTTGCGGGTCCTTCCCTGGCGAGACGCCCCATGACGGCAGCTTCGGTTAATGAAAGCTCATGCGAGGCGGCCGCCGAGCGCACGCGCCGCACCAATAGGCCAATGGTATGAGTAAGGTCACTTATGGCGATTTCAAACGTTTTTCGCTGCATAGCAATTCCATTATACGCACAAGACAGGCAGACTTACAAGTCTACCTTGCAAGTATGACTGCTTATCTGCAGCATCGGGTCGTGGCCGTAGGGGCTGGGACGCTTCTACGGTAGCTTGCCGCAGCTTTTCTCTTATGCGTCAAAGCACTGTGACGATACCGGGTAAAGCACATTGCGCGTGCTGATAGGTGCTGGAGGGGTCTCAGAGCGTTGGGCGGTCCTAATGGGTGTTCGGTTCCGAGACGCTGTGTCTCGGAATCGGAGCACGAACAGGCCGGGAGCAGATGATCCGTCCTTGTAAGTTGTTACTCAACACATAGATCCGCATGGCGCTGGGCGCCGACCGGCGAGATATTCTGCGGCTGATGTTGCGGCAGGGATTGGTGCTGGTGGTGGGAGGCGTGGTGGCCGGGGCGTTGCTGGCATGGGCGCTAACGCGCTCGATGGCTGCGCTCCTGGTAGGAGTGAGCCCCACCGACGCGCTGACATTCGCGACGGCGACCCTGTTGCTCGGCGGGATTGGGCTTTTGGGCCTGCTACGTGCCAGCGCGGCGCGCCATGAATCTCGACCCGATGGTGGCGCTACGCTACGAGTAGCGCTGCAGGCGCGTCGATCCCATGGTGGTCCTGAGATACGAATAATACTTCGCACAAGTAACTGGCAACCTCCTTTAGAACAACCTCGCACCGAGAATGAATAGGTGGATCGTTACGCAGCGGGGGTGGTGTCTTCCTCGATTGGCGGCTCGCTGGCGGCAGCGCCGAGCTTTGTGCGCAGGCAGCCGATTAGTTCGGGTGCCAGGTCGGAGATGGCCATGCCTTCGGAAACCAGAAACTTGCAGCTTAAGATCGGGCGGCTCTGGTCGTCGTCGGAGAGCTGGCAATTTACTTTGCAATACTGGCACTCCTGGTTCCAGCAGAAGCGGCCATAAGGAATCGTTTCCGGGCTGATGAACTGAAACGCGCGCAGCAGCGAATTGCGCTCCGGGACGAGGAACGTCTTGCCCATAATCGAGATTTCTACGAGCTTTTCGTACGGCCGAAAGATATCCGACATCAATGACGCTCCGATTTCCGACACCGCGCGTTACCCCGTGGATTGAAACTAAAGCAGTGCGACGCGCGGAGCAATGACAACGAGGCGGGAGGTGCTCAATACTCCAATGGCAGATGAAAAGCGAAGAGGGCCGCAATTGCTGGCCTGCTGTGAAAGACCTTTCTACGCTCGGGAACGTTCTGACGGCAGGAAAACGATTAGCGTGTAGACGCCCAGCATGATCCCGAAGAACGGAACGGGAAGCGCGAGAAATGCCGCCAGGATTGCAAGCTTCCGCGCAGATCCGCTGTGCCCGAGTAGGCCAGCCGCAGCCGCAAGCGCAACGACACCAGAGAGGATATTCCAGGCGATGATGCAAACGTAGAGGAGATGAAAATCGGCCATCAGCGCAAAGGGATTGGGCACGCGCGAAAGAAGCGCGCCAAACATCAGCGTCGCGGTTCCGCTGAACAGCGCGAGCACGAGTGCGATCACCAACCGCGACACACCGTAAACAGCCCAGAGAATCCCAAGCCAGCCGGCGCGGCCGTCAGACGTGTTATTCGCCATGTTCATGCCACCTCACGGGCACCTCACGCGAATCGTGGAGTGAAAGCGTCAGGCAAAAAACTGGCCCATGTGCCGGAATTTTTCGTAGCGCTGCGCTAGAAGCTCTTCAGGAGAAAGCAGCGCGAGTTCCTGAAGCGAGCGCTCGAGAAACGGCTCGATCAATTTTGCAGTCAGTTCCGGGTCCATGTGCGCGCCGCCTTCCGGTTCCGGAATGATTCCGTCGATTAGCTTCATCTCGAGGAGATCGCGCGCCGTGATCTTCAAAGCTTCGGCGGCCACTTCCGCCTTCGAAGCATCTCGCCACATGATGGAGGCACAGCCTTCGGGCGAAATCACCGAATAGATCGAATTTTCTAGCATGAAAACCCGATCACCAACCGCGATCGCCAGCGCTCCGCCGGAGCCGCCTTCCCCCGTGATCGCCACGACGATTGGCACCGGAAGACGCGCAAGCTCGCGCAAGTTGAATGCGATCGCTTCGGCCTGGCCCCGCTCCTCGGCGTCCACGCCAGGGTAAGCGCCCTGCGTATCCACAAAGACAATTACAGGCCGGCGAAATTTCGCGGCCAGCTGCGTTGCGCGCAGGGCCTTGCGATAGCCCTCCGGCTTGGCCTGTCCGAAATTCCGCGCGAGACGTTGCTTCGTATCGCGTCCCTTCTGGCTTCCGACCACCATCACAGGCTTGCCGTGAAACCACGCCATTCCGGTGATAATCGCAGGATCATCGGAGAAGTGCCGGTCACCGTGAATCTCGCTGAAGTTCTCAAAGAGGAGGCGGATAAAATCGTCGCTGTAGGGACGCTGCGGGTGGCGCGCGAGCTGGAGACGCTGCCAGGCGCTGATGTTGGCGAAAAATTCGCGCCTCAATTCCTCCACTTCGCGGCGCAGGCGCTCGATTTCGGCATTTCCCTCTTCGGTGGGCGACAGGCGGCCCAACTCCTCGACGTCGCGCTCGAGCGCCGTGATCGCGCGCTGGCGCTGCCGTTCTTTCTCTCGCGGAGTTTGTGCTGCCGGGTCAGCAGTCACAACGTTATCTTCCCCGTAGTTATTGTCATCGGAGTGTGCTGCCCGCTCGGCCAGTTTCGCGGCCTTCAACGCTTTCTTGCGTTCGCGACGCCGCCGGAGCCGCTCCCGAAGTTTTTCTCTCTTGGTCACGGAACCAGTTCACTGAACCAACGCGACCGAATCAGAGCCGCAGATTTCGCGCACCCGTTCGACGAGCTCGCGATCCGCCCGCACCGCGCTCGACGATTCGAGAGTTGCTTCGGTGCCGTCGTCCTGAATCAGTTCGAACGCAACGCGGCAACGACCGGGACTTCGGGTAAACAGCTCACCAAGCCGGTCGAGCACTGCCGGGTCGAGCGCTTTCAAATCAACTCGAACGCGCAACAGGCTTGGGGCGCGGTCGTTTACTTGGTCGAGCACACGAGCATCGGAAACCATCAGGCGAGTTCCGACGTCTTCGACCGCGACGCGACCCTTCACGAGGAGCGGCGTGGCCGCTTTCAAAATCGGCTCGAGCTTCTGGAACGCCTCCGGAAACACGAGGGCATCGATCACTCCCGTGCGATCCTGTAGCGCGACGATCATCCATCGCGCGCCGCGCCTCGATCGCATCGGCCGTGACGAAACTATGATTCCTGCGACGACGATATCCTCGCCGTTGCGCTTCCCTTCGATCGTCGCGAGCTCGATCGCGGAAAGATCCTTCAATCGCCCCGCATATTTATCGAGTGGATGCCCCGAAATGTAAAAACCGACCGTGGCATATTCCGCGGCGAGCAGTTCATGCTCGGGCCACTCGGGAACCTCGGGAAGTTCTTCCGGCGGCATGGGTGTTGCGGTTGCCGCTGCGCCGCCAAATAATCCATGCTGCCCTGCTTCGCGTGCGCGCTGCAATTTCTGTGCTCGGTCCATCACGCGGTCGATCACGGCGATCATCTGCGCGCGGTGGGCGCCGAGGCCGTCCATCGCCCCCGAGCGAACCAGGCTTTCCAGCACGCGTTTATTTAAGAGCCGCGTATCAATCGTTTCGCAGAATTGAAACACGCTTGTAAAGTGGCCGAGCGCTTCACGCGCTTGCAAGATGCCGGTCACCGTATTCTCGCCGACATTCTTGATCGCGCAGAGGCCGAAGCGAATCTGATCGCTGATCGGCGTGAAATTCATGGCGCTCGAATTCACATCGGGAGGCAGCACCGTGATTCCCATGCTGCGGGCCTCGTTGATATATTTCACCACTTTCTCGGTGTTGCCGGTTTCTGACGTCAGCATCGCGGCCATGAACTCGACCGGGTAGTGCGTTTTGAGATAGGCCGTCTGGTAGGCGAGGAGCGCATAGGCGCAGGAGTGCGATTTGTTGAAGCCGTAGCCCGCAAACTCGGCCATCAGATCAAAAATCTTCTCGGCCTTTTTCTGCGGAACCTTCCGCGCCAGGCATCCGGTCACGAATTTCTCGCGCTGCGCGGCCATTTCTTCGTGCTTTTTCTTGCCCATTGCGCGACGCAGCAGATCGGCATCACCCAGCGAAAAACCTGCGAGCCGGTTGGCAATCTGCATCACCTGCTCTTGATAGAGAATCACGCCCCAGGTCTCGGCGAGAATCTCCTGCAGCTCCGGCAAATCGTAGGTGACTTTTTTCTTGCCGTGCTTGCGGGCGATGAAATCATCGATCATGCCGCCTTGAATCGGGCCAGGTCGATAGAGCGCGTTGAGCGCGGTCAAGTCCTCGAGACGAGTCGGCTGATAACGGCGCAAAATGTCGCGCATGCCGTGCGACTCAAACTGAAAAATTCCGGTGGTATCGCCGCGCGCAAAGATCTTGTAAGAGGCTTCGTCATCCAGCGGTAGCGTGTCGAGGTCGATCTCGGTGCCGCGATTTTGCTTGATGAGCTTCACCGCATCGCTTAATACCGTCAACGTCGTGAGGCCGAGGAAATCCATCTTCAGCAGGCCGATGCGCTCGAGCGCATTCATGTCGTACTGCGTGGAGATTTCATCTTTGTTCGACTTGTACAGCGGGACGATCTCGGTCAGGGGCCGTGGAGAAATCACAACACCCGCGGCGTGCGTCGAGGCGTGGCGCGCCAGCCCTTCGAGCCGCAGCGCCACCTCGATGAGCTCTTTCACGCGCTCGTCTTTTTCGCGCATTGAATCGAGCTGGGGCGATTGCTTTAACGCGTCTTCCAGCGAGATGTTCAGGGTGGTCGGAACCATTTTTGCCAGCCGGTCCACGTCGCCGTACGGCATATCGAGCGCGCGCCCCGCGTCTTTCAGCACAGCCTTCGCGGCCATCGTCCCGAAGGTAATAATCTGTGCGACGCTCTTGTCCCCATATTTTTGCCGGACGTAGTCAATCACCTCGCCGCGCCGCCGCATGCAGAAATCGATATCGATGTCGGGAAGCGAAACGCGTTCGGGATTGAGGAAGCGCTCGAAGAGCAGGTCGTACTGAAGCGGATCCACGTCCGTGATATGGAGCGCATAGCTAACGAGGCTTCCGGCTGCTGAACCGCGTCCCGGCCCGACCGGAACGCCCTGCGCCCGCGCGTAGTGAATGAAATCCCAGACGATCAGGAAGTAGCCGGCAAAGCGCATCTTCTTGATCATTTCTATTTCAGACGTTAGCCGGCTCTCGTAAACAGACAACGGATGCCGGAGCCGATTTTCGCCGGATAGCCGTTCGAGCATCGGCGCACGGGTAAGAAATCCTTCGCGAACCACTTTTTCGAAATACGAATCCGTGGTGTATCCGTCGGGAACTTTGAACTCGGGGAACGGATTCGTCACGCGCTGGATCTTTACGTTGCAGCGGTCCGCGATCGTCACAGTGCGAGACACCGCGTCCGGTAGCTCACGGAAAACCTGCGCCATTTCCTCGGCTGTTTTGAAATAAAACTGGTCCGTTGCAAACTTCATGCGCTGCCCGTCGCTCATGGTCTTGCCGGTCTGGATGCACATCAGCACTTCTTGCGCGTGAGCGTCGGAACGCGTGAGGTAATGGCAATCGTTTGTGGCAACGAGAGGGATTCCCGTTTCGCGCGAGAGCTTCACGAGATCACGATTGATGCGCGTCTCGATTTCCATCCCCTGGTCTTGCACTTCGAGGAAAAAGTTCCCTTTGCCAAAGATGTCGCGCAGGCGGTAGGCGTTCGTTTTTGCCTGGTCGTATTTGTCGGAAAGCAGCGCGTCTGCCACTTCGCCGCGCAAACACGCCGAGAGCGCGATTAATCCTTTGCTGTGCTGCTGAAGCAGATCGTGATCCACGCGCGGCTTGTAGTAGAACCCGTCGAGGAAGCCGGTTGAAACGAGCTGAATTAAATTATGGTAGCCTTCCTCGTTTTCAGCGAGGAGTACGAGATGGTTCGAGCGCTCCGCGTCGCTGCCGCGATTTTTGTGATTGTCCGGCGCGACATACACTTCGCAGCCGATGATCGGCTTAACGCCGTGCGTGCCGGCCTGATGAAAGAAATTAGCTGCGGCAAACAGATTTCCGTGGTCGGTAACCGCAACGGCAGGCATGCCCCGGCGCGCCGCTTCGGCCGTTAATTCGCCGATTTCACAAGCGCCGTCGAGAAGAGAGTAGTCCGTATGCAGATGTAGGTGAACGAAATTCGGAGGAGCCATGCAAAACCCATTCTAAACTAGCTTCGCAGAATCAGCCATCACGAATCGCCAGACTAAAATTCGCCAGACGATGCTCGTTGAGTCCGATCCAGCTTGTTGGAGTTGAAACTCGTTATCGATTTTACCGCCGGCGAGACTTTGCAGTTCGCCCTTTCGACTTCGCGGCCGGACGCGCACGCTTGGAAGCAGCCCGTTGAGCGGCGGGCTTTGCCGGTTTGCCTTTTGCCTTCGTCGCGGCCGCGGCGCCGCTCGCTGCCGTCTCGCCGACCGCTGCGGGTTTCGCGGCTGCTGCCGGCACAGGAGGCGCGCCTGGAACTTCGCCCTTCGATTTTTCTCGCTTCCCGTCTGCCGCGCCAGCCTCCTTGCCCTTGCGTTTCTTTTCTTTCTCAGGCTTTTTCTTTGGTTCTTCCTTTATTCCCGCCAAATTGCGGAGAATCTTCACGCGGCTCTCCGGATCGCGTCCCCTGCCGCGCAACTGCAACTCAAAAAGGTCCTCGATAACTTTGTCGAATTTCGGTCCGCGCGGCACTCCCAGAGCATCGAGCTCCCCCACTGGGAGTCCCAGCCGCAACGGGCGCCATTTCTGCAGAAAGCTCCGAATCTTTGAGATAGCCTTTGGATTCGGCATCTCGACCTCAATGAACGCAAGCATCTCTGGCGGCACCGACGCCAAGTAAAAATAAGCATCCTTCGGAGCCTTCGTCTTGCGCCCTTTCAAGTTGTGAACGATTTTCTGCGCCTCGGGGACAAGCTCATCGACTTCTTTGATTTCCGCTGCGCGAAACTCCATATTGCGCATGGCCGCCGCCGCTTCGCGATCCTTGAGGCGCCCCAACGTGTAGTACATCACCGGCACATTCAACCGAGGCCTTAGCCCCGCGGCCATCAAATTTCCGCGCAGGCGCGTCAGCTTGTTCAGGCTGTCGTAGTCCGGCTTGCGCCGCTGCAATTGTGGGTGGATCGCGGCCAGCATGTCGTGGGACTCCCACTGCTTCAGCGTCGCTACTGGATTATCTTCACGAGCGAGCGACCTTACCTCGTTCCCGACGTCCGCGCCCTCCAGGTTCTTATGCAGCTCGCGTTCGATCGCCAAATCGAACCACTCCTGGGTCCGCGACTCCATTCGGAAATTCATTCGCGCGCAATAGCGCAATATCCGCATCACCCGGACCGGCTGGTTAGTGAAAGCATGATTCGTCAGTGCGCGCACTTCCTGCTTTTCGAGGTCCGCAAGTCCGTTGGTCGGATCAAGAAGCAGCCCGCGTGATTGCGTGTTTAGCGAAATTGCAATCGCGTTGATTGAAAAATCGCGGCGCCGCAAATCTTCCATGATGCCGGAAAAACGATATTCCGGTTTAGCACCGGGCTTTTCGTACACGTCGTCCCGCGCGCTCGAAATCGAGCCGTCTACGTCTCCGGCAAAGATCAGTTCGTAGTGCCGCAGCTTCTCGCTTTCCCACAATGTGCGCGCGCCGCCCTTTTCCAATTCGCGGACCATCCGGACCGGATTCCCCTCGACGGTGAAGTCCAGATCGCGAATCGGCTGGCCGGAAATCAGATCGCGCACGGCGCCGCCGCTCAGGTAGATATTCACGTCCTGCGAGCGCGATAATTCCTGCACGCGCTCCAGCACGGCGCGCTGTTCCGGCGAAAGCCGGCTTTCCAACAAGTATATGTAATCGGGCATGAGCGTTACGCCTTTCCGCGAATTCCGCGCGAAACTTTCAGGCGCGCGGGTGATGCGCCTTGTAAACCTGCTTCAATCTCTCTTCCACTACATGCGTGTAAATTTGAGTGGTGGAAATATCCGAGTGTCCGAGCATCATCTGGACGGACCGAAGATCGGCTCCCCGGTCGAGCAGATGGGTCGCGAAGCTGTGCCGCAGCGTGTGGGGCTTCAACGGCTTCCGCAAGGCAGCTTTCTTTCCGTATTGTCCCATAATTTTCCAGATGGTGACGCGGTCCATCGGGCGTCCTCGCTGATTGAGGAACAGGTGCGGCGAGGCGCCGTCACGCAAAAGCTTAGGCCGGGAGTTTTTCAGATACGCCTCGACAACCGCCAGCGCTTTCTTTCCTACCGGAACCAGGCGCTCCTTATTTCCCTTGCCGATGCAGCGGAGACATCCTGCATCCATCTGTAAATCACCCACCCGAATTCCGATTAGTTCGGAGACGCGAATCCCAGTCGAGTACATCAGTTCGATCATCGCTTTGTCCCGCAGCCCGATCGTGGAGGACGCATCGGGTTGAGCGAGCAGCCGGTCTACTTCTTCCAAACTTAGAAAATATGGAAGACTCTGACGGAACTTGGGCGATTCGATCGTCGCTGCCGGATCCTCTTTCACGAATCCTTCCAGCAGTGCAAAACGAAAAAAGTGCCGGATCGTGACGAGATGCCGGGCCACCGAGCGGCTGTCCAGGCGCCGTTTATATAGCATCGCTAGAAAATTCACCACGTCTGTGCGGCGAACGTCTGAAGTATTGAGGTTTCGCTTTTCGAGGAATTCAATGAACTTCATCATGTCGCGGCGATATGACTGGATCGTGTTATCTGAAAGCCCCTTTTCGACTCGCAGATAACTCAGAAACGTACGGACATCGGATTCGAGTGCCATCGGATCTTTCGTTAATCCGTTTTTGCTTCAACACCCCGGCCAGTTAAACATCTACGGTCGCAATGGGAGCCGCGCTCTCTGCCCGCCGCAGCAAGAGAAAGAACTCGCCCAATTCCTCGCAGCGCAGTAACCAGGCCAGCCCAAAATAAACCCCGCTCGAGACGGTGATAATTCCGATGAGCAACGCAGCCTGCCGCAGAAAATCACTCGCGGTCGCGAAGCCCGACATTACCAGCGCCCCATAACAAACGGCCCCCATCGCCACAGCGCAAGCCGCCATTTTGCTCAACGAAGCTACAAGGCCCCGCGCTCCCAGTCGTCCGTGCCGCTTGCGAAAAATTGCGAACAGCAGCACAAAATTAAAATACGCCGCCAGCGAACTCGCCAGCGCCGGACTTCCGTTCGAGAGATACCTCAGAAAAAAGACCAAAAACACGGAATTGAACAGGATGTTAAGCGCCAGCGCATACGCTCCCACTTTTGCGGGCGTCATTGTGTCGTGCATCGAATAGTACATCGGCGTGATCAATTTGATGGCTGCAAATGCCGGCAATCCCAGCGAGTAGTAGAAAAGCGCTCGGGCTGTGAGCGCTGTCGATTCCGCCACGAACTTCCCGTGCTGGAACAGCACTTGCACGATCGGCTGACGCAGCAGAATCAATCCGACCGCTGCCGGAATCGCGATGAACGAAACGACGCGAAGGGAAAACCCGAACGTCCGTTTCATCTCTCCGAAATCTCTCGCCGCCGCCTGCTGGGACATCGTCGGCAGAATCGCCGTCGACATCGCTACCGCAAAGATACCGAGAGCCAGTTGCATCACCCGCTCCGCCACGTAGAGCGACATCACGCTCCCCGACGGAAGCCGTGACGATGTCGAAAAAATCTTGTCGACAAAGAAGTTGATCTGATAAATGCCTACGCCTAATACACTCGGCCCCATCAACCGGCCCACTTTCTGGACTCCCGGGTCGCTGAACGAAATTTCTGGGCGAAATTGCATTCCCAGCCGCGCGAGAGCCGGAATCTGGATCGCAAACTGAACAACTCCGCCCAGCAGAAACGAGAGCGCGATGGCCACCGCCGGTGTCTGAAATCGCGGTGGGGCCATCCGCATGATCGGCCGGTACACAATCCCGAAAGTAAACAGAATCATCACCAGGTTGAAAAATATCGGCGCGGAAGCCGGGAGGGCAAATATCCGAAAGCTGTGCAGGACGGCAGCCGCGATTCCCGCCAGTGCCATGAAAAACATGGCCGGAATCACGATCCGGTTCAGGAAGACTGCCAAGTCCCATTGTGTGGGGTTGTGAGACAGGATCGTGCACAGACGCACCAACTGCTGAGAGAAGGCCACTCCCAGCACCGCGAGCACTCCAAGAATCGCCGCCATATCCCAGAAGACTTTCTGCGCCAACTCCCACGCCTCGCTGCGTGGCTTGTCCCTCAGATAACCTGTGAAGACCGGAATAAACGCGGCCCCGAGCGCGCCGTCCCCCGAAACTCGGCGTATCAGATTGGGAATCCCGAAGACGAGGACGAGCGAGTCGGCGGCGGGCGATGTCCCGAGGAGGAGGGCTACCCGTTGATCTCGTAAGTATCCGCAAATCCGGCTGATAACGGTGACAAGGGCTATAACCGAGGCCGACTTTAGGAGCTGTCCTTTGAGGGTCAATCGGCGGGACTCCGGTGCTAACCCTTTAAGCACCAATAACTTGACAAAAAACCGCGTAAGGATAACATAACATCCGGGAACTTAGCAAGAATCTCCCCGAAAATGGCTCGTTTTGTGGCTCAAGCCGTCAAAAGCCGCGCCGCCACGTCGTCGACGCACAAGAAGGTAGTCGTGCTCCATCTCGATGGGACGCCTGTGCGCGGGTACCTGAACCCTTCCTCCCTTGGGCGCTCCGAAACTATCGATCTGCTTACCCTGGACGGCGAGCACCGCTCGCTCGCCCTTGAGGACGTGAAATCCATCTACTTTGTGCGCGAATTCACCGATGATTTCGTGCCCGAACGCAAAACTTTCCTCAGCCGGCCTAAGCTCGACGGCCTGTGGGTTCGGCTGCGCTTTCGCGATGATGACGTGATGGAAGGCATCGTCGCTAACGACCTGCTCGATATGCTTGATACGGGCGTTCAGCTTACGCCGCCCGACCTGCACGGCAACAATCTCCGGATGTTCATCCCGCGCTCGGCGCTGGCGGAGATGAAGGTGCTGGGCGTGGTCGGCATAGCCCGCCGTGCTCCACGTGGTTCGCGGGCAGCAAACGGCGCAGCTCAACCCAAACTCTTCTCCGAATAGCGCTACCTGAGCGAGCGCCTTATTCCGTCGTGAAGTTTTCGTCTTACCGGTGGGAGCCCCCCGCTTCAGCGGGGGGAGCCGGACTTTAGTCCGGCGAAAAAACACGCGCTCGCTCGATGGGCTTTAGCCCAGGCAGTCCTGGTCCGCACCGGATCGAAACCCTATCATCAAGCGCTCAGCGCGAAGAAAAAGCAGATCACAAACAATAGAGTAGACGACGAGACAAGCCACCGACGAAATGCTCCCGTACCTAGAAGAGAGCACAACGCACCTGGAAGGAACGTCGGAAACACCCACCGAGACCACTGTGCGAGCGATAAGTCGTCGTGAACGACCGGTGTCCAGAAAAGTATAAAGAGTAAAGCTTGAATGCTGACCCCCAACAGCCCGATGCTGGTAACGCTACGCCGCCACAACGGCGTATTCGCCACAGCAGCAGTTCGCAAATGCCACCAAGCGTAGGACAATCCCGCGAAGGCCGTAAGCGTCATCAAACTCAAAACGATTACCTCGACGACGACGTGAAGCGACATCAACATGACGCGCTCACCTCCTCTTAGTTCGCCGTTTTGCACTCTAGCTCGATCGCGGCCCCGAATGAAACGGATCGGGCTCTGAAGGGTCGGGCTCGTCCTCTGGACTCGGAATATCTAGGTTCACGACGATCGGTTCCTGTCCACTCCGTACAATGACTGCCTCCACCGGAACATCAGCGCGCGCATTCAATTCCTGGTGCGGCACGTACGGCGGGACGTAGATGAAGTCCCCCGGGCCGGCTTCGTCGACGAATTCCAGCTTTTCGCCCCATCGCAGCCGCGCCCGCCCGCTGACGATGTAAATCACCGTTTCGAGTTCCCCGTGATGATGCGGCCCCGTCTTCGCGCGCGGATGGACGGTCACCGTCCCAGCCCAAAGCTTCTGCGCGCCAACTCGCGCGTGGGAAATAGCCTCAGCCCGCGTCATGCCCCGCGTCTGCGGCGTGTTGGTGTCCAGTTCCCCGCTGCGGATGATGCGAATGCCGTGATTTTTCCAGTCTGGCTTCTCGTCCATCGACCAACCCTCCCGCGCCTCTTGCATCGCCGCGCCCAGCATACCCACTACCGGCCCATGTGATCAGCCCTTCGGCGCTCGTGCGGAAGATGGGACGCTTTCCTGGGGAACCTGCCTCGTCGTGAAGTTTTGCCTCACCGATGGGCCCGTCCTTCGTCGTAAAGTTTTTGTCTCACCGGTGGGAGCCCCCTGATTTATCAGGGGGAGCCGGACTTCAGTCCGGCGAAAAAGCACTCGCTCCTTCGATGGGCTTTAGCCCCGGGGACCTTCGAATTTCAACCCCAACGCATCACTAACCTAACCTGCGATGATTCGTATGGTTGGGCCGTACTTCGCGACTGCAACCTCAACACGCGCCAGCTGCTCTTCTATCAGCGGCAACATTGCATCCGCAATGTGCTTCGGCCCGTGCTGAATCCAGGAGCGTTCAAGTTCATCGAGGTTCTTCTTGGCGAACGATAAAAAGTGGTCCTTAACGTCGGCATGAACAATCGTTTGCTCCAATTTTTCAAGCCGGGCACGCAGCGCCTTCGCAACCTGTTCTTGATTCATGGAGCACATATTATCTGACCAACTGGCTGAATAAAAGCTAGCTTCACAATGCACAAACACTTCCGCTTGCGCAGTCTTACCCGCTCAAGCCTCTCCGTCTGCGCTGCAATCGCGTGGGATGTAGACAGGGCCTTTCAGCTCCTCCGCCATTTCTCGATTCCCAAAATGGAACTGCAGAATTTCCGTAGTACTGGTTCTAGTCACAACCAAAAATCCATGCTACCATTTCCCGTTTTTATATGATGACGCAAACGGTACTATCAGCCGCCGCCCCGGCTCGAAGCCACCCGTGTGCTCCTGACAGTGCTCTTTGTCGATTTTCACCGGTCACCGGCTACGGTTCGCGACTCGCCGAATTTCTAATCGCAAATCCGGGATTAACTTTTTGCGTAAACCATAGAAAAGCCAGCCCACTAAAAATTTCTAATCGCAAATTTTCCCCGCTTTTTTCTTCCGGGTCTTCGGATTCCTCCAGCTTCGAGCCTCAAGCTTCCAGCCTCCAGAACCTAATCGAGACACCGCGATTAGAAATCGCAATAAGCCCCATCCTTTCAGCAATTTCCAATTTTCTAATCGGGACAAAACGAGCTGTTTGCGTCCCGAGTGCATTTGCGGGAACCGTTTTTTTGAGTGATTCCAGCGAAGAAAAGCGGAATACAATGCGGCGCGAAGGAGACTCGTTCATGAAACTGCGAGACATCGCCGAAAAGCTTGGCTGCACGGTTGAGGGCGCCCCGAATATCGAAATCACGGGCGTGGCGGGGATTGAAGACGCCAAGTCCGGCGAACTGACGTTTCTCGCGAATCGGAAATATCGCCAGGCGCTTGAGACCACTCGCGCCTCGGCGATTCTCGTTGCGCCAGATGCCGGTCCCGTTCGCATCGCTTCGCTGCGCTCCAGCAACCCTTATCTTGATTTTGCGCGCGCCATCGAGCTATTTCACACGGCACCGAAGTTCCCCGCCGGGGTGCATCCCACCGCTGTTGTCGCGAAGTCAGCAAAGATCGGAGCGGGAGCGCACATCGGTCCCTACTGCTTCATTGAAGAAGATGTTGTGATCGGACGCAACGCCGTGCTGCACAGTTTTGTGGCGATCTATCGCGGCGCGAAGATTGGCGACGATTTTTTCGCGCATTCACATTGCGCCGTTCGCGAAGACTGCCGCATTGGCCATCGCGTCCTGCTCCAGAACGGAGTCGTAATCGGCAGCGACGGCTTCGGCTTCGCGCGTCAATCCGATGGAACCTGGTACAAGATGCGCCAAAGCGGAATCGCCATCATCGGCGACGACGTCGAAGTTCAGGCGCATAGCGCAGTCGATCGCGCCACGGTGGGGCAAACGCAGATCGGACGTGGCACAAAAGTCGACAATATGGTTCAAGTGGGGCATGCGTCAAAAGTCGGCGAAGATACGCTGCTGTGCGGTCAGGTGGGGCTTGCAGGCACGACCCGAGTGGGAAACAAGTGCATTCTCGCGGGGCAAGTTGGCGCCGCGGGTCATCTGACGATTGGCGATGGGGCAACTCTCACGGCGCAAAGCGGTGTGCCCGGAGATGTTCCTGCGGGTGCCGTGTATTCAGGCTATCCGGCGATGGACAATCTCGCGTGGCGGAAATCGATCGCGGTGTTCAACCGTTTGCCCGAGATGCAGAAAGAGCTGCGCGAACTACGCGCCGAAGTCGCAGGCCTTCGCTCGGCGGTGGGTAAATGAGCGCCGTCAAACCACGACTGTTCGTGGATCTTCTATTCCGCCTCTTTGGGCCAAGGCGGCTGCACGAGCGCCGAAATTGTCGCGACGGCTTTGGGATCGGGCGGCCTGAAAGAGAGCTGCTCCGCGAGAAACGCGATGCGCTCGCGCGTGGCAACCGGATTCAGCGCGTGCTGCGCGGTGTAGATTTTCATCCGCTTCGGCTCGCTGACCACCGCGAAATAATCCTTGTCCATGTCCGGCGTCACGAACTGCTCCTCGCTCGCAAATTGCAAAAACAACGTGGCAGGCGCCGCGTGCGTAATGTACTTGCCCGTGTCCGCCCACGAGTGTTTGGCTTGGAACGCATCGAATTTGTCGGCGCCAATCTTCTGGCGATATTGCTCGAACATCGGTGATTTTTTGAAAATGTCGTCGGGCCAACCGCCCGCCATCAGAACAAAAGCCTTGAATCGCTTGTCGATTCCGCTGAGGAATGCGCCGGCCTGGGCATCGCAACTGTGGCCCACATACGCGAGACGCTTGGGGTCCACGTCTTCCCGCGCAAGCAGGAGATCGGCGCCGCGCCGTAGATTTATGTCCTGCTGCACTTCCACCGCAAACTGCTGCTCATTGAGCGGCGCATTGTCTTCGACGAATCCGGCACGCACGGTCACATGGTCGGGCAATAAAGAAACCACGCCGGAGTGCGCCAATACGATCGCCTCGTCCAGGAACTCTGTGCGATTTTTCTTTTCCGAACCGGGCATGCACCAGTGACCGTAAATCACTGCCGGAAACGGGCCCTTCCCTTGAGGCACGACACGATATGCGGTGACGATGCCGCCGTTGGGTCCGACTGCTGGCCCGCGATCAGCGACAGGGCTGCGATAGGTAATATCGTAGATCTTGATTCCCTCTCGCTCCTGGACGCCGACTTGCGATGTTTCGAGCGGCTGATTCTTGTCGTAGGTCCAGTGACGGAGGAGATCGTCGTCAGCGTATGCGCTTATCGCCGAGAGTAGAAGAAGAAGTGCAAGCCATTGGTATTCCCTCATTGAACCCTTCCCTTCACTAACACATCCTTACTTACCCGCGCTGTCCGGAGCGGAGAGCGGTTGCTGGTCTTCGGGCAATCCTGCTGCAACGAGTTCTTCGACGCGGGTGAGCAATTCCATTCGCCGCTCCATCGTATACCGCGAAGCATCAACTGCGGAACCAAAACGCACCACAATCTCGCCCGGCCGGATCGTCCATTCGCCCTTGCGCATCAAGTGCTGCGCGCCCGAAATCGAAACCGGCACGATCGGAACGCCCGCTTCAATTGCCATCACGAAGGTTCCTTTCTTGAATGGTCTTAGACGCCCGTCGAGGCTGCGCGTGCCTTCAGGATACACCGCCAACGACAGTCCTTCTTTTAGCACGCGCGCAGCCACCTCGACGCTCGCCGCCGCAGCTTCCTTGTCCTCGCGGTCGACCGGCACGAATTTGGCCATGCGCATAGCCGTCGCGAGAATCGGAAGACGAAACAACTCGCTCTTGACCAGGATCGAAACGCGACGCGGAATTGCGGGGATGAAGGCAAGCGGATCGACGTTGGAAGTGTGATTTGCGGCGAAAATGCATACACCGGGAGGAATGGTTTCAAGGCCTTCGACGCACACTCTGATTTTCGCGATGCGCAATGACGCGCGGACGGTCTTCATCGCGACTTCGTACATGAGGTCCGGCGTTCCGGTGAGCAGGCTCCAAAAAATAAAGAACGGCATTACCAACAGGAGCGCGAGCGCGAGGAACACCACGACGGCGATGGTTCGTATCATTTTCCGTGCTGCAATTTCGGACGCGAACTGTGCTTCAGATTGCGCGACGAATAGAACGCTTGGCTCTGCAACCTAGTCCGTCGTGCCATGCAGAAGCCCTGCGCGGATGCGAAGCTGCTTCTCCGTTGGATGGGCGAGTTCGACGACCGTGCAGTGATTCTCTTCGCGCGAGCCAAGCGCGAAGGTCAACTCACGCTCCTGCCCATCGCGTCGTATCTTGAGCTTAATCGTTTCGCCCGGCGCTCGCTCGCGCAACCAGGCCGATATCCTTCCTGAGACGGGCGCTCCGTTCAGCTCGACTAGGACATCGTCGACGTGCAGGCCAGCTGCCTGCGCCGCACTACCCGACGTAACGGTCAAAACGACAGGCCCCTGGGGCGAACGTCCCACAAGGAAACCAGGGTCTGCGCTCAGGCGAGATTCACTCTTAAGAACGAGGCCAGCGTGAACGAGAAACTGGTCGTAAGGAATTTCGTCGAGCCCGGAAACGTACCGACGGAAGAAATCTTCAAAGCTCGTACCGGAAATTGCTTCGACCGCTGAGCGGATTCCAGCGCTTTCATCGTAGAACTTGCCCCGCCTGGCGTCTTCATTCAGGCTGCGCAACACGTCATCTAGGGATTTGCGGTTGTCGTTGGCTCCGCGAATCGCAAGATCGAGCATGTCGCCAATGAGCTGGCCCTTGTTGTAGTAGGAGATGCTGCGGTCGGGGAGATTGTAAGCGTCGTATTTATCGAACCAGGTATCCAGGCTCGATTCTTCGACGCTCTGCCATTTGTGGGCCGGACGCGATTCGAGTTCACAGACCTGCTGGGCGAGATCGGCATACCATTTATCTTTGGTCCAGATGCCGCTGCGCTGGAGAGTGAACGAAGTGTAGGTGTTCGTCACGCCCTCAGCGAACCAAAGCGCGCGCGAATACTGCTCCTTCGTATAGTCCACCGGCTCGAGGCTTTGCGGGCGTATGCGTTTCACATTCCAGGCGTGAAAGAACTCGTGAGCGGCGATAGCCACAACCATTTCAACCGAGCTGCCGCCAATCGCGGTGCTGTTGGCATGCTCCATTCCCCCGCCGCCCGCGTCCGGGTAGGTCCCGATGTGAAAGAAGAATGTATATTCCTTGAATGGTGGCCCGCCCATCAGCTTCAATTCATAACCGGTGATCCGTTTCAGCGAGTCTTCGAGCAGCGCGCGGTTCCAGTCTCTGGAGTCGACAACCACTCGGAAATGAGCGTCGCCATTATCGAATTCAAATTGTTCGAATTTTCCGATTTCCACCGGCGCATCGACAAGCGCATCGTAGCTCGACGCGGTGAACGAGTGCGGCTCGCGACCGGCGGGAAGCTCGGCGATCGATCGCCAGTCGGACAGAACATCCGTGAAGTTGACCTCGATATCTTCTGCCCGACGGTCAGGAACATACATGAGAATCTCAGCAAAGTTCACAAATGCGTGGCGAGCATTTAATTGCGAATTGAATGGGCCGGATTCGTCCCAGGAAATCGAGTATTCAATGACAACGGAACCGTCCACTGCCGTAGAAGCCGGGATGCGCCAAGTTTGCTTGTCCAATTTGTAAGGAGTGACCGCTGATTCCCTCGCAGGGGCTTTGCCCACTCGAACATCGCGGACGCGGTAGGCAAAATCCCGAACCTGATAGAGCGCATTCCATGCCGGCAAAGCCACAATCAGGTCGCGCTGGTCTGGCGGCACAGGAACCCGCATCTCGACTTGAAAGAGATGCTTTTCAGGATGAGCGAGCGAGATCTTGTAGTCGATCGTGGCGGCGGCGGGTCGCGCAGCGAGAAACAGTGCGAAGCAGCCAGCGAAAAGAAAGCGGCGCCTGAGAATTGCGAAACGCGTCATCCGCGAACCCCGGCGCGAGATTTGATTCTGTCGAGTAGTTTGCTGCAGAGGCTGTCGAAGCTGCCGTTCGACATCACCATGATCATATCGCCCGGTTTCGCATTGTCAGCGAAATACTCTGCAATTGCGTCCGCGGATGAAAAGGCTTGCGCTATGCGTCCCCGCTTGCAAATCGATTCGGCCACTGCCTCCGGCGAGAAGCGGTCTTCATCGGCAAGCAGTTGCGCGCGATTCACCGGGCCGATCGCAACCGCATCGGCGACCGCGAGCGATTCCGGCAGCACGTCTTGAAATATCTTGCGGCGCATCGTGTTCGAGCGCGGCTCAATGGCTGCCCAGATTTTGCGGCCAGGCCAGCGCGTGCGGGTGGCCTCGAGCGTCATGCGAATGGCGGTGGGATGGTGCGCGAAGTCTTCTACGACCAAGATGCCGCTGGCTTCACCTTTAATCTCCATCCGGCGACGGACACTTTGAAACGTGCCCATCGCACGCTCGATTTCCTCACACTCGACACCGCGGCCGTAAGCGATTGCAATTGCAGCGAGCGCATCGAGCACGTTGTGACGTCCGGCGATTGGCATGCGAACGCGTGTCACCTCGCTGCCCTTATAAGCAACACGGAAGTCCGTCGCGGCGTCGTGCCAAAGAATGTCGCCCGCACACCAGTCACATTCGGGCGTAAGTCCGAACGTCTCCACAGGACAAAATGCCTTCGCAGCCACCTGCTTCAAATCCGCGCTTTCGCCCCAGATTAGAACCCGCCCGCGCCTAGGGACCAGATTTACTAGCCTGCGAAACTGCAGCGCGATCGATTCGAGATTCGGGTAGATGTCGGCGTGATCGTATTCGAGCGATGTGAGAATCAGTTCGTCGGGATGGTAGTGAAGGAACTTTGGTCCGCGGTCGAAAAATGCGGTCTCGTACTCGTCGCCCTCGATGATGAATTCTTCCCCGCCGCCGAGACCGTAGCTGCGGTCGTTGAAATTCGGGATTACACCGCCGACGAGAAAATCTGGCCGGCGCCCGGCAACGTGGAAAATCCAGGCAAGCATGGCGGTGGTGGTCGTCTTTCCGTGGGTCCCGGCGACGACAATCGAAGTGTGGCCGCGGATAAAATAGTCCTCGAGAAGCTGCGGCATCGAACAGTACGGAATTTTCTCATCGAGTATGAGCTCCAGCTCCGGGTTCCCGCGCGCGATCACGTTGCCGATGACGACCAGATCAGGGACGGGTTTCAGATTCTCCTCGCGGAAGCCTTCGTTCCAGGGGATGCCGAGTGAATCGAGCAGGGTGGACGCGGGCGGGTAGACGTTCACGTCCGAGCCCGTGACATGGAAGCCGCGTTCTTTGAGCATGCCTGCGACGGGAGCCATGGCCGCGCCCGCAATTCCGAGGAGATGGATGTGTTCGGCGTTCGTTTTAGCGCGAGTCAAGTGTGTTGTTCCTCGAAAGATAAAGTTAAAAGCGCCAGCCCGATGCCAGCGGTACGAAAACCAAAATCAAACCCGCGGCACGATACCCTTCGCAACTCAGGGCAAACCGGCGCGCTACGAACCCAGTCAAAATCGCCGGGAACATGTTGGTGCTGCGAAGATCAACTCGAACAGGCCGACTCCAGAATTTCGAGCTTGCCTTCACCATCCGCCGATAGACGCGCCTGAACGCCCAATGGAAGCGTGAGCATCGGCCGGGATGTGTGCCCGATCGGCGCGCCGAACACGATGGGAATCCCGAGCGGTGCCAGAATGCGCCGGGCCACATCTTTCACGCTCTCGGTTCCCGGCGGCGGATTGCTCTCCGGAAAATCTCCGAGGACGATACCTGCAACGTCGCGGAGCTTGCCGGCTTGCTTCAGGTGCATCAACGCTCGATCCACTTGCCAGGGCTTCATCGCGCGGTCTTCGAGAATCAGAATCGAGCCGCGTGTATCGAGTTCCCACTGAGTTCCAATCGTGGCCTCGACCAGGTTCAGGCAGCCGCCAAGCAGCGTGCCCTCGATTGAACCGGGAATGATTGACTCGCCTTTGAGATTGATGGACCAACCCTGCTTCGATTCTGTTAGGGCTCGAGTGAAACTCTCGCGATCGTAGCCGTCCGGAGCGTCGGCGCCATGATCGAGTCCTGACGCAACCATCGGGCCGTACAGCGTTACCCAGTGAAATTTTCCCCAGAGAAATACATGCAGCGATGTGATATCACTGAATCCGCACAGAATCTTTGGTGCGGCGGCCTCGAGGCGAAGGCAGTCGAGCAAATAGTTCGAGCCGTATCCACCACGCGTGCAAATAATCGCTTGCGTGTCCGTCTCAGCGATCGCGGCCTTCAATGCAGTGCAACGCGCCTCTGCCGATCCAGCGAAAAAGCCATCCCGCGCGAGAACCTCGTCGCGATCCAACTTCACCACGTAACCCAGCCCCGCCAATTCGTCGCAGCCTTTTCTCACGCGGTCCTCTGCAACCGGACTCGAGAGCGAAAGAACGCGAATGGCGTCGCCGGAGCGCAGCGCGGGCGGCTTCAGAGGTTGGGCCATGTGGTGCAATCGAGAATAAGGAATTTTGGGAGGCTAGTCCAGAAGTGCAAGACGGGGCGTTTACATGCGAGCAGCTATGCCGTGCCTGAATGGCGAGCCGCCGTGCTGCAGAATTAGTTGACCGTAAAATTCTTGGAGGACGAAACGCCGCCGCCGGGCGCGGGATTTGAGACTGATACGCTTCCGGAGCCGGCAGCGGCCAGATCCTGTGTTGTGAAATTGACTGTTAATTGGGATGAACTCACGAATGTGGTCGCGCGGGGACTTCCGTTCCAATTCACAACGGACGTCTGGACGAAACCCGTGCCGGCGACGCTGACTGCGAAAGGGCCCATCGTCCCTGCGGTGGCGCTGGGAGGAGTAAATCCGGTGATGGTGGGCGCTCCGTTAGCTACGGGATTGACCACAAAAGTTAGCGCGTTGGAAGTGCCGCCGGGTAATGGATTTGCGACGGTCACCTGAACCGATGCATTCGGAGCGGCAACATCCGCCGCCGTTATGGACATTTCAATTTGGCCCGTAACCGTGTTGAACTTGCTTGGACGCGAGGTGCCGTCCACAAATCCGACCGTATTAGCCTCGAATCCGTTTCCACTGACAAAGAGTGTGAAGGCGGCGCTTCCGGCGGTGATGCTATCCGGTGAAATTGAACCGATGGATGGCGTTGGTACATTGCCGGGGCCGCTGGAGCACCTGTTCAGTACAAGAAATGCCAAGACCAGCAGAACAGCCGCAGTCCACCGCATACGTGTCAAGAAAACCCTCCTGAAATCATTCGGAAACCCCGAAGCCGCTCGGGCTCGGAACCTGCGGCTCTTCACGCGAGGCAAACCGAAGGGCCTTCGAAATCGGCCAGCAGAGCGAGCACTCGAATTGATAGCATCCGTCGCGCAGGCCGTCAACTCGGATTCCCGGCGCGATGGAATGGTTGGCTCTTAAGGCCGCACCCGAAAGACTTTAGGGCAGGGCGGGATGCACTTCGCAATGTACGTTGAACGCGCTGAGCCGATTCAGCAGCTCGCGCTCCTTAGGTGTGCTTACCTCGGCGTCGAACTCGACGACCGCAGCTCCTGTCTGAGACTTGCGCGTCTTCCACCGTACCGCCTGGATACCCGCCTGCTCGACGATCTGGTGAACGCGTTCCAGGATGCTGGGATCGCCCGCAGGAGTGGTCATCCTGAAGGTTAGCAAGCGAGTGTGCAGTCCGACCCGATCTTCGACGATCCCCAGCAAAACGAGCGAGACGAGGAGAAGCAGCGTAGTGAAGATCGCGGTGACGGGCAGGCCAGCTCCGACCGCCATGCCCACGCTCGCAATTACAAAAATGGTTGACGCGCTCGTGATACCGGTGACGGAGCCTCGTTCCCGCAACACCACACCCGCGCCTATGAAGCCGATGCCGGGAATGATTTGAGCCGCAATCCGCGTGTGGTCTCCTTGCACGTCGGCCGCCATCTCATACGAAATGATCGTAAAGAGGGCCGCGCCGATGCAGATTAACATCATTGTGCGAAGGCCGGCTGGTTTGTGCCTCAGTTCACGTTCGAGTCCCACGGCGCCGCCCAGCAGGGCGGCTAGCAGAAGCCTCCCGACAGTTACAATGCTGAGGTCATGGAGCATCGCACCACCCTCTTTGCCGCGACGCGATTCTACAATGCATTCAGGCGAATCCGATGTTTTTCGAGCGCTACAGCGTGAACGAAGTAAGCTTTGAAAAATGCCGAGCGCGAGCTTTGATCTCGCTGAGCCTTAGCGTTGTGAGCCGCTCGACGCCAAAGCGCTCGCACGCAAAGCTGCCCATCACTGAACCGTACACCATCGCGCGGCGCAGGGACTTTTCGTTTACACGGCCGTCCTTTGCAAGATAGCCCATGAAACCTCCAGCGAAGCTGTCGCCCGCCCCCGTGGGGTCGTGAACCTCTTCCAACGGAAAAGCCGGTACCGCAAAAAGGAAATTGCGATGGACGAGAAGGGCGCCGTGTTCTCCACGCTTGATAACCAGAATTTTGGGGCCCATTTTGAAGATGTCTTTGGCGGCGCGGGTGAGATTGTGTTCTCCCGTTAGCTGGCGCGTCTCGTCATCGTTGATCACAAGAACTTGAATGTGCTTCAGGGTTTCGCGCAGTTCGCTTCCAGTACGCTCGATCCAGTAGTTCATCGAGTCGAGACCCACGAGCACCGGCTTGCGCTTCATCTGCTTTAGCACAGAAAGTTGCAACGTGGGCTGAATATTCCCGAGGAATATGAACGAAGTATCGAGATAGGACTTGGGGAGCTTTGGTTGAAAATTCGCGAACACGTTCAGCTCGGTTGTGAGCGTAGTCCGCTCGTTCAGGTTCTGGTTGTAGCGGCCGGCCCAGAAGAACGACTTACCCGGGGCGCGTTCGAGACCTTCGAGATCGATTCGTCCGTTGCGTCCTCGAAGAATGGCTTTGTCGCGCTCGCTGAAATCATCGCCTACGATTCCTACGACGCGGACGGGCGTGAAATGGCTGGCAGCCAGCGCGAAATAGCTCGCAGCGCCTCCGAGCGTTTTATCAACTTTTCCAAATGGCGTTTCGATTCCGTCGAAGGCAACTGAGCCGACCACCAGCAGTGACATGAACGCTCCGGATTACGAAAGGTATTTTCCGACTATGGGTGCGAGCCGTTTCTTCGTCGCCGCAGGAATCAACTTACGGTCGGTGAGGATCGCGTGTGCCAGCGCCGATCCGCACTTGCACGCGCGGTCTTCTGGAAGATCGCGGATGGCTTCACGTAGCGCGCGCTGCACGTTGTCAGTGTTGCGGTTCAGATTCGAGATGATTTCGCTCACCGTAACGGCGTCGTGCTGCGGATGCCAGCAGTCGTAGTCGGTGATCATCGCAATCGTCGCGTAACAGATTTCCGCCTCGCGAGCTAGCTTCGCTTCGGTGAGATTCGTCATTCCGATTACGTCGAAGCGAAGCTGCCGATAGGTGTGGGACTCCGCCAGCGTCGAGAATTGCGGACCTTCCATGCAGACGTAGGTTCCGCCGCGATGCGTTTTAACGCCAGCGCGCTCGCAGGCGTCTGCGAGGTGTGCCGAGAGATGCGTACAGGTTGGCTTGTCGAAGCCGACGTGCGCGACGATTCCGCCGCCGAAAAACGTCGCGTTGCGCAGGCGGGTGCGATCGAAGAACTGGTCGGGAACGAGGAAATCGAGCGGCGGCAGATCGTCCCGAAGCGAGCCGACCGCGCTTACGGAAATGATTCGCTCCGCGCCCAGTAACTTCATGGCGAAGATGTTCGCGCGATAGTTGACCTCGCTGGGTGCGAGGCGATGTCCGCGTCCGTGGCGCGCGAGAAATGCGACGCGACGCCCTTCGAGCGCTCCAGTGATAAAAGCATCCGAGGGATCGCCGAACGGCGTCTTCACGCGCACTTCTCGCGTGTCTAAAAGGCCAGTCATCCCGTACAGGCCGCTGCCGCCGATTATGCCGATCTCGATCGGTTTGCGTGCACTCCTGCGCTTTGTTGATTTCGCCATTTGTCGATTTACCTCAGGCCACCTTCACAGGCTCAACTTCTATCTTGCCGTCGCGATCTCGGAGATACGCGGCAGGCACATGAGGATCATGCACGAAAAGCGCGAGCCATTCGCCCTGCACCACTTGTGGAATCCATTTTTTCTTGTTCTCGAGCGTCTGCAGCGGGTAGAGGTCATAGCCCATGATCCAAGGCAGCGAAAGATGCGGGGTCATGGGGACTAGATCGTCGAACAGAAACGCCGCTTTGCCTCCGCCATGCAATTTCACACACATCATGTCCGCATTGTGTCCCGGCGTACGGATCAACTCGACTCCCGGCGCGATCACGCGATCATCGCCGATCAACGACAGCTTTCCGGCGGCTTCGAGCGGCATGAAATTATCGGGAAAGTAGCTGGCGCGGTCGCGCTCGGTGGGATTTTTTGCATGCTCGAATTCGCCGCGCTGGACCACGTATCGCGCATTTCGGAATGAGGGAACCACTTTGTCATTTACGACGCGGGTGTTACCGCCGCAGTGGTCGAAATGGAGATGCGTGTTGATAACGATATCGATATCGTCGGGATGATGCCCGTAGTGGCGGAGACCCTCGATCAGATTCGGGCCCTCGAGCGCGTAGATGTCGCGAAATTTGTCGTTATGCTTTTCGCCAGCGCCGGTCTCAATCAGGATGCGCTTGCCTCCGGCATGAACGAGGAGCGAATTCATCGCCATCGCGATGCGATTGCGCGCATCCGCGGGAGCCTTCTTTTCCCACATAGGCTTGGGAATCACGCCAAACATCGCACCGCCGTCGAGAGCAAAGCGGCCGGCTTCAATGATATGAAACTCCAGGTCGCCCAACTTCAACGTTTGGCTCCGATTCCCGCGCGGGTGAGGATTTCGTTTACCGCGGAGTAGGGATCTTTCCTTCGCGCCGCGACTTCCGCCGCGAGGGCGTCGAACTGAGCTTCATTCATGTGCGCTCCGACCACTCGTTCCATGAGCCGGCTTTCGAGCAATCTCAACAGCCACTCCTTCCAGTGTGCAATCTCGCGCGCCCTCCGCTCACTCGCCTGATCGAAATGCCCGCGGAAGAGCGTAATTTGGCGCGCTAATTCATCGATGCCTTTATTTTCTGTGGCGATGGTTCGAACGATCGGCGGCTTCCATCCTTCGCGCTCCGGAACGATCGAGAGGACACTGCGAAGCTGCTGCTCGAAGCGATCCGCGCCTTCCCGGTCCGATTTATTGATGACGAAAATGTCACCAATCTCCATCAAGCCAGCCTTCAGGCTCTGCACGTCGTCACCCATTCCCGGCACCAGCACGACGATCGTGCAATCCGCCAGCCGAACAATTTGAATCTCGCCCTGCCCAACGCCGACGGTCTCGACTAAGATGATCTGCTTGCCTGCTGCGTCGAGAAGCAGCGCTGTATCACCAGTGGCCTGCGCGAGACCGCCCAAATATCCACGAGTGGCCATCGAGCGAATGAAAATCCCAGAGTCGGTGGCGTGCCCTTGCATTCGGACGCGATCTCCAAGAATGGCGCCACCCGTAAACGGGCTCGACGGGTCCACGGCGATGATGCCGACGGTTTTTTTCTCGCTGCGATAATGACCAGCCAGGCGATCGACCAGTGTGCTCTTACCCGTTCCCGGCGCGCCGGTGATACCAACCAGATACGCATTGCCGGTGTACGGGAAGACCTGGCGCAGAATTTCTTCCGCTTCGCTCGAACGATTTTCAATCGCGGAAACGGCGCGCGAAATCGCGCGAACGTCGCCTGCCCGCACCTGCTCTGCCCAGTTGTCGACGGAAACGGTCATTCAGCCGGGGATAATTCTCGCACAACTCGCAATTATTTCTTGCCGAGAATCTGGCGGGCGATCACGAGGCGCTGGATTTCGCTCGTGCCTTCGCCAATCGTGCAGAGTTTTACGTCGCGATAATACTTTTCCGCGGGATAGTCCTTGATGAAGCCGTAGCCGCCGTGGATTTGGACCGCTTCGTTGGCCACCCGCACCGCGACTTCGCCGGCGTAAAGTTTAGCCATACTGGATTCACGAGTGATGCGCGAATCGTGGTCACCGGCAGCGATGGCGCGATCGGCCAGCCAGGCGGCTTGATACGTGAGGAGGCGGGCGGCCTCGATTTGCGTCGCCATATCAGCTAGCTTGAACTGTATGGCTTGAAAATCGCCGATAGGCTTGCCGAATTGTTTGCGCTGCTTCGCGTATTTCACCGAACACTCGTAGGCGCCCTGCGCCATTCCTAGTCCAAGCGACGCGATCGAGATTCGGCCGCCATCGAGGATTTGGAGGCTGTTGACGAAGCCTTCGCCTTCTTTGCCGAGAAGATTTTCGGCGGGTACACGGCAATCGGTGAAGACAACTTCGGAAGTGTCGCTGGCGCGCAGGCCCAGCTTATTTTCCTTCTTGCCGGGGCGAAATCCGGGAGTTCCCTTCTCGACGATGAACGCGGAAATGCCGTGGCTTTTCTTCGAGGCGTCGGTTACGGCCATTCCGACGCAGACATCTGCATAGTGGCCGTTGGTGGTGAAGGTTTTCGAGCCGTTGATCAGCCAGCCCCCGTCTTTGCGTACGGCGGTGGTACGCGTTCCCCCTGCATCCGAGCCAGCTTCGGGTTCCGTAAGCGACCAACAGCCGAGCTTTTTGCCCTGCGCCAATGGCGTGACGTATTTCTTCTTTTGCTCTTCGGTTCCGAATTTATAGATGTGATTGGTGCACAGCGAATTGTGCGCGGCGACGATGATCCCGATCGAGCCGTCAACCCGTGAAAGTTCCTCGATGATGATGGCGTACTCGACGTAACCCATTCCCGCGCCGACGTATTTCTCCGGGAAGATGACGCCGAGAAATCCCATTTCGGCGAGCTTGGGAATTATTTCGGACGGGAACTTGGAAACTTCGTCCCATTCCATCACGTGGGGAAGAATTTCGGCTTCGGCGAACTCGCGGACGGTACGCCGAAGCTGCTGCTGCTCGTCAGTAAGTGAGAATTCCAAGGAGCCTCGCTATAAATTAGAGATATATGCGACTGTTGGTTTCATTTATACCATGAAATCCTGAAGTTCTAGATAGTGGCCTCACGGGTTGTTCTACCAGCCTTCTTTGGAGCCGTTTCTCTTGTTCTGTCCGTCGAGCCACACTTTGAGGGGGGCGAAATACTCGAGCATGGCGGAGGCGTCCATCTGTTTCTGGCCGGTGAGCGCTTCGAGGGCTTCCGGCCACGGCCGGCTCTTTCCCATCTCGAGCATCCTGGCAAGCTTCGCGCCGGCTTCTTTGTTGTTGTAGATGGAGCAGCGATTGAGCGGTCCGGTATAGCCAGCGGTCTTGCATAAGGCGCGGTGAAACTGGAATTGAAGGATCGCCGCCATGAAATAGCGGGCGTAAGGAGTGTTCGACGGTATGTGGTATTTCGCCCCCGCGTCGAAATCCGCCTCACTGCGTGCGACGGGCGGCGCGATTCCCTGATATTCCAGACGCAGATCCCACCAAGCCTTGTTGTACTCCGAGGGGGCGATCTTTCCGGAGAAAACGCCCCAGCGCCATTTGTCGATCATCAGGCCGAAGGGTAAGAATGCGACCTTTTCGAGAGCTTTGTGCATTAGCAAGCCCATGTCGGCCGAGGCAGGCGGGACGCTTTCGAGCAGTCCGATCTGCCTCAAGTATTCGGGCGTGACGGAGAGCGCGATCGTGTCGCCAATGGCTTCGTGGAAACCATCGTTGGCGCTATCGCGGAAAAGCGGCGGCTG
>Ga0209625_1000024_pt1 | contig 29041 bp, 23 predicted proteins | sample JacPin_JW_Ref_M2_FD_187960 | JGI IMG/M metagenome (GOLD analysis project Ga0209625, IMG submission 187960) | Forest soil microbial communities from Algoma, Ontario, Canada - Jack Pine, Ontario site 1_JW_Ref_M2 (SPAdes) (version 2) | ecosystem: Environmental > Terrestrial > Soil > Boreal...
ACCCAGCGCATAGCAAACCGCGCTGTTCGCCGCCGAGCCGCGCCCCTGCACCAAAATATTTTGCTGCTCGCAAAACCGAGTAATGTCCCACACAATCAGGAAATAGCCCGCCAAATCGAGCCTTTCTATGACCTCCAGCTCGTGCGCGATTTGTTTGCGCGCACGCTGGTTGTCCGTCCCATAGCGCGCCACCATGCCGTCGTAAGTGCGGTCGCGTAAAAACTGCATCTGCGAGCGCCCATCCGGCACCGGATATATTGGGAACTGGTAGCCCAGATCGTTCAACGTAAATTGCAGCCGCGAAGCCAGCGCCTGCGTGTTGGCGATCGCTTCAGGACGATCCGCAAAAAGTTTCACCATCTCCTCGCCAGATTTCAGGTGGCGTTCCGCGTTGCGTGCCAGCAGCCGCCCCGCGCTGGCCAGCGTGCGGTGATGACGCACACAAGAAAACACATCCAGCACTTCACGCTGCTCCGGCAAAGCATGACAAACCCCGTTGGTCGCCAGCACCGGCAGATTTAATTGCCGCGCGATTTCCAGCGCGCACTGGTTGCGCACCTCTTCATCACGGCAATAATGCCGTTGTAATTCCACATACACATTGCGGCTTCCAAATAATTCACAAAGCTGCTGAACACTGCTCATTGCAGCTTCCATTCCGCCGGACGCCAACGCCCGCGCGAGCGGCCCTTCATCTCCCCCGGTGAGACAAATTAATCCACCCCCATCATTTCCCAGTTGCTCGGCTAATTCCCCGCGCGAGATTTGCCCTTCTCCTTTTTTAGCGCGCAATTTCATGCTCGTGATCAAGCAGCAAATATTTTGATAACCTTTGCGCGACTCCACCAGCAACGGATACCGCCACCCTTCGTCAGACGTGACTTCCGCGCCGATCAGCGCGCGCACACTGGATTTTTTGGCGGCCATATAAAAACGCGGCGCCCCATACATGCCATCGCGATCGAGCACCGCCATCGCTTCCATTTCGCGTTCCGCGCACACGCTGGCCAATTCTTCCGGCAAAGAAGCCCCCGCAAGAAAGCTGAACGCGGAACGTGCATGCAATTCGGTGTACATCAATCGTACATGCCCCTCAGAAACCACCCTTGCTGCCACAAATCGTAATAAATCAGGTACAGCCCGCGCTCGTCGGCAGAATTCGAAGCACGTTTATTTTTTTGTGCGCTCGCTGAAAAACGAACTTCCACATCCCATTCCGCTTGATCCCAGGGGTCCTGCCACCACTCTCCGGAAGTTCGCCAGGGCCCGGAGGCGGCCACGATTTCACCGCGCGCGCCGTAAAAAAATACCCGCACCGGAAGTCCATCGCGCAATTCCACGCGCGCCGGAACGCTGGGGCGTAAAAGACGAAAACCGTTCGCGGGCTTAACCATTCGCGGCACAGCAGAATTCTTTTCCCCCGGTTTGTTCCCCGCTGCAATTCCCTTTTTTCTGCGCCCGCCTGCCGCCTCCTGCGCCAGCCGGAAGCGCTCCATGCGAATCGCATCCGGACGGTGCGTATCCATCAGTTGCGGCGAGCCCACATTCGCATCGCCCACCAGATTCGCGAGCCTCGCCATGGTCAGTTCCAATTTTTCCGGCTCCGGCGAAGCAGGCAGAAATAATCCCCGCTGCGTGGTGCGCACCCGGTCCGCTTCCGCCGCTATCACTATTTTTATAACCGCTGCTGCCGGCGGATCGGACTGCAAGCGCAACCGCACCAATTTCAGCAGCACTTTGGAATCCCGCATGGGCACCGGTAGCGCCAAAGTCTTTTCAAATTTGCGGGGAATCAGTTTGCGCTGATCCGCATGTGCGGAAAGTTGCAGCCCTTTTTCAAACGAGCGCTCCAGATCGAATTCCATTCGAATGCTGCGCGCCGACAACGAGCGCGCCGCCAGCCGTTCGCACAATTGATCCAGCAAACGCCCCAGAACAAAGCTCAGCGATTCCAGTTCCTCCACGGAATCATCCAGCTCCATTTCTTCCTGAAAATTATCCGAAGGCTTGGCCAGCAACAGCGAACGCACCGATGCGCCGCGTGCCAGCGTGTGCAAACATACGCCTTCTTGCCCCAGCCGCTCAGAAAGTCGTATCAACGGCAACGCAGCGAGCCTGCCGCAGCTTTCCACGCCCCAGCGCGTCAATGTTTCTAAAATTTCAGGAGCAGGAAGAAGCGTGTGCACCGGCAGCGCCGCCAGCCGCTTGGCTTCTTCTCCCGACGGGATTAACGTGACGCCCGGCAATCCACGCGACGCCAGAATCGCCACTTCTATATTTTCAGCTACCGCGATGCGCGCGCTTAAACCCAGCCCACAACCGCGTTTCGCAAGTTCATGAGCGATTTTTTCTTCCGTGCCAAATAAACCGCTCAATCCCGCGAGATCCAGAACTATCGTGTCTGCCGCAGTATCTTCCACCCGCGGCGAAACCGACCACCCCAGATCCAGCAGCGCCTCATGCGTGGTTTTCTCCTGCGCCGGCGAACGGTGCCGAATTTCCACACCCGTAAATTGCGCCGCTTGCGATTTCGCCATCCCCAATTCGATTCCCAATTGCGCCGCGTGTCGATTGGCCGCCACCACACTCCACAACGGCGGCGTACCGTCCACAATCGCCACCGCGCGCTCGCGAAGCGCAGCCTCGCCGCGCACCACGGCTTGCACAATAAAATCGGGAATATGAATGGCGGCAAAGGACATGACGGTTCAATCGCGAATTGGAAATAAAATTCAGCAAAATTATTTGCGTCCCGCGCTCCTCATTTAAGTTTCGCTTCCACAGGCAGGGCGTGCAGATAACTCCACATGGATTGCGCTGCAAAACTTTGCGTAGTACTGCGCTCGAAGCCCTCACTCGAATTGGCAAAATCTCGCCCCGCAAAATGCTTCTGAATAGAAACTGGCCCATTTTGCGCTCGTTGAAACCCATTTTGTGCCTGCTGAAAATTCACCGACTGAATGCGCGTATGCAGCATCTCCGCTTGAACATCCGAACCATCCAGCAATCGTGCATGCGGCAAGCAGGCATGCGGCAAATACCCATCTGCCAAACCGCCATGTGCCAAGCATTCATGCGCCAAAGATCCATGTAAACGTCGCGAAATTCCTGCCGTATTAATTTCTGCAGTGTTGTCTCTAACGTTGCCTTCCACCGCGCCCGACCACTTCGCCCCCTTCATGCTCATCCGCAAAACCAACGAAGCGCACGTTTTCGCGTTGGACTCCTGCTCCAGCACCAGCAACACCGTCGATGTATCTTCCACCGACCGCCGGAACCGAAACCACGCATTCAACGGCACATGCCGCACCGTCTCCGGCGCCACATCGCTTAGATCCAGCGCAACAAATCCAAAACCCCCGCCCTGAATCACAAGATCGGCGGCACGCAAAGATTGATCCAGACTCCGGCAGCGCACCCACAACAATTGCTGCAGCTCCACCCCCGCGGCTTCCGCGCTTCGCGGATCAAACGAATCTCGCGCGTCGATCAACGCGCACACTTCCGCCTCCGCCGTCCTTGACGCCAAAGCCGAAAGCAGCACCGTAGTCCGCCCCGAACACGGCGGCCCGCAAATTTCCGTCAACGCCCCGCGCGGAAAGCCTCCCGCCAAAGCATCAATCTCCGGAATCCCCGTAAGCACCGTTTCCACACTCTTGCGGTCGCGATACCCGAACGGGGAAACCACCCGTCCAGCAAGGGAAAGTTCGACATCAGAGCGGAGAGTAGCGAGATTGGAGCGCATGGAAAATACTCGGGACCCAAAAACGATATTCGCTTTTTGTTCGCCCTAACTGCATTCTGTAAAATTCCCGCGCTCCTGTCAAGCCCTTTACTTTTTTAGTGGTGATTAGTTCCGATTACCACATCCATCGACCAGGTCCGCGACACGACACTCTGCTCCGAAATTTTCTCGAATCCCGTTCGCGTTTCTACCACCTGCGGGGCAGCGTTGAGCAGACCGTGGATTGGTAATCACATTGCCTGTCCTTGATCGCCGGATTACGATGATGCGCATGCTTGAAACCATCGCTCACTATCGTATTCGGCGCAAAATCGGTGAAGGTGGGATGGGTGTTGTCTACGAGGGTTGGGATCAACGTCTGGAACGCGCTGTCGCAATTAAGACCATTCGCGAGGCAAACGAAAGTAGCGACGCGCGCAAGCGATTATGGCGCGAAGCGCGATCGCTTGCGCGCGTAAATCATCCCGGGGTTTGCCAGGTTTTCGACGTTATCGAAGACGGCGACGCTCTAGTCCTGATATTGGAATTGCTGGAGGGGCAATCGCTGGCGGACCGGCTCGCGGGCGGCACGATCAGCGCCTCGGAAGCGGTCGGCATCGAGCGGCAAATTCTGGAAGCGCTGCAAGCACTTCACGACATCGGCATTGTTCACCGCGATTTGAAACCCTCCAACGCTTTCTTGACTCGACACGGCGTCAAGCTGCTTGATTTCGGTTTGGCACGATCCGCCGATTCTGCAACCGCCGGTAACATTGATCAGGCCGTAACAGCAACCATTGTGACGGCCACCGGCGTGATTGCTGGCACCCCGCAATACATGGCGCCCGAGCAGGCCAGCGGCCGCAAGGCTGGTCCAGCAGCGGACATTTTTACGGCTGGTTGCATTCTTTATGAAATGCTCACTGGGAAGCAGCCCTTCGGCGGTGATTCCTTTGTCGATGTCCTGTACGCGGTCTTGCATCATGATCCACCACCGCTCAGTGGATCTCCAGAAATCGAAGCACTTGATAAGCTGATCCGGCGGGCGATGGCCAAGCGTCCCGAGAATCGATACTCTTCGCCTCGCGAGATGCTTGACGCAGTGAACGCTATATCGCTGTCAGCCAGCACCGTAACTACCTCGCAAGCCCGAATTGTCACGCGACTGATTGCACTTCCATTCCGCATCTTGAAAAGAGACGCGGAGACGGACTTTCTTGCCTACAGCTTGCCGGACGCGATCAGCAATTCACTCTCCAGCATCGACAGCCTCATCGTGCGCTCCAGCCAGGTGGGTGCGATGTTCGAAGGTATCGCGGACCCCAAACGAGTGGCCGTTGAAGCAGATGTTGACGCTATCCTGACCGGTACGCTGTTGCGCGCGGGCGATCGCATTCGCCTCACCTGCCAGCTTGTTGAAGCTCCGGGCGGCACAATGATTTGGTCTGATTCGGCAACTTCCTCCATACAGGATCTCTTCAACATCCAGGATGAATTGTGTGACGGAATCGTGCAGTCTCTCAGGCTGCCCTTGAATGACCGCGAACGTTCTATCTTTCGCCGGGACGTACCCACTAGCGCTAGAGCATACGAGTATTATCTTCGTGCCAACCAGATTGCAGCTACGAAATCCCTGGATGATATGAGGTTAGCGCGCGACATGTACCTCCAGTGTATCGATGAGGGACCAGATTACGCGCCGGCGTGGGCGCGACTGGGACGCACTTACCGATTCATCGAGAAATTTGGCGAGGACAGCGATGGCAATTTTAAGCGAGCTGGCGAGGCCTTTAATCATGCATTTGCTCTTAACCCCGACCTCACTATCGCGCACAATCTTTATACTCCGCTTGAGTGTGACCAGGGTCGCGCCCAACAGGCCATGCTGCGGTTACTCGATCGAGCACGATTACGGCGAAACGATCCCGATTTGTTTGCCGGCTTGGTTCAGGCTTGTCGTTATTGCGACGAGTTGGAGGCTTCCATTGCTGCTCACCATCGTGGACGACATCTCGATCCCCACTTAATGACCAGCGTTGAGCATACCTATTTTCTGCTCGGAGACTATTCCAAAACGCTCGATTGCTACGGGCAAAAGGTCGGTTACTACCTGGATTGCGCTGCTCTTGTTGCCCTCGGTGAGAATAAAACGGCCCTTACCAGGTTGCGCGAACGCGACCGAATGGTTGGCGCAGTTGGCCCAATACAAGCACTCATACGATCTTTGCGCGCCTATGTCGAAGGCGACTTCCAGGAATGTCTCAAAGCGATAGAACTCGGCGAGTCTCTGACCCGCAGCGATCCTGAAATTTTGTACTACATGGCACGCCACCTCGCTCGCATGAACGAGCAACAACGAGCCATCACCACTCTTTCCAGAGCCATCAATGGAGGGTTTCTTTGTGCGACGGCTGTTTCCCGCGATCCATGGTTCGCATCTCTGCGCCCCTCGCCTCATTTCGTTGAACTCATGCGCAACGCCGAACTACAGCGCTGCAAAGCGCATGCTGCGTTTTTGGAAGCCGGTGGCGAACAACTGATCAGCGTTATGTAAAAGAACATTCGGTAACCCAAGTCTTGATTTCACAAAGGTCGCAGTCGTTTCAGCGCCTTCAGTATCAATGCGAATTCTTTCCCGCCTATGGACACGAACTCCACGCCCATACCTCTGCCCGCTATTGCATTGCGAACCATCGCATCAAGTTTCAGTTCGCCCTCAACCATCGCGAAAATCAATTTAAGCGGGGTTCCCACCGCGACGATTTCGTTCGTAACCAGAAATGCGCCGGACGCGCTGAAATCCAATACCCGGGAAGTGTGCCTCTGCTTCTCAAACTTCCACGACACCCACATTCCTGTTGGCGTGGGCACACGGCGATCTTTTCTTCTTTCGGGCCCGGACCGCGGTCTCGTTCGCCGCTCAGTTTTGTCAGCTCGCAATTTCAATAACACTTCCCTGATTCTTTAAATGACATTCGATTTTACTTCAATTAATGAAGTCTCGAGCCTCCGATAAATCCCGTTGCCGGAAATTGACAACCTCAAATCCTTCCACGTGACGCCCGCTTGCAGTTGTCTTTCTCATGGTTCTCTCTGTTTATCTCTGGACATCTCTCTAGACATCTGCGCATAGTGGCGATGAGCTAATTCGCGATAGCAGGCTCTGCTGCCTTCAATAACCTCCCCGCGTTGGCAACCGTAAAACGCCGGCCGAAGCCGGCGCCACCGGTCCGCCAAGCCCTAGCAGCCTTTGAACGAAATAAAAGCCCCAAGCGCATTAGGCAATTTCGGAGTAAACGGGTCGAATCCGAACGACTTCGACACATCAAACCCCGCAGCTTTGGCCGCGTTGATGTCGGCGAAGGGCGTCAGCGCCGCAACCGCCTGCTGAATGTGCGTCCAGCACAGCGTCCGTTCGTAACCATTATTGTTCGGAGGATCCACGCTCTCCGCGATTCCTTGTGCACCTGTAATCTTCTCGATAGGCCCGCCATCCTGCGCTGCAACTCCCGGACCCACGATTCGAGCAAGCGTGCGGTGATCGCTTTCGATTCCCATTATTCGGGCTGCGGTTACCCGCAAGTCCGCGGTGCTGAAATTACGCACACCCACGAGATACGCCGCGATAAACGCATCTTCCAACGTGACCAGTACGCTCAATGTCGTCTGCGCATCTTCGAACATCCCTGCGGGATAGAAAAACGATTTAAATGGCGAAGGCTCGTCCGTCGCCGATTTCTCGAGCAGGTAATGCGACATTTCTTCCTGGCGCGCCGCGCGTAGATAACCCTGATCATCCGATGCCAGCCGCTTGAAAAACGGAGCATTCTCGATGATGTTCGTGTACGTGGTGACTGCCAGAGCCTCGGCAATTTCCGCGGCGATCAGAATGTCCCGGTCGCCTTTCTTCAAATCGTCGCTATCTCCGTTATGGCCGTCATGCGCAAAACCCGAAGCTGCCATCACACTCGAAGACCCCAACGTCAGAAGACTCCCGATTCCTGCGACGCCAAAAACTCCGGCGATCCCACCTCGCCTCAAAAAAGCTCTACGGCTTGTTCCCGTTTCGTCCTTTACCTCTGCGCGAACTTGTAGCTTTTCTTCTTGCGTGCCCATGGTTCCGGCTCCTTTCGAATTTTTTCTCGGGATATTCAGGAACGAGGCGCTCTCGCGCGACTCACCCCAGCGGCGTTCCCTTGTTGAGCTATACGCCGGAATTTACAAGTTGGATTAACCGCAGGAAAACCTGAGGAGTTCAGATCCAGGGTCATCGATAACAATACGTCTCAGCATCTCAATCAATACAATCGCTCAGTAGTAAGAATCGGACGGCCCTTTGTACTCCTGGATGGTATTGCCGCCGTCGATCACCATCATCTGCCCGGTGACGTACGATGCCGATTCGCCAGCAAGAAACGCGATCGCAGCGGCCACTTCGTCCGGACGGCCCGACCGGCCCAGAGGCGTATTCTTACCAGCAATAATTTCCTCCGTCGTTGAAGACGCCGTTTCAATCCACCCAGGCGCTACCGCATTCACAGTAATTCCCTTGCGGGCCACTTCCATCGCCAGGCTGCGGGTCAGCCCCACCATGCCAGCTTTAGCAGCACTATACGCCGTTGCGCGAGGATTGCTGACCAGCGGCCCGGTGACCGACGAAACATTCACGATACGCCCATAGTTCGCGCTCAACATCGACGGCAGCACCGCTTTCGTGACATTAAAAGTGGTCTTCAGGTTCAGCGCCATGCTGTAATCCCAATCCTCTTCGCTAAGCTCCGCTAGAGATACCGACAGAGTCTGATCAGGATTGCTGATCTGCGTCATGCCCGCATTGTTTACCAGGATATCGATGCGCCCATACCGGGCGAGGACTTCACGAACCAGCCTGTCAGTGCTCGCGTGATCGCGGAGGTCGGCGGGCAAAGCAAAAACATCGGCCTTCTCCGCCGCCAGTTCGCGTGCCCGCTCTTTGATCCTCTCGGTCGTCGAAGTGATTGCAATTTTTGCCCCTTGTTGTGCCAGCACACGAGCTGTGGCAAATCCAATCCCAAGCGCGCTGCCCGCACCGGTGATCAGCGCAACTCTCCCGGAAAAATTCATTTTTAGTCCATCCCTCGTTTCCCCAGAGCTTCAACCGAACGAATCGAATCCTAAACACTAGCACCTTCAACGCAAGATTCGTGTAGTGAGGTGTGTTTCCCGTAGTGTCGTGCGTGAAAATCTCGCGTGCGATTCCATGGAATTAGAGGCTGAGTAATCGTGCGTGTGAGAACCACTTGCTAACGGGTATTCATGAGAGAAGCTCGGTTGTAGGTGATGATACGAATGATCAAAACCTACTTCAAAGGGGGGCGACCTTTTTATAAACGTGTTTATGAGGCAGTGGAACAATTTGCCGGCAAATAATCCCGTTGCCCACAGTTGTGCGCTTGTTCCATTCCATCGGTTGCGGTATGCGGGCGCTTATAGCGATGCTTTGGTTACCGATTGCACGGTCTTCACCGCGCATAGTGCATGATGCTCGATCACACCCGAGAACGACAACCGTCCCAGGCCTCGCGAGAAAATCGCACGCAAACCAGTCCGACTGCTGCCCTCTGCCTAACGCCCGCCCTCCGAAAGAACTAATCCAGATCTTCGTGAGTCCAGATGCGCTCGGCGTCGCTAGTGGCCGCGAAGCCAGGCTCCGTTACAACCGTATGGATGTGATTGCCGGATTGGCTTACTACGATCGCGAAGTGGAGTGGCGGTTGGCCTGTGCTAATCAGCGTCATCGTTCCCGTACAATCCGCGTTCACCGCATAAGCGCCGGTGCTGGGACTCCAGACCACCGGAATGTTGCCGTTGATCGCCACTGCGGCCACCTGCGTCAGCTCGCCATTGCCGTCGAACGTCGTTTTGGCAATGCCATCAACGAGTAGTGGCCCGCCCGGCGTCAATATTTGGCCGTGAATCGTAAACGCGTACGTTCCCCTGATGGTCGAGTCCGTACACTCCCTCGCCCGCGCCTGTACCTCTGACGACGTTGCTAAAGCCAGCATCACTAGAATAAGACCGATGCGGAATTTCATGTTGCCTCCAAAGTTTTGTGGGTGGCCTTCAGCTTCACCCGGATTCGAGCCCGCATGCTGTCACTCGCTCATCCAGCAAACAATAGAGAGCGCCTGTAGATTGCCTGTAGGATTCGTGACCAAGCAGGCCCCCAAAGGTACAATTAGCGTAAGGTTGCGTTAGCCGGGGTTTCCATGCCTTCAGAGATAGTCCGACTGGGACCATTCGTCTTGGACGTAAGTCGATACGAACTGACTTGCGGCGGGAAACCGGTGCGCCTCGAACGCATCCCGATGGACCTCCTGATCCTCCTGGTCCGCGAGAACGGCAGATTGGTCGGCCGCGAGGAGATCATCGAACGCCTCTGGGGCAAAGACGTTCACTTCGACACCGATAACGGCATCAACACAGCGATCCGAAAAATCCGTCGCGCTCTCAGCGAAGACTCGGAAAAACCCCAGTACATCGAAACAGTGCAGGGCAAGGGCTACCGCATCAAGATCCCACTCGAGTTGGCGATCAGTAATGATGACAAAAGTCCTCCGCCAAACCCCTACGTTTCCCCCACTCCAAGCGGAATCGGACAAGCAGTGTCCACCCAGCCTGTACCCACCGGGCGGATGTTCACTACCAGGAATCTCGTTTTACTGGGATCGGTCGTGTGGGCTCTCGCGCTGTCTTTTCTGTACTACAGCCATTCACTCAGATCCAACACCGTTCACCCGGCTGTAACCCCTGCCGTCACAAACATTGGCGAAAAATATACGCCCGCTCTTTCTCCCGACGGCCAGCATTTGGCCTTCGTTTGGAACGGCGGAGCTGGCCCTCATTTCAGCCTGTATGTGAAAGTCGTCGGCACTGAGGAATCGCTGCGACTGACTAACCAACCATCGCTCGACTTTAATCCCGTCTGGTCCCCTGATGGCCGTTACATAGCATTCTGTCGCATTTTAAAGAACGCAACAGGCGTTTACATCATTTCGGCGTTGGGTGGTGCCGAGCGCAGAGTGCAAAACACTCTTTGGGATGATCAAGAATTCGACGAAATCTTTCGCTTCGGCCGCCTCTCGTGGTCACCCGATGGCAAATTATTAGCTTATTCTGACCATGCATCCCCTAACGGACCTTCTTCCATATTCCTGCTCTCGCTCGATTCACAAGAAGTTCGCAGGCTCACCTCGGCGCTGCGTTCGCGAGGGGATTTCAGCCCTGAATTCTCCCCGGACGGCCAAACATTGGCTTTCGGCAGAGATTCCCAAGGAGTCCAATCAATCTACTCCATCCCAGTTTCCGGAGGAAAGGAACAACGTCTTACGTCTGACACTGCACAGAAATGGGGGCTTGCCTGGACTCCTGACAGCCGCGAAATAGTTTTCGCAAGTATTGGTTGGCTTTGGAAGATATCTCGTCAGGGCGGCGAGCCTGAAAAACTGCAGTTTGGTCAAGACGGCTTCCAGCCTTCGATTAGAGGCAACCGCTTGGTCTATGTGCATCTCAAGTTCAATAACAACATCTGGAGGCGCAACCTTAACTCCTCCGTTCCGGCCAGCGCTCCCGATAAGTTCATAAGTTCCACGAGAATGGAAAGTGGTCCTCAATTCTCGCCCGATGGCAGTAAGGTTGCCTTCGAATCTACCCGCAGCGGCGCTTATGAAGTTTGGCTGTGCCGCAGCGACGGACGCAGCCTCATGCAGTTAACCCACTTCGGTCCTTCGGTTACCGGGACCCCGCGTTGGTCTCCCGATGGACAGCAGATTCTGTTCGATTCTCGTCCTGCTGGAAATTCGGACATCTTTGTCGTCGATGTCCAGGGTGGCCCTCCCCGTAAGCTTACCAGCGACCCTTCCAACGAAGGCGTGCCAAGTTGGTCGCGAGACGGCCATTGGATATATTTCGCATCAGATCGCAGCAGTACTTGGGAAGTCTGGAAGATGCCTTCCAAAGGTGGGCCCGCAATACAAGTAACGCGTCACGGTGGATTTGCGGGGTTCGAATCGCCCGACGGAAGATTCTTATATTACGCAAAAGGCCTGGCTGTTCCTGGATTATGGCGCATTCCAACTAATGGCGGCGAAGAGGTTGAGCTCATCAGTTCTCTGGAAGCGGGTTTCTGGGGTTATTGGGCGGTAGTCGAGAACGGCATTTATTTCCTCGACACCACCTCGAAACCCGGCATCGCTTTCTACGACATCGCCACTCATCGCATTAGCCGCGTCTTCGATCTGGAAAACCGCCCGGCCCGGCAAGCCCCCGGATTGGCCGTCTCTCCAGACAAAAGGACCATCCTGTACACACAGTGGGACGCCACAGACACCGACATTATTCTCGTCGATAATTTCCGATAAAGAGGTCATCAGGCATATCCGATATGTGCTTTCAGAATAATTGTACTTTCCTGACTGACGCATTCGTCATCCACTGCCGCGAAAAAATGCCTCACTGAATGCGAATCGTCGCCTTCCGAAATAACCACGGGGCCAGCTTCGATACAGCTTTCTCTGCAAACGAACTACATGGATGCCGTTATTCCCTTAGCATTCCGAAAATGATTTAGTGCCATGCTGTATAGTTGTGGCTGCGCCCTAGTTTTGCTCGGAGGTCGCGTAAAACCCGTAACTTGTCCGGGATTTTTTGACTCAGAAGTCAGAAGGAGGAGGATCCGATGTCGGCTCCCTTGTTCCGCGTGTATCCAGAGCGTGTCGAGCGAGCCCGCCGCAACCCCGTCCTTCAAGTGGTTCCGGCGATCATCGTTGTGGGTCTTCTGGGCATCGCCGGCGTCGGTTTTGCCTGGAGCTCTGCAGTACGTGCCAAGAATACTCAAGCTGCAAATTATTACAACTTACTTGAGAAGCGCCTGGTAGAAACCGAGCAGACCAACGCGCACCTCCGCGGCCAACTCAGCGTCGTCGCCGGCCGCCTGCAACTCACTCCCGAAGAGGAAGCCGAGGCTGAGCACATAGCCGAACGAGTCCGTGGCATGGACGCGCGGCAAATCGCGAAGCTCGATGCCGACTTGCGCCGCGAACTCAGCGCGAAGGCCAGCGCCATTGAACTGGACACCAAGGTCAGCAGCAGCGACCTCGAGCACGTCACCGCGAAGTCCCGCCGCGAATTCGCCGCCGTGCGCAAGGAAATCGACAACGCGAAAAAAGAGTTACAAGCCACGGCGGAAGATCTAAACAAACAACTCAAGCGCAAACAGAACGAGATCGAACTGCTACGCACCGCCGGCCAGCATACCGATTATGATTTTGCGCTGAACAGAAAAGGCGCAAAAAGCACCGTCGCCGGCGTTACCATCGAGCTGCAAGATTCTAACTTGAAGAAAAATCAATTCAATATGACACTTGTTTTTGGCGCTACACGGTTGGTGCAAAAAAATCGCTCGCTCGATGAGCCGATTTTTTTCTACCTGCCTAATGACACTGCACCGATGGAGTTGGTCGTGGATAAACTGGCGAGGCATCGCGTGTCCGGCCGCCTTATTGTTCCCAAGTCAAGTTTTACGACGGCCAGCGCCACACCGACTCACCCATCGCCGCAGCTGCGCACTTGAGGGAAAATGTCGCAGTACCAGGAACGCATCGGATCGGACCGCCGCGTCCACCAGAGGCTTGATGACGCGCGTGCCAGCCTGGTGGAGTTGGGCGAGAACAACAGCGGCATCGTCCTCAATATTAGCGAAGGTGGCATGGCCATCTTGTCTGCCGAAGATATGGACGCAAATGGCCTTCGCAATTTGCGCTTTCAGGCCCCGGAATTTGAGCATTGGATTGAGACCACCGCGGACCTTGCCTGGATCAGTGACTCCAAAAAACAGGCCGGCATACGTTTTAAGGAATTGAGCGAGACTGTTCGAACCCAGCTGCGAGCGGGAATTTCCATAGCGAAAACACGCTCCAGATGGTCAGAAACAAAACAAGCTGGCACCATTGTAGAAAACCGCGCAGAGATAACCGAATCCACGTCGGCGTCAGTCGACGTGCCCGATTCAGCAATACTCGTCGTAGCCGAACCTACACAAGTCTCCAGCGAGCCGAACACGAATCCTCTCGTGGAAAAAATTGTCGAAGATGAAGGCTCGGAAGCGCGCTGGGAAATTGACACAAAGGAAAAGGTGGCCTCGTCCGCAGAAGCAAAACAAGATGCCCGCGCACAGCCGCTCAACTCCGCCGACTCAAAACCGCAAAAGCCATCCGCGTTGGCGACCGGTAACTTCAGGCCGTCCTCTCTTACGCCGCAACAAAACGCGCTGGCAGAAATCCGCTTCCGCAACCTTGTCGTTAACAGTGGGGTAAAGCAGTCCAGCGCCGACTACCAAGGCATATCTGACAGCCTTCATATTTACTCCTATGGCAAATGGATCGCCGTCGGCGCGATTGCACTCTTAGCGTCGCTGCTCGCCTTCCTGGTGGGATGGATTCTGGGCGACCCCAGTCGCACAAAATTAGGACATTAGCCGCCAAAATCGGCCGAGCCGGATTTTCTCCACTCGCCTTTCCTGAGCTCGTCTCTGTTCTGAAACTGCGTTGCCGGTTGACTTGACTGTGGAATCGCCACGAATCCAGCTATTCCCAACGAAAAATTTTCGCTGACACCGCCGTGCACACCACAAATCCCAAGGCCAATGCCGCTAAGTCGCCGATGTGTGCCGACCACGCATCACCCGTCCAGATTCCCTGAAGTAAACGCACCGCATACGTCAACGGCAGCACCCGCGACACCGCGTGAGCCGCCGGCGGCAACGCCGCCACCGGCACGAACAGTCCCGACACTCCGAACATTGGATAAAAAATTATCGCGCCAATCGGCTGCGCAAACCGCGCCGTCGGAACTATGCTGGCGATCAAAAACCCGATCGACAGAATGCTGCAAGTACTGATCAACAGCGCAATCGTGAACGAGAACAACGGCGCATGCACCCCGACCGGGTAGTACCGTTTCCCCGCTAGCATCATCAACAGCAGGGTAGCGACCGTCAGTATCAGTTTCACGATCACGTGAGCGCTAAGAATCGTCTGAGGACGCAGCGGCGTAGCGCGCAGCCGTTTCAGTATCCCGCCTTCGCGGTAAATCGAAATAATCGTCACCAGCGACAGTACCGTGCTGACCGCGATCAGCAGCGACGCCAGCACCGGCAGCCCCACCCGCAGGAACCCGCTCGCATTCAGAGCTTGCGGCGAGACTCCGCGCCCGACAACTCGACCCACAACAATAAAAATTACTACCGGTACCACAATCGTCCCGATTGCCCCCAGCGGCTCACGCATGAAAATCTTGAGTTCGATCCACGTCAATTTCCACAGTCCACGCAGCATCATTTTCAAGCCTACTCTCGAATCGAATGACCAGTCAGCTTAAGAAAAACATCTTCAAGGTTCGGAAGAATAGTCCGGAAATCCGTAACTCGCATCCCATTCTCGGACAAACAGCGAATCACCTCGGTCACCAGTTCATCGCCTCGCCCACGAATGGTGAACCTCGAGCCACCGTCATTTTCCACCTCAACTCCCGGGATACTCCGAAAGCGCTCTTCGGCAAGTGGGTCGTCCGTTGCAAGAACCACAGTCCGCTCCGGGCAATGCCGCCCCACGAGCCTCTCCGGGCTATCGACATCAATGATCCGTCCGTGCTCGATGATTGCCACGCGGTCGCACAACCGTTCGGCTTCCTCCATCAGATGCGTGGTCAAAAACACCGTCTTGCCCCGTTCGCGAATCCCGCGCACCAACTCCCAGATGGCGCGTCGCGCCTGCGGGTCCAGCCCGGTGGTCAGCTCGTCAAGAAACACCACTTCCGGATCGTTGATCAGCGCCAGCGCAATAAACAGGCGCTGCTTCTGCCCTCCCGAAAGATTCATAAACCAGGCGTTTCGCTTATCGCTCAACCCCAGCTGTTCCAACAGCCGTTCGCCGTCCACCGCATTTTTGCGGTAAAGCGAAGCCCACAGGTCTACCGCCTCCCACACCTTGATGCGCTTTTGCAGCTGCGCCTGCTGCAGCTGCACCCCAATTCGCTCCTGTAGCTTATACACCTGACGAAACGGATCGAGCCCCAGAACGGAAATCGTGCCGTGGTCCGGCGTGCGCAAACCCTCAATGCACTCCATCGTGGTGGTCTTTCCTGCCCCGTTGGGCCCGATCAACCCAAAAATCTCGCCGTCCTGCACCTCAAAAGACACTTCATCGACCGCCACCGTAGCGCCGTAGGTCTTGCACACTTTAGAAACTTGAATGACCGCGCCCATGCTGGTTCTATAACAGTGACGTCACTGAACTGGACCGAAAGTTATATCACGGACTCAGCTTCCCACCTGAAAACCCCTCGCCACCCGTGCGTGTGCTTTTGACTCAAATCAATTGTCTGACTGGCTTGCAAGCCAACGACAGCCTGAACGATCAGAGAATCTCCAACTTATATTCCAGGCCTTTGACCTCACCAACAAAACGAACTACGGCAGCAACTTCCACAATACCAATACTTCGGCAGCCTTCCTCACTCCCGAGGGCTTCATCAACCCGAGCAGTTCGTTCACTCCGCGCGCATTCGTTGGAGAATTTGGCGCGCGGTTTACATGCTAAGCGGGCGAGTACTCAAACTAATTAACTAAAACCGGGGCTGGTTCACTTGAACCAGCCCCGGTTTTTTTGTAGCGCGTATTGCGCTTCGACTGGGTTTCGTGCTAATGCATAGAAGCGCGAGGTATCAGCATGGCTCCCGCCAAATCCGACCTTCCCCAGGGCACCCTTGATCTGTTGATCTTGAAAGTCGTTGCCTTCGGCCCAGTGCACGGCTACGCCATCGCACAGCGGCTAGAACAAGTTTCGCGCGGCGTAGTCCAGGTCCCGGAAGGGTCACTCTACCCCGCGCTGCATCGCCTCGAAAACCGCGGCCTTCTCGCTGCCGATTGGAAAGAAACCGAGACCGGGCGCGAAGCGAAGTTTTATCGCTTGACGCGAAAAGGGCACAAGCAGCTTGCCACCGAGGCGGCCGACTGGCAGCGTCTAATCGATGCCATTGGACTGATCCTTGGGATGGCCGATGGCGGTGCGCGATGAACCGGTGGACGCGCCTATCGCACCGAACGCAAATGGAAGCGCAGCTCGAAAAAGAATTGACCTTTCATCTCGAACAGCACACCTCGCAGTTAGTCGCCCGCGGCATAACTCCGAACGAAGCACGACGACAAGCACGGCTTGCGCTCGGCGGTCCTGAACAGGTCAAGGAAAAGTGCCGCGACGTGCGCGGCACGCGATGGCTGGAAGATTTGCTGCAGGACACCCGCTATGCGCTTCGCACCTTCTGGCGAAAGCCTGCCTTCACGGTGGTGGCTCTCCTGATACTTTCTCTCGGCATCGGAGCCACCACCGTCATGTTCGCGGTAATCAACAGTGTTCTGCTAAGGCCGCTGTCTTACCCGGAACCCGACAGACTTGTCACGTTGCGCGAATCCACCGAACAGATTGGCGAGCTTTGGGGTGTTTCCAATCCTGATTTCATCGACGTCAGGCGCGCGAACCAAACGCTCGCGTTGGCCGCCTGGACTTATGCCGGCGGCACCATCAGTGCGCCCGGCGAACCTGAGTACGTAAACGGCCGACAGATCTCCGCCGAATTATTCTCCACGCTCGGCATCTCTCCCGCACAAGGTCGCGCATTTCGGCCCGATGAAGACCGCCCAGGCGCACCGGCCGTCGCCATCGTCAGTTATGGATTGTGGCAGCACCTCTTTGGCAGCGAACCGAGCACCATCGGCAGGTCGCTCGTTTATGAGGGCAAACCGTACACCGTCATCGGCATCGCCCCCGCGGGCTTCCAGTTGGATGGCGACGCGGAGATCTTCACTCCGCTGCAGCAAAGGCAAACCACTGACCCGCGAATGCAAAATCGCGCCGCACGTTTTCTGCGCGTCATAGCTCGTTTACGACCGGGCTTTGCCTTGTCCGACGCGCGCGTTCAGCTCGCGCTGATTGCACAACATTTGGCTCAAGAATATCCCAAGTCGAACGCCGGCCTCAGCATGACCGCCTACCCGCTACAAAAGGAGTTGGTCGGAGATATTGGCTCAACGCTCTGGCTGCTCCTGGGGGCGGTCGGCGTGGTGCTGCTCATCGCCTGCGTGAATATAGCCAGTCTCTTGTTGGCGCGCGCCGTTTCACGCGAGCGCGAGGTTGCCGTGCGCGTCGCGCTAGGTGCTGGCCGCGGCCGCCTGACGCGTCAATGCCTCACGGAAAGCGCTGTGTTAGGCCTTGGCGGAGGCATGCTCGGCGTGGTACTCGCATTCGTCAGCGTTCATCCCTTTGTTGCCTTTTGGCCGGGCAGCTTGCCGCGCGCGGAAGAAATCCATCTGGACTGGCGCGTACTTGTTTTTGCCGTGAGCGCCTCGCTCGTAAGCGGCATTCTTTTCGGCCTGGCGCCCGCGCTGCGCGTCCCCATGCGCGGCGTAGAGCAAACGCTCCGCGCTGGAGCGCGCAGTATCGCAGGCAGCTCGCGCCGCTTGCACAGCGCATTTGTAATCTCTGAGACCGCCCTCGCCGTGGTCCTGCTGGTCTCCGCCGGAATGCTTGGGCACACTTTGCTAGCCCTCTCGTCCCTCGATCCCGGCTTCAACGTGCACAACGTAATGGCCGCGCGCTTCGCTCTTTCTCCCGCCTCACTCTCGAATCCAGAGCAGGTCCGTGCCGCCTGGCAGGACGTACTCGATCATGCTCGCCGCGTCCCCGGCGTTGAATCGGTCGCCTTGGCCGATATTATCCCTATGCGTGAAGGATCGAACTCGCTCCCCTACTGGACCACCGCCACGCCCCCGCCACCAAATCAGGAACCGGTCGCGCTGGCGTCGTGCGTAACACTGGACTACTTGAACGTGATGGGCATTCCGCTGCGCCAAGGTCGCTTCTTCAATGACCACGATCGCCTCGATAGTGAACCGGTGGTCGTGATTGACGACAATCTTGCTCAACATGCCTTCGGCACGAAAGACGCAGTTGGCAAGCGCCTTTGGATTCCCGCCATGGGCGCCACTCCGGCTCTGGTAGTTGGCATCGTCGGTCATGTGCGCCAGTGGGGCCTGGCCGCCGATGATCAATCGAGAGTCCGCGATCAAATGTATTACCCCTTTGCCCAGGTGCCCGCCCCGTTGCTGCATTTCTTTTCGTCCATTATGTCCTTTGCCGCGCGAACCACCATCCCCCCTTCGAATGTCCTCGAACCATTGCGCCGCGAATTGCGCGGCGCGTCCGGCGATCAAGCCCTCTATGAAGTCCACACCATGGAGCAGCTCGTAAGCTCCTCGCTCGCTCGTCAACGTTTCCTGTTGCTCTTGTTCGGCATTTTCGCTGGATTGGCCTTGCTGCTCGCGTGCATCGGCATTTACGGCGTGCTGGCCTACTTGACCGGCCAGCGTGTGCCCGAAATCGGCGTACGCATGACGCTGGGCGCCAATCCCGTCGATGTAATGCGCCTTGTCCTCGGACAAAGTCTCGTGATGATCTTCGTTGGTGTTGGTGTCGGCATTCTCGCGGCATTAGCCGCAGGCCGTATCTTGAATCGCCTGGTAGAGGGAATGCGCCCCGCCGACGCATCGACTTTCGCCATCACCATCCCCGTCCTCGTCGTCGCCGCTCTGTTCGCCAGCTTCGTCCCCGCGCGTCGCGCCAGCCGCATAGACCCCGTGACCGCCCTGCGCCAGCAGTAACGGAAATTCCAATCCTACTACTGCGTCCTCCTCGGCGTCGCCCCTGTAGCGCTGCGGACGTAACAGCGTAGACGGCGAGATACAGAGGGTTGGTCCCACGGAACAAAGTCAGCAGGCGGCCTTAAATCGCAGTTCTGACCGGTCCTAAAAGAAAGCTTTATTACTTGGATAGCACAGCCACTCGCACATCCGGCGGCAAATTTGTAATCTGGTGAATAAAGGCAGAGAGCTCCCAGAGCTGCTGCTCGGAATAAAACGGCCCGTAGGCCGACATGGCGGTCATTCGTATGCCGTGTTTCACGATCCAGTAGAGTTCTGGCTCCGAGTACTGCGTTGGTACGTAGGTCAACTGCGGCGCTGGCGGGAAGTGATCATGATCTTCTCGGAAGGGTTTCCCCAGTTCACCATGACACCCGGCACAACCCGCAACGTACAGTTTTCCTCCCGCTACTAACGTTTTATTGTTTACGGTCGCCGCATTCGCAATCCCAACGGCGCGTCGCCGCACCGAAGCGCGCACCGCAGAGCCCATGATCACGCTTTCCCATGTTGAAGGTTTTAAATCGCTGCGAATCTCAGTAAGTCCAAGCACGAAGCATCCCAGCATCCCCATCGGCAGCAGAACGAAAGCTGTAACTACGCCCAAAAATAAATTGCGCATCGGGAGCTCCTTTCGGTCCCATTTACTTCACCGGGTTTGCTCGATTGCCTTCGCCACGCCGGGCGGCAAGTTCCGCATCCGTGTGATAAAAGCCGCGGCTGTCCACAGTTGTTGATCAGTGTATGAAGACGCTTGGGCAGCCATTCCTGTTCTGCGAATCCCGTACTTTGCGATCCAAAAGACTTCAGACACGGAATAGTTTGAACCCGCACGAGGGAATTGGGGGACGGGTGGATAGAAGGTCAATCCAAATTCGCTCGGAGGTTTCCCCGGCTCGCCATGACAACCAACGCAATCATTCAAATAAAGTTTTCCACCTGCAATCAGTGTGTCGTCCCCGTCCGGCGAAGGGTTTTCACCGTGCGAAACGCTGCGGCGCACCGAAGCGTGTATCCCCGTGTACAAGATCCTCGCCACCCAACCGGGCATTGGTGTGTCAGCTCGGATGTCAATCAAGCCGAGCTTTAAATAAACAAACGCTGCCAGAACAACCAGCATGGCCCCAAGCAACAAACCTCCTAGAAAATTTTTCATCCGCGTCTGTTCTCCTCTAGCTGCTCAGACGCGGCCAAAGCGGCATCGTTTCGCCTATCCCCAGAGCGGACGATAGCCGTTGTGCAGGCGGCACCTCGGGCTCCCAGAAACTGGCCCATTCTTACAAGCTGCCCCGCTCATGCGCTCTGACGCATCCTACTTCTGACCTGAGGAAAAGCCGAAAATGACCAAGCGCGTTCTCAGCAACCAGCTGGACTTAATCCCCACCAAAGCCTCGCTCGACGAATTGCGCGAGGCCGCCAAAGCCTGCAAAAACTGCGATCTCTGGAAACTTGGCACCCAAACCGTTTTCGGCGAAGGCGCAGCGCACAGCAAGCTCATGCTGGTAGGCGAACAACCCGGCGATCAGGAAGATCTTGCCGGCAAACCCTTCGTCGGCCCCGCAGGCAAGCTGCTTGATAACGCGCTCGTGGAAGCTGGCATCGACCGCAAAAAAGTTTACATCACCAACGCCGTCAAGCATTTCAAGTGGGAGCCCCGCGGCAAACGCCGCATCCATAAAAAGCCCAACGCCGCCGAAATCGCCGCCTGCCGCCCCTGGCTCGATTCAGAAATCGCCGCCTGCCGCCCCAAGGTAATTGTTTGCCTCGGCGCCACCGCGGCTCAAGCCCTGCTCGGCAAAGATTTTCGCGTCACCCAGCATCGCGGCGAATTCGTCGAGTCCAACCTCGCGCCCTATGTCGCCGCTACCGTGCATCCTTCTTCGATACTGCGCGCCCCCGATGAAAATGCCCGCCACGAAGAAATGGCCCGCTTCATCGCCGATCTCAAGAAGATCGCCCGCGTTTTGCCATGAGCGATTAAACTACTTCTCCATGGCTGACCCAGGAAAAGTCCGCATCGGCATCTCCGGGTGGACCTACAAACCTTGGCGTGGTGTTTTTTATCCTGAAGATCTAAAACAAAAACACGAACTCGAATACGCCTCCAAGACTTTCAATTCCATCGAAATCAATGGCACCTTTTATTCCCTGCAGCGTCCCCCGAGTTTCGAGCGCTGGGCCGCCGAGACCCCCGACGATTTTGTTTTTTCCGTGAAGGCTCCGCGCTTTATCACTCACATCAGGCGCCTGAAAGACGCCAAAGCTCCGGTCGCAAATTTTCTGGCCTCGGGAATTTTTAATTTAGGCGCGAAACTGGGACCAATCTTGTGGCAGTTGCCGCCGAACTTCATCTTCAGACCCGAAGTGCTCGAGGATTTTTTTCTATTGCTGCCCCACGACACCGAGAAAGCCTCGGCGTTAGCTCGCAAGCACGATAAATGGATGTCCGGCCGCACCGCGCTGAAATTCGACGCCAAGCGCCCCCTGCGCCACGCCATGGAAATTCGCCATGCCAGCTTTGTGACTCCCGAATTTATAAATCTTCTTCGCCAATACGATGTAGCCCTCGTTTGCGCCGATACCGTCGAATGGCCGCGCCTGATGGACCTCACTTCCGATTTCATGTACTGCCGCTTGCACGGCTCCGAAGTTTTGTATGCCAACGGCTACGACGAACCATCCTTGGATCAATGGGCCGCTCGCGTCGGCCAGTGGGCGCGCGGCGGCGAGCCGGAAGACGCCGAACGCGTAATCAAAGAAAAAGGACCGCAGAAATCTCAGCGCGACGTCTTCGTCTATTTCGACAACGACGCAAAAGTGCGCGCGCCCTTCGACGCCAAGAGCCTCACCACAAAAGTAAACAAACTTTTCGCTAAGTGAACGAACGTGTCCCGCGTGGAAGAGCTAGTAAATTTCTCCGCGCTTATTTCCGTTGGCTCGGCGGAATTTTTGTATCCCCGTAAATCTCATCCGCTTTCGTTTCCGGGCGTCTCTCGTCCGGACCGGGCGCCTCGCCTTGTGCCGCTTTTTTGTTGCGCACCGGCTTTGGCGCGATTTTTGGTTTGGAACTGAGCGGTTTTTTGGTGGGCTTCATGATGGCGCGTCCTTCTCACTGCAAATTTGACGACTCCAAAGTCTTGCAAATCCCTTCCAACGGAATGGCCACCCATCCCGGCCGATTATTCAATTCGTACCCCAACTCATAAACCGCTTTCTCCAGCACATGCAGTTGCAACAACGCCATGATCTCCTCGCGGCTCGGTGGCAGAAACTCTGCGCCGCGAGCGGTCTTCAAATACTCCATCAGGTACAGGTCGCTAACCCATTTGGCCCACGCTTCCGCCCAGCCATTCAACTTTTCCCTGTTGCTCTCATCCACATTCACGCTGCCAGTCGACGCCAGCAAAGGCGCATGCGCCGCATAGTGAAATGACCGCAACATTCCCGCCACATCTTGCAATGGCGAACGCTTCAAACGTCTCTGCGACAATGGCCGCGCCGGCTCCCCTTCAAAATCAATGATCACGAAGTCCGCCCCCGTGTACAGCACCTGCCCCAAATGATAGTCGCCATGTATCCTAGTGCGCACCGCGCGGATCGGCGCACTCAGCGCGGCACGAAACCGCCCGATAATCTGCGGCTCGCTGACCAGCACTTTCTCCACCTTCGCTTTGGCATTTTCCGGCAGACCATCCTGCGCGTGGCGTAGCTGCCCAAAAATTCGATTTGTCAATTCCAACAGCGCATCTTCAAAACTGCGCTGAAACTTGTCATCAAAAGGCTCTGGAGCAAAATCAGGCTCGCCTGCAGCAGCTGAGGACGCGAGCGCCAGATGCAATTCCGCCGTCCGCCGCGCAAGAAGCCCAACAGATTCCAGAAATGGAGCGATCGATGCCCGCGCGCCATCATTCTGCGAATTCGCAACGGAGCTCTCCGCTGAACTCTCGCCCAGCTCATTATAAAAACTCGAAATCGACTTCATCGTGTATTGCCATGCGTCGCCCTGGTTAGGCACGAACCCCTGCAGAATCCCCTGTGTCATCCGCACTCCGCGTGCGTCGCTATATTCCAGCGCCCCAAGCAACTGCGGCGTGTGCTGATAGTGGGCCTTCTCCGTCAGAAAACCGCACATCTCCAGGTCCGGATTTACCCCTTCTTCCAGCCGCCGAAAAAACTTCAACATCAAGCGGTCCCCGTAAGCAACCGAGCTGTTGCTCTGCTCCGCCGTCATCGCGCGCGGCCGCAAGCTCCCAGCCGCGCCCGTTTCCTGCAACGACAACGCATGCGTATGCGACGTCACCAGTTCTCCAGCTTCCCCCGTAAAAACCAGCCCTCTTTCAATCGCGTCCAGCAAAAACGAAAGAAATGTTTCATTTTTCAGCGCGTCGCTGAGCGTCACCCCCGCTCCGCCGCTCCGCCCCGAAATCATCAACAGCGCACCCGTATTCGCGCCCCCGCCGGGTGTCCCAGGCTCCCCTCTGACGTTCGAACCCGGGTCCTTACTCACCACCAACGGCACCGAATACAAATCCGCCCCGCCGCCCTCATAGTCCACCTTCACAACAACGATCACCGCCTGCAGCACATCCCTTTCCAACGTAATAAAATCCACCACCTCCGCCGCCCGAATTTCCCGAGCCTTACCCCCAAACCACCGTTGCCCCTTCAAGTAACCAGGCAACTGTCCCGGCAATTCCGCCTTTAAATTAGTAAACACTTCTCTCCCAAACCCCGGCGCGGCCATAAAGATTTGTCTCCCTCCAATGCATCCAATGCCAATGCCTTACAGCGGTTGCGGCTCTTTGTACTTTTCCTTCGCCGAATTTCCCAAATATCTCTCCAGCGCGCGCCGCGCCAGATCCTGCCCTCCCAATCCAAACGCAATCGCGAGCCCCAGCATCGAAGCCCCAAACACAATCGAAAACGCCGCCAGCACCGTCTGCCGCGCCAGCCCCAGTTCCTCCAGCGCCATGGAAATCGCCAAAATCCATATCACAAAACGAATCGACCAGCTCCAAATTTTCGGCGAGCGAATCCCCGCGTTCACCGAAGCCAGCAGCGCCGCCCGCGACAAAAAATTCGCCAGCACCAATCCCAGAAATAAAATCAACATGGCGATAAATACTTCGGGCAGGAATCGGAACAATCGCGATATCTGCTCCTGCAATCCCGCCACGCCCAACACGCTGATGCCGATCAGGATGAATCCCAGCCACGTGATCCAGAATATCGAGCGGCTGAGCAACTCCGTCATCGACGGCAGATCCGCCATGCGCAATACCCGCGAAGCTCCCGCATCTTCCGAAACGCGATCCAATTTGGTCAGCCGTAGCACCGCCCGAAACATATGACCCAGCAGGTAAGCTGCCAGCAACCCCACCAGAATAATGACCACCATGACCACAAATCGCGGCAGAAATTCCGCGACCATATGCACCAGATTGTAGTAAGCCTGCTCCAAGCCTTGCACGATGGTGACTCTCATGATTTCACCTCGACTCCTGCTTTCCACTTCTCCGTCAAATACGGCTTCTGCCGTTCGAACTCCATGCAAAGATGTTCACTCGCCGCTTCCATGTCCGCCGCCGATGCATCAGAAAATTCCGCCAGAAACGCGTAGATCTTTCCCCGGTAAAGCGGCACCAACGCCTGCACCATGTGATCGCGATTGATCACCGAGTGATGGTACGACGCCGCGAACTCATACAGCATCGTCACCCACAACTCCGCGCCAAACCGAAACGACCGTTGGTCCAGTGTAGCGATGCCTTGAATACTTGAAAGCGTTTCTGGAGTTAAAATCGACTGCAGGATTGGCCCTAATTCTTTTACGCCCGTTTGAAACATTTCAAACATTCTGGCCCGATTAAGCTCCATCGGTTCCGCCGTGACCGCGTGGTCCGGACCAAACGTCGGCACCACTTCTGAACCCTTGCGCTCCATCCATGCTTGCTGGTGTGTTTCCAGCAACCAGAACAGACTGCCAACCGTCTGTCGCAACACTTCCACCAAGTCGGGACCCGCCCCATCCGGCGGTGGCGGCTTCTCGCCCAGGTACACCTGGCAGCAGCGATAATCGGAAGTCAGCGCCGAAATTCCCATCCACGCTTCCGGCCGCGACCGCACCGGCTCTTCGTGCCACACATCTTCATTCAGGCAAAACGTGCCAAGCCGGCTCGAAAACGCCCACTCGTCCGAATACAATTCGCGAATCCTCCGCCCAAACAGAGCCCGCGTCATGGGATATAGAAGATTCCGTGCCAGTAAACCCTGAAATTTATGCCGCGAATATAATGGCGCTACAAAATCGAAGCTGTCGCGGAACGCAGGCCGCAGTAGATTCGCGACCCACTCCGGAGACGTACTGGAAGTGGCCGGCGATACCACCGCGCACGCCTTGGCTCGCAATAAATCCGACGACGAAAGGATGGTGCGCAGCGCCACGCCCGGCGACGGCGCCCCGTTAAATCCCGCCGTAATCCGGTGAATCGTGCGCAGCGAACTTAATCCCTTGGAGTTCAAACCGTTTTCCGGCTGTCCATCGCCGGAGCGCTCCTCTGAACCGGAATCTTTCACCGCGCCACCGTCAACGTTGATAATCGCCACGCGCTGGCGCACAAAGTTCTGCTGCAAACTTTTTTCAACGTAGTGCGCAGCCCGCCGCATGGTGTCGGCGCTCCTGTGCGAGAGGATCCCAACCAGCAGGTCCACCTCGCCGACGCTCATCAATTGACGAAGTAGGTCATCAGAAAGGAAGGTTTCGTCAGCCAAAGTACTTCAACTCTCACTTTCAACCGGGCGAAAATATAATACCGGGCTCACGTCGAAAATACGCAGCTTAAACTGCCAGCGTCAAATGCGGCGTAGTCGGAACCAGTAAAATTGATAAGGACCCAGCGTCAACAGGTAGGGCAAATCGCCAAATCTCGGAAACAGGTTTCTGCCAAACATTTCTATCGGTATGTAACCCTTGTACCGCTGTACGTCCAGTTCCACGGCCTGCGCTGAACTCGACAAATTATTCACCACCAGAATTTTCTCGTTCCCCAGCTCGCGAATATACGCCAGCACTCGGTGATTCGAAGGCCGCAAAAATTCCATCGTTCCCCGGCTGAACACCCGATAGGAATTTCGCGTTTTGATCAACGCTTTCATCCATGACAGCAGCGAGTGGTTGAATCTCCGTTGCGAATCGACGTTCACTACCTGGTAGCCATATACGGAATTGGAAATCAGCGGTGAATATAACCGTTCCGGATCGGCGAACGAAAATCCCGCGTTCGTGCCGCCGTTCCATTGCATCGGCGTTCGAACCCCGTTGCGATCACCCAGATAAATATTGTCGCCCATTCCAATTTCATCGCCGTAATAAACGATTGGCGTCCCCGGCATGGACATCAGCAATCCATTCAGCAATTCGATCCGTCGCCGGTCATTTTCCATCATCGGCGCCAGCCGCCGCCGGATGCCCAAATTAATCCGCATCGTTTTATCCGTGGCGTACTCGTCGTACATGTAGTCGCGCTCGATGTCCGTCACCATCTCCAGCGTCAGCTCGTCGTGGTTCCGCAAAAAAATACACCACTGGCAATTTTCTGGAATCGGTGGAGTCTGATCCAGAATCTCAATGATCGGTTTGCGATCCTCCAATTTCACCGCCATGAACATTCTGGGCATCAACGGGAAATGAAACGCGGTATGAAACTCGTCACCTTCTCCAAAATACGCGCGCACATCCGCCGGCCACTGATTCGCTTCGGCCAGTAGCATTCTGCCCGGATAAAATTGATCCAGCCGCTTGCGCACTTCCTTGATAATCGCGTGCGTCTCTGGAAGATTTTCGCAAGAGGTGCCTTCGCGCTCCACCAGGTACGGCACCGCGTCCAGGCGAAAACCATCCACGCCCATGTCCAGCCAAAACTTCATAATCTCCCACATAGCCTCGAACACCATGGGATTATCAAAATTCAGGTCCGGCTGGTGACTGAAAAACCTGTGCCAGTAATACGATTTCGATACCGGATCCCACGTCCAGTTGGAAAGTTCCGTATCGATGAAAATAATCCGCACGCCCTGGTACTTCGTGTCCGTATCGCTCCACACGTACCAATCGCGTTTTGGGTTATCCCGCGAGCTGCGTGCTTCCTGAAACCATGGGTGCTGGTCCGAAGTGTGATTCATCACCATCTCAATGAGTACGCGCAGGCCCCGATTGTGCGCCGCGGTGAGAAATGCCTTGAAGTCGTCCAGCGTCCCGTAGCTCGGATGAACGGTGGTGTAATCCGCGATGTCGTAGCCGTCATCGCGTAACGGCGAAGGATAAAACGGCAGCAGCCAGATGGTGTTGGTGCCCAGTTCTTGAAGATAGTCGAGGCGCTGCGTCAGCCCCACAAAATCCCCGATGCCGTCTCCATTGCTGTCGCAAAAAGTTCGTACGTGCGTCTGGTAAATGACCGCGTCTTTGTACCACAGGTTGTCTTCTTGCAACGCCAACGGGGTAACTCTCCTTTTCAGCGCCTCATCAGCGTGAATGCAAGCTCACAGAAATTATCGTAACGGCTCAACCCGAAATATATGCGCCGGCAAAGCGGCGGGGTTCAGTTCCACATAATTTCTGCTGCCCTGCCAGACATATTTTTTACCCGCCAGCAGATCGTGCATCTCATAAGACTCCCCGTCCGCCAACCGGAATTCCTTCAACGCCACATCCACCCATCCCATTTGCCTGTTCACCGGGTCCAGGTTCACCACCACCATGATTTTGTCGCCGCGATCCTCCGACGTTTTGCTATAGGCGATAAGTTGCGGATTATCCGTGGGATGAAATTTCAGCCCATCGTTATGCTGCAAAGCCAAATGATCCCGTCGTATGCTGTTTACGCGGCTTATCAAGCCCTTCAAACTTTTCGGATCATTCCTGTTCCAAACTCGCACTTGATATTTTTCCGAGTCCAGATATTCCTCGCTGCCTTCACGCACCGGCACATGTTCAATTAACTCAAACGCCGGCCCATAAATTCCATAATTCGCCCCCAGCGTCGCCGCCAACACCAGTCGCGTTATAAATGCAGGTCGCCCACCCTTCTGCAGGTACTCATTTAAAATATCCGGCGTATTCGGCCACAAGTTCGGCCTAAAAAACTCGCTAACCGGCGGCTGTGTAATTTCCGTGAAATATTCCGTCAGCTCCGCTTTGGTATTCTTCCACGCAAAGTACGTATACGACTGCGTGAATCCTAATTTTGCCAGCCGGTACATAACTTTAGGCCGCGTGAACGCTTCCGCCAGAAAAATCGTGTCGGGATATTCCCGCTGCGTCTCCCGGATCAGCCATTCCCAGAACGCAAACGGCTTTGTATGCGGATTGTCCACCCGAAATATCTTGATGCCCTGCGAAATCCAGAATAAAACCACGCTCTTTAATTCTTCCGCCAACGCCGCATAGTTCGCCGTCTCAAAATCCAGCGGATAAATATCCTGATACTTCTTCGGCGGATTCTCCGCGTACTGCACGCTGCCATCCGCCC
>Ga0209625_1000025_pt1 | contig 28496 bp, 21 predicted proteins | sample JacPin_JW_Ref_M2_FD_187960 | JGI IMG/M metagenome (GOLD analysis project Ga0209625, IMG submission 187960) | Forest soil microbial communities from Algoma, Ontario, Canada - Jack Pine, Ontario site 1_JW_Ref_M2 (SPAdes) (version 2) | ecosystem: Environmental > Terrestrial > Soil > Boreal...
GGTTTTCATGAAGACTACCCGGTGGCGCGCGCCTATCGCGATAGCCGCGTGAACCGCATCTTCGAAGGCACCAACGAAATCAACCGCATGCTCATCATTCAAATGCTGATCAAGCGTTCGATGGCCGGTATTCTTCCGCTGATTCCTGCCGCAATGAAGCTCGCCGAAGAAGTCCTTGCTGGCCCATCTTTCGAGGAAGGACCAACGGGCGCGTTTGCCGAAGAGGAGCGCTCGCTGGCGCAGGCTAAGAAAATCTTCCTGCTTGCAGCGGGTACAGCAATGCAGAAATTCCGCGAAGGGCTGGCCGAACAGCAGGAAATCGTGGCCTCGCTCGCGAATATCGCGATGGACGTCTACGCAATGGAATCGTCACTCCGGCGCGCTCAGAAAGCTCTCACTGCCCGCGGCGAATCCGCGAGCGTGATGGGTGATGCCGCGCGGGCGTTTGTGTATGACGCGATGGACCGCATCGAGAAGGAAGGGCGCACCGCCCTGGCCGCTTCGGCCGACGGCGATACACTCGTCACGCAGCTCGCCGTCCTGCGCCGCTTCGCTAAACACGCCCCGATCGACACGATCGCCATCCGCCGCCGCGTTGCCGACGCGGTTCTCGTGCAGGACCGCTACCCGTTCGAAGGCCGCTGAGGCTCGCGCACCAAACTCCTTTCGCCAGGGTCGATAGCCCGTGGCTTAGGCGAAAGAAAAATAAACTCCCGCCGCAGACGAAAAACGTCTGTTCGAATCGTGCTCACTACCTGAACGGTACTCGGGGTACTCAGTTGCGCTTTGCACGGAAAGCGTTTTCTCTTGTGCGCCATTGACCCTCACACAGCATTTCCCAGTTCTCCTTCACTTTCAGTGACTTACGCGCGGGTGCATTTGGACTTTCCGTTGCATCTAATCGGGCGAGGGTCAGTGAGGCCTAATGAAAACGCTTTTGGAACAGTCGAAATCGCTCGCGCTATCAATGGTTGAAAAAGCGAAAGTGCGCCAAGGGTTGTTGCTTGGTGTTGCGATCTTTTTCGTCTTCCAACTCTACTTCGTTCGCGAATTGCTCGCGGCCGAGTTGCTCTTCGGCCTCGGTTTCGCGGTTTTGCTCGCTCTCGGCAGCCTGGCGTATCTTGTCGGCTCACTGGGAGAGCGCGGCTTGGACTTCGCGGAAGTGGGCGTTCGAGCGATTGGGGATTCGGCCCGCCGCGGCTTCAGCGCGCTTGAAGAAATCAGCAGAAAACAATTCCGCCATCCACGTTCAGAATCTGCTCAGTAACCGCGACCCCGGTAATCGCGCTTGATCTGAAACCAAGAACAAGCAGCGGACGCGATTTCCCCGTCGTCTGTGGCCTGCCCGTAAGATTCCTTCGAGCATGTCATGAATATGTCCGGCGGGGGCTGGCGCTCAGCGAACGCTCGTATTTAGTTTCGAACGAACGTAGATGTTAAGATTCTAATCACCCGTTCCGCGATTTAGAATTTCCTCTAACTCACTCAAAACAAAGACTCCCGTGGTCAGCTAATCGGCGGTAAAAGCCCTTTCGTCGAATTGGGTTGCATGCTGAACTTAGCACCAGAACCACTCGCTCGGTGTAGCGAGAAGAACCAGCTTCAGGTAAACTATCAACCTGCGGAGAGCAAATTGACGCTTACAAACATTCAAGGCGCCAACGGGGCGAAAACGCTGGTACGGGTTCGGCCCAGGGGCTTTTGTGCCGGTGTCGTGCGTGCCGTGGATATCGTCGAACTGGCTCTCGAGGCATACGGCCGGCCGGTCTATGTCCATCACGAGATCGTGCACAATCGCTACGTGGTCGACCAGCTAAGGCGCCGCGGCGCGATTTTCGTCGAATCGATCGAAGAAGTTCCTGAGGGTGCGGTTCTGGTATTCAGTGCCCACGGCGTTCCGCCGCGCGTTCGCCTGGAAGCGCAAGAGCGCCGTCTGCGGGTGATTGATGCGACGTGTCCGCTAGTAACCAAAGTTCACCTTGAAGCGCTGAAGTTTGCCCGCGAAGGGCGTACGTTAATTCTTATCGGCCATCGCGACCATCAGGAAATTGTCGGCACTTCCGGCGAGGCACCCGATCAAACGGTCGTGGTCGGCAGCGTTGAAGAAGTAGACGAGCTTGAGGTTCCTGATCCCGAGCGGCTTGCTTTTCTGACACAAACAACACTGTCGCTCTACGACACGCAAGAGATTGTCGCGCGTCTGCGCCAGCGATTCCCTACGATCGTTGGTCCCGCATCAGACGATATCTGCTACGCGACGCAGAATCGCCAGGAGGCTGTGGAGGCGCTCACGCGCGAAGTGGAACTGATTCTGGTAGTCGGCTCGGCTAATAGCTCAAACTCGAATCGTCTCGTGGAAGTTGCCAAGCGAGCTGGCGTTGCCGCCCGGCTGATTGAAGATGCAAACGACATTGAAGAATCCTGGGTAACCGGTGTAAAGACGCTCGGGCTAACGGCCGGCGCATCCGCGCCCGAGATTCTCGTCGAGCAGGTAAGCCAGCGTCTTGCGAAATTCGGGTTCACCAACGAGCGCGACCTAGATTTGATTCGTGAAGATGTGCGTTTCACTCTGCCGCCAGAGCTCGCGGCACGCCAAAGCGCGCACTAAGCGGCAAAAGGGTGTCAACAATCCTAGGAGCCGATGAGTGGCGGTAAAGATAGTCCGCCAGCCCAATAAGATCGTTTTGCTGGGAGCGCCCACCAGCGCAGCCGCGATGTCAGTGGGACACGAGGGTGCTCCGGCGGCACTACGTTCCGCTGGCCTGACTGATCGGCTTCGTGCCGCCGGTTACGAAGTTTCCGATCTAGGTGACGATCCTCCCCAACTGTACAAGCCTGATGACGAGAGCCCTCGTGCGCGTAACCTTCCGCGGGTGATTGCTGCGCTCGAATCCCTAAAACCAAGGGTCGAGCAAGCCGTAAAGTCCGCAGCGCTTCCGATCATCCTCAGCGGTGACTGCTCGGTGGCTCTTGCAACCGTGGCTGGGACGCGACGCTATTTCCGCAACGTCAGCATGATCTACATGGACCGCGACGCGGATTTGAACACGCCGGCGACGACCCCATCCGGCTGCGTCGATGGCATGGTGGTGTCTCACTTGACTGGAACCGGCGCGGCTGAAATGGTGCGGTTCTGGGGGGAGCCCCCGCTTGTGCGGGAACCGGACCTCGCTCTCTTTGGAGTAGCCAGGCTCGATCCAGCGGAGGAGCAGTTGCTCGCAAAGTCGCCGCTTCGGTGTTTTCATGCGATGGACGTTCAGCGCATGGGAGCCGCAGCCGCGGCTCAGGCTGCGGTGGAGCGTATTCACGCGAACGGATATGAGTTTATCCTGCACTTTGATGTCGATGTGATTGCCGATTTTCAAGCCACGAACTACCCCGGAGCTGGTGGTCTCAGCCTCGAGGAAGTACGCCAAGCTCTCGAAGTTTTCGTAACGCAGAAACATCTCGCGGCAATTGAAATCGCCGCTTACAATCCCACGAAAGATACTGATGCCAGCGCTGCTAAGCTGATCATCGACCTTTTTGCCGGCGTCCTTGCGAGGCGGCTAGAAGCTCTTAAAGCAACTCCCCAGACCACGTCCGCCCAGGTTCCGGCTTCCGCTGCGACTGCGGCGCAATCAGCCGCGGCTCCCATAGAGAAACAAACGCTTCCCGTCACCGAGCAACCACAAGCGAACGCCACGGCGGTTTCACCGCCGGTGCCTGCTGGCGAAGCCTGGTCCTCGGATTCGCTTGAAATCGAATCCGCATCGGATTCTGCAAACGCAGATTCCGATTCGCATGAACCTTCCGGAGAAACGTCTGGGGAACAGGAAGAGTCTCCATCGTAGCGGACTTTTTTTCACTTCTTGTCCCCAATCTCGATCTCGATTCTGTCTTATGACCGATAAGCTTTCCGTGATTATCTTCGATGTTGATGGTGTCTTGGTGGATACGCGCGGCTCCTATCAACGTACGACACTCGAGACCGTTCGTCAGCTTACGTCAAAGCGCGTGACGCGCTCAGAACTTCACCGTTGGAAGAATCGACCCGGCTTCAATGACGACTGGAAGCTCTCGCACGCTTGGGTTAGACAGCTCGGCACAGATATTGACTACGAACAAGTGAAGCGCCGGTTCGTAGAAATCTATTGGGGAGAGAATGGACGAGACGGAAACGTACGCCGTGAGAAATGGCTGCTTTCTCCCAGGGTCCTGAAGCGGATTGCGAAGATCGCTCCTCTAGCGGTCTTTACCGGCCGGATCGGTCGCGAGTTAGACTACTCGCTCGACCGATGGAAAGTGCGCGACTGCTTCAAGCGAGTAATAACCGTTGAAGACGTCTCGAAGCCCAAACCCAACCCCGAAGGCCTCATAAAAATCCTCGCTGGGCGGAAGCCGTCGACCGCTCTTTATATAGGCGACAACATCGACGATGCCCTAGCTGCCAAAGCAGCTAAGATTCCGTTCGTCGGCGTCCTGCCGCGCAAGAGTTGGGAACGGCGCCATCGTGGTAGGCGTCTCAAACAACTTGGTGCGCTTACCATCCTCGGCAAAATCAGCGAGTTGGAGAACTGGCTGAAAAAGTACGCGGGTGCTCGCCTGGATTCGTAAATTCTCTTCCGGATTCCAGATAGGACTAATTGGTAGTACCGGACAGGACACCAGTACCATTGTTCGTAACAAACCTAAACCCCATATTTACACGCAGAGGCGGGGCGCTGCCCCACACTGTCGCCATGAACGCCAATACACGCACTGCGGCCGCCCGGGCCTTCGTACGCAGCCTCAATATCCTGCTCAAGTTCGCTCGAATGTATGACTTCGGGCACCCTCGCACCAAAAAACAATACGAGACCGCATGGAGTGAACTCCAAAGCGCCCTCGGCGCTGATAACGAAGCCGGCGTTCTGTTGTCAGTTTCTGGCGATCAGCTGCTGCTCGACGGCATGGCGCTCGAATCTGCGGCAGCGGAAAAAAGTTTCGCGCGAATGCTTTCCGCAGCAGGTATCGCGAGCATTCACTTTTCACCGCAGGTAACGCAGGTGAGCCTAGCCCGATTTGTGCGCGGCTTCCCTACAGGAACTGGAGCGAAGCCTGCTCAACTCGTCGAACAATTGAAAACAGCGCTGCAAGGCGATCCGCATATTCACGTCAACGAGGTCTGTTTCGTGCCGGCGGATTCTGCGATCGCGAAATCGTCGGTTGCGGCGCATATCACGGCGCGTACGTTGGGAATGGATTCTGCTGCGGCCAATGAACTATTCAATGATCCCGAGAAACTCTTGCAGCTGATAGTAGCGGCAGAAGGTACGAAAGGCTCTGGCGGCACCGGCCCCGGTGGACCGGGACGCGGTGGCGGATCGGGGAGCGGTGACTCTGGGGGCGGCTCCGGTTGGGGCGATGGCACCGGAGGTAGCGATGGCTCGCACGGCGGAAATTTTGTCTCTGGCACGGCTGGCGACGCAGGAATTGGCGGTGACGTAAGCGAAGCGGGGACGTGGAACATCGTTGGCAACGGCAGTGGCGGAGGCCGGCTCGATCCGAATGCGGCAGGATTCTGGCTGAACAAAGACGGTTCGAGCGGAGCTAATGCAGGTTCCGGTGGCCGAGGTGCCGGAATCGAAGGCGCCGTACCCGTCGTGGGCTCAGCTGCTGGATCGAGTAATACTGGTGGTGGTGATTCTGGTACGTGGAACATTGTCGGCGGCAGCGGGCAGGGAACTCCGATCGACCCGAATGCCGGTGGATTTTGGTTGAACAAAGAAAATCCTGCGGGCAGTGGCAGCGACGCTGGAAGCTCTGTCCGGGCATTGGCGGGAGCGACCCCGGTTCACGGAGGCAGCGGATACGGCGCCTCTAGTGGAGATTTTGCCGGCGGACTATCCAGCGAAGGAAATGCGGGTGGCTTCCCGGGCGCACCTAGTTCAGTCTCTGGAAGCGACCACAGCGGCGGCTCAAATTCGCGCATCTGGAGAGTTCCTCCAGGGGCGAGCACGAATCCTGACGCAGGGGGTCCGGGTCGCTGGGCAAATGCAACTTCAGGAATCCGCGTGGGACGTTCTTCGCGCGGGGCAGCTGGCCGCGGCTCAATGTCAGTCGAAACCGGTTTGATGACGCTTCAAGAGGACGAGCTGCAAGGCATCCTGCAGGTCCTCGCACAAATCGCCCGCACGGGCGACGGTACCAAAGACAAACTTGATCCCAACGCCTTTCAGTCACGGCTTTCAACGCTACCTCGGCGCGCGCGCTTCACGGTCAGCCAGGCTCTTTCGGCGTTGGCGGCGCAAGCTCCAACGGAATCGTCGGACCGTCCCACGCTCTTAAAGCTTGCCGAGCACATCGCGATTCGGTTCGCGCTCGAAAGCTACGAGCGCGGAGATATTGAAGTGAACTCCGTGCGCCAGTTGCTCGACGAGATGAATACCGAACTGGACGGCCTGCGCAAGATCATGGGCGTGTATGAGGAGAAGATGGCGCGCGCCGGGATTGAAGTGAAATCCCACGTGGAACTGCTCGCGCAGCAGTTCTGGTCCGAAGTGGCGGAAGACAAAAAGAAGGCAGTGCTCGAGTCTGGCGATGCCTGGTGCGTTCCTGCCGCCAAAGTGCGGGAATATGTTGAAGCACTGCAAACACGCGGAGAATCGGAAACAGCGATAGGAATCTTGCGCAACTATGCGAGTTGCATTACGAACAAAGCGAACCAGCCGCGCCGGCAAGCGGCGATGGGGCTCGCAGAACTTGCATCGCTCTATGCGAACACCGACGAACGTCTGCTCATGGACGTCATCCGCCAGATCGGCGTCCAGCTTCCCCAAGAACGCGATTCAGAAATGCAGAGCCTTGTAGGCGCCGCTTTCGTGCGCATGTCACAGGAAGCCACGAAGAAACGATCTTACGCTGCGATTCAACGTTCCGTTGAGTTGATCGATTACGTCGAAACTGAACGTCCTGGAATGGGCAAGAATTTACGTCCGAGGATTGCCATTGAAAGCCGCCTGCCGGAATTCATCGACGAAGCGCTCAAAGAGGGGAATGTCCAAAGCGGCCTTGCCGATCTGCTTCGGCGCATTCCTGACGCAGCATCGCAGCAGTTGGCGATCCGGTTCAGTCGCGCAGGATTTCGAGAGGACTGCGAACTTCTGGTCTCGATGATGGGCCTTCTCGGGCCCGAAGGACTCGAACATCTGAGACAGCAATTGCTACGCGGAACGCCAAACGAGGCCATCGACACCGTCGGAATGCTTGCGAGGATCGATCTGGAAATGCTGGGAAAGATCCTGCCGGATCGAATGAAAGAATGGAAGCGAACCGCGCACGATCGGGTGGTTCGACAGATTGCCGCAAGCGGAGCGCCCGAACGTGGCCGCCTGTTGCTCGATATTTTTGACTTACTCGACGCCGTGATTCGCCCGCTCGCGGTCGACGAGATCGGCATGGCTGGAGAACAAAGCGCCGACATGAGATTGCTGCGCCTGGCCGAAGGGGACCTACCGAGCGGTGGCACTGACTATTTGCGCCTTAAAGCTATCGAGGCTCTCGGCCGGCTTCGCACGACTGGCGCAGAGGCTCTGCTTCGCAAGGTCTCGGAAGCGCGCAAGGCGTTCCGGTGGGCGAATCCGAGCGAACTTCGGGTGGTGGCGGCACAGGCTATGGAGAAGATCGACCCTGAATGGGTGCGCAGCTTTATTCCGAAGAGTGGCTTGAGCGTCGCCGAGTTCTCGATTGAGCCTTTGGACGCGGATCCCGAATCGTCTGCGATCCGACAAAGGCGTTATCCGCGCCTGCGGCTGGAGCATCCGGTAAACGCTACGACGACGAGCTTGAAGGATAATTGTCAGATGGAAATTCCCGAAATGACGCTAGGCGGCGGAATCGCGATTTGTGAGCAGAGCTTGCACCCCGGCAGCATCGTCGGCGTGAAGATGAACACCTCGGCGAAATCGGTGAAGGCACAGATGATCGTGCGGGACGCGAACACGCAGGCTCGGGCGTTCGAAGTGGTGGATATGGAGCTGGAAGAGCGCGCGAAATTGCGCAAACTTCTGGTGCAGCTCGGCAATGCGCAAAAACAATCCACTCCGAAAGAGCGTAACCGCCGTTCGCCGCGGACGATCCTTTCAACGCCGGTCTAAACTTTTTCGCGCAAGCCGTGATCCACCATTTCACGCCATCGCAAATCTTTTTTGGCGCGCTCATTCCGAGAACTGTCAGAACGCAACGCGCCCATCCGTACCGAAGTCACCAGCATCGCGACACCAATCAGTGCGCCCGTCACGATAGCTTCCGGAAACCGAAGCCGCATGGTAATCCATCCGGCCATCACGAGCCCGGCCGTCAGAGCGTAACAAGTAAGAGCAACTTGCCGCGCCGTCCATCCGCGAGCGAGCAACAAATCGTAAAAGTGACGGCGATCTCCATTGAAAGGCGAGGCTCGATGACGTATGCGGCGGAGCACCGCGAGCGCGGCGTCAACCAGCGGAAGAGCCGCCACTAACACGGAAAATAATAAGGGCGAAAGCGCCGATTTTGCTGGGCCGGCCTCTCGGCAAAACGCCAATCCTAGAAAAGCGATTGCGAAACCGAGCGCTGAGCTTCCTGAGCCCATAAACATCTTCGCGGGAGGGAAGTTGAAGAGCAGAAACGCGGCGCACGCACCCATCAAGCTCCATGCGATTGCGTAGCCGAGAGCGTTTGCCGCTGCATTGGGCAAACCAACGTACCCGATCGCGATTATTGCAGTAACGCCTGGCGCAATCCCGTCCGCTCCATCAAGGAAGTTGAACGCGTTGATGAAAAGGACGACATACAAGCACGTCGTCGCTCCGTCCATCGTCGCATTGCCCCAAAGAGGTATAGTCCATCCGGCATGGACAAGGAAAAAACCAGCCATGATTTGAACGATTAGGCGAGTTACCGGGTGGAGTCCGCGCACGTCGTCGATCAGGCCGGAGAGCCACACGAGTGTCGCCGCTAGCAGCACGAACAATCCAGAGCGTGCCATGGGCAGGCGCACTGCAGCCACACCCAATAGCAAGGCGAGCGCGATAGCAACGCCTCCGAGCCGGGGAATCGGACGGGTGTGAATTTTCAGCGGCCCCGGAAGATCATACAGGCGGAACTGTGCGCAGAAAATCTTGACCGGTGGAACGAGAAGCAAGACCGTTAGAAATGCGATCAGCCCTGCCTGCCAGCAAGCCGCAATCATCCGATCACCCGATGAACTAACCGGCGCACGTGTCGGCCGCGAACCCGGCTGCCGTATCGCGCGAGGGCTCGCATGCCGCCCGCGCGATACGCGGCTTTCAGATCTCGGGTGTACAGGCGGAGAAGACCTTGCGAAATCTCACGGTAGAAGCGGCTCTCCCAGGACCCGTCGGCGACTTCATCAGAGAGCACTCTGAATCGGTCGAGGATCTCCCGGCTGCCCTGCGCGGAGGGGATGAAGCCGAATCCATCAGCCCCGAGCATCACCGGTCTTACCTCCAGGGATGCCATTTGGCCGTGGCGGTCGAGTCCCGCGACAGCAATCAACCCCTCACGTTCAAGTGACGAGGAAGCGTACCCCGAAACGATGCTACCCAGCCCGTAAAAGCAGAACGAAGGGCCTGCTTCACCGGTTAGTTGGCTGTAGCCGCTGATGCGGTGCGAGTGGGACGCGGCGACGATGTCGAACCCAGAGGTCGCGAGCGAGTCCATCAGACGGCGTTGTTCAGGGTCCGGGCGATTCGTCCGAAGGGACCCTGCGTGGAGAAGCACGACGCAGACGCTCGCTCCGAGCTTTTTCATTTCCTCGTGCGCTTTTCGGGCGCGCTCAGGGGTAGTTGGTTCGACACCTACTTTCGAAGGCTTTGCGGGATCGTGCGTCGCGACGGCTGCGGCCCAGAACCCGACGCGAATTGAGTCCGGTCCCTTCCACACGAAGATTTCGGGCAAGTCACTGGTGGTGCGACCGGCGCCGAGCGGGATCATCGCATGTTGCGAGATGGCAGAGCGTGTGCGTTGAACGCCTGCTATGTTGAAGTCGAAAATGTGATTGTTAGCAATGCCAACCGCGACCGCTCGAAATTCTGAGAGGTAGTCCAGCGAATCGGCGGGCGCGGCTACGATATCGCCGAGCCCGTAAAGCGTCCGAGGCAGAAGCGTGGCAGAATCCAGACAGCATTCCAAATTCAGAAAGGTCGCTGAGACGTCTTCAAAGCATGCTGCGAGACCACCCGCCATTTGGCGCCAGCTGTGGCCTTCGGGGATCGCAAGTCGTCCGGCTGGAAGAAAATCACCCGCGATCGCGACCCGCGCGACTATCGCCCCGTGTTCCGCCGATGCCCATAGCGTTTCCCCACTGGGCCTCATCGTGGCCGTCCTTGCCTCATACCGAAAACCTCGAGAACGCCCAGTTCATCAGCCGTTTGCGCAGCGGGTGCAGCCACATTGGGATGCTTAGTAGCACAAGTAGTACCAGGAGCGTGACGGAAGGACCTTCGAAAGTATGCGCGTTTAGGAAAAATGTAGAGCGGAACGCCATTCGAAAAATCAAGATGCTGGCGATGCCGGAGAGAATTATCCAGCAACTTTCTTTCGGTAGGAGAATGCTCAAGGGCACATGGTTTTGAAGATGATACGCCATGAGAATAATGAGGTACCCGATAGCGAGAGAGGCTGCGGTGACCGCAACCACGGAAGTACCGCCGAATCGGCTACCGATGACAAACCCGAGGCCGGCGTTGAGAATCGCTGTCGCCGCGCACGCGATCGAGACCCATCGAAGCGTGCCGGTGCCGAGATCGAACACGTAGGCTGGATTGGCGAGAACATTTATAAGCCATCCGATAGCGAGAAGTGCGACGAAGCTGACGAATGCCGATTCGTAACTTCCGATCCAGATGCGAGAAACGATCGGCGCAGCGACGACGACAAAGGCAAAGGTGGGAATTGAGAGGAAGAAGATCAGCCGGTACGACTCGCGATACAGCGCCGGTAACGCATTCGGATTCCGCTGCTGGAGATTTGACACCGTCGGAACGAGGACCTGATTGGCCTGGGCGAGGAGCTCGCGGAAGGACACGACCCAGCGGGAAGCCATGTCGTAGTAACCGGTCATCGCCAGACCGCCAAATTTTGCCAGGAGCGCTTTCGTCACCGGCTCGCGAACCGCTTGGGTCGCTGTGATGAGCTGGAAATGCAGGCCGTAGCCAAGCATTTCGCGAAAAAGTGAGCGATTCCAGCGATATGGAATCAAAGGAAAATTTGGAAGCTGTCGGCGAAGGAGGATCCATGTTGCGAGCAAACAAGCTGCAGATTGGGCCATCTGCGCATAAGCGAGGCCCAGCAGTCCTCTGGCGGGAACGAAACCGTAGCAAAGCAGCAAAAAGAGAATCGCACTTCCGAGCACAATGTAATTGCGATGAGTAATCCTTTGGTATCCGACAAGCCCCGCGAGAAGAATGCTGCCAGAGACATTGAGCCAAAGGGAAATGAGCGCCAAGGGCAGCAATGGATAAGCCTCCGCAAGGATGGCGGAAGGCAGTAGGAGTCTTAGCATCCACCTTGCGGCCGGATAGAGGCCCACTGACACTACGCCCAGCGCGATCCCGATCGAAATTACCGCCGTTTGCACCAGGCCCGAGACATCGTCTGACTTCTCTTGCGCCGCATACTTGGCGACAAACTTGACGATACTGGTGGAAAAACCTTGATTCGCGAGGGTAACGACCGAGGTTGTGGCGAGAACAAGCGACCAGACGCCGAATCGTTCGATCCCAATTGTGTGGATCAGAAATCGGTACAAAAGGAACAAGACGCCTGCAGTTGCGAGTTCCTGGCCAGACGTAGTGACAGCGTTTAGGAATATTTGCTTTTGTTTCATTAGGGTTCGCGGACGAGCGTGGCCTTCTCGGGAGTTTTCGCCCCTGCAGATTTCGCTCGCTCCGGTTCCCAGCGCCCGGAACTGCGTCCCGCGAGGCACTTGAGAGTACCCAGAAGAGAAGCGAAGTTAACGAGACAAAAGGAAGCTGGGACCGACCATTGAGGGTGAAGCGGGCGCCTGTGAGAAACGAGCCCTATGACAGCTGCCCCGTAGAATGCGATTTGCAATGCCGCCACGTTACGAAACGCGGGGTGAGCCCACAAGAGCGATGTGCTCACAAAGATCGACGTCAGAAAGTAGGGAACGAACCAGCGCAGCAGCTTGTGGGACCAGAGAGCGACGGCAAGCCGGCCATTCGCGAATGGATTCAGCAGATGGGCCTGCGCGAGAAGAGCGCGGAAATCCTTGCTGACGATTCGGACCTTCAGACGCAGCATTGCAGCGGGACTACTCTGCAAAAGTTGAGTCTCAGCGACAACGCGAGAATCGAGGACATTTCGGAATCCGGACAGTGCTACGTGGAGCGGCAAAGCGAAGTCGTCGCCAAGGTGAGCGTCGAGCGGCTTCCACAAGCTTCGCCGAAGAGCGAAGAATGAGCCGGACGCCATTGCGAGAATTCCGCGCGCGCTCTCCTGCTCGCGCAACCACGTTTCATATCGCAGGTATGTGTATTCATTTTCTGTAACGTCCGTCTCCGATCGATTCACGTACATGGGACGACCCGTGACGAGCCCTACCGTGGGATCGCTAAAATTCTCAACGATCTCGCTAATCGCGTTATGCGAAAGCAGGCAGTCAGCATCGGTGAAAACCAAGATCGACCCCGACGCGGCAGCGACCAGTCGATTCTGCATTGCGCTCTTGCCTTGATGTATGGGAAATGAGATCAGTCCAACTCCTTCGCTAGCAAGAGGGCGAACGATCTCTTCTGTGCGATCGGAAGATCCGTCGCTACCAACGAGAATTTGAATGCGCTCTCGCGGATAGCTCGACGAAAGAAGATTTTTCAGTTTCGCTTCGATTGCAGATTCTTCGTTACGCGCAGCGATAATCACGCTTACCATTGGCGGTTGCGCGGGGATCCCAGCCAGGTCGAGTGGCTTCCGGCGCCCGAACAGGCCAACGCGTAGAAGCAGAGGGTAGCCAAAATATACGTACGTCACGACGGCGGCGGAAGTCCAGAAAACTGTCCGCAGTGCCAACTCGATCGTCACGATGCTATGGCCTTTTCGGCGGACGCTCTCATCACGTCTCGTCGCCCCAGTGCGCCGTAGGAAATCAGTTGGATCTCATTCTGCTCGAGCACCGCTCGGAGCGCGGGGTCAGTAAGGCATTGTAATTCCGCCTCGCGCTGGGGCCGGATTCGGTCCGTCGGAGAAAAATCGGGATCGAATAGTCCGGGGTGGCAAGCGAGCTCGTACGTCCCGGGCCCGAGATGCACGAAAGCCTGCATCCAGCGCTCGCGGACGTAATTCCGGTTGCAATCATCGCCCGCCGGGAACGACAGGCGGCTGTCCGGCGATTCGATTCCGGCCAGAAGTGTCGCTTGCAGTATGGTTCGATACATCCGCGCCGCCAGCCACCGAATCATGGATCCTTTGTAATCTCTATTTCGGTGGCTGTTCGGCCAGCAGCTGAATCGGGAGGCTCGCACACGCTCGATTCCTTCCGCCTTCATCGCCCGGACGAACGGCCCTAGCGCCGCCGGGTAAATATGCGTGTGATGATGCGAATCGGCGTGTGTTGGATGAAGACCGCGCTGCTTCATCCATGAGATTTGCGCGCGAAATTCAGCTTCCATTTCTTTGCCCGCAACCTCCCAACGCCACAGCTTCTGAATCATGACAGGCGGCCGATGAAAATTTCCGTGTGGATCGACCAGGCTTCGGACTTCAGAAGCAGGCAGAACGGGCCGCCCCTCGCAAATGTTCAGATGAACTCCGACTCCCAACCTTGGCGCGCGCGCGACCTGTGCGAGGGCGTATTCAGCGCAATTCAAGTTCACCATTAAAGATGTGCTGGTCAGAAATCCGTACCGGTGCGCCACGAGAACCGCATCCGTAATCCCCTTGCTCATGCCGAAGTCGTCGGCGTTGACGATGATCCGCTTTTCCTTCATCGCGGTACCTGGTTCACAATGAGCGGGATTTTGCCGCCCGGGCGCATGACCGGTGCCGACGCCAACTCCGCTGTAACTTTCATGCGCGTGCCAAGCAGCTCTTGCAGGCGAGAGCGAATCTGCATCATCTCTTCCGCTGCATTGCCGTTGCTTCCGACCGCTCGCACAATCACCCGCTCCGGACGATCATGAACAAACTGGCAAAAGCGCAGCGACGCAGATTCCTTCAAAAGTTGGTTGAGCGCGCGCGGCGAAAACAGCCGGCCATCGACAGATCGCAGAATGTCGCTCTCGCGCGTGATTGTGGGGACCACTTGTGGAAACGCTCGGCCGCAAGCACACCGAGGACCGGCCAGCCACCGCCCTCGGTCGCCGATCCTGTAGCGGACCAAGGGCATCGCACGGTTTAGGAATCCGGTCCAGACGAAATCGCCCTCTTCATCCGGTCCAACGGGCTCGTCATTATTATCGAGAATCTCGAGAAAACCATATTCGGGAATAAGGTGCATCTGGCCGTGCTCGCACTCTTGTATTTGGCCGCAATATTCCGTCATTCCGTAGCTGTCAAAAATGTGATTCTGAAACGCGCTCTCAATCTTCGCGCGCACATCGGCATAAAGCGGCTCTCCGCTTGTGAAGGTGACGCGCATCGGAATTGCTCTGCCGCATTGCAAAGCGAAATCTGCGAGCATTCCAAGCACAGAAGGAAACCCCTCGAGCACTTGGCCCTGATTTCGCTCCAGAAGCCGCAAATAAGCGCCGGCAGTCTTTTCCGAAAGGTGAAAAATACTCGCCAATGCCTGCCGCTCCGGGCGATTGAATGTCCAAAAGGGCGGCTTGGTTCGGTGGGCCGGAATGACTCGAGCTCCAAAAAACGTAACGCGAGGTTCGCGCGGGCCAATCCCCGCCCACGACCATTGTCGCAGCAAGAATGCCCAGTTCTCTCGCACTAGCTGAGAGGTATATGCGACTTTAAGATTCGCGCCAGTCGTGCCCGTCGTGCCGGCGCGAATGAGTTGGTGCGGAGGAATACTTCTAGAGACGAATCGTTCCGGATCTTCGCGCACGGTTTCCCGGGCTAGAACGGGTAGCCGCTGCAAATCCTCCACCCGTGCTACATCGACTTGCGGATACTTCTCATAAAAAGGAACTGTACTTCGCGCGTACTGGACAATTTCGCGAAGAGCCTTCAATTGATAAGCGGCTATTTCCGCCACGCTCCATTTCTCATGTCCGCGCAATTCGCTCAAAAATGTCCGCGATTCTGCAGAATAGCGAATCCGAGTGAGAAACCAGCCGCGGGCACTTGTCAGAAAATTGTATGCAGGTGATGGTGCGCGGTCATAGACTCCCTGCAGCCGACTAAAATTTGCGCGAATAAGAGGTTCCAACATTAGTCCGTGTCTCCATGTCCTGCCGCGCGCGCGGCTTGGCGACGCGTATACAAAAATCCCTGAATTTGTGCGATTCCCGGTCGTTATTAAAGCGCTCCGTAATCGCCTGCCGACCACATCTTCCCATCCGATTCGCCTCCGATGGGTGATCGAGCATCCAGCCAATACACAGGGAAAGCGCGCCCGCGTCGCCTGGCGGAAAGAGCAGCCCAGCGCGCAAATTTCGAAAGAAAGGGCGAATGGGCGGCAGGTCACTAGCGATTACGGGCAAACCGCAGGCCCAGTATTCGAAAATCTTCACCGGAATATTGATGCGGAATTTGGGAGTATCCTGCAAAGGGCTTACTCCGACTCGGGCGAGACTCAATATCTCGGCCATTCCTTCATGAGCTAGTCGGCCCCGCAGTTCCACGCTCGTTGCGAGGCCCATTCTGCTAATCCGCTCGCGTAGCGCCGCTTCGGCCGCGGAATTGTCGAAGTAACCGAGCAGTAGCAGACGCAGCCTCCTGCCGCGCATGGAGAGAAGGTGCATGGCGTCGAGAAGCACGGCCGTGCCTGCTCGGTCCGCGATTCCGCCTCGGTATACCATGTCAAAGATTTTCGGTCCTGGCGGAGGAGCCGGGAAAAAATCAAGATTGGGAAAGTTGTAGAAAACGAGTTTTCGGCTGTTGCCGCTGTGCGCGATCCTACGCATGGTAATCGGGTCGGCCGTCATCACGCCATCGAAGAAGCGGGACGCGAGTTGTTCGAGTCCGGCTACGGTTTTCGCAGCCAACGCCTTGAAAATCCGGGGAACTCGGGTGCTCCCGCGCGCCATCGATGGAAAATCTTCGTACGCGTCGTAGACGACTCGCTTGCGGAAGGCCAGCTTCAGTGCCAGCGCGGTGGGAAACAGTTCAGTGTCCTGAAAATGATAGATATCTGCACGCTGCGCCAGAAGACTCTTGACGAGGGCGACACCTGCAAACACCCGACGCAAGCGGCTTGTGCTATTCGGAACGCAAACGAAATCGATGCCACGCGATGGTTCCTGAAATGGGGCAGGGGAAACGTATCGCACATGTACACCGGATGCGGCCAACGGGATACATTGCCTGTGAAACGAGCGGCTCTTAAGCTCTGTGTGCGCTGTAGAGAAATGGCAAAGCGTGAGGCTCGCAATGCTCGCGGCTGTATTTCCCCCGACACTCGGGTTCGCCGTGCGATACTCGTTTGCGGTCCCGGCTGGTTGCGTTGCCAGTCCCGCCAAGGGCAATCCGGCTTTCACGGCTGTTGCGCTGACAATTCGTGCAGCCGCCGGTGTTCCCACTTTCGCGATTGTCGGGTTTCTCATGCGGTCACCGGCTGCACGACTTCAGCGTGTGGGAGCTTCTCAGTCGAAGATTGCCGGCGGAGTTGCCCGACCACGAACAAAATACTGACAAAAAGCCACGTTGAACGGTCGGAGTTGATATCGCCGGTATTCATGGCATTCAAAATACCGAGTAGAAGCAACGCAGACGCGATTCGCGACAGGGTAAGGCCAGGTGAAAGCTTGTCGCCGAGCTGACGAAAGGCATCCCGAAGCGCGGCGCCGAACAAAAAGCAGATAAGCAAACCCGCGAGAATGCCTAGTTCACACGCAGTTTCAAGGAAAATGTTGTGAGGCCATTTGTAGACGGCTGCGTTTGGCGAGTAATAGCGGAAACCTTCGATTCCGGTTCCGAGCAGCGGATGCTGCTGAAGAAGTTTCCAGCCGTAGTCCAGCAATTCTCCGCGAAAGCTAAGCAAACCGCTGACGCCTCGGCTGCGGATCAGGCTGCCCATGTATTCGAGGGAAGAGTCGGGAATATTGGCGAAGGGAAGCGCAAGAAGTCCCGTCGTCAGCAAACATCCGACGTCAATCAGCAGACGGCGATAGAACAGCAAGCTCACGAGTACGACGATTCCGAGAGCAACTGCGGGTCCGCGCGAGCCCGAACCGACTAGCGCGAGTCCCGGCACAACCAGCAATGAGTAAGTCAGCATGCGCTTTGGAAACGAAAATCGCGGCACGACCGCGAACCAGATCAAAACAATCAGGGCGCACGCGATATGACCCAGCCCAATCGTGTTGTTCGTCGGCGTCGTTAGCCGTTCCGAGCCGCCTAGTCCCGTGAGGGAATAACCGCAGATAGCAAAGGCCACGACGGAGAATCCTGCGAGGAAGCGCTTCATCGCGGCGGTCGTGCCGAGAACGAAAAAGGGAGCGACAATCACGATGCCCGTTACCGTGAGAAATCGCGCGAGTTTTTCGGCTCCTGCTTCGGGCACGGGCGTGTAGCTGAGGCTGGCGATCATCAGACCAACGAGCGCAATGAAAAGAAAATAGGTGGGAGGCATCGCAACCACGCGTTTTCTGCGAAGCAAATTCAGAGCTATTCCCGCAATCAGTATTGCGGCCATGGCAAGGGTCAGATCGACGGGGAAGAGGTCTGCTACGCGCTCGTCGCCCTTGATATCCCCAACGACCACATACAGCGCCAAAGCAAATTCAGGAAACATCAACAGTGCCACAGTGCCGGCCGCGGCGCCGGCAATTATCAGCAGGCGTAACGGGGTCACGTCGAAGGCGAATAGCACAAACCCTGCGGCCATGGAAGCGATCAGAATGGCCGCGTCCGAACCCATTAGGCTTCCTGGCCTGCTGCTTCCTCCGATCGTCGTATAGGTAGCCATGCTAGTCGGAAGTCTCCTCGGGCAGGAACAACACGTCTGTCACATGTGCTAGCGATTGCAGGTCCACTCGCGTGTCAGCATCAATTACGTCACGCGCGGTATAGCCAAACTCGGCCATGTAATTGGAAAGAGCCGATAACGATGTATTCATCAGCGAATAAGCCCTCGGCGCAATTTCGCAGATGATGCCCGGCCGGAAGTTTGGGTTTTCGAACTGGTGCCGCAGACCTTTCAGGATGGGGAATTCGTACCCTTCGGCGTCGATCTTAATCATCTTTACGTTGTCAAGCTTGTGCTGGTTGATGTACGCGTCGAGCCTTACGACTGGAACTTCGAGCGAGAACTTGACCTCTTCATTGGACTTGTATGAAGGGACCATCGTGTTCTGTCCTGGCTCCCGAGTTACGTAGATCTTGCAAGTGCCAGCTGTCTCTCCGGCTGCTCGAGCATTGGGAGCGATTGAGTATTCCGAGTTCAGCTCAGCCAGCCGCTGCAACCGATAGAAATAGGCCGGCACGGGCTCGAAACAATGAACTTGACCGTGTCTTCCGACGAACCCCGCCGCTATCGCCGATAGGTAGCCGATGTTTGCGCCTATATCGAAAAACACATCGCCGGGTTTCAAAAACCGTTTCATAACCTCGATTACCAGAAGAGCGTAAGAACCGAAGTACATCGGCGCGGTGCCGTGATAGTTGCTGAGTTCGTACTCGAAGATGACGGCGTTAATTCGGCGTTGCACCGGCAGAGAAGGCATTCGCCGCACCGTATTGATTTTCGCGAGAACGACGCGTCCAAACAGACCGGGCCTTTTCGCCAGAAGGCTGGCGGCGCGGGATGCTGTTTCACGCAAGTACATGGCTGGCCTCGCTTTTCAAGCAGCTCGTGGACAACGCCGTGACGGTCTCGTCCGAAACAAGCGTCGCGTGAGCAAAGAGTCGCTGTAATCCGGTCAAACGCTCAAAATCTGACACTCGGATCACATTTTCGCGGAAGTCCCGCCGAACGCCTCGTTTGAATCCGTGCAGATCGAGTTTAATCGCCGTGCGCGGCTGATTTGCGATATCGCCGGGTCTGGTCCAGGCGGGTCCCTTGTGAATGCCATTGCCGTGAATGGCCGCGATGCTGCCACGTGGTGTTTTTAGAATTGCCCACGTGTTCCGCGGATAGACTCGTTCGACTTCTTCGTCGCTCAACCGGCCGTCATTTCCGGGCAGGCCCAAATCGCGTGAGAGTCGAGGACGGCAGGAGCGGACGTCGTAGTGATTCGAGCCGGGAATATATACAAGAGGCCCCCGCAGGTCATCGATGTCAATAAGGTAGATAAAGATCTGCAGAGAGTCCGATTCGTCGTTGTCCTTGTGAAAATTGCTCGAGTGCATCGGACGGTTGTGTGGGAAATCGCGCACCACCGTCACGCGATAGAGCGGGGGCACATAACCCAAGAAATTTCCGGCGATCCTGAGGATGCTCTCGTGGAACGCGATTGGGATAAGTTCCGGGATGCGAACGAGAGGATCACGCAGGGCGATCACTTTTTCGGTGGCCGCAATTTCGTCGTAAGAAAGTCCTCTAAGATTCGCGCGCTGCCCTGACTGAATCGAGTAGCAGCGCCGCTCGTCGATCTGAAGATCTCGAAAGAGCGCTGAAGCTTTTGCAAATATGCGGTCAATCAGTTCGTCGGGGAAAAAGCTTGCCGCTAGCCCGTAGCCATGCTGCCGCAATGATTCCACTTGCCGCATTTCAAATGCGTTCATCTGAAATAGTTCCCGATGCGTTTTATAGAGGCTGCGAGCTGTCGCAGCGGCCACTCGGCGGGAGTAGTAGAGCCGTGCTTTGCACAGCGCGCTGTAGATTCCGGGCTTCGTGCGGACGGCGCGCAGAAGAAAGGGAGATTTTGAAGGTAGCGCGATGGATGTCAAAGTAGTTTCCACTAGTGCCTTTCCTTCAGAACGGACGTGTTCGATTTGTGCTCCCCGCGATTCGCCTGGCTTCCTCTGCTGTCGAGAGGCGTTAGCACGATGAACGAGACGAAGAGCCGCTGTCCGAGGATTGCCGCATACAGTTTTTTCAAGATGGGCAAAGCGAGCGGTATGTGGATTCCTGCAGCTTTGACGAGATTGTGAAGCTTACTCCGGCCCAGCTGTTCCCATCGTGACCGGAGAAATAGTTCGTCTTCGAATGGAGCACGATCGTGACGTGTAACAGCAAATCCATATTTCGCGCAGAGAAAATCGAGCGTCTCCAAGCCCAGAAAATGAATATCGTCGGGGATTCCCCAGTGGACCTGATTCCAGCGGCTTACGTTCCGGCCCATCTCGCTGGTTCGCAGGATTACTTTTCCGCCAGGCCGAAGAAGGGATCGCACGGAATGGAACATTCCGTCGAAAGATGGGACGTGGGAAAGGACATTAATTAGGGTAATCACGTCAAATTTCCGATCGCTGCGAAACTTCTCGAAGGGCACCTCGTAAATGGGTCGCCCTGAAGCCCGCCGCGCACATTGCGCCGCTTGTGCGTTGAGCTCAATCCCTGCTGTGTAGAAGCCGGGAAGGCTCGAGAGCGCCTCAAGGAGATATCCGGTCCCGCAGCCGACGTCCAGCAGCGATTTCGCTCCTTGGCACTCCTCAATGATTTTGCTCAGATGGCGCTCATAGTAGAGACGCTCACCCATGTAACGCCGCTCACAATCGAGAATCTCGATTTGCGCAGAGGCACCGGCCGAAACACGCGCATGCTGGCTGATTCGATCGGGATAGGGATGTACAAAAAACAGGCCACAAATTGAGCACGTTGTGAGAGAACAGCCATTGTCGCTGAATGCGTGCGACGTTTCGCAATAGCCACAAAGTGGGCAGATAGGTGCCTGTCGAACAGGCTCAATGCTTGCGCTCGATGCGCGTGGGCCCTGAATACGCGGGCCTCGAATACGGTCAGCTGAGGCCATAGAAATCATCCCCATTTGCATTTAGCGCGCCCGCGCGCGCGACTTCCAGCTGATTAAGTTCCTCTGGTGAATCGCCGTATTTGGCTGGCGCCGGGTCTTCCAAAATTTCGCCGAGGATTCTTTTCAAAGCAGCGCACACCTCGCGCACTTGCTCGGTGGTCATGGAAGCAAAGAAGGGCAGAGCGATACAACTTTGAGAGGCGGCTCTGGTTAGCGGAAGAAACGGTCCCACCTCTTCCCAAGCGTCCTGTAAGTACGGCTGCTCGTGAATCGGTGGAAAATAGGCTTGGCAACCGATGCCGTTTTCGCGAAGCTTCGCGATCACAAGGTCGCGGATCGGTTGCGCAGATTCACACCGGACTTGGATCACGTATGCGAACCAGCCGCGAACTGTATCTGCATATTTTCCCGGCAATCGAATGCTGTTGATACCTGCAAGTTCGTGCGAATAGATCGCCGCCACACGCGCGCGCGCCACGAGAAGCTCATCAATCCGTTCCAGCTGGGCGAGCCCCAGCGCGCAATGCAGCTCGCTCAATCGATAGTTGAAACCCAGGCGGTCATGCGATAACCATCCGGAGCCTTCGTCGCGTCCTTGGTTCCGCAGGCTGCGGCACAGCTGGGCAATCCGCGGATCATTCGTCACCACCATACCGCCTTCCGCCGTCGTCATCTGCTTGTTCGGGTAGAAAGCGAAAGCGGCTGCGTTGCCAAATGTTCCAACATGTCTTCCCCGGCATGTGGAGCCGAGCGCCTCGCAAGCGTCCTCAATCACGTACAGATTGAACTCGCGGGCTATCGTGACGATCGCTCGCATGTCGCACGGGAGGCCAAACACGTGAACCGGGAGAATCGCTTTCAACGCTCGTCCCGTCCAGCGATTTATCGGCCGCCGCCTTTCGCGATCCCAGCAATAATCACGCGCGATTGCCTCACGGATTTTCTCCGGGTTAATATTCAGTGTTTCTGGTTCGATATCGACGAACACGGGTGTCGCCCGCTCGTATAGCAGGCAATTCGTCGAGGCCACGAAACTAAATGAGGTGGTAATCACCTCGTCGCCTTCGCGGATCCCGAACGCACGAACACAGAGGTGCAGCGCCGACGTACCGCTGTTTGTCGCGACCGCGAAGCGCGTACCGGCATAAGCTGCAAATTTCTGCTCGAATTCCGCGAGCCTCGGTCCCAGGCTCAATTGCCGGCTCTTCAATGCGCGGGTGACGTACTCGATTTCGCGTTCGCCGATATCCGGCCGGGAAAGTGGAATCCTCATGCCGCACCCCACGAAACCGGCGCGCCAGCCGCCTGGGTCGGCGGCATGTTTACAATGAAAGGCTGGTTGTGGCTGAAGTCTGGAACCACATGGCGCAAGTATGCCAGTAGCGGACCTCCTTCGCCGCGTCTCACGAACTCCTCCATCGCACTTACGTGGCGCAGAATCCCGTGTGACAAAGGATTCACTCCATTGACAACAAGTATCCGATCGGAATCAGTCGGGGCCGGGTGCTCCCAGTCCTCCCAAAGTTCTTCCGTAATTTTTTCGCCGTCGGCCAGACCCGTAAACTCAATCGGCAAATCCTTATCGGGCGTACGTCCTGCGAAAAGCGCCATTGTTTTCGCCAGGTCATAGATGTTCAACGGTTCGCCCATGTCGAAGACAAACGTCTCCCCGCCTCGTCCTAGCGCCGCTGCCCGCAAGATCAGGTTCACCGCCTCCCGTGTCGACATGAAATAGCGAGTCGCGCGCGGGTCCGTTACCTTGATCGGCCCGCCTTTTTGAATCTGGTCCCAGAAAATCCGCAGAACGCTGCCGGTGCTCCCAGCCACATTTCCAAAGCGCACGTTCATGAAGCGAGTTCGATGATTTTGTGCGAGTTCCTGCATGCAAAGTTCGGTCAGCTTTTTGGAAAGCCCCATGTAGTTTCGCGGGTTGACGGCTTTATCGGTCGATATGTTCACAAACCGGCTGGCGCCCGTTTCGAGCGCTGCTTCTGCAATGTTTCGAGTTCCAATCACGTTGTTGCGGATTGCTTCTTGCGGGTGCAGTTCGAGCAGACCTACGTGTTTGTGCGCCGCGGCATGAAACACAATCTCCGGACGCTCGCTTCGCATCATTTCCGCCACACGATCGCGATTCGTTAAATCGATCAGCAGCGGCTTCACGCCTGCCGCGCCCATCCGCTCGCTCGCTTCGAGGTTCACGTAGAACAGGCTGTTTTCCGATTTGTCGAGCAGCAATAACCTGCGCGGCCCCGCATCTGCAATCTGCCTGCACAGCTCGGAGCCGATACTTCCGCCAGCGCCCGTCACCAGCACAACCTTTCCACCCACCACTTTTCTGGTCGCCTCAACATCCAATCGAATCTCTTGGCGTTGTAACAAATCCTCAATGCGAGGGTTTCGCAGATCACGTGGCAAAACGCTGCCTCCCACCAACTCTGCGATCGACGGCAAAGTCCGCACCGGAATTGCGGCCTCGCGGCACGCACGCAGAATTTCTCGCATCTGTGTGGCCGAGGCGCTGGGGATACAGATCAGAATTTCCTCGGCCCTTGCCTTCGCGACCTCGGCCGTAAGCCTCGCAATACCGCCCGAAACGACTGGCACGCCGTACATCGTGTGTCCCCCTTTCTGGGGATCCTCATCTACAACCGCCACGGGCGAGCAACCAGACGATGGGTCGAGCGCCAACTCCTTCAACAGCGACATCCCTGCGTCTCCGGCCCCGACGATCACCACGCGCTTTCCCCTCGAGCGCGATACAGCCTGTTGTGTTTTGAGTACGCGCGCTCCGAAATGAAGACCACCCCAGAAGAGCAGCAAGAATGCCCAGTCGACCACGAATACCGCCGCCGGCACTTTTAACTCTGGAAATCGCCACCAGATCAGCGCGCACATGCCGATTGAGCTGGCGGTCGCCACCTTTATGATCGAAATCAGTTCGGCAAGGCTCGCGTACCGAAGCGAACGCCGATAGAGCCGCACGCTCAGGGCAGCGGCAAGTCGCGCAAGCACTACGATCCCCAGCGTCGCCGACACTACTTCGCTATCCCAGGACGATACGCGATTTTCTGCGAGTGCCCACACGGCCAGCGTATAGGAGACTGCCCCAAGCATCATTTCCGCCCCTAGCACCAGAGGCGTTCTCACGCGTTCCGCTGCGTTCCAAATCCAGCCGATCAGAAATCCTCGATGCTCCAGCGATCCAAATATTTCCCGAGTGGTATGCCCGATTGAGAGGGTTGCCATCAGATGACCCCATTTCTATTTGGATTTTGGAACGGGCCTCGAGCCGTCCGCCTTCCCCAAAGATCAGCCAGTTCGAGGACGTTCCCTTGCCCGCGTGTGGCGCGCCTCAGAGCCCGGCGGGCGGGCCCGAGGCAGACCACTCGGTCTTGTTGCGAGAACAGCTGCATTCTCGCCGATGTTTGCCCTGCAACTATAGTTTTCTATACAGCGCTTCGGGAATGGGAAAAGTCCGCTTGTTCAGCACGGCCCCCAGAATCGGAATCTTGGCCGTCTCAAAACTCTCTTTTGCGATCCGCGCTGGCTCGCGCCGCGTCGAATTGGAGCCCACCACCAAAACCACGCCATCCGTCAATTGACTCAACAGAATTGCATCGCCGTAAGAATGAACGGGAGGCGTATCGATCAGCACGTGATCGAATTCGCTGCGCAATTCCGTGATGCGAGCTCGCAAGCGCGCGGGGTTCAACGAGCCATTTGGTTCGCGTCCTACCGTGCCGGCAGTGATAAGCCACAGATGGCGTCCCGAAGCTCGTCGCGCAAATTCGCGCATCGGACGTCCGTCTTCTTTAACGCCGTCAGCAAAGCCCTTGCCGTTTTCAAATCGAAAATAGTCGTGCAGCGACGGTGTGCGAAGGTTGGCGTCCACGATGCACACCGAACCGTCTCCATGTTCTGCCAGCATCTCAGCCGCATGCGCGCATACCCAACTGCAGCCGTCGCCCGAATAGACGCCGCAGAAAGCTACAGCCCCTGGCGCTTGCGCAGAGCCAGGAATAATGAAAACCTGTTGCACCAGCTTCATCACCTCATCGTCGGCGAGAAGACGCCTCTCCCGCGAATTCCGCGACCGCATCTTTTGCGGTTCCGGCCTCGGGGGTGGTGGCGGCTTGGGTCCGTCTATATCTCTCTGGAGCAGATCGAAATTGCGGCTCATCGATTTACCTCTGGGGAACTGACGGGCGCAACTTGGGCGGCGGACTGTGTCCCGCTCCATCCCGTCCGCCGAAGATGAATGGGAAGACGAAGTCGTTGCCCAGTTTCGATGCGATCGGGATCAGTAATCGCAGGGTTCAGAGCGCGAATCTCGTCGATCGTTTTGTCATCGAACCGGTTCAGATATTCGAGACTGAGGTGCCGAAGCGTGTCTTGCTTCTCGACGACAACCGTTGCAACCAGGCCGCGAGCTTGTTTCTCTGCGAGTGAACTCGGTGTAAGCGCTGCGTGGGTCGGCGCAGCATGTGTTCCGTCGACCGCCCTCAAACCAGAAACAAGCATGTCCTTCGCATGCAACGCCTCGGCCGTGGGAACCAAATCAAATGGCGGTGTGCGCACCCCGGAATTCCAGGAAAGTCCGGAAACAATCACGAGGAAAAGCGCCGCAGCGACCGAGACGGTTTGCGCGGCGATTCGCCACAGCCTTGCCGTCCTTTTCGCCGGAACCATCGAGCCGAAAGGAACGTATCCCCGAGCGTATTCCCGAGATTGAGCGTGAGATTGACCGGAACCACGAGCGGAAATCCGCTTAGGGCTATCCTCACGAGGAACCAGCGATTCAATTTCGAGATCGGAAGCCGCCTCTTGCACGATTTTTACATCGATCTTTTCTGCGTCCATCGCGTAGGCGATAGACATCGCATTGAAACAGAGTGTGTTGATCCTGCGCGGAATTCCGCCCGTGTAATGAGCGATCGAACGGCGAGCGCCCGGTGTAAACAAATCCAGTCCCCGGTAGCCCGCAACCCAAAGCCGGTGGTTGATGTATGCGTTGGTCTCCTCCGGGGTGAATGGCTCCAGCCGGATCACGGACGAGATCCGTTGGCGAAGCTGTGCCATCGAGGGCCGCGCAAGCCGTTCAGCCAATTGCGGCTGGCCCACCAGTACGATTTGCATCAGCTTCATCCACGGCGTTTCGAAATTCGAAAGCAGCCGCACGGATTCGAGCACGTTCTCGCGAAGATTCTGCGCCTCGTCAATCACCAAGATGAAACGACGACCGGCACGCATCTCCTCGAGCAGAATCTGGTTCAGCGTCTCATGCATGGCCGCAATATCTTTTCCGTTCGTATCGACCCCAAGGTCAGTCAATAAGTAGCGCAGAAAGTCGCGCGGATCGCAATCCGTGTGGAAAACGTAGGCCGTGCGCGTTCGGCCTCGCAGGTATTCAAGGTACTTAAACAGCAGCGACGTCTTACCCATGCCGGGCTGTGCGATCAACGCGAGAAAGCCGCGATTCGATTCTGTACCGTACAAGAGCGATGCCACCGCCTCGCGGTGCTTTGGCCCGAGATGCAGGAACCTGGGATCGGGCGTCACACCAAACGGTTGTTCGATCAGTCCGTAGTGGTCGAGGATCATTTTCTAGGTCCTGTCTGAAACATTTGCAGGAATCGAAGCCAGCACCTTCAAATCCAGATAACGCCCAAGCTCGTCCGGCGTTCGGAACGACGGGTCCATCCGATCCACGGCATACGCCGCCCCGATGCTCACCGTCGACGCGGTGAAAAATCCGCCGAGCAATACCCATGCCAGGTTTAGCGTTGGCAGAGCCGGAGTCGTCGCGGCCTCGGCAATCGACACGTTTACGATTCGCTTGCTGTCGAGTGCATCCGATATTCGCGCCTCTTCCCGCTTGTGAAGATAGAGCAAATAATTGTCTTCAGCAGTCTTGATGTTGCGGGCGAGGTCGTCCTGCTTCGCGCCCTCTGTATCGAGTGTATGTGCCGCTTTTTCATAGCGATTCACCGCCTGCCCAGTAGCCGCCACTCGCGCTTCCAGTGCCGCGCGGTCCGTTTCCGCTTTCGCAAGCTCCGTTGCGATCCAGTCCTGCGCGGGCGACCGATCAGTCGTGATTTCCTGGATCGGCGAATCGAGAACGCGAGCGATCGTTGCGCGCGTATCCACAATTTCCTTCTCGACCTCCACGAACGGCGGATATTCCGGCGCATATTTCATACTCATTTCGCTGCGTTTTAGTTCCAGAGAAAGCAACGACGCTTGAAGCGCCGCCAACAACTGCATATTGCCGATTTTTTTCACCTGAGTCGTCTGTCGCTCAGGCGTTCGCTTTGCTTGCGTCTTTAGCGCCTCAGCGCGCGTTTCAGCTTCGCCAACGCCCGCTTGCGTTTGTAGCAGTTCCGCCTCAAATTGACTGAGCTGTTGCAGCACCAGTTGCTTTTGCGCGGCAGCAGCAACGATCCCCGCGTGGCTGTTGAAGTCCGTCAGCGCCGTTTCGGCCGCCGCGAGATCGTTCCGGTAGCGGTTCGTTTCCTGCTCAAAGAAAGTAAAGGTTCCAGCCGGACGGTGAACGGCAGCATGTTTTTCCTGGTAAAGAGTGGCGAGCGTCTGCAGGACGCGGGCGGAAAGCTCCGAATCGCGCGACGTGTATGCCACACGAATCAGAGCAGTCTTCTTGAGCGGATCAACTACGATCCGGTTTTCCAAGGTTTGAACCGCCCGCGCTAGCCGTGTTTCCGGCGTCGAAGGAGTGCCCCGGAGAAAGTTGCTCGCCTTTTCCACGACTTGGGCCCATTTCGACTCCGGCTCGGCGTCCAGACCGCAAACTGTTACCACTTTTTCAAGCAGGTCGCGGCTCTTCAGTAGCTCAACTTCGGAGTTGATGTCCTCTTCCGTGATTCCGAGGCTGGGCTGGGCGCTGACGGGAGAATCGGCATTCGGCGTCACCACTGCGTCAATCCGCTCCTTATTCATCAGCAACTTCATTTCCGCTTCGTATTTCTTCGGCAGTAGCAGGACGGCCAGAATTGCACCGAGGAAAATGCCGAAGAAAATCAGCATCGCTATGTGCCGGTGGCGGAAGACGGGCATTGCAACATCGCGCAGCGTCAAGCTCAAAGCCGGTTGATTTCGGGTCGGACGTGATGCTGGTTGAGTCATTTCGTTTCTCTTCAACTCTAAGGATGCATCTGGTAATAGGCTCCCATCCCGGAGGACGGGATAAACTTCTTGATCTTGGATATGAAGTTTTGGGGGACAAAAAGCATGTCGCCGGGGCGAACCTGCGGATCCTCGCTCACATTATGGCCCTGTAGAGTTCTCTTCAGGTCGAGCGGCTTCACCTCATACCAGTCATCGCTCTTTCGCCGGAACAGGAGAACCTGCGAATGCTTCGCGGATTCGTTAAAGCCACCGGCGATCGCTACCGCTTCCGTCGCGGTGGTGTAACCGCGTAAATCGAATTTTCCGGGCTTGTGCACTTGTCCCGAGACCGTGAAATACGGCTTA
>Ga0209625_1000026_pt1 | contig 27501 bp, 24 predicted proteins | sample JacPin_JW_Ref_M2_FD_187960 | JGI IMG/M metagenome (GOLD analysis project Ga0209625, IMG submission 187960) | Forest soil microbial communities from Algoma, Ontario, Canada - Jack Pine, Ontario site 1_JW_Ref_M2 (SPAdes) (version 2) | ecosystem: Environmental > Terrestrial > Soil > Boreal...
GCTCTATGGCGTGATTTCGTACTCGGTCGCGCAGCGAACCCATGAGATCGGCATTCGCATGGCCCTCGGAGCGGCGCCCCAGGATATTCTGCTGATGGTATTGAGGCAAAGCGTGGTTGTGGTAGCAATTGGACTGACCGTAGGGTTAGCAGCGGCGTTAGCCGGTACCCGTGCTATTGCCAACTTCATCGTGGGAGTGCGCCCTACTGACGCGGCTACTTTCGTAACCGTCGTAGTTCTGCTGGCGGTGATCGCTCTGATAGCGTGCTGGATACCTGCGCGGCGTGCCACCCGCGTCAATCCATTGGTGGCGCTACGCTACGAATAAGCATTGCACCGCATCGTCAAACTCATCCCGCATTGAAGTCGTAAGCCGCCGGCATTAAGCAGCAATTCAACAATTCCTTCCTGCTATGTTTCGCAACGGGCTGTCCGAACAGCGGCCAAATCGTCTAACTCGGCAGGAATTGGAACTTTTCGTCCTGTAACACGTATTCATGTACAGGTTGCGCGTGTCGAGCTTTGTGCGAGGGGTTTATGTCCATTAACGGGAATAACTTAACCAACGGGAAAAACGGGAAGAAGCGCCGTCGCCACATTATCTGGCTGGTGGCGATTCTGGTGGTGCTGGGTGCCGGCGGATATGGAGTCATGGCCGCGCTGAGGCCGAGCCACGAGATTGATCCTTCCAAGTTGGCCACCGTGGAGCGCGGCGACCTCGCCCGCGTGGTGGTCGCTACCGGAAAAATTCAGCCGTTATCCAAAGCGGAGATCAAGTCCAAAGCCAGCGGCATTGTGAAAAAGATTTATGTCGATTATGGCGACCGCGTGAAGACCGGGCAAATTTTGGCGGAATTGGACAAAGTTCAACTGGAAGCGGCGCAGCGCGCCGCGAAAGCAAATTTGCAGGCGGCTGAAGCCGCGCACCATTCGTCAATGGCAGCGCTGGAGCGCAATAAAGTTGATGCGGAAGGGCCGGATGTGCCGTTCCTGAAGCTGACCCAGGAACGCGCGGAGCACGAGTTCAACGAAGGCGTGGTGTCGAAGTCCGTGGTGGAGGACGCAGAAAAAAATTATCGCATGGCGTTGAATAAGCAAGCCAGCGCGCAGGCGGCGCTTGCGGTAGCGCATGCCGATATCGCCAAGGCTGAAGCGCAAGTGGCGCAATCGCGTGCCGCCTTGGATAACGCGGAAGAGGACCTGCGCAACTCCACGATTGTGAGCCCCATTGACGGCCTGGTTCTTTCGAGGGACGTGAACGTCGGCGACGCGGTGAGCTCCATTTTAATTTTGGGTTCGCAGGCCACACCCATCATGACGCTGGGCGATGTGAGTGAAGTGTACGTGCAGGGCAAAGTGGACGAAGCGGACATTGGCAAGGTCTATTTGAACCAGCCTGCGCGCATCGTGGTGGAGTCCTTCAAAGATAAAAAATTTAACGGCAAGGTCACCAAGATTTCTCCTTTGGGCAAGGAGAAAGACAACGTCACTACTTTTGAGGTGCGCGTCTCCATTCAGAATTCGACGCTGGAGCTCAAAGCCAATATGAGCGCCAACGCGGAAATCATGCTGGAAGAAAAAAAGAACGTGCTGATGGTTCCGGAAGCGGCGCTGATTTATGACAAAGAGCGCAAAGCCCAAGCCGAAATCCCCGACGTCAAAGGTGAAAAGGGAAAGAAAAAAGTAAACGTGAAACTGGGTATTTCCAACGGCGTGAAGACCGAAATTCTTGAAGGACTAAACGAAAAGCAGCAGGTGATTCTGCAGTAGCGATGCATAAAGGCGGCCCGCTTTGTCATTCCAGGATTTGCTGAAGGATACGTTCAGCACGCTGTGGGCGCACAAACGCAGAACACTGCTGACCATGTTCGGCATCGCGTGGGGAATTATTTCCATCACCGTGATGGTGGCCGCCGGTGAAGGTCTCGGCAAAGGAATCCAGGCAAATCAGGAGACGTTTGGAAAAGACGTGATGATCGTCTTTGCCGGACGCACCAGCATGCAAGCCGGTGGGACGCGCTCCGGCCGCGCAGTGCACTGGGGTGAAGACGATTACGTGCAGGTGGCCGCGGAATCCCCTGCGTGTAAATACGTGATGCCGGAACTGGGCAACGATGTGCAGGTGCACAGCCTGCATAACAGCGGGAGCATTAAAACCGTGGGATCGATGCCGGAATTCTCGGAGATTCGCAGCATCGCGGTCGCGCAAGGGCGCTTCTACAACCACCAGGATAATTCCGAAGCGCGCAACGTTGCTTTTCTGGGCAGTGACACCAAGAAACAACTCTTTTCCGATCACGAAGCGGTCGGCCAGCAAGTGTGGATGAACGAAATTCCCTACTCCGTGATTGGCGTAATGAAATCCAAAGACCAAAACTCCAGCTACGATGGCATGGACACTCGCAAAATTTTCATTCCCTACAACAGCATGCGCCGGGATTTTCCCACTAAGCCCCCGGGAATTGAACACACCGTTGACCGCCTGTTGGTCGCTCCGAAATCGCTCGTGACCCATCCCGAATGTGTGCGGCAAATCCGGCGTTCGTTAGGACGTTTGCACAATTTTGATCCTCGGGACAAAGAAGCCGCGGGAATCTGGGACACGGTGAAAAATGCGGAAGCCAACCGCATGATCATTGTGGGCATGGAATTGTTCATGGGCGCGGTAGGCATTGCCACACTATGTCTGGGCGGCTTGGGCGTGATGAATGTCATGCTCGTGTCCGTGCGGGAACGCACTCGGGAAATTGGCGTGCGCATGGCCTTGGGCGCGACTCGCAAATCGATACTGCGGCAATTTTTTATGGAAACGGTGATTGTCGTCGCATTGAGCGGAGGAACAGGACTGGTGGTCTCGTACGGATTTTGCGCGCTCGTCAACTTGATCCCCATGCCGCCATTTTTCGCCGGCCTGCTGGCAAGTTGGAAGCTTGGAGCGTTATCGGTGGGCTTGCTGGGCCTGATTTCCGTTTTGTCGGCGCTGTACCCCGCGAATCGCGCCGCATCCGTCGATCCCATCGAAGCGCTGCGGTTTGAGGCGGGTGGTTAAATTATGTTCCTCGAAATATTTCGCGAAGCGTGGGCCGCGCTAGGACGGAATCCAGTGCGCAGCCTGCTGACCATGACCGGAATTTCTTGGGGCATCGTCGCGGTGACGCTGCTCCTGAGTTACGGTTCAGGATTTCGCAACGTGCTGATGTACACCTTTGAAGTGTTTGGCAAAGGCGCGGTGGTCTGCTGGCCGGGCACCACCAGCGAGCAGGCTGGCGGCGAGCGCGCCGGGAAAGCGGTGCGCTTCGAACAGGAAGACGCCGACTGGGTGAAAGCGCAATCGCCGCTAGTGAAGCGCGTGACGCTGGAGACCGTAAAGTTTAAGGGCATTTCGCACGAGGAGCGATTGTCAGATACCGCGATTCGCGGCGTTTATCCCGAATATGGCGACATGCGCAACGAGGTGCCGCTCGAAGGGCGCTGGATTTCTCAAGAAGACATCGCGGAGCGTAGGCGCGTGGCGTTCCTAGGCGCGCTTCTGCGCAAAAAGCTGTTCAGCGGCACGCCTGCAATCGGGGAAGCGGTGCGCATCAACGGCGTGAAATTTACCGTGATCGGCACGATGGACACGAAATTTTCCGACAGCAATTATTTTACGAGCGACGATGAGTCCGCGTTCATTCCCTACACGGCAGCCTCGGATTTGTGGGATGCGCGTTACGCCAGTGTGATGTTATTTGAGCCCGTGGCGCCGAATTTTGAAGCCGATGCCATGCAGCAGGTCCGCGCGGCGGTGGCCAGCCGGCAACGCTTTTCCGCCGCCGACAAGCGCGCCATCCAGATGTTTGGGCGCATGGAATTCAAGCCCATCTATGACGGGATCACGATCGGGATTCAGGCGCTGCTGTTCTTCGTTGGCGCATTGACGCTGGGCATTGGCGGCATCGGCGTGATGAACATCATGTTGGTTTCAGTGGAGGAACGCGTCAAGGAGATTGGTTTGCGGCGCGCGCTGGGGGCAAAAAAATCGCATATTCGCGGCCAATTTTTGCTGGAAGCGCTGGTGATGACTTTGGCGGCAGGCGTGATCGGCATGCTGCTTTCTGCGGTCATTACCGCGGCGATCGGCACGCTGCCGTTCTTGGGCCCCGCTTACGAAGACGATTCCGGCAAGGTCGATATTCATCTGACGCTGTCGGTGGTCACTATGATGTTGTCGACAGGGATTTTGATTGTGGTGGGAGTAATCAGCGGTTGGCTGCCTGCGATGCAGGCCGCGAAGCTCGATCCCGTCGAAGCGTTGCGCTACGAATAGTTTTCCGGCTCCACTGCGAGACCTGTCTCGCGTCGCTGAATTATTTAGAAAATATGTGGATTAGGTCTGCCCTAGCACGGCATCGAAGTAAGCCAGCATTTCCGCGCTGTCCCATTGCTGTTGGCCGATGAATTTGCGCGCGATTTTGCCGTGGCGATCGATGATGTACGTTTCGGGGTATATAGATGTACCGTAATCGGCCGCGGATTTTTTAGTGGCGTCGCGATAGGTAGGAAACACCACGGATTGATCCTTCAGGAATTTTTCATACGCTGCGCCGTCTTCGTCCACGCTTACGCCCAAGACCATTCCACCGCGCGAATCGATATATTTTTCCAGCCTATTGAGCGCCGGAGTCTCTTCAACGCAAGGCGGGCACCACGTGGCCCAAAAGTTGAGCACCACGACTTTGCCCTTTAAATCGGAAAGATGTTCGGACTTGCCGGCGAGCGTCAGTGAAAAATCCAGCGCAGGTTTTCCCGCGATGGAGGCTTCACCCTGGCGATAGCTGGGCATGGCGAATAGGACCAAGATGCCCGCGGCAAGCGCCACAGCAGTCCACGCAGCGATTCTTCGCAACAGAGGCATGACCGTTATAATAGCCTATCTTCAGAGCGTACGTGACTGCGTCTGGCCGCCCGCTAATGCCAATTGAACACCAAAAAATGCCGAATTTGGCCACGGCAAGCAGTTCGAGTGTAACTTCGTCCTCCCTCGCGACTCCGTACACTAGCGGCGGAATTACGGCCATCGTGCCCGCGCGTGATGAAGAGGCGGTAATTGCCGCCTGCGTAGAGTCACTGGCGAAGCAGAGGGAGATTACCGACATTGTGGTCGTAAATGATCAGTCATCGGACAAGACTGCTGCTATCGTCCGTGAGTTGCAAACACGAATCTCCAAATTGCGATTGCTGGAGGCGCACGACCCGCCACCAGGTTGGGTGGGCAAGAATAATGCGTTGACCGTGGGCGTCCGCACCGCCACAAGCGAGTGGCTATTGTTTACCGACGCGGACGTGGAACTGGAAGAGGGCGCGACAGCTCGCGCGTTGCAGATTGCGCAGGAGACCCACGCGACGTTGGTTTCTTTCTCGCCGCAGCAAATCACGGAAAAATGGTACGAGAAGGCGCTGATACCGTTTGTGTATTGCAGACTCGCGCGGCGATTTTCCTATGCCGCCGTCAACGACCCGAAGTCGACGGCGGCTGCAGCCAATGGCCAATTCCTGCTGATACGCCGCGACGTCTACGAGGCTGTCGGCGGCCACGCGCGATTTGCATCAGACGTTTTGGAAGATGTCGCGCTGGCCGCGGCGGTTAAGGCCACCGGTCATCGCTTATGGTTCGGTCCGGGGAACGGAATCGGCCGCGCGCGCATGTACCGCACCTTTGGCGCGATGTGGGAGGGATGGACGAAAAATCTCTACCGCTTGATGGGCGGGACCCCGTGGAAGGCGTTCCGCGAAGGGGAATCGGCATTTCCCTGGATACCACTAGTGGTAATTTTACTGGGAATCAAATTCCCGATCGCCATGTTCGCGGGAGTCTTGCTGCTAGTCTTGCGCCAGATGAACTACGGGTCGGAGCTGGTTCGTAACCAATACCCGTTTGCTTTCATCATCTACTATATACCTGCCGCGTTTTTATATGCGGGTGTGCTGGCGGCCTCATACCGCAATTATGCGCGAGGCAAGGTACAGTGGAAGGGTCGCGAGTACAGCACGCAAACTCCCGGCGGACAGAAGTAAGAGTAAAAAACAGATTATGGTCCTGATTACCCGCAGAATCGATTTTTCGGCTTCGCACGTCTATCATAATCCGCAGCTTTCGGCTGAAGAGAATCGTCGCATTTTTGGCAAATGCAATAATCCGCACGGACACGGACATAACTACACGCTGGAAGTTACCGTCGCGGGCGAGCCGGATCCGGTAACTGGGATGGTGCTGGACTTGAAAGAATTGAAAGAGATTCTGGCGCGCGAAGTGATGCAGCGCATGGATCACCGCCATTTGAATCACGAAGTTCCTGAATTGGCCGGGCAGATTCCCACCTGCGAAAATATCGCGCGGGTAATCTGGAATTTACTGGAGCCGAAAATAAAACAAGGCTTGTTGCATCGTGTGCGGTTGTATGAGTCGCCGGATTTGTTCGCGGATTGCTTTCGGAATGGAACTGCAGGTAGTCGAGGAAATACTTGATGGGCGCGAAGGCTAATTCGGCGGAGCTGATAATTGAATTGGGGCGGCGCTACCATTTTTCGGCGTCCCATCGGCTGCATACCGCGCATCTAAGCGAAGAGGAGAATTCCCGCGTCTTCGGCAAATGCAATAACCCGTTCGGCCACGGGCATAATTACGTGCTGGAAGTAAGCGTTTCCGGGCCGGTGGATCCCGCGACGGGAATGATCGCCAACCTCGCTGATCTGGATGGTTTTGTGGAGCAAGCGGTCTTGCAAGTTTTTGATCATAAGTCGCTGAACGAAGATGTCGCGGTCTTTCTCGACAAAGTGCCGACGACGGAAAATTTGTGCATCGATATCTATGAGCGGCTAAAAAATTTCTCACACGCCAAGCTTGAGCGCGTGCGCATTGAAGAAACCCGTAACAATAGTTTTGAGTATGCGGGCCAACAGTTTGCGCGAGTCCCCGTCGCGAGTAGTGCGGAAAAGGAGCAAAGGTGAGCGAACCTGGCGAAGAGTTGTTGCTGCACGAACCAAAAGCCAAAGAAGAAAATATCGCGGTGCTTGTGCGCAAGATGATTTCGATCATTGGAGAAGATCCCAACCGCGAGGGCTTGCGCAAGACTCCGGAGCGCTTTGAAAAAACGCTGAAATTTCTGACCAGCGGCTATCACCAGAATGTGGAGCACATTCTTAACGGCGCCACCTTCAGCGTGGCGTACGACCAGATGGTGATCGTGAAGGACATTGAATTTTTTAGTTTGTGCGAGCACCATTTGCTGCCGTTTTTCGGCAAATGCCACGTGGCCTATTTGCCAAATAAAAAGGTCATCGGCCTCAGCAAAGTGGCGCGGCTCGTGAATATGTTTGCGCGCCGATTACAGATTCAGGAGCGTCTGACCAGCCAGGTTGCGCAGGCCATTGAAGAAAAAATCAGTCCCGAAGGCGTAGGGGTCATCGTCGAGGCGCGTCATTTGTGCATGCAGATGCGCGGTGTGGAGAAGCAACATGGCCAGGCGGTGACCAGCGCGATGCTTGGCTGCTTCCGTCACAATAAAGAGACCCGCGATGAATTCCTGTCGCTGACGCGAAAGCGTACCTAAAGTTCCGTTTGCAAATCAAAACTCTTTGACTACCTACCTTTTCTTTTTGATCTGGAAGAGCAGGAACGGCGACACCGAGCTTCTTCATATTTATTTTTGTAGCCGCCCGAGAGGCGGCCTCTTTTTTGCGCGGGCCCGACGCACACGATCGCGATTGCCGCAGGTCCGGTCATTGCACCAGCGGCGCGAGTTAGCTTTGGTCCGATCGTAAAATATCCACTTACAACCTTCGTTAGGGCAATACTTCAGCCGGTCTGGTCGATTCAGCGCCAGCATTTCAGCGAAGGAATCCGCGATGCGGGAAAGTATCCACGGCCAGCCCGGACGCAGTGGAACAAGTTCGGCATGCACGCCATTTTGGTGCTGGAACAGCTTTGGCCGCACCGGTACATTCAAATACGAATTAAGAGCATTTAGATCTCGTTCGCCAATGACATCGCTGGCGATAAGTTTTGCCGCCATGCGTCGCAGAAGCGCGCGCAGCGCGATGAGTCGCGCGAGAGGGACGGGGCGCGGAAGAGACGAGGCCAGATTCCAATGTTTAACGACGCGGGGAGCCCACGCTGGGTCCTGCAAGTGATCGGTGAGCTTGCCGTAGCCGTTCCATTCGAGAGAGTTGGCTAAATCCAGCCAGGCGTATTCCTTACCGAAGCCTGCGGCAATGTAATTATCAGCGTGCTGTTTCATGATTTTTGCTTTTTTGGTAATGCGTTAATTTCATTTGACCCATTACACATAATGAGCTAGTCTGAATATGTAATGAGTGTAACACGAATAGGGCGTTACGCTAATGTTTGGAAATTCAGGTCAGGTGAAATGATATGGGTGCCCCGACGATGTCCGCGACAATCGCAAAACCGGCCATGCTGGCCAAGCCCGGCACGCTAGCCGAGAAAACCGCGGCTTCCAATCGTTTGTTGATCATTTTTTGCTTTTTCGCGATCTACGCCATCTGGGGCTCCACGTACCTGGCCATCCGCTACGCCGTGGAAACCATACCGCCGCTATATGCCGCGGGAATTCGGCACCTGACGTCCGGGACGATCTTGCTGTTGTGGTGCTTGGCGAAAAAAGTACGGCCGACCGCGTCACAGATTCGCACAGGTGTGGTCATTGGTGTTTTGTTTTTTCTGTTGGGGCACGGGCCGCTCCACTGGGCGGAGACCCGCGTGCCTTCAGGCCTCGCATCGCTATTGGTGGCCACCGAGCCTATCTTCGTTTTCTTTCTCGCAGCTCTGGCTACAAAGCGGTGGCAATTTAGCTGGAAAATATTGGCGGGAGTGTTTCTGGGCCTGGCTGGCGTGGGGCTGCTGGTGGGACGAACCACACTTACGTCCAGCCGCGGAATGCTAGTGGCATCACTGGCCATTTTGCTTGGCGCGTTTTCGTGGTCGGCGGGAATTGTCTACGCGCGCAAATCAGATCTGGCCGGTCATCCGCTGCTGATGACCGCCCTGTCGTCGCTTTCTGGCGGAGTCATGCTGTTCACCAGTGCGGCGATCGTTGGTGAATGGAAGGGTTTCTCGTTAAGTTCCGTGACGGCGCGTTCCTGGGAAGCCCTGGCGTACCTGGTCGTTTTCGGTTCGCTAGTGGCCTTCAGCGCGTACAGTTGGCTGCTTGAGCGCTACTCACCGACGCTGGTGGCAACGCATACGTACGTGAACCCGGTGGTCGCGGTGCTATTAGGGTGGATGCTCGCGGGCGAAAAGGTGACGCTCAATGTCGGCATTGCGGCGGCGATGGTGATTGGCGCGGTGGTGCTGGTAGACCGAGGCACCGCGCCAAATCCTGAAGGACGAAAAGCGATTCGAGCGAGAAGAGTAAACCAGGACCCAGGTTCATACCTCAAAGGCGAACCAGAGCCGCCTTCCGCATGACTTTAGCGCGCCTACCTTTAAACAAATTGTTACTTCGTGATGTCCACCGATGCGCGAGTTTTCTCCCATTCGGCGCGCATGGTACAGCCGGCTCCGGTCTTATCAAAAGTAATGGTGAAGTTTTCCATGGGTGAAGGGAGCGTGGAAGTTTTCATGTCCACACGCGCGAGGTCGGAATCCGGCCCCGCGTACTTAGTGCCCCACTCGCCGGTTTTTTTGCTGATGACCAGCGTCCACTTATCTGCGTTGGGCACGGCGAACAGTGTGTAACTGCCGGCGGGAACTTTGGTGCCTCCCACGGTAACGTCCGAACCGACGACAAACGTGGTGGCTTCGTTCGCGCCGAGCCGCCAGACTTCTCCATAAGGAACGAGGCCGCCGAAGATTTTGCGGCCCTTGGTTCGCGGGCTGGAATAGTCGACAGTGACGGTCGCGCCATCGCCCAATGAGCACGAAGCTTTAGCCGGCGGACTGGGCCTCGCGGCTTTATCCTGAGCCGAAGGCGCGGCGCTCGCGGGTTTATCCTGGTGCGCAAACGTAAGCGAAGCAAAAAGCAGCAGGCTCAGACTAGTTGCAGCAGTGCGTATTTTCATTTTTCTCTCCTGATAATCCGATTAGACGGGCTGAAGTGGCGAAAGCATTGAACCTAATTTAATGCCCGGAAGCAAGCAGTGCTGTATAAACGACAGAGTCAAAAGCACGAGCGACACGTACAAATCGCATCCCAGGGCGCTTCAATGGCCTCAGGGAAATGTTAGCAATTCTTTACAGTTTTATTAGTATTGTGTTAGCCTGATTGAGTTGAAGAGAAGAGGAAATTTTTCAGGGGACTGACGGAGAGAGGCACTTGAGCGAGCTTAAGGCAGTGTTGATCGAGCAATACCGCACTCACATTAAAGACACAGGATCACCGGAAGTGCAAATTGCGCTGCTGAGCGAGCGGATCAACTATCTGACGACGCATCTCAAGTCGCACGTCAAAGACCACGCATCACGTCGCGGTTTGATTATGATGGTGAACAAACGCCGGCGGCTGCTGGACTATCTCAACCGCCGCGACCCGGATCGGTACCGCGAGATTGTTGAACGTCTTAGCCTGCGCAAGTAACCGCCTTGGAAGTGCGGGGAATTCGGGGCGGCATCCGCAACGCAATCGCCAAGTGACAAATTCCACAGGGAGTCTGTCTGCCGGTGGTGTGAGCTCCGGCTCGAATGCGCACGAGCGCGGATAAGGCTGGATTTTAACCAGTGTTCGCGGTGTTGTCCGTTGAAGTTTTGCAGGTCCCACAAAGCGTTCGACCACCTCTTGTCTTCTTAACCGGTCGCCTCGACGGCCGGCCAACTGCCAGCAGAGAAAGTTTTACGCGCAGCCGTGCAACGGCTGACGCTTTTTGCAATGCTTTGCGCGAACGCGAAGCTAAAGGAAAGAATAAATGTCAGAACAGTCACACACTCCCGCACCACATCAGGTAACTGTTGAAGTCGGCGGGCGTCCGCTGATATTGGAAACCGGCAAAGTCGCGAAGCAAGCCAACGGCGCGATTATGGCGCGCTACGGCGACACCATCGTATTAACCACCGCTTGCATGGCGCCTACCGCGAACGATCGCGACTTTCTGCCATTGACCGTGGATTACCGGGAAAATACCTATTCAGCGGGAAAGATTCCAGGAGGATTTTTTAAGCGCGAAGGGCGCCCATCGGAAAAAGAAATTTTGACTTCACGGCTGATCGACCGGCCCATGCGTCCGTTGTTCCCCGATTCCTGGCGCAACGAAACCCAGATCGTCAGCATGGTCTTGTCCGCGGATAGCGATAACGATCCCGATGTGATCGCAGTGACGGGAGCTTCCGCGGCTTGCTATTGCTCCGACCTGCCGTTTGAGAAGCCCATCGCGGCAGTGCGCGTGGGATTGCTGGACGGGCAGCTGGTCGCCAACCCGACCGTAGCAGATCAGAAAAAAAGTTTGATGAACATCGTGATTGCGGGCACGGAAGACGCCATCGTCATGGTGGAGTCCGGCGCTTTGGAAGTTTCCGAAGAAGCCGTGGTGGATGCGCTCGAATTTGGCCACGCGCAAATCAAGAAGATTGTGGGAGCCATCAAGGAGCTGCACGCGCAATTGAAGATCAAGAAGGTTACCGTGGCGCCGCTGCCGTTCGACGAGTCGCTCTACAAGGAAATCGAAAAGAAGTACGGCGCGCGACTGCATGACGCAGTGAACACCGAGAAGCACCCCAAGAAAGAAAGCTACCTGCTGATCGACGCGATCAAGGATGAGCTGAAAGAATCGATCCCGGAAGAACAGGAAGAGAAGCGGATTTTGGCCAAGAGAGCGTTTGACCGCTTGCGCGAGAATATTTTCCGCGATGACGTGCTCAACAAGCGCCGCCGTCCGGATGGACGCGGTTTTGACCAGATCCGTCACATTTCGTGCGAAGTCGGCTTACTGCCACGCGTGCACGGCTCCGCGTTATTTACTCGCGGTGAAACGCAAGCCTTGGCCACTCTGACCTTGGGTACCAAGGAAGATATGCAGCGCCAGGACCTGCTGTTCGCGCAGGATCAGTTCAAGCGCTTCATGCTGCACTACAATTTCCCGCCGTTCAGCGTGGGCGAAGTTAAGTTTCTGCGCGGCCCGGGACGGCGTGAAATCGGTCACGGTGCGTTAGCGGAACGCGCGATATTGAGCTTGCTGCCGCCGGAGGCGGATTTCCCCTACGCCATGCGCCTGGTTTCGGACATTCTGGAATCGAATGGTTCGTCATCCATGGCCACCGTTTGCGGGGGCTCGCTGGCGTTAATGGATGCGGGCGTGCCGCTGAAGGCGCCCTGCGCGGGAATCGCCATGGGGCTAGTGGTGGGCGAAGACATGAAGTATTCGATCCTGACGGATATTGCCGGAGCGGAAGATCATTACGGGGATATGGACTTCAAGGTAGCGGGAACGCGGGACGGAATTACCGCGCTGCAAATGGACATCAAGGTTCTGGGCATCAGCATCGCCATGATGCGTGAAGCGTTGGCCCAGGCCAAGAAAGCGCGTTTGCAGATTCTGGACACCATGGAAAAGACGCTCAGCGAGGGCCGCACGCAGATTTCCGCTTTTGCGCCGCGTTTGTTCAAGCTGAAGATCCCGCAGGACAAGATTCGTGACCTCATCGGGCCAGGTGGCAAGAAAATCAAGTCCATCATCGAAACCACTGGCGTGAAGATTGACGTACTGGAAGATGGCACCGTGCACATTTTCTCCACCAGCGGAGCGGGCGGCGATGCCGCTTTGCAAATGGTGCGGGACATTACCGCCAGCGCCGAAATCGGCAAGACCTACCTTGGCAAGGTTGTGCGACTCGCGGAGTTTGGCGCGTTCGTGGAACTTTTCCCGGGTACTGACGGCCTCCTGCACATCAGCGAAATCTCCGAGCATCGTATCCGCGATGTTCGCGACGAGTTGAAACTTGGCGACCAGGTTCTGGTCAAGGTGCTCTCCATTGAGGGCAACAAGGTGCGCTTGTCGCGCAAGGCGCTGATTAAGGAAGCTCGCGAAAAGCAGCAGAAGGCTGCGGGGGCCGGAGCGACCACGACCACTACCACGGAAGATGATGGCAATGAGGCCAATTCGAATATTTCAGAGTAATTTACGAGAAACGAATCGATTCGAGAAAAAAGACCGGCGATTTTCGCCGGTCTTTTTTGTGACTCAAATGAACTGGGAGGAACGATCTGAAACTTAATTTTGCATGCAGGATTGCGGACAATGCACGGCGTCGAGCGCGCCCCACAGCGCGTTGAGGGCGTCATCCGTGGTGGCCATGATTCCGGCAGAATCATTGTGGGCGTGGTGCTCAAGCCAGTTGCGCCACGCTGCGCGGTGCGCCTTGTCAGCTTCTTCGTGCACTGTGAAATAGGCCAGAGCCTCAGGATTCGTGATGCCGTAGAAGGTCTTCAGCCCGTCAATTTTCGTTGTGGCTATCTCGGGCACTTGAGATTCGTAGGCATATAGAGCTGCGACCGCTTCCGCGATAGGGCGATCGCCGCAAATCTCGCGGAAGGTTTCTACCACCGCTTGCGTGCCGGGAAGCGCCGGGCAATAAGTGATGTCGTCTTCGGGAACACCGAGCGCGATCGCAAAATCGCGCCACAGCTTAGGATGCGAGCCGCTCGGGTCTTCTTCCTCCGCAAGATTTTCTTCTACGAGCTTACGGAGATCGCCGTCCGTGCGAGCCGCAAGTACGCGAAGGTGTGCGGGGAAAGCTTCGACGTGGCGGTAATACTGCGAGGCATACAACTGCAGAGCTTTGCGGGAAAGTTTGCCGGCCTGCCAATCCTGATAAAACGGATGCTTCAGTAAGTTCTTGGCCGCGATGGCGGCGTCCAGTTGGGGAAGCAATTGGTTGTGGGGCATTTAACTACCTCCGAAGCAACGGCACGCGCAAAAATAAGAGGGCGCTTGCCATTCTTAAACGTGCCGCATTGTAGCAAAGATTGCCCGGGATTGCTTTACAGCGGAGGATTGAGGCGCGTTTTTTGCGAATCGCAGCAGGGCAATTCGTCCCTATGCCGCGCCGCTCGACGTCGCCGCTACATCCGTATTGCCCTTCGGCTTACCCTCCTCTGCGTCCGGATCACCGAAAACCTCCTCCGACTTTTCCGGGCTTCGGCGCAAAAGAGTAATGCAGTACACCAGAATAAATACCAACACGCCGAGCAAGCCCAGCTCAATCATCGAAGCGTGAAAAATGGTTGCGCCCTGGGGTGTTGTCCACTTACCCTCTTTCGTCAATGCCGCTGCTTCCAGAGTAATCACCAGGATGCGTCGTATGGAGGCAATGAGTCCCACGACCAGAAATGGTTCGGTGACCAGCGTGTGCGAGCGGATAGAGATGCGCACGGTGTGCAGAATCTCCACCAGCATCAATACCACTAAAAGCTGATCGAGTACGCGCAGAACCAGGTCCGTGTCGGTAACCCCCAACCACTGATGCCAGGTGTCCCACAGCAATTTGCTGGAGCGCGCGATGGTGGCTAGCGCCGTTAGGGAAATGAGCACCGCGAGGATGGTGAGGATGGCAACCTCGGCCGTGCCCAGGTAGTCGCCGAAATGTTTGCGTATTTTTTCGTCGGCCATTTGGGCAGATGGTATCAGCGGCACAGTTAACCTTCAACAAAACCTGAAAAATAAGAAACATTTGCCCACGGCGCTCGTCAACTAAGACAGGTAATTCGCTTTGTTAAACTCTGGCCGGGGCGGCGCTCCATGACCGAGGCTGTCACGAGTAAACGCGTCCGCATCGAATCCGTCGACGTAGTTCGCGGCGTCATTATCATCATCATGGCGCTCGATCACGTGCGGGATTATTTTTCTAATCCCGGTCTTGATCCCACCGATCTCACGCGCACCAACGTGGCTCTCTTTTTTACGCGCTGGATCACGCATTTCTGTGCACCGGTTTTTTTTCTTCTGACCGGCGCCGGCGCGTATCTTTCGCTGCGAAAACAATCGCAAGCACAGTTGTCACGCTTTTCTGTTTACTCGCGGCGTGTGGCTAATCTTTCTGGAACTGGTAGTGGTCCGCTGCCTGGGCTGGCACTTTAATTTTGATTACCGGCTGACTTTGCTCATCGTATTGTGGGCCCTGGGCTGGTCGATGATTGTGCTTTCGGCGCTTATTTATATGCCGGCGTCGTGGGTGACGGCCTTCGGAGTGGTATTGATCGCGGGCCACTACTTGCTCGACCGTATCCAATCCTCAAATCCAATTTGGTCCATCCTGCATTCCCCGGGCATGGTATGCAGCGATGGCCAGCATTTCGTGTTTGCTTTGTATCCGCTCATTCCCTGGGTTGGTGTCACTGCGGCCGGTTACGGTCTCGGGCAGATTTATATGTGGACGCCTGAACGCCGGGAAGCTTTTTTGTTGCGGCTGGGACTCGGCTTGACCGCTGCCTTCGTGGTGTTTCGCGCAATAAATATTTATGGCGACCCGTTTCGATGGAGCGCGCAAATATCCGCCGTCTTCACCGTACTTTCTTTTCTGAACACCAGCAAATATCCGCCGTCGCTGCTGTATATGCTGATGACCTTGGGACCGGCAATGGTTTTTCTTGGCGCGGTCGATGCCCGAGTCCCACGCTGGATCCGGCCAGCTCTCATCGTTGGCAAAGTCCCGATGTTCTTTTATCTTCTGCACGTGCCGCTCATACACATCATTGCCGTTATTTTCTGCTATGCGCGCTATGGACAGGCGCATTGGATGTTTGAGTCGCCGAGTATCGAGTATTTTCCGTTTACGCGGCCGCCGGCTTGGGGATATTCACCGCCGGTCGTGTATCTGGTTTGGATTTGTGTTGTAGTGACGCTCTATCCGCTGTGTAAGTGGTTTGCCTCGTTGAAACAGCGTCGCAGCGACGCGTGGCTTAGTTATCTCTGAAGTCGTTAGCTTGTCAACGTGCTAGCTTCTAATCACTCTTTGACGTGCACGCGCTCGATCTGCGCGCCGACCCCGCGCAGTTTTCTGACGATGTCTTCGTAGCCGCGGTCGATGTGATAAACGCGATCGATAATGGTTTCACCGTTGGCCACCAGTCCGGCGAGAACGAGTGACGCGCTGGCGCGCAGATCGCTGGCGATTACGGTAGTGCCGGTCAACGGCGAAGGCCCGCGGACCACCGCGCGTCGGCCGTCGACGGTGACGTTTGCGCCCATGCGCAGCATTTCGCTGGCATGGAGATAACGATTCTCGAAAATTGTTTCCGTGATTATCGAGGCGCCTTCAGCCTGCGTAGCCAGCGCCATGTATTGAGCCTGCATATCCGTCGCAAACCCCGGGTATTCCTCGGTGGTGACATCGGCTGCGAGCAGTTTCTTTGCGCCGCTCACGCGCAAGGTGGTTTTGTCCGTGGCTTCGATGCGTACACCGGCTTGCTCCAATTTGGAGATGATGGAGGCGAGATGTTCGGGCGCGCAATTGGTCAGCGTTAAATCACCGTCAGTTATAGCTCCGGCGACCAAAAAGGTGCCGGCCTCGATACGGTCGGGAATCACGGTGTGGTCGGCGCCTTGCAGTTTTTTGACTCCGCGAATGCGCAACGTGGAGCTGCAATCGCCTTCGATCTCCGCGCCCATTTTGCGGAGCAGCTCCACCAGGTCGGTCACTTCCGGTTCGCGCGCCGCATTGTTGAGAACGGTTTCTCCCTCGGCGAGCACGGCAGCCATCAAAATATTTTCGGTGCCGGTGACGGTAATTTTTTCGAAGGTGATATTCGCACCTTTGAGCCGGCCATGATTGGGAACTTTCGCTTGAATATAGCCGTGATCGGTAGTGATCTCCGCGCCCATTTTTTCGAGCGCTGCGAGATGCAGGTCGACCGGGCGCGCGCCAATGGCGCAGCCGCCGGGAAGAGAGACGCGCGCCACGCCCATACGGGCTATCAGCGGACCAAGCGTAAGGATGGACGCGCGCATGGTCTTGACCAATTCGTAGGGCGCGACCGCATCGCTTAGCGTCACGGCTTGTATCTCGTAATCGCTCGCGGGGATATCCGTAATGGAAACAGTGGCGCCCATGAACGCCAGCAACTTGCTCATGGTGATGAGGTCGCGGACCTTGGGAATATTGTGGAGTGTGACGCGCTCCTCAGTGAGTAGCGCCGCAGCCATTGTTGGCAGCGCGGAATTCTTCGCGCCACTGATGGCGACGTTTCCGTGAAGCGCCTTACCGCCTTGGATTAAAAATTTGTCCATGAGAGCGAATCAAATAAAATTCGGAGATGTGAACGATACGTCCGCGTACGTACTCGAACGGGAACACGTCCCGCGCTTTACGCTCACTCAGCCAGTGCTGCACGCAAATTTCCTTTCGCACCGCGCAATCTCTTCGCGGCCTCTGCCGCGATCACCCGCAATTTCAGCATCACCAGCGCCACGCGCAAGTTGTGTCCCGATTGACGCAAAGCGTGTTCCGAGGCAGACATACTTTTGCCGCTGGCGTCCGCCAGGATGCGTACCATTCGTTGCGAAACCTTGCGATTCGACGCTTTGACGTCGATCATCAGGTTTTCGTAAACGTGTCCAAGCCGCGTCATCGCTGCTGTAGTCAGCATGTTGAGCGCCATCTTCTGCGAGGTCCCGGATTTCAGCCGCGTCGATCCCGTTAGTACCTCCGGCCCTACCTCGGTGGCGATCAACACATCCGCCAGTTGCGCTACTGGCGTGTTGCGATTCACGGTAATCGCTATCGTCGCCGCGCCAATCTTCGACGCGAAGCGCAGCCCACCCAGCACATACGGCGTAGTCCCGCTGGCACAAATCCCCGCGACCACGTCGTTTCGCGTTAATTTAATTTTTCGCAGATCGCGCTCCGCATTCGCCGGCGAATCCTCGGCTCCTTCCACTGCGCGCGTAATCGCCGCACGTCCTCCGGCAATCAGCGTCTGCACCAGTTTCGGCGACGTTCCAAATGTCGGCGGGCACTCGGCGGCATCCAGCACCGCGATCCGCCCACTGGAGCCCGCGCCTACATAAATCAGCCGCCCCCCGCGCTGGATTGATTGCACAATCAGGTCAACCGCGCGCGCGATGGCGGGCAGCGCCCGGCCAACCGCGACAGCCACTTTGCGGTCTTCCCGGTTCATCAGCCGCACGATTTGTAGAGTGCTTAGACGGTCGAGATTTTTCGACGCTGGATTCCGCAGCTCGCTGCGTCTGTTTTCCTTGAGTCCTGAGGGCACAATCGTATTATATCTTTGGGCTGCGGCAATCCGGGGACACGCAATGAAAAACGCCGACGCCTTGCCCACAAATTGCTAATACCTTCACGAAACTAGGCCCTTCCTATTTGCGGAGACCAGTTGGCGATTCGGCTATCATGAAACGACAGGCTGGCAGCGGGTGGTCATCCGGACGGGCTCCTTGGAAATCGCGCTAATGAACATTTTGCACCGGCTCTTCGAGGAGCGATTCCGTTCGCCCGTCACCCACGTGCATCCGCTACAGGGACAACTGGGCGGTTCCGGACGCCAGATCATTCGGCTTTCCAACGAAACGAACACCGCCATCGGCATTGTGTACGGCGTGCGCGAAGAAAATGTCGCCTTCCTCGAATTTTCCAAACACTTTCGCAAACACGGTTTGCCGGTGCCCGAAATTTACGGTGAAGACCTGGACCACGGCGTCTATCTGGAAGAAGACTTCGGCAATACCACGCTGTACGAATTTTTATCGAAGAATCGCAACGCCGCGACGATTGCGCCGCCCGTAGTCGAAGCCTATCGAAAAGTTGTAGCCGTCTTGCCGCGCTTTCAGGTCGAAGCCGGCCGTGACGTGAATTATGACGTTTGTTATCCCATCGGCAGCTTTGACCGCCAGTCCGTAGCGTGGGATTTGAACTACTTCAAATATTATTTTTTGCGCCTCGCTGGCGTTCCCTTTAACGAGCAGGCGCTGGAAGACGATTTTGGGCGTTTGACCGATTTCCTGATGAGCGCGGAACGGAACTATTTTCTCTATCGCGACTTTCAGTCCAGAAACATTGTGTTGCACGATAACCAGCCTTATTTTGTGGACTACCAGGGCGGGCGCAAGGGCGCGTTGCAGTATGACATCGCGTCTCTTTTGTTCGATGCCAAGGCCGATTTGCCGCCCGAGTTGCGCCAGGAACTTCTCGATCATTATCTGCATGCTCTGAGCGGTTACATCAAGGTCGATCGCGAAGCGTTCATGAAGTATTACTACGCTTACGTGTACGTGCGCATCCTGCAAGCCCTCGGCGCATACGGATTTCGCGGATTTTACGAGCGTAAACAGCACTTTCTGCAAAGCGTGCCGTTCGCCATGAAGAATCTGCGCTGGCTTTTGCATCATGTCACGCTGCCCATCGAGTTGCCGACGTTGATGGCCGCGTTCCAAAGCATGCTGGCCTCGGAAAAATTGCAGGGATTGGCCGGTCAAGCCGAGCCTCTCACGCTGCGCATTTTCAGTTTTTCTTTCCATCAGGGAGCGCCAAAAGACGAAACAGGTCACGGCGGCGGATTTGTTTTCGATGGGCGCAGTTTGCCGAATCCCGGCCGTGAAGAACGCTTCAGGGCCCTTACCGGCAAGGACACTCCGGTGATCGAATATCTCAATCAGCAGGAAAGCGTGCATCAATTTCTAGCCAGCGTGATGTCTTTAGTCGATGCCAGCGTCGCCAGTTATCGCGAGCGAGGATTCAAAAACCTTATGGTTTCCTTTGGCTGCACCGGTGGACAGCACCGTTCTGTTTATCTCGCGGAACAATTGGCAAAACATCTTCGTTCGAGGAATGGCGTGGAGGTAGCGGTGCGGCATCTCCAACTCGAAAAGATGGGTAAATGAACGCCTCCGCAATTCAGGTTTCGTGATGACCGTCCTCCCCAATGAAAGCCATTCGATGAAAGCTCCTCAATGAAAGCTCCTCAATGAAAGCAATGGTCCTTGCTGCCGGGCTGGGCACCCGCTTGCGGCCTCTCACCGATGGTCGCCCCAAAGCGATGGTGGAAGTCGGTGGGCGCACGCTGCTTGAAATTACGCTCGCTCGCTTGCGCGCTTTCGGAATTCGCGACGTGATCGTCAACGTGCACCACTTCGCCGACAAAGTTATCGCGTTCCTTAACGAGCACAAGAATTTCACCATGCGCATTGAAGTGTCACGCGAGGACGTGCTGCTCGATACCGGTGGCGGCCTGAAAAAAGCCGGCTGGTTTTTTCTTGAGCATTCCGGTGCGTCCGCCGAGCCGGAAGTAGTACCGTTTATCCTCCATAACGTTGATGTCATAAGCACCATCGACCTCCAGCGCATAGTGCAGTTCCACAAGGACAATCAAGCGCTCGCCACACTCGCCGTGCAACAGCGTGAATCCAGCCGCTACCTGCTATTTGACGAGCAGCTTCAGCTGTGCGGGCGACGAATCGGGCGCGAAGCGAACCCCGAAATTGTCCGAGCCGCGGCCAAAACGCAGGCGTTGGCCTTTTCCGGCATTCATGTCATTTCCCCGCGCTTGTTAACGCTAATGAAGGAAGAGGGTGTTTTCTCCATCATCGATTCTTATCTGCGCTTGGCCGGCAGCGGAGAAAAAATTATCGCTTTTCGTGCCGATGACTATTATTGGCGCGACCTCGGCAAGCCCGCCGACCTCCAGCAAGCCGCCCGCGACCTGGAGCAGGGAGTTTTTTCAGCGTAACGCGTCATCTCGCCGCAAATCAAAACAGAAAACGCGGCGCAGGAGACACTGCGCGAGCCGTTTAATTTTTAGCGGGAAGCGTGCGCAGGCTCGGCGAGTCCCAACGACTCCATGACCGCGTCATGAAGCGCCGGGCGAACCTGGGCCATTTTTTGATTATCGCGCGTGGGATTGACGCGATTGCTGAGTAGCACCACGAAAAGTTCGCGGTCGGGATCAATCCAGATGGAAGTGCCGGTAAATCCGGTGTGCCCGAAACTATGCGCGGAGAAAAAGTGCCCGCTGGACCCACCTTCGGTTGGAACCGCCCACCCGAGCGTGCGTGTACCGCTCGAAAGCTGTTGCGGCGCGGTAAATTGCGCGACGGTGGCGCGCCGCAAAATGCGAAGATGCGCATAGCTGCCGCCGTTTAACTGCATCTGGCAAAATGCCGCGAGATCCGGCGCGGTGCTGAAAAGTCCGGCGTGCCCTGCAACGCCGCCGATGGCAAAGGCGTTTTCGTCGTGCACTTCGCCTTGCACCAGTCGATGCCGCAAATTGTTATCGATTTCCGTCGGCGCGATTTGCGCCCAGCTTTTCTTCGGCGGACGGAACATGGTGTTAGACATTCCCAACGGATCGAAAATGTAGCTTTTGGCCAGATCGTCGAGCGTGCGCCCCGTAAGCCGCTCGATAATTTCGCCCATCAAAATAATGCCCAGATCCGAATACACCTCTTTCGTGCCCGGCTCGTAATCCAGCGGCTCCGCAAAAATTCTGTTCAGCGTATCTTGCCTGCCTTTGGAAGTACGCCAATATTCCTTAAACGGCGGCAGCCCGGATGTGTGCGTCAGCAGATGGCGCACTGTAACTCGACTGCGCCATTCTCTTTGCTGTGCTGGCGCGCCCCATTCAGGAAGATACCGTTCCACTTTGGCGTCCAGATCGAGCGAAACCGGAAAATCACCTTCCACCAGCTTGGCAACGAGTGTGGTGGTGGCCACCACCTTGGTGAGCGACGCGATGTCGTACTTTGTTCGTTCCACCACGGCGGGAGCTTGCGCATCGTAGCTGAGCTTGCCGAAAGCATGAATGGCAACTTTTCCGTGGTAGCCAATAGCAAGTGTCGCACCGGGGAAAGCCTTGTCGGCGATCGACTTTTCAATAACACGGTAAGCAGGCTGCAATTCTTTATCGCCTGCCGCGTCCATGGGCTGAACCGTGCCGGGATCAGCCGGGCGTGAAATTCCGAATCCAGCTCTCAGTGAGATTCCAGGAATCGTGACCGGCAGATGCCCGCGCACCGGAATCTCCGCAAACAGCGCGCGAGCCACGGAAATTTGCGCCACATCGCTGATCCCAAAAGCAGCCAGCCACGTTTCCGCCTGCGGAAAATTCTCGATCAGATAAGGGCTGCCAAATCCCACCGCGATAACTGGTTTGCCAACTTTAAAAACCTGAGCCGCAAACTCCGCTTGATCGGCGGGAATATCCACATCGCCTTTGCGATCGCTGACGCGCACAAACAGCGCGAGGATCGCGACATCATAAGAATCCGCCGGCGGCAGTTTTAAAGTATCTGCCTTCACAAAGCGCGTATCCGCCCGCAGCGTCGTTACTGAATCGAAGCGCGAGCGCAGTTCGCGCTCCAGATCCTCGCCGGGATACGGCTCGGGGTCGGCATAAAAAGCCAGCAGCAAAGCGCGCGATGGTTTCGCGGCGCTTAATGGCAAACGATTCGCGGTATCGCGAAGCAGCGTAACGCCGCGATCGGAAATGTCTTGCGCTTCGTTTTGCCACGGCGCGCGGCCAAACTTTTCGTTGATGGCGTTCAGATCGACAAGCTTGTTCTTGTTGAGTTCCAGGCGCGCTTTGGCTTGCAAAATACGCCGCACCGACGCGTCCAGTCGCTCGTGCGAAATGCGCCCCGATTTCACTGCGGCTTGCAACGCTTCGAATGCCGCGTCGGGCACCGGCGACATTAGCAGCGCATCCGCTCCCGCGAGAAAAGCGCGCACCGCAGCTTCGCCGGGAGCGTAACGTGCCGTGATGCCGCCCATATCCATGGCATCGGTTACCACCAGGCCTTCGAAATGAAGTTCATCGCGCAAAAGTCCGGTCAACACATTGTTCGACAGCGTGGCCGGAGTATTGGGATCGGGCTCCAACGCGGGAATCGAAAGATGGCCGGTCATGATGCTGCCAACGCCGGCGGAAATCGCGGAGCGAAAGGGAATCAGCTCCAGATGCTCCAGCCGATCTTTGTCGGCGCGAATAACCGGAAGATCGATGTGTGAATCGGCCGCGGTGTCGCCGTGCCCCGGAAAATGTTTGGCGGTGGCGAGGCCGCCGTTCTCTTGCACGCCGCGCACGAACGCAGCCACGTACTCAGCGACCCGCTGCGGATCTTCGCCGAAGGAGCGCGTATTGATAATCGGATTCCCCGGATTGTTATTCACGTCGGAAACCGGTGCGTAAATCCAGTGAATGCCGACGGCGCGGGCTTCCAGCGCGGTAATTTTTCCCATGGTGTAAGCGTCGGCAGGATTGCCCGCCGCAGCCAAAGCCATGGCCGTCGGGAATGATGTGCCTTCGTCGAGGCGCATCGCGGAGCCGCGTTCGAAATCCGCTCCAATCAGCAGAGGCAACTTGGAGCGCGCCTGAAGCTGATTCGTCAGCACCGCTGTGGGATAAGCCTGGCTCTTGATAATTCCCAGCGGCGACATTTGCGTGACGTTGATAAATCCACCGACGTGCAGATCGTCCACGTCGTGCATCATCTTGCGATACGCCTCCGCATCCGTGGATGTGAAGCTGCCGTGATAGGTGGCGAAGAGCAGTTGGCCGATTTTTTCGTCGTCGGTCATTTTGCGCAGCGTGGCTTCGACCCATTGTTTATTTGCGGAAGAAAGCGCGCGAGCTCGCGTCGCGGATTTGAGAGGGACAGATTTCTTCGCGGGTTTCGCGGGTGATGAATTGCTTTGACTTCGCGCGGTGTAGGCCATAGAAAAAATGATCGCAATAAGTAACAGCGAAAGCAGGGTGGCACAGCGATTTTTCACCGGGCCATTATCGCCCTTCATCGAAATCCTTCGTCGAAGTACTTCATCGAAATCCTTCTCGAAGCCCTTCTCGAAGCCCTTCATCGACGAACGATCAGTTTGGTGCCGTGCATGCTCTGAGTTTGTATATAGCACACGCACTCAGAGGCCACAAACAACACGCTCGAGAAACGTTCCAGAATAATATTGCGACTTATGAGGCAGGCGATGACGACCATGGGGTGGAACGAGTGTAAAGCGTCACAACGATTAGCGCTGCGATTTTTTCTATTGTCGTTGCTGTGCTGTTTTGGCATCGCAGCGCAGGCTAGCGGTGCCCACACCGCGAACGTCCAGCGCGCGCGCCATTCCCGTAACGCCACACGCGTGACGGTGGGCCTGGACGTCTTGGAGGCGGAGCGCTTCGCCCCACTGCGCGGCAAGCACATCGGCGTGATTACCAATCACACCGGCCTCGACGCCCAGGGCCGCACCGCCATAGATGCGTTAACGCATGCGCCCGGAGTTCAGGTCGTCGCGCTGTTCACTCCGGAACACGGCTTGGGAGGAACCAAGGACGAAAATGTTTCCTCCACGAAAGACCCCGTGAGCGGTTTGCCGGTCTACAGTTTGTACGGCGAAACGCGCCGGCCTACCGACGAAATGCTCGCCGGGATTGATGCGCTGGTTTTTGATGTGCAAGACGCGGGCGTGCGCTTCTACACCTACACCACCACCATGGCGTACTGTATGGAAGAAGCCGCCAAGCGCAAAATTGCATTTTTTGTGTTGGACCGCCCCGATCCCATCGGTGGCGAAATCGTCGAAGGGCCGCTGTTGGATGCCGACAAAACCAGCTTCACGGCCTATTTTCGCTTGCCGGTTCGCTACGCGCTGACCATCGGCGAATTAGCGCAGCTATTCAACGAAGAAAATCACATCCAGTGCGATTTGCATGTGATCGCCATGAAAAATTGGCGCCGCAATTATTTCTATGAAGACACCGGCCTGCGTTGGCTACCTCCATCGCCCAATCTGCGGTCGCTGAAAGGCTCGGTCCTTTATCCCGGCCTGGAAATTTTGCAGAATGGCGGGGTCTCGGTGGGACGCGGCACGGAGGCGCCCTTCGAAGAATTTGGCGCGCCCTGGATGCACGGCGACGACGTTGCAAGCCGCTTGAATGAACGGCACATCCCCGGAGTACGATTTGTCGCCGCGGATTTTATTCCGGTAGCGGGATTGTATGCCGCCGAGCGCTGTGGCGGGGTAGCTATTCGGGTCCTCGACAAGCGCGTGGTGCGCTCCATGACCATGGGCATCGAAATCGCCAGCGTATTGCGGCAGCTGTATCCGGATCATTTCAACATGCAGAAAATGTTGTTTCTGATTGGCAACGACCAGACCATTCGTCAGTTGCAGGAGGGCGTGCCGCCTACGGAAATTATCAAGGGCTGGGACGCGGATTTAAAGACTTTCGAGGCCATGCGGCGAAAATATTTGTTGTACAAATAAAATGTCTCCCAAAGTGATAAGGTTTTAAGATGCGAATTGTTTCCTTATTGCCTTCCGCCACCGAGATACTTTTCTCGTTGGGGCTAGATGCTGAAGTTGTAGGCGTTAGTTACGACTGCGATTTCCCGCCGCAGGTTAGCGAGCGGCGGGTGGTGGTCGATTCGCGAATTCCCCCAGGCCTGACTTCCCTCGAGATCGACCGCCAGGTTCGCGAATATGTTGAGCGCGGAGAAAGCCTGTACACCGTGAACGCCGACGCGCTGAAGCAGTTAGCTCCCGACCTAGTGGTGACGCAGGATTTGTGTTTGGTGTGCGCGGCTTCTCCCGGTGATCTCGCGGCAGTGCTGGCGAATTTTGAGAACCGCCCGAAGGTCTTGTCGCTGAATCCGCGAAATCTTGCCGATGTGTGGGACGACATCGCAAGGGTGGCGCGCGAAACCTCGCGCGAAGATGCCTCCGAGAAGTCGTTGGCCGAGATTCATCGGCGTTTGCAAGCGCTGGAACGCCAGCTCGACAAAATTTCCCGGCGACCGCGCGTAGCTTTTCTGGAATGGCTGGACCCTTTCTACGTTGGCGGCCACTGGGTTCCCGAAATGATTGCACTTGCTGGCGGGGAAGATGTTTTTGGCCGGGTAGGCGCCCCGTCATTTCGCGTGGAGCTTAAAGATATCTTCGCCGCTGCGCCCGACATCATTGTTGTGGCACCGTGCGGCTACGATGCAGAACAGGCTCGTAAGGAATATTGCGCCATGACGTTGGGCTCCGAGTGGGATGCCATTCCCGCAGTGCGTGACCGCCGCGTTTATGCGTTTGAAGCCAACGCGTATGCCTCGCGCCCCGGACCTCGCTTAGCTACCGGAGTCGAGGCGCTGGCAAAAATCTTTCATCCTGAAATTGTCGTCGGCGATGAAGCCGTGTCCGCGTTTGAGGTTGCGAGCCCCACACTCAAAAATTACGTCGCGGAATCGCCAAGGCCTGATCTTTCGCGGCGTGCCCACATTTTATAAAACGGCAGTCCCGCCAATATCAAAAGCAACCCGATAGACGAGCGGCCCGGCCGCTGGATCCAAATATTTATCGTCAACGCCAGCGCGCCCGCCACGAAAAGCCCTGGAACCCAGGGGTAGCCCCAGCAGCGATACGGCCTCGGCAAATCCGGCTCGGTTCGGCGCAAGCGAAACAGCGCAACCACCGCAAAGCCGTAAAAAATCCATCCCGCAAAAATAAAAAGATTCGTGAGCTCCTCGAACGTCCCGGTCAGTGCCATCAGACTCGCAAGCACACCCTGAAAAATCAGTGCGCGGCCGGGCGTGCGGAATTTTGGATGAATTCCACCGGCAATTTTAAAAAAAATGCCGTCGCGAGCCATGGCGTACGGCACGCGGGCCCCGCTCAGCACCGAGGAATTCATGGAGCCCAACGCGGAGATGGCCATCGCCACGGTGATCCACGCGGCCGCGCCTCGCCCGATGACATGCTCGACGACGTCCGAAGCAATGTGTTGCGATCTGGCGACGCTTTCGAACGGCAGAACTTTCAGGCAGGCAGCGCTGAACAATAAATAAATAATAGCGACGAAAGTGACGCCGCCGACCAGCGCCCTTGGAAAATTGCGCTGCGGGTCGGCTACCTCCGACCCCACCAGATTTAAATCTTCCCACCCGTCATAGGCCCACAGTGCTGCCGCCAGCGTAGCGAGAAACGCCGCGAATATGCTTCCAACGCTGTCGCTCGACGCCGGCCAAAACGGATCGGGAGCGTGCGGCGCTCCCGCCGGCGAAAAAAAAGCCACGCCAATGACGATCACGACGGACATAATTTTTATGGCCGTCAGAAAAACCTGCACTGCGCCGCCCAGCCGCACACCGAGATAATTTACCCCAGTCATGCCCGCAAGCCATAACACCGCGAGCGGCTGCGCCCACGTAAAAACGAAATCGTAAGGCGCAATCCACGCACCGACCGCGGGGATATGCACGCTAAAAATAGGCGTGGCGACCGCGGGAATCAGAAAGCTGACAAACCGCATCATGCCCGCCGAAATAGACGCCAGCGAGCTGGGCCTGCCGACGATGGAATGCATCCAGCCAAAAAGAAATCCGTACACCGGACCGAATGCGCGGCGCAGGTATGCGTATTCGCCCCCTGCTTCTGGAATCGCCGCGCCAAGTTCCGCGAAAGACAATGCGCCGAAAATGGACAACACCGCGCCAACAATCCACGCGGCGAAAACCACGCAAACGGTGCGGCCTTCGCGAGCCATTTCCGCGGGCTTCAGAAAAATTCCGGTGCCGATCATGGTG
>Ga0209625_1000027_pt1 | contig 26670 bp, 21 predicted proteins | sample JacPin_JW_Ref_M2_FD_187960 | JGI IMG/M metagenome (GOLD analysis project Ga0209625, IMG submission 187960) | Forest soil microbial communities from Algoma, Ontario, Canada - Jack Pine, Ontario site 1_JW_Ref_M2 (SPAdes) (version 2) | ecosystem: Environmental > Terrestrial > Soil > Boreal...
CGGTAACTGCATTTAAATAAAGGCGCGGGCGGCTTCTCGAGACTTTTTACAGGGTCGCCCGCAAGTCCTTCCGCACAAATCACGCCACAGCTGCGTTCTTTCTGCCTCTATTCGAATCAAACGACCGCGATTTGTTTGCGCAGATCGCCGGTGAAAAGGCTCTTGGGAATCATCGCGTGAACGCCGCGCACGATGTCGACCACCTGAGTTACGCGGAAGCTGACCGCGATGCTGCACAAAGCGTAAGCGTCGAGCTTCGAGAGGCTGGTGCGAGCGGCCAGGAAATTAATGGCGTTCCGCGCCGCCAGGGTCATGGCCACGTTTAGGTCTTTGTCCAAGCCAAGAATAATCCAGTGCGTCGGAGTCTCAGCGATGGGCCACGCGAAATTCTTCTGTTTGTGGAGAACCACCTGGATGCGTAATTCCTGCATGCGCGTCTCGAGGGCGGTGATGGTGATTTCGCCATCGCCTTGCACGGCGTGTGAATCACCGGTGAAAATCAACGCGCCGGGTTTCCAGACGGGAATGAACATCGTGGACCCTTCGGCCATTTCGCACAGGTCTGTATTGCCCGCATGCGGGCCCGGAGGGACGGAGGTGGTGACTCCCGGACTTAAAGGAGGAAAGAAGCCGTCGGGCGGGGCGACGCCGAGCGTCCCTTGGAAAGGCTTGAGGGGAACGTGAATGTCCTTCGTGAACTCCGCCGTCATTTTTGGAAGATCGAGACTTAGATATTTCACCTGCCCTTCGGGAAAATCCTGCGGCAGCAAGCCGGTTCCCAGCGAGCCGGGGTTATTGAAAACGGCTCCCCAGTTGAAGGGAAGAATCCGCTTGTAACGGACCTCCAAGACGTCGCCGGGTTCGGCATTGTTGACATAGATGGGACCGATGATCGAGTGCGGCCCTTTTCCGGGATTGCTGACGCGGATCTTCGCCAATGTCTCGACGGGGACACCCGGCTGCATCTGGTTCAAAAAGTGTGACCACGTGTTGGGAAAGCTGATGGTGTCGCCGGAGTCGATCTTGAGGATTGGCGGGAGCGTGGTGTCGTAGACGCCGAGGCGCACGGTTTGATCGTTGGATTCAATTACGTGGACGTGGCCTTCGTTCTCTTTTTTTTGCGTGACAGAGGGGCTTTCCGAGTTGGCGGCGTTCGCTTCGCTCGAATCCGCTGCGTATGCAAGCTTCGTGAACCACGGCCCGATAGCCGCCAGCGCGCCCATGAAGCTGCTTGCGCGAAGCAGCCGGCGGCGCGAACGGCCGCGGGCGGTGAGAGAGCCGTCGAACTGCGCTTGGTTGATCTCGTCCATGTGCAGAAGACGGTCAGCGGCTCGATTCGTGAAGGCAGAATCTTTGATGTCTTCGCGAAAAACTCCTGTGCCTTTTTCGTCGCCGCATCCGAAGAGGTTGCCACACGAATGGTGGTGCGGTTGAGGCTGGTTTTCTGGGTCTTGATCGTGTGCCATGTCTTCTCCTGAATGGATCGCAAAAAGACAATTCATTTCGGGCCGCAAGACGCGGCCTATGAAATTGCGCGGATTATACTCGGAATTGCGGATGCGGTGCTCGGTCGAAGCACCGGGTTCTTAAACAACTTTTGAATGGAAACTGAGCCTTGTACCTTTCAGCGACGTTCCTTGACCCGTGTGCGTGGGTCGACTAGACTCGTTGTTTCGCCTGGGTGCGCGATTCGTGACAGAGGCGCAACCTGCCGCCCTTAAGGGCGGCGCTACAAAGTTAGGCCCGTGCGATTCTCGACAGAGAGGCAGAGGTTGCCGGCCTTTAAGGCCGCCGCTACAAAAGCGAGCCGACGCGCGATTCGTTCCGGCTAACGACGGAATGCGCAGTCGCGAAATTCATGGGGCGCGCGGGACGTAAACAATTAAAGAGATTGAGCGAGAAGCAGAGGAGAAGGATCGTTGCCGAAACGCACTTTTCAGCCGCATGTGCGGCGCCGTCATAAGAAGCACGGGTTCCGCACACGAATGAAGAGCCAGGGTGGACGGAAGGTACTTGCGACACGCCGCAAGAAGGGGCGCCACAGTCTCACGCGCGTCTGACACGCCGCGGCATGATTTTCCTCGCGCCGCTCGCCTGGTGCGCCGGTCGGAGTATGACGCTGTGTATCGCGAGGGCCGCCGCCGGACGAGCCGAGAATTTGCCGTTTTTCTTCGCGCCAATGGCCTCGATGAAAGCCGGTTTGGTTGGAGCATCAAGAAAGCGCTGGGGAGCGCGGTAAAGCGCAACCGCATCCGTCGCAGAATCCGCGAAATCATACGACTGCACCGACAGGAGATTTCTCCAGGATGGGACATTGTGATTCATCCGCGCACGTCAGTGGCTACGGCGGAGTTTGCCGGCCTGACGGAGGAGCTGCTGAAACTATTGCCGAAGCGCGCGAGAGAAACGGCGAGTCCCGTTTCAGCCAACGAATAGGGAAATACGTGCGTTCAGCTGGGAAATGGACTTTGCTGTTATTCGTTCGCTTCTATCAGGTTTTTCTCTCGCCGTTTTTTGGAGGCGCCTGCAAGTTTTACCCCTCGTGTTCCAGATATGGATATGAAGCGATTGCGCGGCATGGCGCGTGGCGCGGAAGTGTGCTGGCATTGAAACGTTTGTTGCGTTGTCGGCCATTTACGAAGGGCGGGTTCGACCCCGTGCCGGATGTGGTCGTCGAGGCGAAGCAGAGGGAACTTCAGGGGCTAAAGCCCCATTTTGTTCCGGGCGTTAGTGTCGCGGCTGAAGCCGCGACCTACAAAGATCCTTCAACGAAGCACGATGTCACTGCAGTGGCGGCAGCGGAGCGGTGCAAACCTTTTGTGGAAAGCATTCAGGGCAGGCCCTTCGCGGACGGCGCTCAGGGTAAACCCTTCGCAGAAACCTCTGAGGGCGAGCAGGAGTTCGCGCAGTGACGGAAATGAACGATCAGATTCGCGCGGTAGTTTTCATTCTGCTCGCGCTGCTGGTCCTTTTTACTTGGGGACATTTCTTCAAGCCGCCCGTTCCTGCGCCGCAGCAAACACCAGCGGGAACTGCGCAGGTGGCACCGGCTGCCAGCGCGGGATCGCAGGCGTCCATTGCAGGTGCGGGCGCGCCGGCGACTCCCATGAGCAGGCCTCCTTCAGCAGGTGCCGTCCACGCCACGGAAGAAAAGACGATCGTGGTCGAGAGTCCGTTGTATCGCGTGGAATTTTCGAATCGCGGTGCCGTGGTGCGAAGTTGGAAGCTCAAGAAATATTTGACCGACCAGAAACCGCCGCGACCCCTGGATCTTGTAAACGCAGATGCGGCGAAGCAACTGGGATGGCCTTTCTCACTGGTTCTCACGGACAAGCAACTGGAAGCGCAGGCGAATTCGGGGCTGTACGAAGTGAGTCCAGCTGCAACGGATGCGAGCGCAGACTTCCAGGCGCCGGCCGAAGTGACTTTTCACTGGAGCGATGGGCATCTCGACGTCGTGAAAAAGCTTTCGTTCACGCCGGATTACGAGCTGACGGTCGAGTGCACGGTGACGGTGGACGGCAAACCGATTCCCGCTGCGATTGCGTGGCGTGGCGGATTCGGCGACAAAGAGGTTTACAACGCGGCGCAGCTCGTCACCGTTTTCTACAAACAGAACGACAAGCTCAATCTGCTGCAGTACAAGAAACTCGGCGTATCGGGGAACCAGTCGGAGCCGGCGGTGCAAAGCGGCCCGCTGGAATATTTGGGCATCGAGGATCAGTTCTTCACCGCGGCATTTCTTCCGGACGGAACGAATCTATCGCTCTGGCACTGGATGCAAACCCACGACGTGTTGGACGAGGGGAAGACCGTTGCGGAGCCAGAAGCGGAAATGGCCGCGGGAACCACAGAGCCGACCGCTTTAAAAGCGCGCGTATACGTCGGACCGAAGGATTTGACGCTGCTGAGCAAGTTAAAGCCGCCGCTCGAGGAATTAGTGCAGTTCGGATGGACCGGAATCATCGCCAAGCCGATTTTCGAAATTCTGAAGTGGATCTATCGGTTCGTTCCGAACTACGGTTGGGCGATTGTGATTTTGACGCTCATCATCAACATGGCGATATTCCCGCTGAAGATGAAGGGCTGGCGCTCGATGCAAAAAATGCAAAGTGTGGCGCCGGAAATCCGCCAGATTCAGGATCGCTACAAGAAATATTCGATGAGCGACCCGCGCAAGAAAAAGATGAACGAAGAGGTGATGGCGGTCTACTCGCGCGAGGGCATCAATCCGATGGGAAGCTGCCTGCCGATGCTGCTTCAGATGCCGATCTGGTGGGCGCTATGGCGTGTGCTGAACGGCGCGATTGAATTGCGTCATGCTCCGTGGTTCTTGTGGATTCACGATCTTTCGGCGAAGGATCCTTACTACATTTTGCCGATCGCGATGACGATCACGATGTATCTAACGACAAAAATGACGCCGCAGACCACCACCGATCCTTCGCAGCAAAAAATGATGCAGTTTATGCCCCTCTTCATGGGCGTGATTTTCTTCCGGTTGTCGAGCGGATTAAATCTGTATATGTTTACCAGCAACCTCGTCGGTATGGCGCAGCAGTATTATCTGAATCGCACCGAGCCGCTCCCGTCGAGGAGCAAATTCAAGAAGAAGAACGAATGAACGAGGGACGACGTCCGGCCGGGACACGGCCTCCGATAAAAGATAAGCCGCGCGGCGAAGCGCATTTTGATCGGGCGCGCGCGGTGGACGAACTGAAGCGCTATCTGGATGTGTGCGTACGCGGGATGGGGCTCGAACTCGAATACGAGATTTCCTCGGGCGAACAGGCGGACGGCGGCGAGCAGGTGGCGGACGTGGTGGTTGCATTTCGCGGCGCCGATGAGGCGTTGCTGCTGGAACGCAACGCCGAACTGCTGCTGGCGCTTGAGCATATCGGACATCGCTGGCTGCGGCTCGATCCGCGGCTGCACGATCACGTGCGATTCGATTGCGGAGATTATCGAACGACGCGGCTCGAAGAATTGAAGTTATCGGCGCGCGTGGCGGCGCAGCGTGTGCGTGAAACCGGGCAGCCGTTCCGGTTCAATCCAATGTCATCGCGTGACCGTCGGCTGATTCACTTGGAATTGAACGGAGCTGCCGGCGTTCGGACGATGAGCGAAGGCTCTGGGGATCATCGTCAGCTTGTGATTTATCCGGCGAACGCTTCGACCAAGCGGTAGTTTCCCGCTATAGAGGCACCGAGACGCAGAGCAAACACGCCAAAAAAACCTAGACTTCCAGCGTATAGCCTTTTTTGCCTACGTTGAAGGCTTGCGTGGCGCCGAGGCGGTCGCTACGGCCAGCGCATTCGTGAATGTGGCCGCAGAAAAGATACAGCGGCTGCACGCGATCGACCCATTCGCGCAGCGTGGGACTGCCAGCATGTTTTCCGGCGGCGAATTCGTCGAGCCGCGTGCCCAGCGGTGGAAAATGGACCACGAGATAAAGCGGCTTGATATTTTCGAACGGTACGAGCGCTTTTCCGATTTCCTCTTCTGAATATTCTCCCGGTGTATTAAAGGGCGTGATGTTGCTGTAGCCCAGGCCGGCCCATTGCGTCGTGCCGCGTTCGGATTTTAGAGCGCGCACCTGGCGATGAAAATCGAAGAAGCCGAACCGCTCGCAAAACGCGTGCGAGTCGTCGTGACTTTCGTGATTTCCGGGAAGCACCCAAACTTTTTTGCCGAGTGGTTTCATAATTTCGCCGCAGCGATCAAGGTCCTTTCCGAACGTGGAGAGGTCGCCGTTGGCAATATAGATGTCTGCGGGCTGCGCCACGAGTTTTTCGAGTGCGCGCGTATCGCCATGGATGTCGCTAAAGATCAGAACCTTCACGGCGCCACCGCGTGATGAGGAATGCGCGTTAGATTTTCCATGAACATTCCGTTCTGTTCCCAGCCTTCCTCCACCACTTTACCACCGGAATCAAACACCACAACGTAGGTGAAAGGCTGCGGCCTGCGGCGCTTCGGATTCACAAAGCGGTTTTCGCCGAATTCGACAGCATGCAGATCTTCTTCTGTGGAAGTGCGAATCACGGGAAAACGGGCGAAACTCCAGTATGTTTTTACTTCTGGAAGCTGCAATGCTTCGGCTACATATTCGTCGGGCGGTGAATCGGCGGTGAACGTAAATGATTGTGGATGAAGATGGCGGAGATCGAAACGCGATTGGTAGACGCCGTTGGTCGAGCGAACCACGCCGCCCCAGCTCAGCCACGATGGAGGAAGCGGAAGAGCGCCGATGCGCTCGACTTCTATATGATTTTGGGCCACAAAGGTTTTCACCTGCGCCATTACGAGGTGATGGGCGGTCCAGCAGAGAGCGATGTACAGGAGCATCGCGTAGGTTCCGGCGCGGCACCAAGATGAGCGCCGTATGCGAAAGCCCCAATCGCCGCGCGCAGGCAGAAAAAACAACGCGCCAACGACGAGAATCGCGAGGACGAGCACCCAAACGTGGAACGGGAACCCCACTCCGCTCGCTAGCACCCAACTCGCGATTGCCGCTAGCGTGAAAAGAATCCACATCTTTACCGCGCGTACACGGTTTTCCGAGCGATCGCTATAAATCCACGAGATTATCTGTGGCAACAGCGCGATCGACGTCAACGTGAGATCGATGATGAAGAGCAGGTCCCAGGCGACGCGTTGTTGCGAGATGGGCGTCAGCATGCGCGTGCCGAACGAAGTCATCCCGTCCATGAGAATATGGCTTGTGATTCCGACGCCGTAAATTAACGTGAGCACGCCCCAGGAAGGAGCTTCGATTTTCATGCGCCGAGCGGCCCAGCGGGTGAGCCACGCGAGGATTGCTGCGAAAAACGGAAGGCCGCAGAACGAGTGCGTAATGCCGCGATGGTACTTGATGATTGCGAGCGGGTCGCGTGAGATTGCGTCCGCAATCGTGTCGATATCCGGAAACACGGCGCCGAGCGTTGCTGCGAAAATCGCAACGCGACCGTGGCGGTCGGAGAAATAACCTTTGCCGAGAAGCGCACCGGTGATGCCGTGGGTTACTGGGTCCATGAACCATTCGGAGAGGCGAAATTGTACACGATTGGTGGGAGGCTCAAAAAATCTCGATGAGGGGATGCCGCTTCGGAACAACTTCGCCGATGATGCGAGCGAGAACACCGCGTCGCTCCATCGCCGCCAGCGCGGAATTTGTGGCGGTGGGCTCGATCGCGGCGAGTAAGCCGCCGGAAGTTTGCGGATCGAAGAGTAAAGCGCGGAATTCATCGGTGACGCCGCGAGCGAACTCGACACAGCTCTCAACGAATTCGCGATTGTTCTTCATGCCGCCGGAGAAAAAGCCGCCACGCGATGCCTCGATCGCGCCGGGCAGATATTCGATACGCGCATGGTCAATTTTCAGAGACACGCCGCTGCCGATCGCCATTTCGCGCGCGTGGCCAAGGACGCCGAAGCCGGTCACGTCAGTGACAGCGTGGATGGGGCGTTCGGATTTCGCGGAGTCGCCATTACCGCTTCCCGGCTTAGCGGCATCCACTTCGTGTAGCGCTTCGGCTGCGTCGCGGTTCAGGCGTGTCATTGAGGTGGTGGAAGCCGTGACCCAAGACGGTTCGGCTTGGCCCTGCTTCAGAGCTGTCGAGATGACTCCCGTTCCGATAGGTTTTGTAAAAAGAAGCAGGTCACCGGGCTTTGCGCCGACGTTCTTCCAGATCCGATGTGGGTTGATCACGCCCGTCACGGCGTAACCGAACTTTAACTCGTCATCGCGGATCGAGTGCCCGCCGACGACCGTGCAGTTCGCCTCCGCCATCTTCGCGAGGCCGCCGCGAAGAATTTGCTCGAGAATTTCGGGCGGGCTCGTGGCAGGAAAAGCGACCATCGTGAGCGCGGAAATCGGTCGCCCGCCCATTGCGTAGACGTCGCTGAGCGAATTTGCGGCAGTTACCTGGCCGAAAAGCGCAGGGTCATCGACGATGGGCGTGAAAAAATCGACGGTCTGGACGATGGCGAGGTCGTCGGTGAGACGATAAACCGCGGCGTCGTCACTCGTTTCAAAGCCAACGATTACGTTCGGGTCGCTTTGAATCGGCAGGCGTCTGAGAACTGCGTCGAGTACGCTCGGGCTGAGCTTTGCCGCGCAACCAGCTGCCTTCGCCGTGGTCGTCAATCGCACCCTGTCCGCCAATTCAGCCTCCGAAAATAGCAGATGCGATTATAGCGCGAGACCTCCTATACCCAGAACAGTGCGCGCACGAAGGCGGGGGTTCACCGGGAACGGATCGCTCGGATGTCCAGAGTGACGATTCGGCTCTAGGCTTTCGCCGCCACGGAACGGATGGGGATTGTGATGATCTTCGACGTTTCGCTTGTGGTTTGCGCGGCCGGAAGCATATGGCAGCTGCCATCAAACACGGCACCCGGCTCTATAATTAAGCAGGGAGTGTGAATCTCACCGGTAACAATTGCCCTGGTCTGAATTTCGACTCTGCCACGAGCGTTGACGATACCGTCGAAACGGCCGCCGATGATGACCGAATTGCACTCTATCGTGCCCTCCATCGAAGAGTGCTCGCCGAGGATGAGGGTCCCCGTGGAGACAAGCGTTCCCTTCACGGTAGCGTCGAGCCGAAAGGTACCAGCGACTTCTAACTTGCCCTCGAAGCGAACGCCCTTTTCAAGAAAGCCTGTCCACTCAGAAGAATCCTGATTTTTTCGATCAAACCACGACAAAGCCACTTGCTATTCCCCCTACATCCATCGTATCACTGTCGAACCATTTGATCATATAGGCGTGCCAAGTCACTATCATCATAGTACTCGAAAATGAGTCTTCCTGGGTGTCCCGCTATGCCGGGATGAACAAGAACTCGCGTTCCGTAAATACGTTGAAGTTCCTCGATGGCTGCTTTCGTATTGGCGTCGGGCTGGAACGAGGAGCGGCTAGATTTTGCCTTAGGTGCTCGAGCGGCAAGTCGTTCAACTTGGCGAACAGTCATGCCGCTGCGTGCAATACGTCGAGACAGTTCGAGCCGCGCTTGGGTATCGGCTATGGCCAGCAATGCGCGACCGTGGCCTGCGGTGAGCTGCCCTTCCTCGAGAAGGTCTTGGATGGGCGGGTCAAGCTTCAATAGACGGACGGCATTCGCGATCGTAGCGCGATCCTTGCCAGTGCGCTCAGCGACCTGTTCTTGGGTGAGACTAAACTCCTCCGTGAGGCGCTGGAATGCGCGTGCCTGCTCGATGGGATTTAGATCTTCACGCTGCAGGTTTTCTACAAGCGTCATTTCGAGCGCCATTTCTTCGGGCACGTCGCGCACTACGACTGGAACACGTTGAATCGCAGCTCGCTGTGCGGCACGCCATCGGCGCTCTCCCGCGATTAACTGATAGCGGTTGTTAATTCGGCGCACAACCAGCGGCTGCACAATTCCACTGGAGGCGATCGAGCGGGCGAGCTCGTCGAGAGCCGCTTCCCGGAAGCGCGTCCGCGGTTGGTATGGGCTCGGGTCGATGAGGTCGATGTCGACGTGATAGAGCCCGTCACTCTGCGGTGTTGCCGGAACCGGCGTCGGTTCGTTGGGTTTCTTGATCGCTTCGGACTTCGGCTGATTTGACATCGCTGGCGCTGCTGCTGCTCCCGACCCCACTGGCACTGCTGCCGGCACATCCGGCTGCTGCGGTTGCGGCTCCGGCTCCGGCTCCCGAATCAGTGCGCCCAGTCCCCTGCCCAGAGCGTTTCTCGGCATTAGCGATAACCTCCTTGGCTAGTTGAATATAGCTTTCAGCGCCTTTACTATGTATGTCGTATAATATGACTGGCTTTCCGTGGCTAGGAGCCTCGGCAAGCCGCACATTCCTGGGAATTACGGATTCGAAGACCTGAGATCCGAAGAAGCTCCGCAAATCGGCCGCTACTTGCTTTGACAGGGTGGTTCGGTCGTCGTACATGGTAAGCAGAATGCCCTCGATCGCGAGGGACGGGTTGATGGTGCGACGAAGCCGCATTAGAGTGTCCAAGAGCTCCGATACGCCTTCGAGAGCGAGGTATTCGCACTGGATTGGGACAAGGACCGAATCCGCCGCTGCCAACGCGTTCAGGGTCAAAAGGTCGAGAGCCGGCGGGGAATCGATGAGAATGAACTCGTAGTTATCTCGCACCAGCTGTAGGACCGATTTTAGGCGAAACTCTCGCTCGTCCGCTGGCACGAGCTCGACAGCTGCACCCGCAAGATTCTTATCCGACGGTACAATATCCAGAGATTCGACCTGGGTGTGAAGGATTACGCGTTCAAGCGGCTCGCCCAGGATTAATGGCTGATAGAGAGTTCTTCTGGCTGGATCTTTGGGGTAGCCGAGGGCGCTGGTCGTGTTGCCTTGGGGATCACAGTCGATTACCAGGGTTCTCTTCTCAGCGACCGCCAGGGAGGCACCTAGGTTTACAGCGGTGGTTGTCTTTCCGACGCCGCCTTTTTGATTTGAGACCGCGATGATCCGCGCCAACACTCCCCCAGGAGAAATCGAATGGAAATCTACAGAAAGTCGTGTTCGGATGCAAGATGTTTCACGTGAAACAAACGCGAAGGTCGCCGTCCGCGCGAGGAATGGTGTTCCACGTGGAACGCCTTTGAGACCATTTCTACCGGATTGAAGACCCTATGAGGATGTAACGCCGCTGCGAGCCAGGAATGGGCACTGGGGGGCTCCATTTCCAACGGGAATCGACGCCTACGGCTGTTGCATCCTTACTTCCCAGCCACAGGGCGATCCTTCCGTCCGGAGCTATCTCCTTTTGGGCCCACCGAAGGAAGCCCTCGAATTTCCCCAGAGCACGAGCTGTGACGATATCAAAATCTTGACCCGGTTCTTTGATCTCTTCCGTGCGAGAATGTAGCGCAGTCACATTCCGGAGCCTAAGTTCGCGGATGACTTCATTCAAGAACGCATATCTCTTTGCATTCGACTCTATCAAAGTCACAGTCAACGTCGGAGAGGCCATAGCTAGGGGAACGCCAGGGAATCCGGCCCCTGAGCCAACGTCGGCGAGCCGACTTTTTTCCACAGGGAGCATCGACAAGGCAAATAGACTTTCGCCGAAATGGAATCGCAATATCTGTTCCATGTCTGTTACGGACGTGAGCGAGATACTGCGATTCCATCTAAGTAGTAACTCGATGTAGGTTTGGATCCCCTTAATCAGGTCGACCGAGGGCGCGATACCATAGGGTTTTAGAGCATTGCTAATCTGTGCGCTCGTTAGAGACATCATCCGCGAGTCGTCTTGGAAGTGGCCACCAACCGCTTTTCGTTCTGTGCAATGCTCTCATCACCCGTACTCTTGGCTAACGCTTCGCGGATCCGAATGGGAGCCAACAGACCAATTGTGAAGTCCGCGACAAAATGGGCGACGATTGTAGGCAGGAGAGTGCCGCTCCAAGCGCGCACACCCGCGAAAAGTATGCCTACGGCAAACGTAGAAACCAGGCCCCGCCTGCCCTGATAAAGGTGCGCGACCGAAAATAGCAAAGAAGATAAGACCAGGCCGAAGAATAAGGAGTGAGACCAGTCCTGAAGGACATATTGAGCAAAGCCACGGTATATGAACTCCTCGCAGATCGCGACAGTAGAAACGAGAGCAAGAAAGGCTAGCCGCTCTACGCCGTCACGCGGGAATACCTTGAGGGCCAGTTGTACAGTCTCACCGCTCAACTCCTCCGCCCCAGCCTTGAGTCTGCGAGAACTTATGATCTGAAGAAGGGAAAATAAGGCACTCAGTACTATAATGGTAGTAATAGAGACTAGGTTGAAGCCAATGCTTAACCCGAGCTGCGCGGGATGAATGCCATGGCGAGTGGTTCTCCACAGAATTAGGACAACGGAAAGCCATTGGAAGGCAATTGTGGATGCGTAAAGCGAGAGCCGATCCAACTTGGTGGTGTCCGGAAGTTGGAGCAACGCGCGAACGCGCCGCCGCCCCAATATGGGGACAACGATTCCAAGCGCGCCGAGAATCAGAGCGAAATCCCAGTGCAAAACTAGGCCACCCTAGCGACCTCGCGTGACAGTACTTGCGCCGGTCGTAGCGCACGATTGTATATCGCGGCGAGACGGAGAATCGCCAGCGAAAATTCTTATGGCATGGACCTAAATCAATTCAGACTGCATGTTGACACTGACGGAGCGGACGCCGTATGGTTCTGGTTCAGAAATTTTCTGATCATTTCGTGCGTGCAAAGAGCTGAATGAAAATTCTCGTTATTGGTAGCGGTGGACGCGAACACGCCCTCGTGTGGAAACTCGCGCAATCGCCTAGCGTTGCAAAGATCTGGTGTGCGCCAGGAAACGGCGGAATCGCGAGCGATGCGGAATGCTTCCCGCTCGATTTGACCGATGTGAAGGCAGCATCCGATCTAGCGGCGAAGCTGGGCGCCGATTTGACGATCGTCGGGCCGGAAATTCCGTTGGCTCGCGGCATCGCAGACGAATTTGCGCAGCGTGGTCTTGCGCTTCTTGGGCCTTCAAAGGCAGCCGCGCAGCTCGAGGGTAGCAAGGTTTTCGCGAAGAAATTCATGGAGCGGCACGGCATTCCCACGGCGGCCGTGTATGGAATTTACGATCAGGCCGTCGATGCGTACACGGACCTTTGCTCCGTCGATTGGCCGCTCGTGATCAAGGCCGACGGATTGGCGGCGGGCAAAGGCGTCCTGGTGACATCGTCGCCCGACGAAGCGACTGCTTTTATCGATCGGGTGATGGAGCGAAAGGAATTTGGAGAGGCAGGACGGCGAGTGCTTCTGGAGGAGGGGCTTCAGGGGGAAGAACTGTCGTTCATCATTTTGACCGACGGCAAGAACTTTGCACGCATGGCGCCAACGCGTGATTACAAGCGCGCCTATGACGGGGACCAGGGCCCAAATACCGGCGGCATGGGCGCGTATTCGACGGATGATCTTTTGCCGCCAGAACTCGAGAGGAAAATCATCGAGACAATAGTCCGCCCGACACTCGAAGGACTCGAAAAGGACTCGATGCCATATCGAGGATTTCTATATTTTGGGCTCATGATTACTCCGCAGGGGCCGAAGCTGCTTGAGTTCAATTGCCGGCTCGGCGATCCGGAGACGCAGGCGATTATGATGCGAGCGGATTTTGATTTCGCGCAGGCGTGCATGGCTGTCGCTCGGGGCGAGCTCGGGGGCGTGAATGCCAAGTGGGCGCCTGCCGCGAGCGTTTGTGTCGTGCTGGCTTCAAAGGGCTATCCAGAAAAGCCAGAAGTAGGGCAAGAGATCTCGGGACTGGATGCGCACGGAAGAGCTGCGACGACTGGGGTGGCCGTCTTCCATGCAGGAGTGCACAAGCGAGGGGACGGGGAATACTACACGAATGGTGGCAGGGTCTTGGGAGTAACGGCGTCCGGGAATGACCTAGGTTCGTGCCGCCAAACTGTGTACTCCGTGTGTAGTAATATCTCTTTTGGCGGATGTCAGTTCCGCGGGGATATTGCGTTGCCGGGCGGATTGAAGGCTAGAGAGGCTGTTGAGGCTCGCAATGCCTGAGGTAGCGAACTTATTTCTTTGCCTCGTACACCGATTTCCGATGAAGGAAGTCGAAGAGGCGGAGGCGGTGCAGGATAGGGGCCTCAAGGGATGTATCCACGGCCGACCGGGCAGCAAGCGGCAGGTGTCACTGATTGATGTGGAGACCTTGGAGAAGCTGAGTATTCCGCCCGGCGCTGTGAAGGAAAACATCACGACTCGCGGACTGGACTTTCGGCGTTTGGAAGCAGGCCAGCATCTGCGTATTGGCGGCAGCTTGCTCGAGATAGCGCTGCCGTGCGATCCGTGTTCGAGGATGGATGAAATACGTCGAGGACTCCAGGAGGAGTTGCGCGGGCAGCGCGGCTGGCTTTGTCGCGTCTTGGAGAGCGGGGTAATTCGGCGCGGCGACGGGATTGAGGTATTAGCGGGGCTTCCGGAACCGGCGCGACAGGAGATTTCAGGGTGACGGTTAGCGGCGGCGTTCGGAACGCGATGGTTGGAATTCTGATGGGATCGGATACGGACTTACCGGTGATGAGCGAAGCCGGGAAGACGCTTGAGAAATTTGGCATCCGCTACGAGATGGAAGTGGTATCGGCGCATCGGACGCCTGTACGGGCGCACGAATATGCCACGTCAGCAGCGGGGCGCGGAGTGAAAGTGCTGATCGTGGGCGCGGGGGCAGCGGCACATCTCGCAGGCGTAATTGCAGCGAATACGACTTTGCCAGTGATCGGGGTGCCGCTGGCGACAAGCGCGCTGAACGGCCTCGATGCGTTGCTAGCGACGGTGCAGATGCCGGGCGGAATTCCCGTGGCGACGATGGCGATCGACAAAGCAGGAGCCGTCAACGCAGCGATTTTTGCCGCGGAGATTCTCGGCTTGGCTGATGCGGAGATTGCGCGACGCCTTGTGGCGCACAAGGAAGAGTTGGTCCGCGGAGTGGCAGAAAAGAACACAAGACTTCAGGAACAATTAAAGCAAAAGCAATAATCGCGGGGCCCGCAGTCAACTCCTTCCCAAACACCAGCATGCATATAGTCGCTAACTGAAAATCAGTTCCCGGAAGGCTTAAGGAGGGTCGGCGCGTCGGCTGGGCGCTCCTTCTGCTGGAGCGCGGGCTTCGGCTCGTTGGGCGGCTGCAATATCCATGCGAACCCGGATTGAAAGCCAATCGAAGCCACTGTTTCGCGAGCGTTCGGCGGGGAGATGGCGCTGAGGGCGGCGCGGAGGAACTGCGTTGCGTCGGCCGTCGCGATTTTATTGCTGATGCCTTTCAGGAGCATGGAGGCTACTGAGGCCATGACCGGATCGGAATTGGAAAGTTTTTCGAGCCGGGGATCTTTTTGCCGCAGCATTTCAAGCACAGTCGGTGTCGTCAGGCCGGGCGGATAGTCAAATTCGAGAAGCGTGTGCGGCTGATTCTTTTCGGGAGGCCAGTCCTGGAGAAAACGCGGCCTCGGTACTCGCGTTTCCCAAAAGTCGCCACGCTGGGGAAATTGTTCGATCGAATAGTCGACGTGCCACACTTCGGGGCCGTAACCCGGGATGAAGTCCGCAATCACTAACTCGGCGAGCGGCTCGCCTTCGGGCAACTCCATCTTGGCGTGAAGATTTTTTACAACCTCGTTCAACCGGTCGGCCAGGCCCTCTCCTACGAACTCGATGTCTGTTGCTTCACTACCCTCCTGGCCTGCCTGCAGCCTAGGTCCCTGCGGTTTCACGTGTCCGTGGACATGCGGAAGATCGAGGTCGAGCCGAGCGATCTGAACTTTCGATGACGGCGAAAACCAGTCGACTGCGCCCAGAATTACTCCGGCGCGCTCGCCAGAAAGCGGAACGGGAGTCGGCGGATGCGTTTGAGCTTCGAAAGGATTTTCGACAGTTGCGATTAGGATAGCGTCCTTGACAACTGCAACTACGACACGCCCTGCCGCGAGATTAGCGATCACTTCTTCACCCGGCTGGTCGGATGGATTCTGAGCGAGGACACGAGACACGCGGGAAAAGCAGAAAATGGCGGCGAGACCTACCAGAAACATGAGCACGAACACGCGGTATAAGGACACGATAGTCGCGCGACGGAACCGGAGCGACACGAGGCTTAGTCTCCTGAGACGGATGCGATTTCCTTGCGCGCGATGGCTTGCACAGCAGTAATCGCAACGATCTTAGCAATATCATCAGAGGAGCAGCCGCGCGACAGATCGTTCGCAGGCCGTGCGAGACCTTGAAAAATCGGTCCGAGCGCTTCGGCGCCGGCGAGACGCTCGACAAGTTTGTAGGCAATGTTGCCGGAATCGAGGTCTGGGAAGATCAAGACATTGGCGCGGCCGGCGACTGGCGAGCCGGGAGCTTTACTTGCGGCTATTGCGTCGACGAAGGCGGCATCGGCTTGGAGTTCGCCGTCGATTGCGAGTTCCGGTTGGCGGGCTCTCGCGATACGCAACGCCTCCCGGACCTTTTCGACGCGGGGGTGCGCGGCAGAACCTTTGGTCGAAAATGAGAGAAGCGCGACGCGTGGTTCCGTTTCGAGGAAAGCGCGCGCATTTTCGGCTGTGGCAAGCGCGATCTCGGCGAGCTCCTGCGCGCTTGGGTCAGGAACCACGGCGCAATCGGCGAAAAGCAGCGCACCTCGTTCGCCGAAGGCACTCCGATTGCGTTCTGGTGCTACCATCAAGAAAAAGCTCGACACAAGACGCGCATCCGGAGAGAGCCCAATCGAATGTAGCGCCGCGCGAACTGTATCGGCTGTGGAGTTTGCAGCGCCGCCGACGGTCGCGTCGGCATCGCCTGCCGCGACGCTGAGCGCTGCGAAATAGAGCGGTTTGCGCGCGAATTCTTGAGCTTCTTCGTGGGTAACGCCACGGGCCTGCCTGCAGTCGAAATAGATTTCTGCGTAAGAATTAAGGCGAGAGCTCGACAGCGGATCGAGAATCTCAATACCGTCGAGCTTCAAGCCTGCTCTATCGGCGGCGGCACGGATGAGTTTAGTGCGGCCGAGGAGCGTGATTTGTGCATAGCGCTCCGCCGTCACTTGAGCCGCAGCGCGAATCACGCGCTCATCTTCTCCTTCTGGCAGAATGATTCGCTGGGGATAAGCGCGCGCTTTGCTCTTGAACCGCTCGATCAAGTCCATTCAGGTGAACTTATCATAAATTGGACAATGTTAGGACGGCGCGGCTGAGCGGCTGGACACTGTTCGAGGGCTCGCTGTTCTATTTGGCCTGGGTTCTAGTAGAATCGAAGCGAAAAAACAACGGATTGGTAAATCGAAATTGAGCATTCTAGACCTGCTTACAGGCGGACTAAGGTCCCCGGATCGAATCCGCCACAAGGGAAAGCGGCTATCGGAAATCCTCGATGCGCACGCGAAGTTCGTGCGCGGCGCCGAGGCGGGCGTTCGCGCGGACCTCGCCGGTTCAGACCTCTCTCGCGTGGATTTATACAAAATGAATCTCGCCTATGTAAACCTGCAAGGCGCAAATCTGAGCCGTGCCAATCTTCGCGAGGCAAAGCTCGCATCCGCCGATTTCAGCAAGGCCAAGCTGCATCGTGCGGACCTGCGCAAGGCAGACCTCACGGAAGCAAATCTGAGCGGTGCAGACCTCTCTGAGGCGCAGGTGGGGGGAGCGGAGCTTTTTCGCGCGGATCTGCGCGATGCGAATCTGCGGCGCGCAAATTTTGGAGCGACGAATTTCCGCCAGGCCAACGTAAGCGGAGCGGATTTCGAAGGCGCAATTTTGCAAACGACTATTTTGCGCGAGACGAACCTCGACGGCGTCGATCTTTCCGGTGTTGACCTCACGACCACGCTTCTGCCACCTGGTTATAAGCGTTCCAGCGCGGCCAGCGGTTAGGGGTTTCGACTCCCGTGCAGCCGAAGCGAACCGACACAACCCCGGCGCCTTGGATTCAGGTGGAAGATTACCGTTTGCCTGGGGGCTGGGCTGGACGGGAGCAAGTGGCTTCCCGCGCGCGAGCGTATTGCGAGCTTCTGGAGAAGGGACAGATCGTCTTCTTTCGAGCGCTTCCTTTTCATTTTCCAATTGAAGACCAGGAATTTCTTCTCGCGCAGCAGTGGACCGAGTTGCGGCTTCACAAGAATGTGTCCTACCGCCCGTCGGAAGACATTCTGCGTGGTGTTTCAGGCGATGCGCGGACGATCGAACGGATCCACACGATCATGCGGAACTACAGCGCGCAGGTGATCGAGTTTCTGACGAAATTCCTGGCGCCTTACGCGACGAAATGGACCCTCGATTTCTCGAGTTTCCGCCCAATCGAGGAGGAGGGCCGAGACCTTCCCATCCACAAACGAAACGACCTGCTGCATGTGGACGCCTTTCCGAGCCGGCCGACGCGCGGCGGGCGAATCCTGCGGGTTTTTACGAATCTGAATCCCAAGCGGCCACGTGTTTGGAACACAACGGAAAGTTTTGAATCGCTCGCGCGCCAGTTCGCGAACGATGCGGGGCTAGGACAAATTGCAGCGGGCGATACCGCAATCAGCCGCACCGTGCAATCCTGGGGCGAAAAGCTTGGGTTCCGTGGCATGGGAAGAACACCGTACGACATGTTTATGCTGCGTCTTCACGACTATTTGAAAGAGAACTCCAAGTTTCAGGAAAGCTGTCCAAAATTTCGATTGGAATTTCCGCCTCTCGCCACCTGGCTCGTGTTTACGGACTGCGTGGCGCACGCCGTAATCTCCGGGCAGTACGCCATCGAGCAAACCCTTCTGATTCCCCCGCAAGCCCTGGCAGCTCCGAACGCGGCACCGTACCGGATTCTAGAGAATCTCGTGGGACGCTCGCTCGTAACGTAACAAAGAGACCCGCTACCCTCGCTTCGGATTTTCTCCAAACTTAGGGTTGACTTCATGCTTGTCGCGGATTATTAATCTGTTTTTCCAATCGGGTTAACCCAGCCCCGCTCGAATCGGCCTAGAAGGGACACATCTCTCTTTAGGAGGAGTTCTCTTGCGAACTATCAGTAACCTTGCAAAAGTATTCGTGCGTCCACTTCGTTCCGAAAGCGTCTATTTTTCAGCCCGGCTCCGGCAGACGTTGGCCGTCGTTGTGGCATTCACGTTCATTTTTGCGCCGATCGGAGGCGCTGTATTTCCGATACCAACGGAAGCGAGGCCGTTGTCCACAGCAGGTACTGGAAGTTCTGGACCGAATAGCGGCTGCGAGCTGAACTCGGCGGGGGGACAGATCCAGCACGTTATCTACATTCAGTTCGACAATGTTCACTTCACTCGCGACAATCCCAACGTCCCCTCCGATCTCGAACAGATGCCCAACCTTTTGAATTTCATCACGAACAATGGCGTGCTGATGACGAATCACCATACTCCGCTGAAATCACACACCGCGGATGACATAATCACGTCCGAGACAGGTGTGTATGGAGACCGTCATGGCATGCCCATCGCTAATTCCTTCGGCTGGTTCAATCCACCAGGCAGCAAGTTCTTCGACGGCTTTGCCTCCTCGTTTCAATATTGGACAGACATCGTAAACACGACGACTGACCCAAGTTTCTTCATGATTACGCCGGACGGGAAGAATGCACCGGCGCCATGGGTTCCTTGGACCAGAGCGGGTTGCAACGTGGGAGCGGCATCTATCGCGAATATTGAGCTCGAAAACGTCAACGGTGATATCAAAACTGTTTTTAAGAACGATCCGGCACTTCTCGCGGCTGCCCTTGCCGAAGCGAAGTCCAATTTCGGTCAGGCAGTCGCTGATTTTGAAGGAATCTCTATACACTGCGCGAGCGGGAATGCCCTGTGCTCGGATGCGAACCACGGCCAGCCCGACGTTCTTCCGGATGAGCCCGGCGCCTACAGCGGATTTAAGGCATTGTATGGCCACAAATTCGTGGCGCCGGTGATCAGTCCCGGCGGGCCGCTACTGGACGTGGATGGCAACGTGATTCAGGATGGCAGCGGCGACGTAGGGTTCCCCGGGTTCGGCGGGATTTCCGCGGCGCAGACACTCGGGTACGTGGCGGCGATGCAAGAGCACGGCGTGCCAGTGACATATGCCTACATCTCGGATGCACACGACAACCACGAAACAGTAGCGTCCCCGGAGAACGCATTTGGCCCCGCAGTGTGCCAGGGGCCCGCCGAGCAGGGCGACGGATTTGGTGATGCCGGCCTCGGGCCGGGCGATCCCTGTTACGTTGCACAACTGGCGGCGTACAACGAGGCCTTTGGAAAATTCTTTGCGCGGCTGAAGGCCGATGGCATTGACAAACACAATACACTGTTCGTCATCACGGCGGACGAGGGCGACCACTACTCTGGCGGCGGCCCGTTCAATCCTGGATGCGACGGCGTGACAGTCCCGTGCAACTACATCAATCCGGTAACCGGTATGAGCGATGTGGGAGAATTCGACACAAATCTGACCGGTTTGATGGCCACTGAAGAGAACATCACTTCGACCTTCGATATTCAGTTCGACATGGTGCCTGTGTTCTACATCGAAGGAAATCCGTCAGTGGGCGACCCGCTGGCTCGATCGTTCGAGCGCGCCGCCGCGAAATTGACAGCGACGAATCCCCTCACCGGCAACACGGACAATCTGACGGAGGCGCTGGCCGACCCCGTGGAATTGAAATTGCTGCACATGATCACGGGCGATCCGCAGCGGACGCCGTCCTTTGTAATGTTCGGCAACCCGAATTACTTCAATTTGACTGGGGATCCGAACTGCAGTTCGCCGTGTGCCTTCCAGGATCACGGGTTTGCCTGGAACCATGGTGGCATCGACAAGGAGATCGTGACTACTTTCCTTGGACTCGTCGGGCCCGGCGTGCAGAACAACCGAATCGATCCCGGCGTGTGGTCCGATCACACGGATATTCGTCCCACGATGCTGGCGTTGACCGGCCTCAAGGACGATTACCCTTCCGATGGGCGCGTGCTTGCGGAGGAGTTCTTTGGATGGGCGCTCCCGGTGGGCATTCGCGACAGTGGCGCCCAGTTCACAGAACTCGCGCGGGCCTACAAGCAAATCAACGCGCCGAATGCGGACCTGGCGCGCGCCAGCCTGGTAATTTCCACGCGGGCGCTCGCTTCCGGAAGTCCGGGGGACGATTCGGCGTATATCAATCTCGAGAACGATTTGAGCGCAATCACCACTCAGCGGGATGCCATAGCGTCACAGATGGCCGATCTATTGCGGAACGCCGAATTCAACAATCAGCGAATCCACGAGAACTCGGAAAGGCAGCTTGTTCAGCAGTCCCAAGCTTTGCTGATCGCCGTGGAAGCGCTGGCGAACGCCCAATAACGCTGTCTCGCATGAGATCCGTCGAAAGGGCGGCGTCCCGGCCATTTTCTTTTCACATGGATCGAAACACGTCTCTGCGAGACGCAGGTATATCGAGTGAGAATCAAAATAAGATTGATCTACTGTAATTCGAGTTACTTGCCGGCTGGAAAATCGGCAGGATCGGAAGTATAGCCGTAACCGCCACGAGGCGGATTGGCGCGGCGGCGGGTTTCAATACCAAGACGTTTGATTTTCTGGTTCAACGTGGAAAGCGGAATCTGGAAGCGCTCGGCTGCTTCCGTCTGGTTCCAGTTGGTGCGTTCGAGCATATCGACGATGATGCGACGCTCCACTTCCTCAAGAATCTCAAAGAGCGATGGGGCGGGGACCGTGCTGCGCGCACCTACCTCGCCTGGAAGCGGAGGCAGAAACTCAGCGAGCTGTAGGCGGACGCCCTTTACGATCTCGCGCGTGCGAACGCTTTCGGGCAGCAGATCTACGTCGAGTCCTTCTTGAGTAGAAAGCACCACCGCACGTTCGACGACATTTTCGAGTTCGCGCACGTTACCGGGCCAGTCGTAATCCATCAAGAGCTTCATTGCGCCGTGCGAGAACTGGCGCGGCGGCTTGCCGTTTTCATGGCAGAACTGCTCGAGGAAGCGGTCGATGAGCAGGGGAATGTCTTCCTTGCGGTCGCGCAGGGGCGGGAGCTGAACTGAAATCACATTCAAGCGGTGATACAGATCGTCCCGGAAGCGCCCTTCGCGCACGAGCTTGGCCAGATCTTCATTTGACGCGGTGAGGATGCGGACGTCAACCTTGATGGTGTCCGTGCCGCCCAGACGCATAAATTCGCGTTCCTGGATCACGCGCAACAGCTTGGCTTGCGTTTCGGGGCTAATCGTCGAAATCTCATCGAAGAAAATCGTTCCCTGGTCGGCAACCTCGAACAGTCCCTTCTTGGAGGCGACAGCGCTCGTGAACGCGCCTCTGACGTGACCAAAAAGCTGCGATTCGAGCAGATCGACAGGGATCGAGCCGGTATTAACTGGGATGAAAGCCTTGTCCGCGCGAGTCGAAGCCGAATGGATCGCCTTAGCGATTAATTCCTTGCCCGTGCCGCTCTCGCCATAGATCAGAACGGTGGAACGCGACGGCGCCACCTGCGTGATCAGGTCAAAGACGGCGAGCATTTTTTCGCTCTTGCCGATAATGCTGGGGAAATTGTAGCGCTGCTTGAGCGCGCGCTTGAGCTGGACGTTTTCTTCGCGCAGCCGGCGGCCTTCAATCGCGACAGAAACCTGCGCAATGAGTTCGTCGTTCGACCACGGCTTGGTGATGAAATCCTGTGCGCCGCCCTTGAATGCCGCACGTGCCATATCGATCGAGCCAAAAGCGGTGATGAGAATAATCGATAGGTTCGGATCGCGGCGGCGAATCTCGCGAAGCAGCTCAAGACCGTTGCGATCCGGCAAACTCACATCGAGCAACATCAGGTCGAAAGGACGATCTTCGAGCCTCTGCAATCCGGCTTCGCCGGTATCCGCGGGCGTGACTTCGAAACCTTCGGACGTGAGAAGTGCTTCGAGGCCTTCTCGAATTTCAATTTCGTCGTCAACGACGAGTATGGATCCTTTAGGCATGGACAGGTTTTCTTGCTACGGGGAATTCGAGCCGGAAGGATGTTCCCTTGCCCGGCGTGGAGCGCACGTCAACCTTCCCCGCGTGCTCCTTTATGATGCCGTAGCTCACCGAAAGACCCAGCCCGGTGCCCCTTCCGGAGGCCTTTGTTGTGAAAAATGGATCGAAAATGCGATGGAGATGCTCCGGTGGGATGCCTGCTCCCGTGTCGGTGACTTCTATTTCAACCGAACCGTTATGGGCGCCTGTTCGGACTTCCAACATCCCGCCGCCCGGCATCGCGTCGCGCGCGTTCATGAAGAGATTCAGAAACACCTGCTGCAAGCGCGTTGTCGAGCCGAGAACTGCCGGCAATTCCTTCGTGTAATTCTTGATCACTTTTACTTGGGCCGTCTTGAATGGATGCTGCACCAGCGTGAGGGTTTCCTCTAGGACGTGATTCACATCCACTTCGATGAACTCGGCCGCGCCGGTGCGCGAGAAGTTGAGCAGATTGTTGACGATTTCGCTGGCGCGGAAGGTCTGTTTGACGATGCGTTCAATCGTTTTCTGACGCGGATCGTCGGACGGGATCTGCTTCGCAAGCATCTGGATGTAGTTCGAAATCACCGCGAGCGGCGTATTCACTTCATGCGCGACGCCTGCCGCTAGCAACCCGAGCGAGGTGAGCTTCTCGGTCTGCACCATCTGCTCTTCCAGCCGAACTCTTTGCGTGATGTCGTCGAGCAGAATCAGCCGTCCGAGCCGAGTTCCGTTTTTACCGAGGAGCGGGGCGATCGAAGCGTTGATCACCAGTGGGCTGCCGCTGCGCGTGTTCAGGCGGAATTTGTAGATTCCCGAAACATGATCTCCGGCCGCTCGCGCAGCAATTTCCGCGACCAAATCCGGCGGCAGAACTTCCTGCAGGCGCTTGCGAATCGCGTCCTGACGAAGAATCCCCAGCAAACCTTCGAGCTGAGGATTCCAGGATTCGATTCGGTCTTCGAGATCAACCGTGAGCACTCCGATGTTGAGCGACTCGACGATATTCTCGCTGAAATCCTTGAGGCGCTCGACTTGCATGGCCTTCTGTTCGAGCGATTGATAAAGGCGCGCATTCTCAATGGCGATCGCGATGTAGCCGGCAATCGTCGAGAGAAGTTCAAGGTCGTCGCTCGAAAGATAGTCGCCGTCAACCGTCTTGCCGAGGCCGAGCACCGCGACAGTGCGCTCGCGGAAGCGGCACGCGATGAAGTAATTCAAATCGAGCTCTTCGAGTGTGTGGCGAACTGACTCAGTTTCCCGAACGGCGGCGCGGCCCGATTCGAAGAAGAGGCAACCGCGCTCGAGCGCCGGCCGCGAAGGATCCAGAAAACTGAGATCGAGCGCGCCCTCTGGGCGTACACCCATCGAACGTGAAAGCACGAAGTTCGCCGGGTTGGCCGGATCCTCAAGAAAAATTGCGAGACGATCGACAAGAAGCGTTTGTGACACGCGGTCGAGTACAGATCCAACCAGAGGCTCAAGCCGGACTTCGTTCGTAAGCGCAGAGCCGAACTCGATTAGCGTGCGTCGATAGTCCAACCGATCGCGGTAGAAGAAACGATCGAGCCGCGCCTGCACCCAGTCGCGCAATGGCTGGAACAAAAACGCCGCAACGACAATCGCGATGACGCTGCCGGCAGGGCCCGTCGTCAAGGTGGTATGAAACGTTTCGCCGATTAATCCCACTGTAGCAAAGTAAACAGCTACCACGCCTGCGGTCGCAAACGTGTAAGCAAGGCCGCGCTTGAAAATGATGTCCACATCCATCAAGCGGTAGCGGATGATAGCGTAACCGAAGCACAGAGGAATCAGCGCCAGAGAGCAGGCCGACGCCTTCATCCACGAGGCCGGGACGACGCCGAAAACGTATGGCACGATGTACAGCAGCAGAAACGGAATCGTGCCCGCAAACGTGCCGCCGGTAACCCACTTGAGCTGCTGCCGAAGAATAGCGGTGGGCGCACGACGGTAACTCATCAAGAAAATCACCGCAGCAGCCAGGAAATAAATACCGAGATTTGCTTGCTCCACTTTATCGAGCCAGTAGCGAGTGCTAACAGCAGGCAGGAAATTCAATGTACCGCTGGCAATGAAAAGGTGCAGCGTGAGGAGAGCGGTGGGAACCGCATACGTGAGAAGAAGCTTCGGCCAGATCCAGCCTCGGCGCTCCGGAAATACGAGCGCGAAATGGACAAGAAGGGCCGGCTGGAAAAGCAAGGCGACAACGTTGCCCCAGTAAATAATCTCATCGAACGAATTCAGCTTGCCGCTGTAGTGAAAACTGTAGAGAACGAACGAGACGAGGCAGAAGATATAGAAGTGAATTGCGCGGGGGGCGTTCCAGCGGCGCGCGAAAATAAAAAGCCCGATAAACAGATACAGAAGAGCCGTGAATCGCAGGTAGTTTTCGATCGACGACGGATTTTCCTGCGGGGCCGTTACCAGCGGCGTCTCAAAAGTCGTTCCGTCGCGGCGCATTCCGTATCGAACTTCAGCCCACGGGCCCACGCGGAAAAGAACGCGGGTCACGTCCGTTGCCCGATGAATCGAGAAGCCGCGAACGGACTGCACGTAATCGCCCTGCTTGATTCCGGCCCTTGCAGCGGGCGAATCCGCCACGACGTGCCATGCCACGACGCCCTGAGGGCTATCCATCCACGTGACGCCGTCGTCCGGCAAGATATAGCGGGAACGCTGCTGATAGTTCAGGACGGCGAAAATTACGGCCACAAGCGTGAGGATCGCCAGTACTACTGCGCCGAGCCGCATGCGAAGGCTATCGTTCACGCACCTACACCCTTATCCTTCTGCCATTATGCCAGCACGTAGATTTCCAAGAATCACAGATTTCATATTTAGGAAGTGCCTATTTTTGTTCATGTTAGGACGCAGTGCGAGTTATTTGGTCGATTGAAGTTCTGTTTATGGGATATGCCTTCCCAATTCCGGTAGGGGATAAAGCGTTAGAACTGAACGCTTAGCCCACCGCGGAAATACCGATAGGAGGGCACGAGGATCACCCGGCCATCTCCCGTAGCAACTGGGACGTATCCCTGCGCTAGGAGGTTTCCGAAGTCGGCTAAGGCTTCCATATGGCCGGGAAAGAAACTGGGAAGTTGCTGGCGGATTTCCATATTCAGATAGGGATCGAGATGAAACAAGGATTCGCCGTATGGATCGAGATGCGAGACCGCTGGTCCCCCAATCCATTTGTACCCGACGGAAAGCTTCGTTCCGAGGCGTGGCACGCTGGCGGAGACTCGTCCTGCGAGGCTCTGGCGATATCGAGTTACGAGTTGATCGCGCAATGACGCCTCAAAAACGTCGTCATCCGGCGCGAGAACTCCCGCGTAATCATAGACGATCGTGGTATCGACATTGTCGGTCCATTGGTGATGGAATGCCGCGCGCGCGCCCGTCGAATTGGTTCTTCCGCCGTCGTAGGCGAAGACGTTAGAAAAATAGTCCTGAAGAAAATCTCCGCCCGAGACAGGCCCGCGTCCAAAGACAGCCGTGTGGCTCGAATTGTCATGGAATACAGCGACGCTGACAGTAGAACTTTTGCTCAGCGCGTGTTCGACGGCGATCTCAGCGTGCAGGTTGTTCTCGAAAACCGGCCGGCCATTGCGAATCAACAATGTCGGGAACGCATCGAGGGAATTCATCGCCGACTGCAGCCCGGCCTGCGAGCCGTCCGGAGTCTGCTGCCAGGTGCTCATGGCCGCGAGCGCGTCAAGTTGCCAGGTTGGTGAGAGTTGTATGGCAACCTCGCCGCGCGGTCGCAACGCCATCGTGGACTCCCGCAGTCCCGCCGCCACATAGTCGCTGCCATAGCGAAGACTCACGCGATCGGTCAACGCCATCTGGTTATCGTGCGATACGCGGATGCCGTGAAATATTGGGCCATTCGCCCCGAGCTCGGACTCGCGCACCACTACGCTGGTAACCGGGCCGTTGCCAATTTTCCCCGACGGAACCCATTCGGCTACCAGTCCTCCTGCAGGAGCGCCGCCTTCGTAGCTGAACTGGCCGGCCATGTAGAGCCGCCCGTTTTCTCCCACAGCGACGTCATAAGCAAAAGCTGTTGCAGGAGAATCTGCAAAATTTGAAACTGAGCCGGGGTGATCAGAACCGGAAGTTATATCGAAGCGTCCGTGAATCGCCTGCGCTTGAACAACTTCGCCTTGATTTGGGAT
>Ga0209625_1000029_pt1 | contig 26495 bp, 29 predicted proteins | sample JacPin_JW_Ref_M2_FD_187960 | JGI IMG/M metagenome (GOLD analysis project Ga0209625, IMG submission 187960) | Forest soil microbial communities from Algoma, Ontario, Canada - Jack Pine, Ontario site 1_JW_Ref_M2 (SPAdes) (version 2) | ecosystem: Environmental > Terrestrial > Soil > Boreal...
TGTGCTGCCCGGAATTGTCGGCTCCATCCAGGCGATGGAAACCATCAAGCTGATCCTCGGCCGCGGGGAAAATCTCGTAGGACGCTTGCTGCTTTTTGACGCTCTCGGGATGAAGTTCCGCGAGCTCAAGCTGCGCAAGAATCCGAACTGCCCGGTGTGCGGAACGCATCCGACGATCACCAAGCTGATCGATTATTACGAATTTTGCGGCGTGCGCGGCGAAGAGGCCCCCGGCCCGTCCGTGCAAGTGCCGGAGATCACTCCGCGCGAGCTCAAAGCCAGGCTCGATCGTGGAGATGATTTGTACATTCTCGACGTTCGCGAGCCCCACGAGTACCAAATCTGTAATCTCAAGGGACGTCTGCTCCCGCTCGGGGAGCTGACGCGGCGCGTCCACGAACTGGATTCATCGCGGGAAATCGTGGCGCATTGCCGCAGCGGGAAGCGTTCCGCCGAAGCAGTGGACTTCTTGCGGAAGGCGGGATTCCGCAAAGTCCTCAACCTGAAGGGCGGCATCCTTGCGTGGTCCGACGAGGTTGATCCGTCCGTTCCAAAATACTGATTCTTCTGAAGGGATTTGTATTGCGTGCCGAGAAGCGCCCCGGCCTGGCCGGGCGCTTGTCATTTGCGCTTGTCGCTGCGCGGCAGGATGGGCATACTTCCTATTGTCCAGGAGAAAAAATGGCGGCCACGAAAATTACTGTCAATCACAATGGATCCCTACGTGTGGAAGGCGATTTCGAAATTCTTGATCCCGAGGGAAAACCCTTCGGCCTGGCCGGACGGACCACTATTGGACTCTGCCGTTGCGGGCACTCCGCAAACAAACCGTTCTGCGATGGCTCGCATAAGACCTGTGGATTCGCCGATACCGCTGCAGCCCGGGAGCTGCCTCCCCCAAAGCCGAAACTCTAGGTTGTGAGACAAGAATGCCGACTGTTTCAAGTGTTGAGACTGTCTCAGGCTGAGACAGTCTCGAATTTCTTCTTGATACTGACCCTTCGCCCGGTAACTCTAACGAAACAAAAACGATACTGCCGTATTTCAAGAAATTGTAGCTAGTCGGAGCGTCTCGCGACGACCCAGCGAGTACCACCCATGTGGTATAGGTCAATAAGCTGTTTAGTTTCATTGATTTACGGGAGCAGATTTTCAGTCAGAAAAGGGCACAAACTTGCATCCCTTGGTAGTTGGCAGCTTTTTGTCGGCATTTGGGGGCTTTTGTGGGTGATTGGGGCAAAATCATCGGGTTTCTCCGCAGCGACCGCAGACCGGTCACGGCTCAGAATACTCATACCCGGGCGCTGGTCGCGTCCGGTGCAATGTCCTTCGTCCTCTTTCTTGCCGTAATCTTCTACCTGCGGCAAATCAGCGTCGCAGGCTCGCCACAGAGTTATCTCTATTTGGAAGTTGGCGGCACTCTTCTCAGCTTCTGCTACGCCGCCAATGCCCTTGTCCGGTTCCGCGGTACCCATGATCGCACGGCATTGATCCTCGCCTTCGGATTTGTGCTCTCTGGAATCATCGAGACTGTAGGCTCCTTTGGCCTGAACGATTCGCTGATCTCCGGGGCCCTGGCGCTCTCCGGCATTCCCATCGGTTGGATGGTGAGCCGCACACTGCTTGCCGTTCTATTTCTCGCTGCCATCGCCATCGAGCGCTACATGCCAACCGCGCGGCAGCCCACCAAGGAAACTGCCGCAGGGTTGCTGGTCGTTGCCCTGGCTGCCTATATGACGAGCGCCGCATTTCTGGCCGCACCCGCCGCGCCCGTCGCGCATGCCGCGAACTTGCTCTCTCGCCCTTGGGATCTGCTTCCCGCAGCGCTGTTCCTGATCGCCGCAGTCTGTTTTCGCCAGCGGCTCAAGAACGACAGAGACAAGAAGGGCGCCGCCAGCCTCTTCGATCATTCACTCTTTATCGTGGCCTCGCTCAATGTTGTCTGCCACGCATCGGCGGCATTTTCGCGGCAGCTTTTCGATGGCCCGTTTTTCCTGGCGGAATTGAGCAAGACGTGCAGCTATATGGTCATGCTTTCCGGCGCGTTGCTGGATCAGGCTCGCCTCTTCGAGCAGGTGCGCTCGATGGCCATTACCGACCCACTCACGGGGTTGTCGAATTACCGGCGCCTCATCAGCGTTCTCGAAGCGGAGCTTGACCGTTCGCGCCGCACGCAGCGCCCATTCAGCGTGGTGCTTCTCGACATGGACGGCCTCAAAATCATCAACGATCAGTACGGACATCTGACCGGAAGCCGCTCGCTGGTGCGTATCGGCAAAATTCTACGTAACCATTCCCGCGCGATCGACACGGCCGCGCGATACGGTGGCGATGAATTCGCGGTGGTACTGCCGGAAGCCGGCAAGGACATCGCGTCGCGTGTCGTGTCTCGAATCCGCGAGCGTCTCTCCGCTGAACCGGAGCGCCCTGCGCTTTCCGTCAGCGCGGGCGTCGCGGCTTTTCCAGAGGATGGCGACACGCCCGAGAGACTTCTCGGCGCTGCCGACCGCGCGCTCTACGCCATGAAGCACCACGGCAAAAGCAGCGTTCAAAATTTCACGCGCATAGCCGCGTGCCTGTGAGGATGAGCAAGACCATGCCTCAAGGGAAGAAATTTTCTTTTCACAGAGCCGAAAGACGCATCCCGATGGAAATCCCCGTGCTGATTGACGGCCATCGCCAGGCGCCTGGCTCGGAATCGACTTTTACAGAGAATGTGAGTGCGCGTGGCGCGCGCGTGGTGAGCGTGCGCCGCTGGGAACAAGGCGAATCTTTGGTTTTCGCTTCGCGCACTGGAGAGTTTCGCTCCTCGGCCCGGGTTGCTTACTGCCAACCACTGCAAGGCGACGGCTTTGTCATTGGCGTGGAGTTCCTCGAGCCAAAAGGGCGATGGGTTGTTCAATCCCCAAGATAGCTTGACGTAAAACGGCGAGCGGATAGGAGGGAAACGCCTGGAACAAGAGAAGACAGAAAACTGGTGCAATAGTTACAAGAAGGCCTGAAGCGCTTGGCGGAGCTCGAAAGATCTGCCAGGCGCTTCATCCTTTTCTTCCCGTCGTGCCTCATCTAGGCGCTTACCGTCGTGGAATTTGACCTCCACATTGCAGAAAGAAACAACTTTCAGCGCTGGTTTGATGTGCTCAGCTTTTCCTCGTTTTCTGCAGGACATCTTCGTAGATACGAATCGTGTTTTCTACCATGCGTCCTGCGGAAAACCGTTGCTGCACCTCGCGGCGGCCTGCTTCGCTGAGACTTTTTCGGAGAGCTCCATCATTGATGAGCCGCAGCATAGCGACGGCGAATTCCTGGCCATTTGGCTCCACGGCTAGAGCAGTTCGCTCACCATCCACCACCTCACCGAGAGCCCCGCGCTTCGTCGAAATGCAGGGCAAGCCCGCAGCCATCGCTGCTTGCAATGCGGTTCCCAGACCTTCGAACTCCGAGGGAAATGCGAACGCATCGAGGGCCGCGTACACTTGCGCGACATCCTTTACGAATCCGGGAAAAAACACCGCTTCTGACTGCCCGAGATGCTTTGTAAGCGCCTGCAGTTCCGCGCGGCAGGCGCCGTCGCCGGCGAGCAGCAGCCGCACTTCCGGATGCAGCGCTCGCACCAGGGGAAGTGCTTCGATCAAGTGTCGCTGTCCTTTTTCCGGGACAAATACGCTGACGCAACCAAACAAGAATTCGTTTTCCCGCACCCCCCAGTGCTTCCGCGCAATGCTTCGCTGCTCCGGAGTGCGCAATGGAAAGATTTCCACGCCTTCATTCACGATCGAGACTCGCTCCGCCGCGACGCCTGAATCGATCAGGCTTTGAGCCACATCTTTGCTGTTCGCTATGAACCGTTCCACGGCCCGGTAGCGCGCCTGCGAAACTGCGTTTTTCTGAAGCGGGAATCCAATTCGGCGGGAGAGCAGCAGCGGAAGCCGCGTGTGCGTCCTCGCTAGCCATGCCGCTGTCAACGCATGCGGCTCATTGAGGTGAACAAGCTCGAATCGCCTCCGGGCGATCAAAGTGCGCATTGCACGAGCAGCCCAGGCACGCAAGCCAAATTGCGGAACTTGATGAACCGTGATGCCAGCTTCCGATACGCGATTCGCAAGCGCCGAATCCCGCGCCGCCAACAACTCAACTTCATGCCTGCGTTCGCGCAATCCAACAAGCGTCAGCAATGCCTGGCTTTGCCCACCGCGCCATTCCCGCTCCAGATCCACGTAGAGCACCCTCACGGCGTCCGCGCTCCGCCCGCGCGGCGCTCGGCCTCGACGAGTTGTCCGAGCTTCTTGAATTTCAACCACGTTCCCCGCGCGGCCATCCGCGAAATGAGCCATCCGCGATAGCCGTCGAGAAAGCCAAGATGCAGTAAGTAATTTTGAAGCCAGTTCCAGGGCGCCGCCAGCCACATGGCCGCTCTCCAGCTCCGCTTACCCTGGGAGAACAACTCTTGTGCCATGACCGTTGTGTAGTCCTCGATTTTCGCTTCGTGCTCCGCAAACGTGCGGATCGTGTAGTGCAACAAGTTTCCACTCAGACGGCCCGCCTTTCCTTCGAAACGCAGGGCCGAGTGGATCATTCCGGAAAAGCTGGCTTTGCTTTTCATATAGAGCCTGCGCTGAAAATCCGGATACCATCGCGAGTGACGGATCCACGCGCCGAGGTACCAGGTGAGGCGCGCCATTTCGTAAACTGGAAATTCCGGCTCGCGCTGCTTCCACTCCATTAAGGATTTGCGCAGTTCACCGCTCAACTCTTCATCGGCATCCAGCAGAAAAATCCAATCATTTCTTGCGCAGGAGGCCGCATAGTTTTTTTGGTCGGCATGATTGGTGAAGGGCCTTTCAAAGAAGGATACGCCGTAGGTATTTGCAATTTCAGCCGTCCGGTCCGTGCTCCCGGAGTCCACCACCACAATTTCGTCGGCGATCCCCGCAAGCGAAGTCAAGGCGCGCGGCAGGTTGTGTTCCTCATTGAACGTAATCAGGCAGGCGGAGAGGCGGTTCATCGGACTCCGGCAATTTTGGAATCGGCGCTAGTATCTCACAAACCCAATCTTGGGAATTGAACCACAGATGGAACCATCTTACGGAGGAGCAAAGCCCGGCTACTTCGGCTGGAAATTCACGCGAATCAAGCTGCCACCGATTCGAAACTCGGTACCGTCCCGCAACATGGCCGCGCGCACGCGTTCTTCATCGAAGAAAGTGCCGTTGGTCGAATCCATGTCCTTGAGATTGATGTACGTTTCTCGCACTTCCAGCAAACAGTGATGCCGCGAGATTTCAGGATCATTCAGTGGGATGTCTGCACCCTTGCGGCCCACCACGACACGCGGCTTTGCGAGCGTGTGGCTCTCGCCTTTCGAAGGTCCCGATAGAATGCTAAGAACAACTCTCGCTTTTTCGGGAAGCCGGAGTGCGGGATCGGGCGGCAGCAAGTGCAGGTTTGAACTGCTGGCGTCCGCCCGCGCAAAAGAGGGAAGGGGAGACATGACCACGGTGGAATCGACGCGTCGCTTGATCTCCACGATGGTGGTCTTACCGCAGTTCGAGCATTTGAACTGCACTTTCGAATGGCCGCCGAACTGCCCGTCTTTCAGCAAATGCTCCGAGCCGCAGTGAATGCACGCAGTCTGCATACTCCAAAACTAGCACCATTCGAAGCGCTCAGGAGGACGCCGGATATTTTTCGGGCGCAAAGGTAAATCCGCGCTCCTGTGGCCACAGCCTGCCTTCCGGACCCGCCAGCGAGCGGAATCTTGTGTTACGATTACAAATTCCAGACTAATCAGGAGAGCGTTTGTGCCCGATCATATTTCGCGCAAAGAACTGAAGCAGGACAAAATCAAGGAAACCATCGAGCACGGCGCTGAAGCCGTTATCTCTCACGGACAGTTCACGCTCATCGTCGTCTTTGTTGCTCTGGTGGCCGCGCTTGCATACGGCGGCTGGCGGTTTTACGTCGATCGCCAGACCGTGGAAGGCTCTGCCGCCTTCGATACCGCCATGAAGGCTTACCAGGGCCGGATCGGTGCAGCTCCTGACCCCGCCGACCCCAATGAGCCCGTCTATCCCGATGATCCCGCGCGCCTCCGGGATGCTTTGCAGAAGTTCACCAAGGTTGCCGACAAGTATCCCCGCACGAATCCCGGAAAACTCGCGCGCTACTACTCCGCGCTTTGTCTCGAGGACCTCGAGCGCCACAATCAGGCACTCGAAGAATTGAAGAAGATCGGCGGCGGCGGCGACAAAGAGCTGGCCTCCATGGCGCAGTATCAGATGGCGGTCATTGACTCGCGCACCGGCAAACCCGATGATGCAGTCAAAATCTTTCGCGCTCTGGCGGACAAGCCCAGCGTCTTCGTTCCGCGGCCATTTGTGCTGCTGGAACTTGCCGGAATCCTTCGCAGTTCGAATCCAAAGGAAGCCGCCAGCCTCTACCAGCAGATCAAGAAGGAATTCCCGGACACCACTATCGCGGATCAAGCCGAGCGCGGCCTGGATGCGCTTTCGCCGAAATCCTGATCTGCCCCGTACCCGGGCATTTCCGCGGATTAGGTTGAACATTACGGAGCGGCTCATCGAACCAGTTCCCACTCCTGCTCTCTGGGCGATGCGCGCGGAAGAGTCCCGCGGCCGGCGCTATCCCGAGCCGCCCCATCCCTACCGCAGTGCCTACGCGCGTGACCGCGATCGCATCATTCATTCCCGCGCTTTTCGCCGCCTGGAAGCCAAGACACAAGTTTTTACCACCCGCTATTCGGACCATTTCCGCAATCGCCTGACGCACACGTTGGAAGTCGCACAGATTGCCCGCACGGTCGCCTCCGCGCTGGGACTGAACACCGAGCTTGCCGAAGCGCTCGCTCTCGTTCACGACATCGGCCATCCCCCGTTCGGGCATGCCGGCGAACGCAAGCTCGACGAATTGATGCGCGCGCAAGGCGGCAGTTTCAATCACAATCTGCACGCGCTACGCATCGTCGAGCACTTCGAGCAGCGCTATCTTGATTTTCCTGGATTGAATCTTACGTTTGAAGTTCGCGAAGGCATCATCAAGCATTCGCGCGACTATTCCGCCGCGCAATTTCCGCAGCTTGCCGAATATCTTCTCGACTTGCGCCCGCCCCTTGAAGCGCAGCTCATCGACTGGGTCGACGAAATTGCTTACAACACCGCGGACATTGACGATGCTCTTGAAGCCGGGCTCCTCGATCTTGCCCTTTTGCGCAAGGAAGTTTCTTTTTTTGACGAAGTCTACGCGCAGGTCGATTCCGCACATCGCGGTGCGCGCGCAAAACTCGTTTTCAATGAGGCCCTCAAACGCGTTCTGGACGCCCTGGCAACTAGTCTCATTGAGACTACCCAGGAGCGCCTCTTGGCCTCCGGCGCCTCATCCGTGGAGGACATCCGCCGGGCCCCAAAACGCATCGCGGGGTTCAGCGATGCTGCTGCGGCGCGAAATCGCGAGCTTAAGCGCTTTCTTTTCGCGAATATCTACAACCATCCCGCCATCGCGGAGGACCGCGACCGCTCTGTGAAGTGCCTGGAAGAACTTTTCATCTACTACGCGGGCCGTCCCGGCTCGATGCCGTTTTTCTATGAAGAACTTGCGCAAACGGAAGCGCGCCACGTCGTCGTTTGCGATTACATCGCTGGCATGACCGACCAATTCCTTCTTCGCCAGTATCACGAACGTTTTGGCAGTTCTCTCAGCGGCACATCTATGAAACAGCGGGGCGTTTAGTCACGATGGATCAATCTCTATTCAGCTTCGGACAGGCGGTTCGATCCTAGAATCGAATAAACGGTCCGAAGGCCGCACGCAGATTGTGATGAGTGCTTCCTGCGAAGTAGATCTCATCACCGGCTTCGAGGCGCAGACCGACCGGCCCGATATGTCCTTCCAAACCGGCACCCGGGTAGAGGATTCCGCTCACGTTATTCGCGCGCAAATTCTCAATCGAGCTAATGGCTGTTCCCACGCTAGCGGGCCGGGGATCCAGCCGGAAATTGACAAAACCGCCTTTGACCGTGAAGAAAGGACGAATCGCGCCGTGGCCGGCAATGAGTTTGGGGCCAAAGAGTCCGTGCAGAACTTTGAGGTTGCTGTTCACAACCGTCACTGTTGGAGTGGTGTTGAAATTTTCCGTCAAGGCTTGCTTGAAGTCATAGCTCATCTCGCCCTCGAACATGACGCGCGAAAATACCTTGTAGCCCACGCGTGCTCCTAGCCCCGCCATGTTGGTATTCGTCTGCGATATACGGAAATAGTCGCCGTAAGCGCCAAGCTGAAAATGATCCTGCGCCGACGCCAGCGGCACCAGCCAACCTGCGAGAAATAGCAAAAGTGCGACACGCTTCATTCGTGTTCTCCTTGCACGGATATTGCAGGAATTGCAGAAAGCAGGGCTGGCCTCGGGCCGGGGATAGGCTTCTGCCTGCTAGATTTGGATGAGACTTCGAGGCTCAGAGTTGCCAGCGTGCATGGCCATGATTCCTCACAGGAGTCCGAGCCGCGGCATTAGCGGACTCTCATGATCCCCGGGCCAGCGTCAGAAAGAGCGTCAGGTAGCGCTTCAGTTTCTGCGTGATGAGAAAATTTTCCTTCACGTGCTGATGCCCGTGTTCGCCGAGTTTTGCCGCGATTTCCGGGTGGGAAAGCAAAAAGCGAATTTGGTACGCCGTGCCCTCCACGGAATGCGCCAGCAAGCCGGTATGCTTGTGGATGATTTGGATCGGGATGCCGCCAACCGCGGAAGCCACCACCGGTTTTTTCTTCCACAGCGCTTCGGAAACAGTAAGGCCGAAGCCTTCGCGCAGGCTTTTCTGAATCACGATGGTCGAGGCCCGCTGCAGCGCGTTGACTTCGAGCGGCGCCCAGGCCGGCAGCTCGATCGCTCGAATGTCCGGATCGTTATCCGCTTCACGCAGCACTTCCTTCAGCACGACGGCGCCCTCGGGATCGTCGGAGGCGCTGCCGCCCGCGAGAACTAATTGGCAATCGAAATATCGCTTCACGATGCGGTACGCGCGAATCACGCCAACCGGATCCTTCAGGCGGTCGAAACGGGAAATCTGCGTGAGGATGGGGCGCATGGGATCGATGCGAAAACGTGCAAGGACTTGAGCGATGAACTCCGGTTCGAGGTCCTGATTTTTTTCCGAAAGCGGATCGATGGCCGGATAGAAAAGATACTGCGGGATCGGGAGCTGGCGTGAGAATTCGGGGGAAGAAAACATGGCGCTGTCGTACCGGGAAACGAATTTTTCCAGGAAATCCCAGACTGCCCGGTTAGGGCGCGAGAGATCGATGTGGCAACGCCATACCCAGTGGTTTGAGCCAGGCTTGCGTGCGTCGATCAGAGCCGCCGGTTGGGGGTCGTGAATCACCACGAATTCGGAATCGAGAGGAAGAGCCGCGCGATTGCGTTCGGTGTACGCGAGAAAAATCTCGAAATCCCTCGGACTTGCATGATAGGGCGCGCCGTGCAGGGCGTTGTGGAAAGATTTCGTGACGTCAAAGAAATCTTCGCCGCCGGTCATCACGTCCCATTTGAAATGGAGGTCCAGCTCTTCCGCAAGAGGAACCAGGCGATTCAGGATCTCCGCTACGCCGCCGCCAATGGCGGTGGAATTGATCATCTCGATGCTGCGGCCGCGTAACGGCTTTGCAAGCGCGCGCAGCTCTTCGATTTCGCCCGCGCTCAGGAGTCCGGCGTAGTCGTCCAGAGGGATGCGCGTGAGGGTTAGCGCCTCGCTCATGCCTTTCTCCTTTCGCGGTCGATCAGGCGAAGCACTTTGCCGCGCGTGCTGTCCAACGTGTTTGTGTAGATGTCAATGTGATTGATGTTTTCGGCGAGCGACGCAAGCCCCAGACCACCGGCTAGCCAGTAAGAAAAATCGTTCGTCTGGAGCTGCAGCCGCAGGCGCGAAGAGATGAAATGAAAGTAGAAACCGGCGTGGCTGAGATGCGCGATGCCATCGCGAAACTCGTCCAGCGTGCGAGCGCTGCGGCCCAGGGGCGCGGTTACTTCGACGCTTTCGCAAAAGTAGAAACGCTCCAGCGCGGATTGTCCCGCAAAATGGGGAAACGCCGCGCAAAACTCGGCGACAAGGCGGCAGAGATCGCGGCGCAGGGCGGCGATGGAAACGTAGTCTCGAATGTCGAGAGCGGCGAGCTGCTCCGCGAGATCGTTGCGGTTAGTGTCCGATAGCACCCATTGCGCGAAATCGTTGGAAAAGCCCTCGGTGAGGAAGTGGTGGCTCCCGAGGGTTTGAAAGGTGTGATGGAAGATGGACGCGTCGCTGCAATGCTCGAGTCCCGTCAGCAACTCGGTGAGTGTACCGGCCGATTGGTTGCCGATTCGCGTGAGATAGGAAACGGTGACGAAGTCGAACGCGGTTTCAACTGGCTTCATGCGACGGCTTCTTCCCCTTCGGCAAGAACAGCATCATCTCAATCTCCTCGTACAGGCGGAATGGCCTGAGATGGTCATGACAAATCAAGTTGTCTCCACACGTTCGGGTATCTCGATGCGAATTTCGGTGAGATCCGAGAGAAGATGAGCGGCCCAGCGGTAGATGTTGTGCTCGCGCACGCTGTTACGCATGCGCTGCATGCGCGTGGACTGTTCCTCTTCGGGCATTTCCAGCGCGCGACGGATGCTATCCGCGAGTTGCGAGACGTCGTAGGGATTGACCAGTAGCGCATCGGAAAGTTCGCGCGCCGCGCCCGTAAAGGTGCTGAGGATCAGCGTGCCGCGTTCATCCTCGCGCGAAGCAACGAATTCCTTGGCGACGAGATTCATTCCGTCATGCAGAGACGTGACCATGCAGAAAGAAGCGGCGCGGAAAAAGCGCGCGATCTCTTCGTGCGAATGGTGTCTCTTGAGCAAAACGAGCGGTTTCCATCGCGACGTTTGAAATCGTGAGTTGACGCGTTCAGCTTCGTCGCTGACTTCGGCCAGGAAATTCTTGTAGCGCTCGATGTCCGTGCGGCTGGGCGCTCCGATCTGCACGAAAGTGAAACGCTGCTGGTAGGCAGGGTTCAATTCGAAAAAACGCTCCAGTCCGCGGAAACGCTCGAGAATCCCTTTCGTGTAGTCCACGCGGTCAACGCCAACGCCCAAAAGGGAAGCCTCAATACCCATTTCGGCGCACAAAGCGGCGCGCTCTTCGCTGGCGCTGGGCGATTCATCGACAGCATGCGAATTCTCCGGAAACGCCACGCTGATGGGATACGGGCGCACCCGCGTGACGTGGCCCTGGCGATTGACTGCGAAACGATCCCATTCCGTGAGTGCTTCGACTGCGCGGTCCACGGTTTCCAGGAAATTGTTGCAGTGCGATTGGATCTGGAAGCCAATGAGGTCTGCGCCCAGCAAACCATCGACAAGCTCGCGTTGCCACGGGCAGATGCCAAAGACTTCCGGATTCGGCCACGGAATGTGCCAAAAAATCGCAACGCGCGCGTCAGGCCGCGCTTCCTTGACCATCCGCGGAAGCAGCGCGAAGTGATAATCCTGCGCGAGAAGAATCGGCGATTCCGTGCCCTCCATTTCCTGCAAAACGGCGTCGGCAAATCGGCGATTGATTTTCTGATACTGAATCCAGTCCTCGGGCCGGAAGATTGGGCGCGTATGCGCGATATGGCACAGCGGCCAGAGACCCTCATTTGAAAAACCTTCGTAGTAGCCTTTGTCTTCTTCGTCGCTGAGCCACACCCGGCGCAGCGTGTAACTCGGGCGATCGGGGGGGACGCGCAGCCGATCGTGCTCATCGACCACTTCGCGGTCGGCGTTGCCCGAGCCGTTGGCGATCCAGGTGCCATTGCAGGCGCGCAGAACCGGTTCCAGGGCCGTGACGACGCCGCTCGCGGGAACAATTGCGTTTATCGATTTGTCCTTTTCGTTGAAGACGTGCATATAAGGCTCGCGATTCGAAACAACGAAAAGCGGTTTTTCCTGAAGTTTGTTGCGCAGGCTGATGCGCAGGCGTTCGGCAGTCCAAAGTGAAGCGTTCGAATCGCGCAGCCGCGCTTCTTCTTCCGCGGCAGCGCGCGCCGTGTTCAGGTCACGTGCGAGATGCGTCACTTCGTGATGAATTTCGTCGAGAATTTCGCCCTTCGAAAGCGCCGGCGGCGTGTTTGGCTGGCCGGTGCGCTGTGCGCGCAGCCATTTTGCCGTGCGCGCCAGCGGTACGGTGAAAGTCCACTGGACGAGAATCAGCGCGAACCCGGTGATCAGAATTGTTTGGACAAATGCGGTGAGCAGGGAATCACGAAGCGTGCCGGAGACCTGTTTGTCGATGTAATTTGTGTCGTGGAATAGAGCCAGCGTTCCCGCAATTTCACCATTGCGGTGAAGCGGCAACGCATAAATATGAATCGGCTCATTCGAATCTCCGGTAACGGACGCAGTCTGCTCCGCATTCAGAAATTCACCTACGCCAGCGCCCTCCTGTGCGGCGCGAGTTGCAGCCCTGGACCGCAACTTGAAGGCCGCTGGGAGACCGGCAGTTATCGCCAGCGCAGCGCCAACAGAGTTGTATACAGCGATACCCTTCAAGTGGTCGCGTTGCCCGAAGCGCTCGATGAAATATTGCAAGTCCTTCTCCGGCGACGGCTCAAGCAACGGCTCGACGCTCTCCCGAAGACTTTCGCCGAGAATTTCCGCCCGGCGCGAGAGGTCATTGCGCAAATTGCGCTTCTCCGTCCGCACTTGGTTTGCCGCGAAAAATAGAGACACCGATGCGACGCTGACGATCAAGGGCAGAATGATTTTCAGAGTCGTGCGCATCATGACTCCTCAATTTTTTAAATGAAAAGCGGCCGCGGGGGCTGGGCGGGCGGCCGCATGGGAATTACGATTGTCTGTAACCGGCTTCTAGAGTATGAGCGGCGTATCTCGTTAGTACAAGCTCATTCCGGAGGCCGGGGTCACGATGACACGAACGGCGATGTTCTTGCCTTCGTCTGTGCGGTACTCGACAGTGGCTTGCGCGCCCACGGCTAGTTTCCCTTCGACTTGCGTTTTGCCATCGACCAGGAATTGGACGGTATTCACATCCTTGTCTTTCTTTACCTGCACAGAGAATTCCGCATCTCCGACGGATGCGATTGGCCCCGACAGCGATTGGTTATCGGGTGTGGGTTGCAGGGAATCTGCCACAGTCTGAGCCGGGAGCGGTGTGGACCAGGCCGCAATGGTGAAACAAACGAGAAACAGAGTGGCTAGGCAGAGTGAAGTACGGAATCGCATAGGATTTCCTCCCTTTTCAATTTTGACCGGGGCCACTCCAGGGGGGCAAGAAATGAACCAGAGCTGGAAAAGATTATCATTTTCTGATAAACACATGCGAAATCAAGGAGATGCGCGGAATAACAAGCATTAGCGAAGAAGGAAAATCGGGTACTAGTGCTATGAAATTTTTGCCGCTCCGGCGTCGTGCGGTGAAAGATTGACCCTGCCGTTGCTTGAAAGTAGGATTTGGCTGCGATTCTTCTGGGTCGTTGCGAAGGGCAAGAAGGAAGCGAGGAGATGCCGTGTACTGTTCCAAGTGTGGCGGAGTGATGGCAGATGGTGCGGCGTTTTGCTCGAATTGCGGGCAAGCGTTCGCGGTTGCCGCCGCAATGGCGCGGGCGCCGATGATGAGTTCGTCCGTTGCGGCACCGATTGTGGGCGGTGTGGCGGCCGCTCCCGCGTATGCCGGATATGCCGCCGTCCCGCGCGTCGAGTACGCGGGGTTCTGGGTGCGGTTTTTGGCGTTCCTCATCGACAGCGCAGTGATGGGTATCGGCTTCGTGTTGATATTGATTCCGCTTATCTTTCTGACGGGACTGGGAGGAATCATCGGCGAGATCCATCCTAACGAAGACTTGAATGATGTTGGCATCTTCATGCTCTTTGGACTTCTATTCCTTGCCGCGACAGTCAGCCTGCTCTGGACGTGGCTGTACCACGCGCTGATGGAGAGTTCGGAGTGGCAGGCTACGGTCGGGAAAAGGCTGCTGGGTCTGGTGGTAACGGACATGGCCGGCCAGCGCGTTAGCTTCGGCCGAGCGACGGGGAGGCACTTTTCCAAGATTGTCACCAACATGGTGCCTGCATTTATCGGATACATCATGGCGGGATTTACGGAAAGAAAGCAGGCGCTGCACGACATGATCGCGGGATGCCTGGTGCTGCGGCGAAACAATTGAAGAAGAAGCGTGGAAGCAGCAGATTAGATCGAAAATCGCTTTTGGGATACGCAACGACCGGCGCAAAAAGCAAACCTGAAAAGATTTGCCGCCCGGATTCTCCCGGCCATAGGAACTAACGGCCGCACTCCCGCCGTTGCTCTTCCTTATCTGATAGCTTAGAACCCGCGCTAATGGAATCCGCCTCAAGGCCGTCAACGCTGCGAAGCATTTTTCAGCAGCGCTGTCCCCGCTGCCGCATGGGCAGAATCTTTCGCTATTCCATCTTCCGGGGATTCCCGAAGATGTGCGAGCGCTGTTCCATCTGCGACCTCAAATTTGAACGGGAACCAGGCTATTTTCTGGGAGCCATGTACATCAGTTACGTTTTGGGGGTTTCGTTCATGGCGCCGATCGCCGTGCTGCTGTGGTTTCTGACTGGATGGTGGATCACGAAAGTCATCATCTGGGCCGCCGCATTGTTCTTGCCGCTTGCGCCGACGATCACCCTCTTCGCCCGTGTTCTGTGGATCTATCTTGACCAGAGCGTCGATCCCGAACGGCTACGCTAGCGAGTCTATTTATTGTTCCCAAGGTTCACCCACGCCGCAGGAATGGATGTATAAAATTGAACAGACGCTCCCCTGGTCCGCGTACGAGTATGGCAGAACGTCTTTGCAGCTGGATAGGGGAGTCCGCCAATGCTGGTCCATTGCCCGCTCTGCCAAACCGCAAACATCCGTAAGTCGCGTCGCAGAGGGTTGCTTGAATCCGTGGTTTTCACCCTAATCCGTGTGCGTCCCTATCGTTGCCAGTCCTGTGATTCGAGGTTCTTTCGCTGGGCCGTCCCGCATGGGCGTAGCGCCTCTCCCCTAGCCACAGCAAGTACCCGGTCAGACCTTCCAGGAGCTATGTCCCCGTTATCGGAGAGAGAACGCGGTTGACCGAGCTTTGATGACAGCGGACCTCTGGGAGCGAGCCCGCCCTCGAAAGGCGGTAGGAGCGGCAAAGCGGACCGGGGGTGCAATTCGCGGGTGTTTGTCGAGGCCAACAGGGACAACCATGGCAAACCAATCTGTGCCTAGCACACAAGTCAGTGAAGAAAGTTTGATACGGGCGGGCCAGCACGGCGATGCTCAGGCGCTCAACACACTCTTCCACCGCCATCAGCGAACGCTTTTTCATTCGGCTCTCGGCATCATGGGCAACCCCCAAGATGCAGAGGACGCCTTGCAGGATGGTTTGCTCTCTGCTTTTCGAAACCTGAAGAGTTTTGAGGGCCGCTCCCAATTTTCGACTTGGCTCACGCGAGTCGTAACTAACGCCGCTCTCATGCGCCGCCGCGGTCAGGCAGTCCGTCCAAGCGCCGCGGCAGCCGAACCAATCAGCAAGGATGAAATCCCTATCGCCGAGCGTTTGGTGTCCAAGGGCCTAAACCCCGAGCAACTCTTCTGGCGCATGGAAATTCAAGAGATCATCAGGGACCGCATCGATGAGCTTGCGCCGGTTCTCCGTACCGCGTTCGTCTTGCGCAAAGTGCGGGAGTACAGCACCAGCGAGACCGCGAAGATGCTGAGGGTGTCGGAAGAGACCCTAAAAGGGAGGCTGTGGCGGGCGCGACGTGAGCTTGCCAAACGCGTTAGTCGAAGTCTTCTCCAGGGTATAAACGCGCCTCCCGATCACGAATATGAGCCATGAGGAAGATGGCAGACGGAAGAACTGCGTGTGAGTCTACATCGTTAGAACAGAAATAGATCCCGGCAATACGCTTATCCTATGGGATCTTTCTGACGCACCGCCTTTGCGCTCGTCAGAATCCCGGCATACCAGGCGCGCGCAGGGGGCAGTTGGCTACGTTTCCTCTGGCGCAGCCAGGCTATTCACGACTTTTCGAACGCCCTCAACGGATTTCGCGGTCTTTTCCGCCAGCAGTTTTTCCGCACGCGACAGAACCGTGCCGGTCAGGGTAACGACGCCGTTATCGGCGTGGACTTGCACGGTCTTCAGAGGAATTGCCTTTGTGGAGTAGAGTTCAAACTCCACGCGGCGCGCCAGCTTATCATCAGCACTCTCGGGAACCGATTGGGTATCGGAGACGCTGAGATTGTCCGTGAGGCCCCGGACGCCCGGAACCTGCCATGCGATTTGCTCCGCGGTATATTTCTGATTGATGGTCTGGACCGTTCCGTTTAGAGCCACCGTTCGGTTTTTCACTGCCGTGGCGATGTGTTTTTCAGCCAAATCGGTATTTTTCGAAAGAGCATCGGTGACGAGAGTCTGGATTTCCAGATCCGCCACACGTTCTCCGAGGTGCTCCCTATCAGGATTGCGCTCCGTCGAAGGATTGACACTCAGATTGTTGTGCACTTGTTTGACGCTCGCGGTGTCCTGGGCGATCGCGCCGGCGACGGTCTTGAGCTGTTCCGAAGGCACCTGACCTTCCAAGGTAACTTCGCCCTGGATCGTATCCACTCTGATGTCGAAGGGAGATACGTGTTTCGAAAGGAGCAGGGCCGTGCGCACTCTGGATGTTGTTGCCGCGTCTTGCGTTGATTCCTTAATCGAGGAATATGCGTTCTGAACTGACGAATTTCGCGTAAACATGTAGTAGCCCGCGCCCACGACGAGCACCAGAAGAGCGAGTACGAGAATCGTCTTGCCGGAACCTCTTTCACCGTTTCTAGAAAATTTCAACTCTTCCTCCTCGGGCACTTCTTCGGCCACGTCCTGAGTCTCGGAACTACTCCATAAGCATAGAAGAGGCGAAGGTCCATGTCTGTCCGTTCTAGGACACCTTGGAGGTATGCATTGGGCAAATTCGCTGCCGTGGCGCACAGGAAAAGCGGGAGCCACAGGGCACGATCTTGGAGAAATGCCTTAGGATGTGATGAGCATTCCGGCCGCCGCCGCGGTCATAACTCCAAACGTGGCCCAGCCCAAATACCTGAGTAACGGCGAATTCACGCACTCGCCCATTACTTTGTCGCTGCTGGTCAGCAGGATGACGAGCAGGATCAGGGGCGGCGCCAGGAGGCCATTGATGACCGCTGACCAAAACAGCATTTTTACCGCGTTAAAACCCGCGTAGTTCAGCGCGAGTCCCAGCGCCATCGCAACGGCCATCACCGCGTAGAACTTGCGGGCGCTTCTTGGCTTGTCAGCCATCGAGCCAGGCCACCCTGCTCCTTCCGCCACCGCGTACGCGCACGAACCCACGAGGACCGGGACGCCCAACATTCCGGTGCCGATCAGACCCAGCGTGAAGAGCAGGTAGGCCCCTTTGCCGGCAAGCGGACGCAGAGCCTCGGCGGCTTGCCGGGCCGTCGTGATGTCGGTCTCCCCATGCGCATGTAAAGTGGCTGCCGTGGTCAGAATGATGAAATACATGATGAAATTCGAAAAAAACATACCGGCAATGGTGTCGGCGCGCGCCGTTCTTAACTCCCCGGCGGTAGCGCCCTCGCTCTGAGCGGGAGTTCTGCCCATGGCCCGTTCTTCTTCCACCTCCTCGGCGGCCTGCCAAAAGAAGAGATAAGGAGAAATCGTGGTTCCCAGAATGGCCACCAGCACCGCCAGAAAACCGCGTGACCACTCCAAATGGGGCACGAACGTCACCGCCAGCGCGTGCCTCCAATCAACGTGGGCATAAAACGAAGCCAGCACGTAGGCGAACAAGACGAGCGTCAACCACTTGAAAACCTTCGCGATCAGTTTGTAGGAAGTCCAAACCAACAGCCCAATGATGAAGAGCGCGTAGAATGGAATCCAGAATAGCGCTCGGATTCCCGTGACGAGCTGCGTGGCGTCCGCCATTCCACCGAGATCAGCGCCGATGTTGATGACGTTAGCGGCAACGAGAATCGTGCAGGCTCCCCACAGCACCCAGCGTGGATAATAAATCCGCACGGCGGCGGCCAGTCCGCGCCCTGTAACCATGCCCAGCCGCGCGCACATCAGTTGGATCGCCGCCATCAGCGGAAACGTGAGCAGCGCAATCCACAGCGTGGCGTATCCGTAGGCCGCTCCGGCGACAGAATAGGTTGAGATTCCCGACGGATCATCGTCGGCCGCCCCGGTGATCAACCCGGGTCCCAAGCCGGCGAAGGATCTCCTTAGAAGGTTGTGTCCTTTGTGGTTTTCGGTATTCTCGGCAGGCAGATTTTTTCTCGCCGTCATTGGGGTCGAAAGCGATACTCTGCAATACGCGTGTCCATCGCGTTTGCGGGACACCGCCGCCGAGAATTCTCTAATGGGAGTGAAATACTTGCAAGAGCAGCAGGAGAGTCAGATTCTAAGCGCGGTCATGCTGCAGGATCTCTTTGGCGCGTCGCCTTTACACCCGACAGAATCCCAACGCCTAAGAGTATGATTGCCCCCACGACAATCCAATGCGTGGGCAAATGCACCAGGTGCGCGGCGTAAATCAGCCCGCCAATCAAGATCGCAAACCCTATCGCGTAAAGTCCGAACGACATAACAGCTCCTTCTTCAGTCAGCCGCAGAGGTATTTACTCAGGAACTCACCTTGCTTGCAGGAGAGCGACCCGGAACGCGGCCGCTCTCCATTCTCTGCGCGGATCAACTCCGCAGCTCCTTAATACGAAGAGCTGGCTTTCTGATTCTTAATCTGCAGATCATTCACGACCTGCTTCACGTTTAGCACTTTGGTGGCCACCTTCTCGGCACGTTCGCGCTTGTATTGTGAGTTCACTTCTCCGCTCAGCGTGACTACCCCGCTCTTCACTTCGTATTTCACGTTGTCGTGCAACTTGTTCTGGATCAGCGCAGCGTCCAGATTCTTCTCGATGCCTTTGTCCAGATCGGAGTTCACCGCCTTGGCTTCTTTTTCGATGCCCGCCGGAATCACGGCAATCTGATCCGCGACGACTTGCGCGCCCGCCAGGGACTTTGCAAGGGATTCAGCTTGTGACTTGTCGTTCTCACTGGCCACTTGTCCACCGAGCGTCACGATGCCCTTGTCGCGATCCTGACTCACGGAGACGTCTTTCAAGCCCGCTTGATCGAGCGATTTGCGAATACTGTCGGAAACATCGGGTGATTTCGCGGCCGTCCCGGAGCATCCGGCCAGGGTCCCAGCGGCGAGCAATGCTAAAACGTTTACCCATAATTTGAGTATTTTCATGTTTCTCCTTTGCGGAAATCCTGTGGAATCTCGAGTAATGGTGCAGCGATGGCTAGTGTGTCTTGCCCTTGCAGCCTTTATGTCCGCAGTGGCAATCGATGTCGGGAGCCTTTTCCATTGCTTCGCACGCGGCGCTGCAAAATTTGCCCGTAGTTGCTTCGCAGGAGCAAATTGGGTGCGCGCACTTTTTTGCTGGAATCGGTGTCATGTCTTCCTCCTGCTTCGATCGGGGAGCCTTCGACTATGGCTGCATCATAGACGTTTCGAGAAAGCATTACTGTCCACTTAGGCACACAATAGAACTGCAGCTGAATGTCTACCGCTCCAGCTACCTCCATTGGCGGGCGACGAAAAAGCAACAGGTGGCCGATAATGGCTCCACGTTGTTTCGGCGGTTTTGACTGCGACGGCGAGACTGGACTGCGCCGCGGAATTAGTGGTACTAGAACGGGTTGGTGACGATGAGGGTGTTAAAACGGGAAGAAGGGTGGGGCGTTTCCTTGACTTGGCGGGGAGGCGACTCAATAATGGTAAGGCATGAGCGTACGCGCCGGAGGCGCTGAAGACATGTTCCTTGACGTTAAGGAATTAGCCGTCCGCAAGCTGCGCATCCGGAAGACCTATGCTCCGGGCAGCATCGATTTTCATTCCGCGGAGATCAAGCAGATCGAGCCGCTGGAAGTGACAGCGACCGCCGAGCTTCTGGAATCGCAGATTCGCATTGAGGGGAACCTCGAAACGAAGATCGAGCTCGTCTGCGCACGCTGCCTCGAGCCGGTGGTGGAAGAGGTGAGCCGGACGTTCGACCTGTTTTACGCGCCGGTGCCGAAGGTCGAGAAGCCGACCATCGACCAGTTGAAAGACGACGAGACCGAGATTGGATTCTACAAAGGAGAAGGACTCTTCCTGGCGGATGTCTTGAAGGAGCAGTTGCTGCTGGCTCTGCCGTTGAAGGTGATCTGCCAGAGTGATTGCCGGGGGCTGTGCCCGAATTGCGGTGCGAACCTGAACCACGAAGAGTGCCGCTGTGAGACCCACGCGACGGACCCGCGAATGGCCCCTCTCGCGCGCCTCAAGCAGGACTGGCTCAAGAAACAATAGTTTTCCAGGGCTAGCAAGCCCGGTATAATCCGCCCATTGAGGCGGCAACGAGGTGTATTACTATGCCTAACCCAAAACGACGGCATTCCAAAAGACGGACGAGCACCAGGCGGGCGAACGACTTTTTGTCGAAGCCGGCGTTCGCCAAATGTCCGAATTGCCACGAAATGAAACAGCCGCACCAGGTTTGTCCGCATTGCGGACATTACAAGGGCAAGGCGGCGCAAGCACCGGCGTCGTAAGGATTCAAGTCTCTCTCGCTTAGCCTGCGGACAAAATCCCATGATCACCATCGCCGTTGACGCCATGGGCGGAGACCACGCGCCACGCCCCGAGGTCGAAGGCAGTGTGCTGGCCGTGCGGGAGCTTGGCGTGCGAGTTTTGCTCGTGGGACAGCCGCACGTGGTCCGCCCGGAGCTGGCGAGGCACGCAGCGCCAAGTCTGCCGATCGAGATCGTGCCCGCGAGCGAAGTGATCACCATGAACGATCATCCCGCGCAGGCTTTCCGGCGGAAGAAGGACAGTTCAGTGCATGTGGCGGCGCGCCTGGTACGCGAGGCGAAGGCTGACGGCATGGTCAGCGCGGGAAACACCGGCGCCGTGATGACCGTGGCAAAGTTTTTGCTTGGAACGCTGGAGTCGGTGGATCGCGTGGCGCTGGCCGCTCCGTTTCCGAACGCCAAGGGCGGCGTTTCCGTGCTGCTCGACGTCGGCGCAAACGTGGATTCGAAACCCGAGCATCTGGTCCAGTTCGCGGTGATGGGAGAGGTCTACTACCGCGCGACCTTTGGCAGCAAGCGCCCGCGCGTCGGATTGCTTTCCGTCGGCGAAGAAGAGATCAAGGGCAACGAATTGACGCGCGAGGTTTACACCCGGCTGAAGAAAAGTCCGGTGCACTTTGTCGGCAACGTCGAAGGCGGGGATCTTTTTTCAGGAATCGTCGATGTCATCGTGAGTGATGGATTCGTGGGCAACATCGCGCTGAAGATTTGCGAAGGTCTGGCGTTTCAGATTTTCGGCTTGCTGCGGAAGTCCATGAACAGTTCACTGGTTTCGCAGGTGGGCGGAATGCTTTCGAAAGGCGCCTTCAAGGCGTTGCGAAAAACGATTGACTACACGGAGTACGGCGGCGCGCCGCTGCTGGGCGTGCGGGGAGTTTGCGTGATCGGCCATGGGCGTTCGAACGCCAATGCCGTGAAAAACGCCATCCGCGTCGCGGCGGGACTCGCCCGCGCGCGCATGAACGAGAAAATCGAACAGGAGCTCTCGGCCGCGGCGGTTATTGCGTGACGGCGCAAGAAGAGGATTAACGATGGGCAAAGTCGCATTCGTGTTTCCGGGACAAGCTTCGCAATACCCGGGTATGGGCAAAGAGCTGGCGGGAAAATATCCGGCAGCGAAGGCCGTTTTTGACGAAGCCGACAAGGCGCTGGGCTTTTCGATTTCGAAGATGTGCTTCGAAGGCACCGAAGAAGAACTCAAGCTGACCGCCAACACGCAGCCGGCGATTTTGACTTGCTCCGTCGCCGTATATCGCGTGCTGGCGGAAAAGGGATTGACGCCGGATTTCGTGGCCGGGCACAGCCTCGGAGAGTATTCCGCGCTGGTGGCGGCGGGTGGGCTGAAATTTGCGGATGCCGTGCAGCTCGTGCGCAAGCGCGGGACGTACATGCAGGATGCGGTTCCTGCGGGCGTGGGCGCGATGGCCGCGATTATGGGTTTGTCGCCGGCCGTGGTTGCGGATGCTTGCAAGCGCGCTGCGGAAGGTGAAGTTTGTTCGGCCGCAAATCTGAATTCGCCGGAGCAGACGGTGATCTCCGGGCACGCGGGCGCGGTGAAGCGCGCTGTCGAGATTGCCTCGCAACTCGGCGCGAAGCGCGCCGTGATTCTGGCCGTTTCCGCGCCGTTCCATTCGGCGCTGATGACGCCGGCGCAGGAGAAGCTGGAAAAAGATTTGAAGCAAACGGAGTTTGCTGCCTTGCGCGTGCCGCTGGTGACCAACGTGGATGCGGACACCATTGAAACCGGCGACGCAGCGCGCGAGGCGCTCATCCGGCAGGTAACCGCGCCGGTGCGCTGGGAAGAGTCCGTTCGGCTGCTGATCGATGAGGGCGTGAACACGTTTGTGGAAGTCGGCCCGGGGCGTGTCCTGTCCGGATTGTTGCGCCAAATCGAACGCTCGGTGGCAACGCTCAATGTCGAAGACGAAAAGAGCCTCGCGGCCACGGTGGAGAAAATCGCCGGGGCAAGGTCCGACGCTGCTTAGTGGCACAGGCTTCAGCCTGTGCAGCCACGATTTCAACCCAGAGGAGCAGCACAGTCTAAAAGTCTGTGCCACAGACTGAATGTTTAGCCTGAAAGACAAAGTTGCCGTGGTAACCGGAGCCTCGCAAGGCATTGGTCGCGACACCGCATTAGCGCTCTCCGAAGCCGGCGCGAAGGTCGCCGTGGCCGCGCGGAATGAAGACAAGCTGGCGACGCTGGTTGGCGAGATTGTCGCCGCCGGTGGCGAGGCTTACGCAGTAAGAATGGATGTGGCTGACGCGGAGCAGGTGAAAGCAGGATTCAAGCAGGTCATCGAGAGGTTTGGGCGGCTGGATATTCTGGTCAACAACGCTGCAATCACCCGCGACGGCCTAGCTATACGCATGAAGGCCGACGATTGGGACGCCGTGATTCGCACGAACCTGACAGGCGCGCATTTATGCATCCAGCAAGCGCTGGCCACGATGATGCGGGCGCGCGCGGGGCGGATTATTAATATTGCCTCCATCGTGGCGCAGATGGGGAACGCCGGCCAAGCGAATTACGTGGCCGCAAAGGCTGGCCTTATAGGCCTAACCAAGGCCATCGCCATCGAGATCGCTTCGCGCAATGTCACCGTGAATGCCGTCGCGCCGGGCTTCATCGAAACGCCCATGACCGACGTGCTCACGAATGAGGTGAAGGATCAACTGAAGACGCGGATTCCGCTGGGGCGCATGGGTTCCGCGCGCGATGTGGCCGCCGCGATTGTCTTTCTGGCCAGCGACGAAGCAGGCTACATCACCGGCCATGTCTTAGACGTGAACGGCGGGATGTATCTGGCGTAGTCCCAATAAGATTGCCGCGGAGGTCCTAGATGCGGGACGCTGAATTCGTAGAGCTTAAGATGCGCCGGGCAACGCTGTTGGTAATCTTTGAGTACCTAACGCGAAGCCACGATGAATGGAGCAAGACCGGGAAAGTACAGAAAGATTATTCTGATAGCACCTTTGTTCTCAGTAGGCCAGATCCGGGCGAAAGAGTCGCTCTATGGAGGCTCGAAGGCGAAATTGAGAGGACCCTACCAGATATGTTTGACCCGGAGTACAAAGAATTGATCGCTGCGGAAAAGAAGCGGTTGTCAGAAGAACTCTATGGGTCCGGGCGCCAGGAAAGTTGACCTAGCGGGGCGGGGTAACTAGAATGGGCAGGTTATCCGTAAGGGCAATTTTAGGGTAGTAGGGCCGCAACCGCGCCGGGCGGTTGCGAATCTGAGTAAGCGGGCTCTAACAAACGAGTTTCGACGCACGACCCGAGCAGCACCAGGCGGGGCACATCAAGCGATACCGAATCGCGGAGGAATGGGAATGGCCAGCGTAGAAGAGCGCGTGAAGCAGATTATCGTCGAGCAGCTCGGCGTGGATGAGGCGGAAGTGACGCCCACGGCGTCCTTCGTGGACGACCTGGGAGCGGATTCGCTCGACCAGGTGGAATTGGTGATGGCGTTCGAAGAAGCCTTCGGCATCGAAGTTCCGGACGAGGACGCCGAGAAAATGACCACCGTGAAGGACGCCGTCGAATATATCGACAAACACGCCAAAGGTAAGTAAGCCACGAAATTCACACCTCAACAGGGAGCATTAAAGACTTGACTCGCCGGGTAGTCGTCACGGGCGTTGGATTGGTCTGCGCGCTGGGCATCGGCACGGAGGAAACATGGAAGAACCTCGTGGCCGGACAGAGCGGCGTTGGAACCATCACGCAATTTGACACCGCCGGATTCGATTGCAAAATCGCCGGCGAGATCAAGAACTTCGACCCCTTCCAGTGGATCGAGAAAAAAGAACTGAAAAAGATGGGCCGGTTTATCCAGGTGGCGCTGGCCGCTGCGGATTTTGCCGTGAAAATGTCGGGCTGGAAGCCGGAAAACTCGGATCTGGATGAAGTGGGCGTCTACATTTCATCGGGCATCGGCGGGTTCGATATCATCGAGCGCGAGCACATCAAACTGATACAGGGCGGACCCGGCAGGATTTCTCCTTTCTTTATTCCTTCCGCGATTGTGAATCTGGCCTCCGGACATATTTCGATTCGTTACGGCGCGCGCGGGCCGAATTCCGCTACCGCCACGGCGTGCTCCGCTTCGGCGCATGCCATCGGCGATTCCTTCAAGATTATCGAGCGCGGAGCGGCGGAGATGATGATCTGCGGCGGCACGGAAGCAACCATCACGCCGATGGGCGTGGGCGGCTTTGCCGCGATGAAGGCGCTTTCCACGCGCAACGACGATCCGGCGAGCGCCAGCCGCCCATGGGATGCGGGCCGCGATGGCTTTGTGGTTGGCGAAGGCGCGGGGATTCTGATCCTGGAATCGCTGGAGCACGCGCGCAAGCGCAATGCGCCGATCCTCGCCGAGATTGTGGGATACGGGATGTCCGGCGATGCCTACCACATCACGCAGCCGGCGGAAAATGGCGACGGCGCCTTCCGCGTGATGCGCGCGGCGATCAAGGACGCGAAGCTGGCGCCCGAAGACATCGGCTACGTGAACGCGCATGGCACTTCGACGCCGCTCGGCGATGCCATCGAGACGCAGGCGCTAAAAAGGTTGTTCGGCGAACGCGCCAAGCAGGTGCCCATCAGCTCGACCAAATCCATGACCGGGCATTTGCTGGGCGGCGCAGGAGGATTGGAAGCAGGCATCAGCGTTTTGGCGCTCCGCGACCAGATTCTGCCGCCGACGATCAATCTGGAGACGCCCGATCCCGAGTGCGATCTGGACTACATTCCGAATCACGCGCGCAAGGCTTCGGTCGAATATGCCCTCTCGAATTCGTTCGGCTTTGGCGGCACCAATGCCGCACTGATTTTTAAACGGTGGTCTGGCAAATAGCATCCCCTCCGCGTGTGTCGTAATTGGGCTTTAGAATCGAAGAAGGAAGAACTTCGTGAACATCATCGTATGCATCAAGCAGGTTCCCGCGAAGGACGCGCCGCTGGCGATTGCCGGGAACTGGATCAAGGAATCGGACATCGGCTTCGAGATGAACGAGCCGGACAGCTACGCGCTGGAAGAAGCGCTGCGCCTGAAAGAAAAACACGGCGGGGAAGTGATCGCCCTGTCGATGGGGCCGGAGCGCGTAAAGCAAACAATCAAGGAAGCTCTCGCAAAGGGCGCCGATCGCGGCATTCACATCGTAGACGACAACTTCGCGCAGCTCGATCCCCTCGGTTCGGCAAAGGCGCTCGCCGCTGCCGTTAAAAAGGAAAAAGTAGACCTTGTGCTCACCGGTCTACAGAGCGACGACCACGGATTCGGGCAAACGGGCGTGCTGCTGGCCGGGCTTCTGGATTTGCCGCACGCCACGCTCATCATGGCCATCGAGGTCGCCGACGGGAAATTGAAGCTCAAGCGCGAACTCGAAGCGGGATGGTTCCAGCATATCGAGTGCCCGCTTCCGGCGGTACTTTCGATTCAGTCCGGCATCAACAAAGTGCGCTACGCGACTCTGAAGGGCATCATGGCCGCGAAGAAAAAAGAAATCGCCGCGATGACACGGGAGTCGCTCGGTGTTTCCGCGGAAGCCACCCAAAAAATCGAAAAAATTTACGTGCCGACGAAAACCAAGAAAACCGAGTTCCTGACCGGCACGCCGAAAGAAGTGGCAACGAAGCTCGTCGAGAAGTTGAAATTCGAAGCGCGGGTAATCTAGCGATGAAAATTCTTGTCATCACCGAGCTGCGGCAAGGAAAGTGGAACAACGCGAGTTTTGAAACGCTGGCGGCGGCGCAGCAGATCGCGAAAGACACCTCGAGCGCGGTGACT
>Ga0209625_1000030_pt1 | contig 26277 bp, 23 predicted proteins | sample JacPin_JW_Ref_M2_FD_187960 | JGI IMG/M metagenome (GOLD analysis project Ga0209625, IMG submission 187960) | Forest soil microbial communities from Algoma, Ontario, Canada - Jack Pine, Ontario site 1_JW_Ref_M2 (SPAdes) (version 2) | ecosystem: Environmental > Terrestrial > Soil > Boreal...
CGGGGCCCTTGGTAGGGGATTCGGCAGGCTTCAGCACGTCTATAAATTTTGTCTTGCGACCGATTTTCTGCAAGTTGCCAAAGGCTTTTTCTTCGATAGTAGTTAAACCGCCGGCAATATTTCCTTTGGTAGGTTGAGATTCCGAAAGGTCGCTGGTTTTGTGGCGGTCGATCACTTCTTGATAGGCGTTAAAAACTTGCATGAAGCGTTCTTTCACTTCGGGAGTGGCGGCGCGGCTGGCGCACACGATTTCCGCTCCCGTTAATTCGGAAGTTTCGCCGAAACAGGTTGTGGCACCGAGGGGATCGAGTTTGTCGATCAGATTCCCGACCGTGGGGCAGGAAGCGAGTCCCGAGGTGGTATCGCTTTCACCGCACTTGGTCGAAACGAAAAGTTCCTTGATGGAGCAGGATTCGCGTTGCTTTTCGGAGGCCCATTGTACAAATTCCTGCGCTTTGCGCGAAGCCGCGGCGATGGTGTTGATGTCGCCGTGGCTTTCAATTGAGAAGCCGGCTACCGGCTTGCCAGTCTTGGCGATTCCTTCGACCACGCGGCCGGTCCAGCTGGGTTCGATGCCGATGACGACGCAGGCTGCAACATTCGGATTGCTGCCGGTGCCGATGAGCGTGCGAAAATGCAGCTCCAAGTCTTCGCCGAACTGCAAGCGTCCGTAGGCGTGAGGAAGCGCCAGCGTTCCTTTAATGTTGTTGGCGACGGCTTCAGCGCTGGCGTTAGACAAATCGTCGAGTGGGAGGATGATCACGTGATTGCGTATCCCTACTCGACCGTTCTCGCGCCGATATCCGAAAAAGGAGTGCTGCGCCACGTTTACCACCTCTTGGTCTTCAGATTGTGCACGTGAACATGGTGGCCCCGGCCGACATCGGCAACGATGCGACCGACATCATGTCCGTATTTCAGTACGGTGTCGCCAACTTTCAGGTCACGGAGGGCAATCTTGTGACCGAGCGGCACGGCATCGAGGGACTTGAAACGTATGGTCTCGTCGGTTTCCATGATCCAACCGGTGACTTCTTTTCCTGGCTGGACGTCTTCAACAACCACGACGCCAACAGTGTCGGCTTTGTCGTGCACGATAAAATCAGTAGGCATTAATTCTCCCTCGGACAATTGCGCTAGACAAGTTAGTGTGGTGCGCTTATTGACCGACGTCTTTTCTCATTAATAATCGCATGACTTCGGCGGCGGCTTTTGTAACTTCGTCGCGCAAAAGAGTCTCGGCCAATGAGGCATCGCCTTTGGCGATAGCCGCAAGCATCGCTCGTAGACCGCGAATGCTTTCTTTCCAACGCTTTTCAGAGCGTCGCGGATGCCCCAGGCCTAGCGCGCGCCATCGCCAGATGCGCACGTGCAGTGTACCAATCATCGATGAGAGTGTTTCGCTCCCTGCGCCCTGAAATAAAACCTCGTAGAAGCGATTCTTAGCTTCAAGAATAGTGGGCGGATCGCCATTTTCGTAGGACTGCGCGGTGGCCTTCAAAGCTTGCTCAAGAAGCTTTTTTTGCGCGGGACTGGCATTTTCGGTGAAAAGTCGCGCAGCCAATCCTTCGAGCACCGCGCGGATGGAATACAGATCCTTCGCTTCCGCGAGGGTTAATTCGCGAACGACCGGGCCTTTGTTGGGAATATTGGCGACCAGGCCTTCGGATTCCATTTGGCGAAGAGCTTCGCGAATCACCGTGCGGGAGACGCCCATCATGGCGATCAGTTCGCGTTCGATCAAACGTGATCCCGGGGCGAGGCGACCGGCAATGATGGATTGACGCAATTCATCGAGAACCTGGCGGCGGAGCGGGGCGGCGGATCTCTCTATAAAGGATAAAGGCGCGGTTGAAGGCAAATGGCTTGACTGTTGCATCATCCCGTAATACGGTACTATCAGCTTTCCGAGTTTGCAAGAAATTGTTCCGTTTTTCCGAGCAATCGATTTTTTCGAAAGGGCGGCGATGAGTGACAAGCCGGTAAAAGCTGGAATTGTGGGGCTCGGGCGTTGGGCCAAAGTGCTCACTAAGGCGTCGAAGAAATCGAAGCTGCTCGAGATTGTCGCGGGCTACAGCCGTTCGGAAGAAAAGCGAACAGCTTTTGAGCAGGAACTTGGGGTTCCAGCGGCGGCGAGTATGCAAGCGATACTCGCCGATCCGGAAATTCAAGGTGTCATCCTTACGGTGCCCAACGAGCAGCACCTGCCAATGGCGCTGGAGGTGGCGAAGAGCGGGAAGCACGTGTACACCGAGAAGCCCATCGCCAGCACGCTCGAAGATGGATTAGAAATCGCGGCGCTGCAACAGAAGTACGGGATCACTGTTACTGTCGGCCACAGCGCGCGGTTGATGGCCGGAATCCGCAAGATTGGCGAGGCTATTGCGGCGGGGGAATTGGGACGCGTGGCGTTCATTGAAGCCAACTTTTCGAACGAGCGCGCGCTGGAGCTGACTCCTGAGACATGGCGCTGGTACAAAGATAAAGCGCCGGGCGGGCCGCTTTCGCAATTGGCCATACATCAATTCGACGTGATGCAATATTTGGGCGGGGAAGTGATTTCCGCCAGTTCCATTGCTTCGAAATTGTCTCCGGTGGGCGCCGAAGTAGATGATCAATCGATGACCTTGCTGAAATTCGCGGATGGAAAAATCGGGTACGTGGGTTCGTGCTGGACTTCGCCGGGAGTTTTTGCGGTGCGGGTGTTCGGGTCCAAGGGATTAATGCACTATGAGATTGATTTTGGCACCTGGGACACGCCGGATAAGTTGCATGAGAGCTCCACGCTGTACATTCAGCGAGGAAAAAACGGATATGGCAGCCGTGAAGAGCTGAAAGTTCCGCCTAGTGACATGTTTCGCACGGAGCTGGAGCTGTTTGCCGAAAGCTGCCGGACCGGCAAGCCTAATGAGTTAACGGCGGAAAATGGAAATGCTGCGGTGGCGATCGTGAATGCCGCGCTGCGCTCCATCGAACGCAGAGGGCAAGAGGTCGCAATATCCGAAGCGATGGAATCGGCGCTCAAAGCTAACACGAATAAGGCGCAACATGTTGCCTAGCCGCTATTTTGTGGAGTTGACGCAACCGGAAATTGCCGAACAATTAATAAAGAACCCGCTGGTGATTTTGCCGGCCGGTAGCGTGGAGCAGCACGGTCCGCATCTTCCGACGGGCACGGATATTTTTGCCGCCAATGTGATAGCGCATGCTGTGGCGGAGCGCATGGATGGATTGGTTTTGCCGGGCGGGCCGCTGGGCGTTACACCGCTGCACATGCCGTTCGAGGGCACCATCACATTAACGGCGGAGACCTTCATGCGAGTGGTAACGGAGACCGCCGCGTCAACAGCACAGCATGGCGCGAAATATCTGCTGATTCTGAATTGGCACGAGCTAAATATTCCGCCGCTGGGCGTCGCCGCCGAAACGCTGCATCGTAATTTTGGAATGACAGTGTTGACGGTGCAGGCTTGTTTCGTGGCGGAAGAGTTGTTTGGGAAAGAATGCAACGGGCTGACGCACGGCGGCGAGATCGAAACGCTGGCGGTGATGGCGCACCGTCCTGAATTGGTGCATCTGGAGCGCATTGATTATTCATCCGATCATGCGCACGGCAAAAAAATTGATGGCTTGCGGCGCACGCGTAGTTATCAGCCGGTGCTTACGGATGTGCGTTCGATAGCGCCGACCGGCTGGTACGGCAGCCCGCAGCACGCCACCATGGAAAAGAGTGCTCGCATGTTGCAAGTAGTGGCCGATTCGATCGCGAAAGAAGCCAAAGAAGTGTTTCGGCAACTGGACATACTTCAAGGTGGCATTGCGGAATTGAAGAACGCGAAAAGGACCCAGTAATGGCGCGCGTTTTCACCGAGGCGGCGGCAAAGTCGCTGGGCCTGCCAGGGCGCACGGCGCTGGAGATTGTTTCTGGCGACGGTGGCGCTTTCGGCATCACGCTGCGCAAGGTGAAGATTCCTGTTCCGGTGCCTGGCGATTCGCCGAGAAGCCGGCATGTGCACAACGAGTTTGAAGAATGTATTTATGTGCTTGCCGGTGAAGGAATGACTGAGGCGGACAGCGGGAACTATGCGTTGAAAGCCGGCGATGCGATCGTGATTCCCTCCGGTGAAAAACACGCTACGCGAAACACTGGGAGCGAACCGCTGGTGCTTTTGTGTTTTTTTCCGGTTGGCGATATCAGGCAGGGAACCGCGGAATCGGGCGAGCCACCGAAGGACGCCAGCAAGCGATGAGCGTGGATGTCCTTTGCCTGCGTCCGCGGATTGATTTTGAGCGTGCCAACGCATTGCCGGCTGCCGCATTGACGGTCGCTTATCATGCGCCGAGTGATTCGGAAGTGGCTTTGCTGATGAAGCAAGCGCGCGCGCTGGTGATCCCCGCAGTTGGACCGAAGCTTAACCCTGAAATTTTCGAGAAGACCACTGTGAAACTGGTGCAGGTTACGGGCGCGGGGTTCGATCGCCTGGACTTGCCGTTGTTGAAGAGCATGGGCATCGCCGTAGCTAATATTCCCGGCGGTAGCAACAGTGCGATTGCGGAGTATGCGGTAACGGCCGCTTCGGTCTTGTTGCGGCGATTTGCGTGGGCCGATGCGGAAATCCGCGCCGGGAATTATCAGAGTTTTCGTGCGCGCATGGTGAACGACAATCTTTCGGGGCTGGAAGGGTTGTTGGTGGGCGTAGTTGGTCTGGGAACAATTGGATTAGCGGTGGCGCAAGCTTTCCATCTAGCAGGCTGCTGCATTTGTTATTTCGATCCTGCGCCGCGCGATGCTGCTGCGGTTCGGACGATGAACGCAGAATCTTTGTCGCTGGACGAACTGCTGAAGTCGGCGGATGTGATCACCGTGCATGTTCCGTTGATACCAGCGACGCGAGGACTTATCGGTGACGGCGAGCTCAAAGAAATGAAACGGGGAGCGATTTTGATTCAGGCTTCACGCGGCGGCATCGTGAATGAAGCGGCTTTGGCGCAAGCGCTGAGTTCCGGATACTTAGGCGGGGTAGCTATCGATGTGTACGAAACAGAGCCGCCTTCGGCGGAGAACGTGCTGCTGTCGCTGTCCGGAGATGCGGCACGCCGAATTTTATTCACGCCGCATATCGCCGGTGTTACGCGTCAAGCGACCGAGACACTGTTTCGTTCTGCCTGGCGCAATGTTGAGCGCTTCATTCTTGAAAATGAGCTGCCTGAGAATTGTGTGCAGTGACGGGTGATGCGCTGCTGCATCCGAACCGAGGAAAAATAAGGTGAGCGACGCAGCGCCCCCATCCGTGGCCCGACGAGGGCACGGGCCGTGGTACAGCACGCTGTACGTACAAGTCCTCATCGCTATTTGCATTGGAATATTCATCGGGCGATTTTTCCCGCATGCCGGCATCGCGCTAAAGCCTCTGGGCGATGTGTTTGTGGCGCTGATCCGCATGATGATCGCTCCGGTGATTTTTTGCGTGGTGGTGCAGGGCATAGCGTCGGTCGGGGACTTGAAAAAAGTTGGGCGCGTGGGAGTGAAAGCGCTGGTGTACTTCGAAGTAGTCTCCACACTGGCGCTGATGACGGGAATTCTTGTCGCGGTTATCGTGCATCCTGGCAGCGGTCTGAATCTCGATCCACGTTCGCTGGATCCCAAAGCCATCGCCACCTACGTGGGACGCGCCAAGGACGCGGGCATCGTTCCATTTTTAGTAGGAATGGTGCCAAGAACTTTCGTAGATGCCTTTGCTGGCGGCGACGTTTTGCAGGTGTTGTTAGTTTCCATTCTGACGGGCTTTTCGATTTCGCGGCTTGGCGCGCTGGGAGAACGGATCGCGCGCGGCATAGGCGCGATGACCAAAGTAGTGTTCGGCATTATTCGCATCATTGTAAAAGCAGCGCCGCTGGGCGCGCTTGGCGGCATGGCGTTTACTGTTGGCAGCTATGGTTTGGGATCGCTGTCGAGTCTCGCGAAGTTGATCGGCACGTTCTATCTCACCAGCATTGTTTTTGTGATCGTCATTCTGGGAAGCATCGCGGCGCTCACGGGGTTTTCCATTTTTCGGTTTATTGCGTATATCAAAGATGAGCTTCTTATTGTGCTGGGCACCAGTTCGTCCGAAACGGTTTTGCCGGACATGATGCAGAAGCTCGAAAGTCTGGGCGCGTCGCGATCGATCGTCGGATTGGTGTTCCCGACCGGCTACAGTTTTAATACCGACGGCACAAATATTTATTTGACGCTGGCAGTGATTTTTCTGGCACAGGCTACCAACACGCATTTGGCAGTCGGGCAGATTGTGGGGATTTTGTTATTCGCGATGATCGCTTCGAAGGGCGCTTCGGGAGTTACCGGGACGGGATTTGTTACATTAGCGGCAATTCTTACGGCGGTGCCATCAATTCCGATTCAGGCGCTCGCAATTTTGGTGGGCATCGACAAATTCATGAGCGAATGTCGCGCGCTTACGAACGTAATCGGCAACGGAGTCGCTACGATTGTTGTGAGCCGCTGGGAGGGCGAACTGGATACCGCAAAATTGCGCAAAACGATGGCGAATCCAGCGGAGAGCCAGGAACCATAAAGCCAGGGCTTAAAAGCCCCGCGTGCGGGCAGTTCTTGGCGTCGCGGCTGAAGCCGCGACCTACAAAGCCGCGGCGATGGTAGCGGAGTGGAAGTCCGTCACGATGCCTAGCGACAATACTTGGCCACTTGGCCGCGACGGCCTCGCACGAGCTCGCGTACGAATCGACCCGCGATCTGATTTATCGAGCGTAAATTTGGCGCTCAACAAGCTACTGCGCGGCTTGAGCGTTCAGGTTGCGTACGAGCCAAGGAATAATCACCTGCTTGAAAATCACGGGATCGGGCCACACTTTGACCTGACGTCCAAGGTGCCCGCCTTGCGGATTGATCCAAGCTTCTTTAGGGACGTCGCCGCTGCTCAAAATCATGTAGGCGTCGGAGATGGGCACCTGAGTGTCTAAAGCGCCGGCAATGATCAGCATCGGCGAAGTCGGTTTGCCGATGAGATTTTGTTTCACCAGAGACATCTTGGGGAAAATTACCGATAAGTCTTCAATCGAATTTGCGCCTTCGTAAATGGACATCAATGCGGGAACAAGGCCAAATAAATATTCGCGGTTACCCAGAGTTCTGTTTACGAGAAAATCTTTTTGAAAAGTTGCGTCGGCGAGCGGCGATTGCGCGACTACGCTTTTCAGGCGCGCATGCTCAATAATCGCGAGTTTGGTGGCCCAATACGCGCCGAAACTCTGGCCGTCCACGCCGATTCTGGTTTTGTCCACTTCGGGTCGAGTTTGCAAATAATCAATCACGCGCGAAAACATGCGCTCGGAAGTTTCGCTGGCCTTGATGGGAGCTTGTCCGGTGCCGGGCGAATCGATGCCCATGAATCCAATTCCAAATGGGAGAATCGCGCCAAAATTCTCGGAGAGATCTTCTTTGCGACTATCCAGGCCACTGATGGCGATGACAACCGGGACTGGGCCGTTCACATTTTTTGGCAAGCGGAGATAACCGATGATTTCCGAGCCTTCGAACGGAATGTGGACTACCTCGAGCGGATTTTCTTGCAATTTGGCGTGAGCAAGAAATGCTTCCAGTGCTTTGGCGTAAGCGCGTTTTTTTCCGGCAGAAGCGGGCACGGGCCAGCGGCCGAAGGAATAAAGCCGCCAGGCGCGTACGTACAGGGCGCTGGCCTCGGCTGGATCGGAAGCTTCCGCAGCTTTGGCTTGCGCCATGTAGCGGTCGGCAACGGCGCTGAATCCGGCGGCCCACTCGTTGTTGTCGGTGCTGTTGATTTTCGCGAAAGCCTCGCGCACGTCGCCGGGATCGAGACCGATCAATGGATACATGCCGTTTTCGGCGCGTTTTACGGCTTCGGCTTTGATCTCTTCGAGGGTGCGTTCCTTCTGTTGCGCGTGAATGGCGGCAGCGCCAAATAAGCACGTGCAGAACACCAACCCTAGAAACGCGGCTCGTCGTCCGCATTTTTCTACAATACTCATATTTTTGGCATCCTTTGTCGACGTATCGATTTTAGATATTCAGCTGGCTCGGCGCCTCTGCAGCAACTACTTCTTATTTGCGCCGGACGCTTTTTTCAACGCATCGTTATAGACCGACGGGTCGTAATATTTCTCCACGCCGGGAGGATGACCACCCCATTGGCCTTCCATTTCGGCGCGCAATTGTAAAACATTTTTAAAACCATCTATGTCCAGTGCCGCATCTTTCTCGAATCCTCCAGGAGCGTTCACGCTAGATTCATAGGTGGCCGCGGCAATCTCCGGCTTCATATGAAATTCGCTGATCCAGAGATCGATGACCTGCTGTTTGTTTGCGGGGTCCATTAGCCAGCGTTGCGCCTCGATAATGGCGGCCAGATAATTTTCGACATTCTCTTTATTGCCCAGCGCCCATTTTCGTTGCGCGAAATATCCCGCGGCCTGATAAGGTCCGATGACGTCCTGGACCTTGGCGAGGCTTACAAATCCCTCTTTTTTGGCAGTGATTAATGCGGGAGGGCCGAGCATGGATCCCGCGTATTCTTTGTGCTCCTGCATAGCAATCAGCCGCTGGGGGGTGCCGCCGATAGGTTTCATTTCGTAATCGCGCACGACCTGTAGTCCCTTCGCCAAAAGAATTTTCTTCATTTGTAAAGCGTATGCGGTGTTGGGAGCATCCACGATCAGCGTTTTGCCGCGGAGCTCTTCGAGCGATTTAATTTCCGGTTGCACTACCAATTCATTTTGCGAGCCTTCGCCACCCGTGAGGATGACCATATCCTGGTGAGCGAGTTCGACCATGGCGACGGCGTTGTCCACCGCCAGATAAGCGAGATCTCCATTTCCATTGGCCAGATTGGTGCGTAGAACATCGGAGCTGGGCAGATTTTCAGTTTCCGCGGCGACACCATGTTTTGCGAAATAGCCTTGTTTCTCGGCGATGACGAATTGCACCGGCTTTCCGAGCAGCGTCAACAATTTAATTTTGTTGGGGGCGGTGGTTTGCGCCGTTAACGACATGCTTATCAGAAGGACTGCCGTCACTAATGTCACAACCGCCACTGTCGCCAAGCCAAAGCGCCGTTCCATGTGCATCAAAATCCTCCTTGCGTCGCGTTATTCAGCGCGCCGATTTTGTGACGTCAACTTTGTAACTCGGCGCAACATTTGCCAGAGAGGGCTGCGCTACGCCGCGCCTTCATTCAACTTATTTAGAGACCATTCCGCAACGGGCAGGGGATCCAGAATCGGCTTGCCTAGATTCGGACAGCTCAGCGCGTACAGCCCGGTGTCGGTAGCTACCCAGATTATGTTGCGGTCCCATTCAATGAATACATTGTCGACGGTGCGGTCATAGCTGCCGAACTTTTCGAGGTCGCCGCCTTGTGGGGGAACGAAGTAGGCCACTTCTTCGGGACGATAAAGGTTTCCGATGTCGTAGCAGCGCAGCCCAGCAATGAAATAGGAATACGCAATAAAATCCTGACGCGGTTTGCCGGGCGCCTTCAAATGCGGCGGATTGTGCGCGCCGAAGCGTCCGCGCTTGAAACAAAAATCGCGGTAGGGAGCTTCGGGCGGAGGAACTGGCCGGGGAAGTTGCGCCACCGGCACCGGATGCTCTTCGTCGCGAATGTCGATAATCCAGTTGGGAAGAAAAATCTGGTTGCAATCAGAGTTGGTGGTTTCACCGTTGGTGAGCACGAAGCCGCGGTCGAGAACGCCGCAATAAATGGTGTGGAAGGCGATGCCCATGCCGGAATATTGCGGGGGCGGTTCGAATCGGCCGACTTCGCGCTGTTTTTTTGGATTGCTCAAATCAAGAATGATGAAACCGTTGCAGCCAAAAGCTCCATATCCCCGATTGCCACCATCCTCCAATTTTTTGGGAACGTAAACGGGGCCGTGCAGGCCGGCAAAGGGCGTCTGGTCCTTCGCGACTCTTGGAGGAACCAGTTTCGACCAGGTCCACTTGTTGTATTCGGCTTCCTCGCCCTTCCGCGAGCCCGGCACCCACCACATGGAAACTTCGGAGACCTTGCTGGGATCGCTGGCGTCCACGATCATGTTGCCGTTAACCAGTTGGCGGAAGTAGGACGGTTGATGAATGAAGGTCTCGTCTGGGGCAGTGTCCAGATAGGCGTACTTGCCGCCATCATAGTAATTGCGATGGGTACCCTGTCCGGTGGCTCCGGTGCTGAATTCCGAGAGCTTGACGATTTTGGCAGGGTCGGTAGCGTCATAGAACCGCACGCCGCGCAGGCCTTTAAAATTCTTACGCTTATCATCGAGGTGCGGGTCGTCGTACTTGCCGTTGGGGGCCTCAGGGGTAGAATCTGTGATGGGAGTCTGCGAACCAGTCATCAGGATCCACTTTTTCAGGTCTTTGTTGAAGGCGATCTGGACCTGGCCACCCTCAAAGCCACCTTTGTTGTACATGACCGGTTTTCGGACGTCACTCAAATCAATGACGTCACCCTGCTGGAACATGTAGCGCCGGTTCCCGACGGACATCAATTGCATCTTGCCATTGCGCCGCTGGCCGGGCAAGAAGTGAGCAAGGATCTCCATGTTGTGGATATACATTCTACGATCGAGATAATAAAGGCTTTGCGGCGTAGGGTGGCCATGGTGGTCGGCCCAGGCGACCACGTTCGAGCCAGCAAACAGCAAGGATGCGCCGGCAGCGCCACGAATGAATTCCCGGCGGGTTGGCTGGACCCCTGCTTGCACGTGTCGCTTTCGTGGTCTGACCGGACGGGTTTCCACCGCCTTTTGAGGCTTTTTCATTTACGCTCCATGGAGTGGCCAATAGGTCTGACCGCTGTACCACCTTTCTGGGGCGAGGGTCAAGAACTTTAATCGTTTGTATGAAAGTTCCAGTTCGTACTTTTCCTGCAGGAGCTATTGGGGTATAGTGGTCGGACCTTGTGCGTCGAGTCACACGTGTCCCAGCATCAAAAAGTCGGTGCCAACTAATTTCTCCACGCAAGTGCGCGATTCAGCGACTGTTCCCGCCCGTGCAGATTTATGTTGTCGCCAAATCTTGAGAAATGGGGCTAGTGTTTATTGACAAACGTTGTCCCTGGCTTCAGCTTTTGGGTTGGTACTGAGGAGATTTCGTTTGGAGATCGGCCATGTATAAAATCGTTCAAACTTCCCGTCTTTATGAACAAATCGTCCAGCAAATTGAAGCGTCCATCACCAGCGGTCAACTGAAGTTAGGTGACCAATTACCCGCCGAACGCGAATTAGCCCATCAGTTTGGCGTAAGCCGAACGGCTGTCCGGGAAGCGGTTAAAACGTTACGAGAAAAGGGCTTGGTGGAAGCGCACCCTGGCCGCGGCACTTTTATCACAAATGGCAGCTCGCACTCCATCTGGCAGTCGCTAGACCGCATGATCCGAGACGGCCAGCCGGAGGCAATGGTGCACTTGGTGGAAGTGCGCGAGATTCTGGAGCCGGAAATCGCCGCGTTGGCGGCGGCGCGCGCGGAAAAAGATGACCTTTCGGCCATGCGTGAAGCCGTCGAAGCGATGGACAACAGCAGGACTGAACCAGAAGCATTCATTGAAGCCGATCTCGATTTCCATCTCGCGCTCGCGGAGGCCGCTTCCAATCCACTCATTCTGTCGCTGATCGACTCGATCGTAGGAGTGCTGCGCGAACAGCGCATGGGCATCTTCGCCGTTGAGGGCGGTCCTGAACGCGGACAGTATCACCACAAGAAAATCCTGGAAGCGGTGGAGCATCGCGATTCAAATGGCGCGCGCGACTCCATGCGTGCGCATCTCCGGCAAGTACGCGAAGATTCAGGGCATTCAGCACGCGGAGGCGGTTCGAACTTTACCAAACTAAATTTGTAAGCAGGTTTTGCAAGCAGGGGATCGGAAACTGATGGCAAATCTGGGATTCGTCGGACTAGGAGTGATGGGCAGCGAGTTGGTGCACCGCCTGCTTGGCATGGGCCATTCCGTGGTTGGCTACAATCGCACACGCGCAAAGGCCGAGTGGCTGGTTAAAAAAGGGATGAAATGGGCCGATTCTCCCCGCGCTGTTGCAGCATCGACCGATGTAATTTTTTCGATGGTCACAAATTCCGCGGCGTTGGCGGCCATTACAGATGGGCCTGATGGAATCCTGGCCGGTCTCGCGCCGGGCAAAATTTATGCGGACATCAGCACGGTAAGCCCGGCATTCAGCCGCGAAGTAGCAGCCAAAGTGCGTGCGAAAGGGTGCGACATGGTGGACTGCCCGGTGTCCGGCAGCGTCATCACGCTGCAAGAAGGGAAGCTTTCGGTAATGGTGGGCGGAAGGCCGGAAACCTTTGAGCGGATAAAGCCGGTGCTGCTGGATATCGGGCCGAAAGTTACGTACGTTGGCGACAACGGCTTGGCGCTGGTGATTAAAATAGCGTCGAATCTAAGCCTCGCCGTGCAGATGCTGGCCTTCTCGGAAGGCGTGCTGCTGGCGGAGAAAAGCGGAATCAAGCGCAAAGTAGCGGTGGAAGTGCTTACCAACAGCGCTATCGCTTCGCCAATGCTTAAATATCGCGGGCCGTTTGTGCTGCAATTGCCGCCAGAAGCGTGGTTTAACGTCAACATGATGCAGAAAGACATGCTGCTGGCGCTGGAACTGGGGCGCCAAGTGGACGTGCCGATGCCCACTACGGCGATTTCGAATGAGTTTTTGACTGCAGCAAGAGCGATGGGATTAGTCGAGCAGGATTTCGCGGTAGTGTTCGACGTTCTGGCGCACATGTCCGGAGTGAAGCGATGAGTCCTGTAACCGATAAGGCGAAGAAACGCGACGCCAAGAAGCCTGAAGCGAAAAGGGCCGAAGCGAAAGCAGTTGAAACGAAAAAGCCTGAAGCGAAAAATTCAGACGGGATGAAAGCGCCGAAGCCCGAGGCGGAACGATCCCTGCGCATGTACCGGCGGATGCTGATGATTCGTCTGTTCGAAGAACAGGTAAATGAACTGTACACGCGTGCGTTAATGCCCGGACTTGCACACCTGTATGTTGGTGAAGAGGCCGTGGCGGTCGGGATTTGTGAAGCGCTGCGCGACGACGATTACATTACCAGCACGCATCGCGGACATGGCCATTGCGTCGCTAAGGGCGCGGCTCCAAATCGCATGTTCGCTGAACTGCTGGGCAAGGAAGCGGGTTATTGCAAAGGAAAAGGCGGATCGATGCACATCGCCGACCCTGCGACTGGGAATCTGGGCGCAAATGCAATTGTTGCAGGCAGCGCGGGGATCGCGACGGGCGCTGCGTTTTCCGCGAAGCATAAAGGTAAAGGGCAAGTAGCGGTGTGCTTCTTCGGCGAAGGGGCGCTGGGCCAGGGCGTGGTCTACGAAGTGATGAACCTGGCCGCGCTGTGGAAGCTGCCCGTGATTTATGTTTGCGAAAATAATATGTACAACGAATACACGCATTTCCTGGAGACGACCGCGGGCGACATCGTGAGCCGCGGGCCGGCTTTCGGAGTGCCTTCAGAAAGCGTGGACGGACAAGATGTAACCGCGGTGTACCAAGTGGCCAGCCGGCTGGTGAAGCGTGCACGCGATGGGGAAGGCCCGTCGTTTTTGATGTGCAACACCTACCGCTACACCGGCCATCACGTCGGGGACATCAGCCGCGAGTATTACCGCTCCAAGCAGGAAGAGCACCACTGGAAGACCGAGCGTGATCCCCTGAAATTGTTTGCTGAAAAATTAATCGCGCAAAAACTGACTGATGCACCGTCGCTGGTGAAACTGGAAGATGAAGTTCGCGTCGAGATGAAGGTGGCGGTAGATTTCGCGATAGCCGCGCCATATCCGAATGCCGACAAAGTGGAGCAAGACGTTTATGCCTGAGCTGGCGGAACGCGCAGTGGAGCGCGAACTGACATTCGCGCAGGCGGTGCGTGAGGCGCTTGCGGAAGAGATGCGGCGCGATCCCACGGTGTGCATCATCGGCGAAGACGTCGCGGAAGCGGGCACGCCATTTAAAGTGCTCTCCGGACTGGTGGAAGAATTTGGCAAGGAGCGGGTAATCGACACACCGATTTCCGAAGCGGGATTTACGGGTGTGGGCGTGGGCGCGGCGATGACTGGAATGCGGCCGGTGGTGGATATTATGTTCGGCGATTTTTTGACGTTGACGATGGACCAGATGGTTAATCAGGCCGCCAAAGTTCACTACATGTCGGGTGGGAAATGGAAAGTCCCCATGGTGTTGCGAACAACATTGGGAGCGACGCGACGCTCGGCGGCGCAACACTCGCAATCGTTGCATGCGTGGTTCAGCCACGTGCCGGGCTTGAAAGTGGTGCTGCCTTCGACGCCGTATGACGCTAAAGGCTTGTTGAAGACAGCGATTCGCGATGATAACCCGGTGGTCTTTTTCGAAGACAAGATGATGTACAAAACGAAAGGGCCGGTGCCGGAAGGGGATTACACCATTCCGTTCGGTGTCGCCGACATCAAGCGCGAAGGGACCGACGTCACCATTGTGGGGACGAGCAGCATGGTGCAAGTGGCGCTGGGCGCGGCGGCGCTGCTAGAAGAAATCGGCATCAGCGCTGAAGTGATCGATCCGCGGACTACGTGGCCGCTCGACGAGGCGACATTGATCGCGTCGGTCAAAAAAACGTCGCGCGCGATTGTGGTCGACGAAGGCTATGGACGTTACGGAGTCACCGCAGAAATCGCTTCGGTGATTGCCGAGGGCGCGTTTTTCAATCTGGAAGCTCCCGTGAAACGCATGGGCGCGATGCATGTTCCGATTCCTTTTTCTCCTCCGCTGGAAGATGTAACCGTTCCCACCGAACAAACGGTATTCGAAGCCGCGCGCAAACTTTGCGGCAAAGCCTGAACCGCAACATAGGAGGGACATCGTGGCGCTGAAAACTTATGGGGCGATGGCAGTCGATTGGGAAAATCGCATTGATTTCGAGCGCTTGCGCACCGAGCGGCTCGCGCGCGCGAAGGCCCTGCTCGCCAAATCCGAAATGGGCGCGCTGCTGTGTTTCGACATGAACAATGTGCGCTATCTTACGGCGACGCACATCGGCACCTGGGCGCAAGACAAAATCAGCCGCTTCGCTTTGTTGCCGCAGAATGATGAGCCCGTCCTGTGGGATTTTGGTTCTGCAGCCCGCCACCACCAACAGAATTGTCCTTGGCTGGGCGAGCGTTCGCGGCCGGGTATTCCGCTGCTGCGCGGCGCGATGTCGCCGGAAATGGGCCGCGCCGAGAATGTGGCGAAGAAAATAAAACTTGAGCTGGAGATGCGCGGGTTGCTGAAGCAACCGTTGGGTATCGACGTGGTTGAGCCGCCGATTTTGTTCGCGCTGCAAAAAGAAGGAATCACCATCGTAGATGGTCAGCAATTGATGTCTGACGCGCGGGTGATCAAAACACAGGACGAAATTTCTTTGCTGAATCATTCCGCGATGATGGTGGACGCGGCGTACGACGAGTTGTATCGCGCAATGAAACCGGGCATGAGCGAAAACCAGGCGGTCGGTCTAGCGAGTAAAGTTTTGTATGACCTGGGCTCGGAGTATGTGGAAGCTGTGAATGCCATTTCGGGCGAGCGCTGCAATCCGCATCCGCATGTTTTTTCCGATCGGGTGCTGCGGCCGGGCGATCCCGTTTATTACGACATTTTGCATTCCTACATGGGCTACCGCACGTGCTATTACCGGTGCTTCACCATCGGCTATGCATCGCACGCCATGATTGATGCTTATAAACGCTGCCGAGATTATCTGGATGCTTCGATTTCTCTGATTCAGCCGGGACGCACTACGGCGGAGATCGCGTCGGTGTGGCCGAAAGCGGAAGAGTTTGGTTTCCCGGACGAAGAAGCGGCCTTCGCGTTGCAGTTTGGTCATGGAATCGGCCTCGCAATTTGGGAAAAGCCGGTGATCAGCCGCATGGTTTCGCTGGAGCATTCGCACGAAATAAAACCTGGGATGGTTTTCGCGCTGGAAACATTCTGGCCTTCGAAAGATGGGTGGAGCGCGGCGCGCATCGAGGAAGAAATCGTGGTGACGGAAACTGGTCACGAAGTTATTACGCGCTTTCCCGCGGAAAAATTAATGGTGGCGGGCGCGCACTATCACACGGTGGAGGGTCCGCTGGCCACCACGCGCGAGAACGAAGCCGCCCCAAGTAAGCAAGTCGTGAAAATGGTGGAAGCCAGCGCAAAGAGGGAGGGCGTCGCCGCTACGGACTGACGGTCCGTCCAAGCAGCCGAAAAATTTATGGCTATCAGTGTGGTAATGCCCGCGCTTGAAATGGCGCAGGAAACCGGGAAGCTGCTGGCGTGGCGAAAAAAAGAAGGCGAAGCGGTAAAGAAGGGCGAGCCGCTGCTGGAAATCGAAACTGATAAGGCGGTGGTGGAAATTGAGGCGCCGGGGGATGGGATTCTTGCCGGAATCACCGCGCATGAAGGAGCGGTAATTCCGGTGGGTGAAACGATCGCGTGGCTTGTCGCCGCTGGGGAGAAAGCGCCGGCGGTAAAACCGGCAGCGATGCCGGCAGCGAGGGCCACCAGCGCGGCGCCGGCGGCAGAACGTGGCGGGGCCGCTGTGGCTAGGGGCGCGGCAGCGGCGACGGCAGCAACGCAAACGTCGTCACAAATTTCTCCGAAGGCTCGCCGGCTCGCGAAGGAGTTGGGAGTCGATACCATTGGATTAAGCGGAACTGGGCCCGACGGAACGATCACTGCTGATGACGTGCGGGCTGCGGCGGACGCGAAGAAATCTGCTCCCACATCATCGATTGCAACGCCCGCTCCGTCATCCACTTCACAGGCTGGTGAACCGCTGAGTCAAATCGCGCGACTGATGGCTGAACGAATGACCCAGAGCTGGACTACCATTCCGCATTTCTTTTTGACGCGCGAGGTAGATTGCACCGAATTGATAGCTGCGCACAAACGTCTAGGGCCTGCCGTTGAAAAATCGAATGGTGCGAAGCTCACCATTACGGATCTGCTGATCGCCGCGGTCGCACGCGCCATCACTAAGCATCCGATAATGAATGCGAGTTGGACGGGGACGGGTATCCGCGACAATCCTGAAATAAATATCAGCTTGGCCATGGCCGTGAAAGACGGCGTCGTCGGCGCGGTGATTCACAAAGCAGATTCTGTAAAGCTTGGTGACATTTCTACCCAACGGCGCGATCTCGCGGAGCGGGCCCGCGCGAACCGCTTGCGGCCCGCGGATATCAGCGGCGGTACATTCACAATCTCAAACTTGGGCATGTACCAGGTGGATGCGTTTGTGGCGATCATCACGCCGCCGCAAGCTGCGACGGTTGCGGTGGGGACTATTGCCGACCGCGTGGTGCCCGTAAATGGCAAGCCCGCGATCCGGCCGATGATAACCATGACGTTATCGAGCGATCATCGCGTGCTCGACGGCGCGCGCGCCGCGGAATTTCTGGCCACGTTAGCCGAAGCAATTCAAAAACCCGACGGATGGCTCGGTGAGTAGCGCCACAAGACGCGGACCCGAGACCCTTTCTCAAGCTGCATTGCAACCGGACGCGCCGGTGACGGAGGCCGAATCGCGCAAGAAACCGTTCTACACGAGCCTGTCGTTCCAAGTACTGTTTGCCATTCTGCTAGCAATTCTCTTGGGCCACTTCAGCCCCGCGAGAGCCGTGGCGCTCAAACCACTAGGCGATGCGTTCATCCGCTTAATCACTATGATTATTACGCTGGTGATTTTCTGCACGGTGGTCACTGGCATTGCTGGCATGGAAGACATGAAAAAAGTGGGGCGCGTCGGCGGGAAAGCGTTGTTGTATTTCGAAACGGTATCAACAGTGGCGCTGTTGATTGGCTTGATCGTCGGAAATGTGGTGCAACCTGGGCGCGGGTGGAACATCGACGCGAAAACGCTGGATCCCAAGGCAATTGCCGATTACGCGGGACCGGCCAAGGCGCAAAGTGTTTCAGATTTTATCCTGCATATTATTCCGACTACGGTGACGGATGCCTTCGCCAAGGGGGACATTCTGCAAGTGCTGTTCATCTCCATTCTGTTTGGTTTCGCGCTGTCCATGACGGGGACGCGGGGCAAGCCGCTTCTCGATTTATTTTCCGCGTTAACGCAAGCGGTGTTTGGAATTGTAAAGATTCTCATGCGTTTCGCACCCATCGGCGCGTTCGGGGCGATGGCTTTTACGGTCGGGAAGTACGGCATCGCGGCGCTGGGTCCACTGCTCAAATTGATTGGTTTATTTTATTTAACCTCCATTCTATTTGTGATCGTAGTCCTTGGAGCCGTTGCGTACCTGGTGGGCTTCAGCATTTTTGAATTTCTGCGCTACATCAAGGAAGAGATTCTTATCGTGATAGGCGTGAATTCCTCGGAAGCTGCGCTTCCCACCTTGATGGAGAAAATGGAAATGTTGGGGTGTTCGAAAGGCTTGGTCGGCTTGGTGCTGCCTACTGGGTACACCTTCAACACCGACGGGACCAGTATTTACATGACGCTGGCTGCGCTTTTTGTGGCGCAGGCTACGAATACTCATCTCACGCTGTTACAGCAACTAACGATATTTGGAGTCGCAACGTTGACTTCCAAAGGCGCCAGCGGCGTGCAGGGTGCTTCGTTCATCGCGCTGGTGGCCACGCTAACGGTGGTGCCGACAATTCCAGTAGCAGGGATGGCGTTGTTGCTGGGCATCGATCGCTTCATGAGCACGGCGCGGGCGCTGGTCAATATGATCGGCAACGGCGTGGCTACATTGGTGGTGTCGCGCTGGTAAAAAGAAATCGACGCGCAAACGCTGCGTCAAAATCTCACTACGCGAAATTTGGCGGCGGAAGTTTAGGGGAATAATTATGCCCAGGATTCGTCCCATCGAAGATGCCGAAGCCACCGAAACGCAACGCCTGCTGATTGAAAGCGCGCGGGTCAACGGGGCGCCCGATCCGTTGTGCGCCAGAATTTATGTGCGCAGCGAAGCAGGGCGCAACTGGCTGCGCATGTGGAACGAACTGCTCAATGGCGGCATCCTGCCGATTCCGCTGAAAGAAGCGGTGCGCGTGCTGATCTCTACGAAACATTTTTGCGGCTACTGCTCCACGGTACGTTCGAACGTGGCCATCGCGCGCGGACTGACCGAAGACAAAGTGCTCGCGACGATGAATTTCGAAACCAGCGATCAATTCAGCGAAAAAGAGAGAGCGGCGCTGCGCTTCGCCACGCTCTTCAAAGCCGGCGACGACGCCATCGATTCCGACACGGTATATGACGACTTAAAGAAACATTTCACGGAAGAAGAAATTATCGAGCTGGCATTGCTGTGCGCGCAGACGGACGGCGTGGGTAAATTCGCGCGCTCGCTGCAGATGCGCACCTGGGAAGAGGCTTGCGATCTGCAACCTTTATTGCGCGCTCGCGCGGGAAAATCCGCCGCCAAGTAAACGAAATGGATAGTCATCGTGGCTGACCAATTCGATATTGTGGTCGCGGGCGCGGGGCACAACAGCCTGTTGGCGGCGGCCTACCTGGCGAAAGCTGGTTTTCGCTGCATGGTGCTGGAAGGCCGTCCTATCGCAGGCGGCGGAGTCAAAAGCGCGGAACTGACGTTGCGCGGATTTGTTCATGACGTTTGTTCTTCCGCGCACAATGGCATCCATGGCAATCCGGTGCTGCGAAATGATGAATTGAAGCTCGGGGATTACGGCCTCGAATACATTTTTCCCGACCCGGTTTTTCATATGCAGTTTCCCGACGGCTCTTACCTGACGCAGTGGCGCGATCTGGACCGCACTTGCGAGGAGTTCGCAAAATTTTCCAAAAAGGATGGCGCCGCATACCGGCGTTTCATCACCGAATACGAAACTGTTCGGCCGATTTTAAGCGAGGTGACTTTCAATCCCATCGGGTTCGGGAAGCCGCTCAATGAGCGTCTTGCGGAACATCCTCAAGGGAAACTGTGGCAACGGCGGCTGGCCATGTCCGCTTGGGAAATTCTGCGCGACACCTTCGAAGACGATCATTGCCGCGCTTTCATGATGGGCTGTCCGTACGCGTTGCAACCGCTGCAGGATCCCGGGAGCGCGCGCGCTGCATATATACCGCTGCATCAGCAGCGCGAGAGCCGGCCGTTGCCGAAGGGCGGCTCGGGGGCATTGACGAAGGCATTGTCGAGGTTCATCGAAGCTCACGACGGAACGATTCTCACGAACAAATGGATAACTTCTCTGATTGTCGAGAATGGCAAATGTGCTGGCGTGAAGTGCGCTGACGGGTCGTCTTATCGGGCTACAAAAGCGGTGCTCTCGACTATTCACATCAAGCAGCTGGTGGACATGGCGCCGCGTGAAATGTGGGGTCAGGATTTTATCGATGGCGTGGATACCTGGGACGCGGGGCTGACGTTATTCGCTACGAACTACGCCATGAAAGAGCCGCCGGAATATCGCACTGATGCGGGGATTTTATCGCCGGTGCATTCGGGAATGATGGCTAGCGCCGATCGCGCTTTACACATGAGTGTGGATTACGCGTCTGGCGCTGTGGATCTGGCAGACCCACCGGTGCACGTGATCTGTTGTAGCCTCGCCGATCCTTCGCGAGCACCTGCTGGAATGCACACCGTGAAAGTGGTGGCTTACCAGCCTTACATGCTCAAGGAAGGTCCGCAGCACTGGGACGCCATCAAAGAAAAAGTTTCCGATGCCAATCTGAAGTATGTGCAGCGGTTCGCTACCAATTTAACCGACGACAAAGTGCTCGCACGCACGATTGAGAGTCCGCTCGATCTGGAGCGCATGAATCCGCACAACTGGCACGGCAGTTGTCACGCGGGCGGCTCTAGCCTGGCGCAGAGCGGCGCCATGCGGCCGATGCCCGGATGGGCGCAGCACCGCATGCCTATTCCGGGTCTTTATCAAACAGGCGCGACAACTCATCCGGGTGGTTCGGTCACTGGCGGCCCGGGCCGTAATGCCGCCGCCGTGATGCTCAAGGATTTTGGAACCAGCATTGCGGAAGTGATAAAGAAAACCTGAATTTCAGTGTGCGGCGGGGTAGCGGGAGGCATTTAATGAAGAACATCACCAGACGCGGCTTCGTAAAAGGAGCGGCCATTGCTCCGCTAGCCGTTTCGCATTTGGGGCTGGGCTCCGGCGAGCAATCAACATCGACCCGAGCGAGCCAATCACAAGCGTCGCCCAGCGACCGATTTGACATTGTTGTCGCGGGCGGCGGCCACAACAGCCTGGTTACTGCGGCGTATCTTTCGAAAGCCGGCTATCGATGCCTGGTTCTCGAAGGCCGTCCGCTTCTGGGCGGCGGTGTAAAAACCGCGGAACTCATGTTGAAAGGTTTCCATGACGACGTGTGTTCTTCCGCGCATTCCTTCCTGATAGATAACCCCATGATGCGCGACAACGAACTGCGGCTGGGAGACTACGGCCTGGAGTACATTGATCCCGATCCCATCTTCCATATTCCGTTTGCTGATGGCAGCTATCTGACACAATGGCGCGACATCGACCGCACCTACGCGGAATTTGCAAAATTTTCCAAAAAAGATGCGGATGCTTACCGGAAAATGCTGGCGGAGTTCGATGCCATTAAACCTGTTTTGATGGACGCCATTTTCACTCCGATCGGTTTTGGGAAGCCATTGAACGATCAGCTGGCGACTCAGCCACGCGGGAAGCTTTGGCAGCGGCGCTTGGCGATGTCCGCGTGGGAAATTATTCGCGACACTTTTGAAGACGAACACACGCGCATCTTCATGCTGTTCCTCTCGCATCTTGCTTCAGAGCCGGCCGATGCGCCGGGCACCGGGCGACTGGCGTACGCGACGGCTCGTCACCAACACTCGGGCCGCCCTATTCCGAAGGGCGGCTCGGGGCAGCTAACCCAGGCGCTGGCCGGTTTCATCGAAGCGCACAACGGCGTCTTGCTGACCAACAAGTGGGTAGAGCGGCTCATCATTGAAAATGGAAAATGCGTGGGCGTGGAATGCAGCGACGGAACTTCCTATCGCGCGGAAAAAGCCGTGGTCTCCACGATTCACATCAAGCATTTGGTGGATATGGCGCCGCGAGAACTGTGGGGGCAGGACTTTGTCGACGGGGTGAACACCTGGCAGGCGGAGAACGCCATGTTTGTCACGCACTACGCCACAACGGAAGCGCCGCAATTCAAAGTTGCCGGCGGCACGATATCGCCGTGCGAATCAGGAGTGCTGGCTAGTTCGGAGCGCGCCTTGCGCTTTGGATATGACGATGCCAGCGGCGTCGTCAATCTTAAGGATCCACCGTTACAAATTATTTGTTGCAGCGTTGCTGACCCCACACGCGCGCCCGCGGGCATGCACAATTTCAAAGTCGTGGGATGGCAGCCTTACCAGTTGAAAGAAGGCCCGCAACATTGGGACAAGATCAAAAAAGAAGTTTCCGACGCCAATTTGAAATATCTCCGCCGGTTCGTACCGAATTTAACTGACGACAAAATCCTGGCGCATTTTATAGAAAGTCCGCTGGACATGGAGCGTATGAATCCGCATTTCTGGCACGGCAGCGCTCATGCTGGTGCGCAAACTACCTCGCAGACCGGACCGATGAGGCCGATGCCTGGATGGGCGCATCACAACATGCCCATTCCCGGGCTGTATCAAACGGGAGCAACTACACATCCGGGGGGCTCGGTGACCGGCGGCCCAGGAAGAAATTGCGCCACGGTCATGCTCAAGGATTTCGGCACGAGCATTGAAGCGGTGGTGAAGAAAATTTAGCGGTGGATAGCGGCAGAGCATAGCACGGACAATTCATCTATGGGGGAGTCGGAGTTCATGGAGAGAAAGAGATCCACGGCGTTAGTGATCCTTGCATTGACACTGCTTGCACTGCTTGGCATTGCAACGCGCGGAACCGCGCCGCCGCCGCCGTCCAGCCAGGCGCCGGCGCACAAAACCACCAGCGCCAGCGCGCACACGTCCGCAAAAAAATATATGGTGCCTGAAAATCCGAGCCCGCACCCCGCGCCGGAACAGCCTATTCCTTATAGCCATAAGCAACATCTCGCCTTCGGTCTGAAATGTGCGGAGTGCCACACCAATCCCGAGCCTGGGAAGCTCATGACTTTTCCCGACACGGCCAAGTGCATGCAGTGTCACGTGACCATCGCGAAGGACAAACTGTCCATACAAAAGATTGCGCAGTACGTCGCATCCAACCAGCAAATTCCCTGGGTGCGTGTTTATAAAGTGATCCCGGGAGTATCGTGGACCCATCGCGCTCATCTCGCGGCGGGAGTAAAATGTGAGACGTGCCACGGAAATGTGTCGCAGATCCAGGCGATGTCAGAGGTCACCAGTGTAGTGACCATGTACAGCTGTTTGAACTGCCATGAGATGAATCATGCCAAGACTACGTGCGAAACGTGCCATGCACGCCCAAGTTTCGAACACTCCTCCGTCGCGGATGTGCGCAAAAATTAAAATGCGGGAAAAGTTATGGCCATCCCCTTACAACTTGAAGTAAACGGCAAAGGCTATGCGGTGAAGTATCCTGGCGACACGCCACTGCTTTACGTACTACGCGATGAATTAGGACTGACTGGCACGAAATATGGCTGTGGCGAAGGGCAGTGTGGCGCGTGCACGGTCCTGCTGGGCGGCGCACCGCGGCGCTCGTGCCAGATTCCTGTAAGCGCAGCCGCAGGCCGGCCAATCACCACCATCGAAGGTCTTGAACAGCATGGCAAATTGCATCCGGTGCAGCAGGCGTTTCTAGACGCCGGGGCGTTTCAGTGCGCGTACTGCACCTCGGGTATGATCATGAGCAGCGTCGGACTACTAAAAACAAATCCAAACCCGAGCCCCGCGGACATTGTACAAGGATTGCAAGGCAACATGTGCCGTTGCGGGACGCACCCGCGGATCATGGAAGCGGTACTAAACGCTGCGAAACTTTCGCGGGAGCGAAGCGATGAGTAAGCGAGCCGAACAATTCGTTCCCGAACCAGAGCGCTTTGAATTCAGCGAAAATCCGATTCATAAATTCGAATTGGCGCGGCGGGACTTCTTCCATCTACTAGGCGCCGGCATTGCGATTTTCACTTCTGCAACAAATACTTTCGCGGGACAGGAAACCGCGCCGCAATCCAAGGGCTTCCATCCCGAAGAGCTTCCGACAGACATCAGCGCGTGGTTGCATATCAGCGAAGACAGCACGGTCACGGGGTTCACAGGCAAAGCAGAAATAGGACAGAACATACGAACATCATTGGCGCAAACCATCGCCGATGAACTGCGCGTGCCTTTCGAAAGTGTGCGCATGGTCACTGCGGATACCACGCTAACGCCATTTGATGCGGGAACGTTCGGGAGCCGGTCAACTCCCAGCATGACTCCGGAATTCCGGCGCGCCGCGGCCGCAGCACGTGATTTGCTGGTGGCGGAAGCGGCCAAAAAATGGAATGTCGCGCCAACTGGGTTGGTAGCCGCGGAAGGAAAAGTTACCGATCCAGTCTCGCACAATTCCGCCAGCTACGGCGAATTGGCTAAAGGCAAAACGCTCGCGCAAGTTTTGCCGGCCGACGATCCCACTAGTCCGGCGACGCAATGGACCATTGCTGGGAAAGAAATTCCCAAGGTGGCGGGGCGAACTTTTGTGACCGGGGCGCACCAATACACTCCCGACATGGGCCTGCCCGGCATGCTGCACGGCAAAGTGCTACGGCCGCCGTCATTCGGCGCGACCATCGTTGCTTACGACGACAGCGCGGCAAAAGGAAAACCCGGCGTGACCGTCGTGCGTGACGGAGATTTCGTCGGTGCAGCGGCGCCAACGGTATACGAAGCGCAGAAAGCTTTGGATGCCGTCAAGGTGCGATGGAAAGAAGTGCCACAGATTTCGAACCGCGAAATATTCTCTTATCTGAAACAGAACGGCGCGGCGGGCTCCGATAAACACCCGATCAAAGAGGGTTCGCTGCAAGACGGGTACGCCCGCGCGGCACATCGTCTGGATGCTACCTACACGGTGGAATATATCGCGCACGCGCCTCTTGAACCGCGGGCGGCGCTGGCGCAATGGAAGGATGGGAAACTGACGGTGTGGACTGGCACGCAACGTCCGTTTGCGAACCGCGATGAGCTTGCGGCGACCTTTCACGTGCCGGAGAGCAATGTCCGCGTCATCGTGCCAGACATGGGCTCCGCGTATGGCGGAAAACATACCAGCGATGCCGCGCTCGAAGCCGCTCGCCTGGCGCGTGCCGCGGGGCGTCCCGTTAAAGTTGTTTGGACTCGCGAAGAAGAATTCACCTGGGCGTATTTTCGTCCCGCGGGCGTAATTGAAGTGAAAAGCGCGATCGATTCTGACGGCAAGCTGACGGCTTGGGAGTTTGACAATTATCACTCGGGCAAGTCGGGCATAGAAACGCCGTACGTGGTTGCGAATCAGCGTGTGGAATATCACGCCGCGCCTTTGGTGCTGCGCAGCGGATCGTATCGCGGGCTGGCCGCCACCGCCAATCATTTCGCGCGCGAAACACATATGGACGCACTGGCGCGCGCCGCGGAAATTGATCCGCTGGCTTTTCGCGTGAAGAATCTTTCCGACGCGCGGATGCGCGCTGTATTGCAGGCGGCCGCGAAATCTTTCGACTGGCCGCGCAAGAAAACGGCCGACGGCCAGGGATTTGGCGTGGCGGCGGGCAACGAAAAGGGAAGCTATGTGGCCACGTGCGTTGAAGTCGCGGTCGACGCCAAGGGTGAAGTGAAAGTGGTGCGCGTTGTGGAAGCGTTCGAATGCGGCGCGATCGTTAATCCCGATGGCCTGCGCAACCAAGTAGTAGGCGCCATCATTCAAGGGCTGGGTGGCGCGTTATTCGAAGCTATCCAATTTGAAAATGGCCGCATTCAGAATCCTCACTTCGCCGCCTATCGCGTTCCACGCTTCCGGGATGTTCCAGAGATTGAAGCGGTCCTGCTGGACCGCAAAGACATCGCGCCGGCAGGCGCCGGCGAAACGCCGATCATGGCTATCGCTCCGGCGACCGGCAATGCCATCTTTGACGCTACCGGCAAACGGCTAAACACCCTTCCGTTAGCTCCCAACGGAGTTCAGACTTAAATTCCGTGGTGTTGATTGACAGCAATGCCGTTGCACTCTAGGATTATCTCGATGCGGTCGTGGCGGAACTGGCAGACGCACTAGCTTGAGGTGCTAGCGCCGCAAGGCGTGGAGGTTCGAGTCCTCTCGACCGCACCA